>OMEP01000223.1_pt1 | contig 11062 bp, 2 predicted proteins | sample 1645411 | NCBI WGS metagenome assembly OMEP01 (sample SAMEA103958158, study PRJEB25191) | human gut metagenome | reverse complement strand
CAATCAGAAAGGCGCCCTGTAAGGGCAAAAGCTTTGTATATTGTCCGGTATTTTAAAGCTTTTGCCCTTACAGGGCGACAGGTTTGCAGCCGTAATTACCCAGGGCGATGCCCTGGGCTAAGAGCTTCTGCCCCTTCAGGGCGTGTGGGGAAAAACAATAAGGAGTTATTTCATGGAGTTAAGGAGTTAAGGAGTTAAAGGAGTTAAGACAAATGCCTTATTGTTTGAAATATAAGAAAAAAAGCTGTTGTCTTAACTCCTGCCTTATTGTTTGAAAGTTAAGCAACAAAGCTGTTGTCTTAACTCCTTAACTCCTTAACTCCTTAACTCCTTAACTCCTTTAACTCCTTAACTCCTCCAAATCTCAAGTGCCTTAACTCCTTTAACTCCTCCAAATCTATTTGACTATTTCTGCCGCATAGATTCCCATTACCTTATATCCTGCGGCGTTGGGATGCAGCCAGTCGCTGCATACATATTCCTTCTTCATTCTGTGCTCATCGGCAGAATCTTGCATCAGTTTGGCAAAATCGAGCACGCCATCCACCTTTTTCTCCTTGCCCTGACTGCGTATCCAGTCGTTCACGTATTGTCGGCAAGCCTCGTGGAAATAAGTGTAATAGCCTGCACCCTTGAAAGGCGTGATGGTGGCGAGATACACCTTCATGCGCTTGGCCTTTGCCTTCTTTATCATGTTCTGATAACTCTCTATCAGCAGTCGGGCTGTTGTCTCGCTGTTTCCGCTCTTAGTGTTTCCTATATCGTTGACACCTTCGAAGATAATCACCTTCTTCACACCGCATTGTCCCAGGATGTCGCGGTCGTATCGGTCTTTGGCCAATGTTCCTATTCCTCCGGGCACTACCACCTGATTGGATCCGATACCTAAGTTGAGTACGCCCTGATTGGTAATCTTATGTTTCAGGTGCAGCATCTCGCTCATGATGTCGGGCCATCGGTTCTGTGCATTGTCGGTTGTTCCGCGACCATCGGTTATTGAGTTTCCTATGATGGCAATGGCGCTCAGGTTGTTTTTCATCGTGTACACATCAATGCCTGCGATAGTGTACCAGTGGTTCACGCGTTGTGCTTTTTCGAAGTTGGAGTGAGCATTGGTTACACCTTTCATGATATAGGAGGTGGTGCGGGAGCCAGGGTGCATGGTAGGCTTGGCTGGCGATGAGGTGTAGTTGATGGTAATGGCAACGCGCTCCAAAGGTCTGAGGTTGAACTTCAGTGGGTCGCTATCTATCGCCTTGCCAGCAGGAATCACAGTCTTGTACTTGCCGTGAAACTTCAGGTACTCAGCGCTCTTGGAGTCTACGCCAAATGAGTCATTGGCATGGGCGATATAGACCGAACGTATCACCACGGGTTCAGAACTGTAGATGTTGCTCAGTTTCAGTCGTATCACCTCGCCGCCCAATGATACCTTCACCACTTGTCTGATGGAGTGGGGCGTATTGCTGTATAACACTTTGCTCTTCTCGGCAGCCTGTGGAGCTGTAGCCCAGGTTCCTACCCATGTCTGTGCCGTGGCATTCATGATGAATGTACACAGAAAGCATAATAATGCGAATGTTTTCTTCATAACATTTCTCTCTTTTCCTATTCTTGTTTTTTTCTTCCTTGTTTTTTCTTTCTTCTTCCGAAATATCTTTGGTAAAGATACGACTTTTTATCGTGCTGAGCATACTGCGAGGGTTTTTCTCTAACTTCCTTTAACGAGTTTAACTTCCATTGTAACCGCTCAGTCACCCCTGAAGCTATGAGTAGTTGTCTTTAATCAACTTTCGCATGAAAGCCCACACGTCCAGAAAGGGGACGAAGCCCAGGAAAAGCAGCCCGTCCTGAAAGGGGACGAAGCCCAGGAAAAGCAGCCCGTCCTGAAAGGGGACGAAGCTCTGGAAAAGCAGCACGCCCTGAAAGGGCAGAAGCTCTTAGCCCAGGGCAACGCCCTGGGTTGTTTTGTGCTCAAACTTGTCGCCCTGTAAGGGCAAAAGCTTTAAAACTCCAGGCAATTTTTAAAGCTTTTGCCCTTACAGGGCGTCTTGCCGATTGCCATTATACCCAGGGCGTTGCCCTGGGCTAAGAGCTTCTGCCCTTTCAGGGCGTGCTGCTTATAGGAACTTTGGGCCTTCAGCTTTTAAAAGTGACCCTTGCAAGCCTGCAAGAGCTCCAAAAGTACAAAAAGTAAGTCTTGCAAGCCTGCAAGAGCCCCGAAAGTACAAAAAGTGACCCTTGCAAGCCTGCAAGAGCCCCAAAAGTACAAAAAGTGACCCTTGCAAGCCTGCAAGAGCCCCAAAAGCACAAAAAGTAACCCTTGCAAGCCTGCAAGAGCCCCGAAAGTACAAAAAGTAATTCTTGCAAGCCTGCAAGAGCTCCAAAAGTACAAAAAGTAACCCTTGCAAGCCTGCAAGAGCTCCAACGAGCACAGAAAGTAGAAATATTTTCTAATCAATGCCCACTTGGAAAAGTCAATTTTATGAAAACCTGCTGTTGATTACCAATAAGTTACAAAGATTAAAGATATGATTTGATACTTTTTCAAGTGGACCTGGTAACTGAAGTGACATTTTGTAAGTTAAAGTATGGATAAATGGGGTGACTGTAAGTTGCCGTGGTGAAAAGTGCAAATTGATGTATTTTTACTATCTTTTTATACAAAACTGTCAGAAATACTTGCGTATATCAATTAATTTATTTACTTTTGCACCCGAGAGAAAAAGTTTGTGTCGTACAGACACTCATGAGGGCGTATCAACACTTATCATATTGTTTCGGCACTTATTTACGGATAGCATTATAATATACTATTATTTGTTTTATATTTATTTTTTACAACATTTTTAACATGACAAGAAGATTACTTTTGTTAGTATGTGCAATGCTGTGTCTATGCAGTAGTGTGCATATTCAGGCGCAGTCTGTATCTTCTTCTACAGCAACCTCTGCGGATGGTAATTACGTAGAGGGTGTCGTTCGTGTCAAACTCCAGCGCGAGATAGCCGACCGTTTGGTGGCTGCCAAACTTCCGCTGTCGGTGAAAGGTACGAGCAAGAAGTATGTTCAGACTGGCGTGACCCCGCTCGATAGGGTCAGTCAGAAAGTAAAGGCAGTCTCCATGACCCGTGTTTTCCCTTATGCCGGTAAGGATGAGGCTAAGCACAAGGCAGCAGGACTGGATCTTTGGTACGATGTCCACTACGAGGCATCAGGTATGAAATTGGCACAAGCCCGTAACTTGCTCCGTTCTACAGAGGGTGTGGCTTATGCCCAGCGCATACCGGTTTACAAACCCATAGGCGGTGAGCGTTTCCTTGAGGTTTCGCCAGCAGCAGTGGCAAAGGCAGCCAAGGCTGCTTCTACCATGCCTTTCAACGACCCATTGCTCAATGACCAGTGGCATTACAACAACGATGGTCATATCGCAGGTACCAAGGTGGGTGCTGATGCCAATGTGTTCAAGGCTTGGGAAACCGGTATTACCGGTTCTAAGGATGTTGTGGTTGCTATCATTGATGGTGGCTTCCAGGTAGATCACCCAGACCTGAAGGACAATGTGTGGATCAACAAAGCCGAGTTGAACGGTAAGCCTGGTGTTGATGATGATGGTGATGGCTATGTAGATGATATCTACGGCTTCAACTTCGTTATCAATTCAAGCGATATCAACGCTCACTCTCATGGTACTCACGTAGCAGGTACTGTAGGTGCAACCAATAATAATGGTATCGGTGTCTGCGGTGTTGCCGGTGGTAGCGACGGTAAGGGCGGTGTCAAGATGATGGTTTGCCAGGTATTTGATAGCCGTGCCAGCAGTTCTGCTGTAGCTGATTTCGGTGGTGCCATTGTTTATGCAGCCGATCGCGGTGCCAGCATTGCCCAGTGTTCTTGGGGTGCCGGTGTTGCTGACGAAGAGGATAAGTCGGTTACCGCGGCTGTTGATTACTTCACCAAGAATGGTGGTGGCGACAAGATGAACGGAGGTCTCTGTATCTTTGCTGCCGGTAACAATGGTGAGGAAGGCAATTATTATCCAGGTTGTCTTGACAAGGTTGTGGCTGTTGGTTCCATGGCTCCAGACGGAAGCGTGGCTTATTATTCCAACCGTGGCAAGTGGGTTGATGTGACAGCCCCTGGTGGTTTGGAAGACAATGGTCAGCAGTATGGCGTATTGAGTACCTTGCCTAACAGTACCTATGGTTACAACGAGGGAACCTCTATGGCGTGTCCTCATGTATCTGGTATTGCAGCCTTGATTCTTTCCAAGTATGGTAACAAGCAGTTCTCTAATGAGACTCTCCGCACCTTGCTCACCACATCCGTAAACGACCTGTATACTCAGAATCCTGAGTACAAGGGCTTGATGGGTTCCGGTTATATCGATGCTTACAAGGCTTTGCAGGGCAAGGAGGGTAGTGTGCCTGAGGCTGTTGCCGACTTCACTGTTACTGCATCTCACGACAATGCTCTCATCGAATGGACGATTCCTGAGACCGAAGAGAAGAGCATCGATCATCATGTGATTTATTATAGCACAGAGGCTTTCACTGCTACAGATGACTTGAACAAGTTGAGCTCAGTATCAGTAGATACCAAGTTCAAGTATTCTGGCGACAAGATGTCTTATGAGGTAGAAGGCTTGAAGGCTTCTACCAAGTACTACTTCGCCATTGTGGCTTACAACCGTTGGGGTAAGGCTTCTGCCGTTTCTCCCATCAAGGAGGCTACCACCAATTCAGGTCCTAAGGTTCAGGTAGACCAGAAGAACCTTTCTATGACCGTAGATGCCACCAAGGCTTCCACTGCCGAGGCTTCTTTCAATGTAAAGAATGCCGGTGAGGGCGTGCTGAAGTATCAGCTTACTACTGCTACGACCCGAGCTACTATGTCTACCAGCGGTCGTATCAAGAATCCAAACCCAGGTCAGGTCCTTCCTTTCAGCGGTACAGTCAGCCCAACACTTGTGAAGCGCAACGCTGTGGCTACTTCCAACTATCAGGCAAAGGACTGGCCAGTCACTTTGACCTATTCCAACCAGTTGTACAGCTATATCGGTGAAACTGATACCAAGCTGCCAAATGCTTTGGCTCAGTATTTCTATGTAGATAAGGCAACTTATCCTAATGGTTTCAACCTGACAGATCTTCGCTTCCAGGGACAGAACGGACAGAATCCTGTGATTGAGATTTACGACGGTTCACGTACTATCTCTACTGCAAGTTTGATCCAGAAGGTTAATTATGATTTCTGGGCATACAACTATCCTATCACCCTGAAAGAGCAGATTCACTTTGCTCCTGGTTCAAGCTTCTGGGTAGTGGCTAAGTTCCCTGCTGGCGCCAAGAACCCATTGGGTACAGGCAAGACTACCCGAACTGATGTTGCCCAGTACAGCTTCTATAGCTCTGATAACGGTACAACCTGGACTCAGTTGAGTGAGGTTCTCAAGGGCACCAGCTTTGAGGCAGTAGCCAGTCAGCTCACATGGGCAGTACAGGCCATCAGCAAGAACCCAGACTGGAGTCAGGTACTCAACCCTGAGCCTATCAGCGGTGAGGTTCGTCCTAACGAAAGCCAGAAGGTTACTCTGAAGAATGATGGTCAGAAACTGGTGAATGGTACTTATAAGTTCAATATCCATGTCAAGAGCAATGAGGCTGTTGATTCCAAGCAGCAGGTTGCTTTAGCTATGACAGTGCAGGGCTATAAGCCTGAACTGCACAGCCAGCAGCTGGTTGACTTCGGCGACTTGCTGGTTGGTCAGACCAAGACCATTGATGTAGAGTTGACCAATAGCGGTTATGGTGTGTTCGCTGGTAAATATGGTATGCTCCAGGCTTCACAGAACGAAGTGAAGTCTTCATCCGATCAGTTCAATGTGTCAAAGGGTGCCAAGAATATTGCAGCCCGCTCTACCGGTACGTTGCCTGTGACGTTTGCTCCTACCAAGGAGGGCAACTTCAGCAGTACCATTACCCTGACCGATAAGAATGGTAATCAGCATTCATTCCTGGTTCGTGGTGTCGCTTCTATACCTGCCCAGCAGAGTGTAACTCCTAATGTTTATGAAGCAGGCGACTTGAAGGTAGGCGGTGAGGATAAGACTGCTACCATCACTATCAAGAACACCGGTAACTATCCTTTGCAGTATGTCTTCCCTAAGTTCTCTTCCGAGAAGATAGTAGGTTCTACTGCCAAAGTACATAAGTTTGGTTATACTACCATCTCTAATGTTGCCGGCGACGAATCATTCGAGTATGAGCCAGCCCCAGAGTTGGCTGATGAGAAGGACATCACCTCGCAGTTTACCAATAATAATTGGCAGTCGGGTCCTATCAAGGTAGGCTTCAAGTTCCCATTCTATGGTAAGGATTATGATGAAATTTACGTATCTTCTTATGGTGGTGTCTCTATGCAGCAGATGGATGGTCGTATCTCTTGTATGGTTCCTACTGGCGATTGTGTACAGGGATTGGGCTATATTTCTGCTTATACCAACTCAGGCTGGATGGACATGGGTGCCAACAGTAAGATTACTTATGGTCATAAGAATGGTAAGTTCTATGTTAAGTTCAAGGATGTGGTAACTCCTGCAACCAATGGTGGTGGCGAAACAACTACTATCAGTTTCCACATGGCTCTTTGCCCTGACGGAAGTGTAGAGGTTTACTACGATGATTATAATCCAGCAGGCGTATTCGGTTCTGGTGGTCACAACTTCGTAGGTGTCAGCGATATTGCTGCTTCCGACCCTTGTATATTTGTTGATGCCAACAAGGTACAGGAGAGCAACGATGGTCTGAATGCTCCTTATTATGATATCCAGACAGGCAGCGCCATCAAGATTGTGGCTCCTGCCAAGTCTATGATCAAGAGCCTGTCAAGCACTGATGGCTATGTAGGCAATGGTGAAAGCAAGGAAATCAAGGTAACATTGGCAGCCAACGATGATTTGGTGGCAGGACCTCTGACAAACTATCTCACCGTTATCACCAACGACCCAATCAACCCAAGTGCATCTATCAAGTTGACAGCCAACATCGTTGGCGACAACCTGAAGGCTGAGGCTGCTCTCGATTCTACCAGTGTAGATTTCGGTAAGGTATTCCGCACTTCTGCCCAGCAGCGCACAGTATTGTTGAGCAACAATGGTAAGGATGCTCTCCAGGTAGCTGGCGTATCTGTCAAGAACGGCAAGTTTACTCTCGCAGAAGAAATGAAAGCTGCATTCTCTGTTCCTGCAGGTCAGGGCAAGGATATCGTAGTAACATTGCCTACTGCCGAGAAGGGTATTGTAGAAGATGTTCTCGTTATCACCTATCAGGATGGTACAACCAAGGAAATCCCATTGAAGGCTGAGGTGATTGGTAATCCTACCTGGAAGAGTAATCCAGAGAGCCTGAAGGTTGAAACTCCTTATGGTACCAACGTAGAAAAGACAATCCAGGTAACCAACGAGGGCGATGAGAACCTTACGTTCTCTGCTGAGCCTGCTTCTTGGTATACAGCTTCCGACCTGGAGGCTACTGATAAGTCTACTGTAGATTATGTGTTCAAGTCTAAGCTCGATGGCTTCGATGTACCTTACAATTGGGTAGACATCACCAACGACTATACCGAGCACATGCCTTATGCATACTATATTAATAAGACAGACTTCAAGGAGGTAGAACTTCCTTTCGAATTCCCATTCTATGGCAAGAAGTATAAGAGCATGTATATCTACAATACTGGTTTCGTATCTTTCGATGCACCGGTAGAGGATTACAAGCAGTTCCCTGAGCCACCAGCCAGTCTGCCAACAACAGAAACCTTCTATACCAACATCATCTGCCCATTCTGGGGTAACCACTCTATGAACACTCCATCTTCTGATGGTGTATATTACAAGGCAAAGGATGATGAGGTCATTGTAAGCTATAAGAATTATGGCAATACGATGATGCTGGGTATGAACTTTGAGGTGATTCTCCGCAAGGACGGTTCCTTCAAGTTCCAGTACCATGTAGATCCTGATGGATTCCAGTTGGGTGTATTCGGACTCTGTGGTATCATGGATCATACCGGTACCCGCGGTATTACTCCTGCTGATATGTATATCACCGACGGCAATACCATTGAGTTTACACCTTATAAGAACTATGTTGTGGCTCCAGGTGCGCAGGTTGAAATGCCGGTTGAGCTGAAGGCTAACCAGCTGGCTGATACTTATGATTATGAGTTGAACGTTACCACCAACGATCCTTCTCGTGCAAGCGTTAAGATTCCTGTTACGCTGAATATCACTGGTGAGGTTCAGGCTGAGTTCCCAGAGGTAATCAATGTTGAGCAGCCTGTAGATGAATACGCAATGAATCCTTCATACTATGAATTCTATGTAGTAAACAAGGGTACTAAGGCTTTTGCCATTACAGACGTAGCTTCTGAGATGTTTGTTGCTGATGATCCATGGGCTATGCCTGAGGCTTCACTTGAGGTTTATACTTCAGCAAACAACAGTGGCGGTGACGGCGGAATCGATCCAGGTCCAATGGCACTTGCTGATGATGCTACAGCCAAGGCATGGATTCCATACCGGAGCGGCATGATGGCACCTATCGTAGTAGGAACCGACACCGTTAAGTTCAGAATCACTCCTTATAATGTTTATGAGGTTCATGCTGAGGATTATCCTCTCGTATTCACTGTAGAGGGCTTGGAAAATACCGAGTACAACTCTACCATTAAGCTGAATATCACAAAGGCTCCTGTCATGGCTTTCGATCCAGAGGAGTTGCACATTGAGAATGTGGCTTCTGACTATAAGGGCACTCATACCGTCAATCTGAAGAACGGTGGCGAGTATAAGCTTGCTTACTCATTGAGTCTCGACCCATCTGGTCGTGATGCAGGCAATGAGTATGAGGACGGCAACGATCCTGCTCCTGCCTATAACGTCATCTCTTATCCTTCTGAGGATGTTGCCAAGAATTTCGTTGCTACCTGTGTAGAGAAGATTTCCGGCAAGAAGGGCATGGTGAAGGCTCTTGGCTTGAAGAAGGTGAAGGACGATCAGAAGTTCTTCTACGACTTGCCTACAGGCTATGAGGGCAATGCGCTCTATTATCCAGTGCTCAACCCTGTAGCCAATGCTCAGGCAGCCCTGATGGGTACGGGTGCTTCTGCTCTGGATGAGAACTTCTATGCAGCAACTCGCTATGAGGCTCCTGCTGAAGGTTTCAATCTTACCCATCTCTATTTCGTCGGTACTGTAGGCGACTTGGAGAATGTGGACATCGAGGCTTCTGTTATTCTGGGCAATGATGTTACTGCTACCGAGAAGACTATCGGTCATGGCAAGATTCATATTGTCAAGGAAGAACCTCGTGATGATGGCAGCTACCGAGGTGCTGCACGTATGTTGAAGTTTGACAACCCTATCTACATCAACCCTGCTGATACCTTCTATGTCGTATTGAAGTATCCTGCCGGCTACAAGTCATCAGCCATGATGGCAACCAAGGATGGAGATATGGAGCCCAATCGCTACATGGCACACCTGAAGTCTTTGGGTGGCTGGGTTGACATCGAGGCTCTCTACGACAATGCTTACAGCTATGGTGCCTTCGGTTTCTTCATGACTTGTATCGAGAAGGAGAAGGGTGAGCCATGGATTAAGTTGCTCAACGAGAAGAAGGAAGGTGAAATTGCTCCTGGCAAGGCTATTCCTGTGCAGTTCGAGGTGAATGCCAAGAGCGCTTATTTCTCTAAGAACAACAAGGCTACTCTCGTAGTAAAGAGCAATGATCCAAACAACAAGCTCTACAACTATCACATCTATCTCGACAAGAATGCTGCTCCTGTCATCACCGCTCCAGAAGGTGAGACCACAGTTCCTGAGGCAAGCAAGGCAGTTGTTGATGTAACAGTTGCTGATGCCGAGGGTGAGGCTTTCACCGTAAGTTTGGAAGATGCAGACGGTATCGCATCTGTTGAGAGTTATGCGAATGAGGACGGTACCCAGGACGGTATTTCTGAAAGCAATGGTACTTATACTGTTGAGAAAGGCAAAAGCTTGAAGCTCAATGTGGCTCTTGATCCTGATTATGGTACTGCTGGCAAGCATACCTTCACCGTTAATGCCAAGGACGAGTCTGGCAATGTAAGCTCAGCTGTTGTCAACTATAATGTAGAGCATACCAACCGTGCTCCTGAGTACGTAGGTGCCAAGGAGTTGGCTATGAAGGTTGGCGAGACCTCTGGTCAGTACAACTTCGCTGATCTCTTCAAGGATGTGGATGGCGACAAGATGACCTACACAGCTTCTGTTGAGGACGCATCTGTATCTACTGTCTTCAAGTCGGAAGATGGATTCATCGTGGCTGGCAAGGCAGCAGGCAAGACCAACATCAACGTAGTGGCTACCGATGCCAACGGTGCTTCTTCTACAGGAGTTATCTCTCTGACCGTATCAGAGACCACAGGCATCGACGGTGTTGAGGCTGATGGCAGTAACAAGGGTGATGTAACGGTCAACGAGAATGGTGAGGTTACTCTCCATGTCAATGCCGACAAGGCAGTGCTCCGTGTTTACAGCAATGCCGGTCAGCTGATGGCTCAGCAGATAGTCGCTCCTGTACATGCAGGCGAGAAGGTTAGCCTTAACCTGTCTGGCTCTATAGCTGGTGTTTATCACCTCGTAGCCGACATCGATGGTAAGGTTTCTGCCATTAAGTTCGCACTCAAGTAAATTCTTTCTTCTATCCATCAGAGAGCCTTCTTGGGGTTCTCTGTAGGATAGGATAATCCACCCAAAAGTCCCGTGTCATGTTTATGATGCGGGACTTTTTTGTCTGAACTCCTCAAACTCCCTTAACTCCTTAATGATTTTGGAACGGGCTGAAAGTCTAAAAGTTTCTATAAGCAGCACGCCCTTATTCAATGGTCATCGGCCGAAGGGAAAGTTTTCTATAAGCAGCACGCCCTTATTCAATGGTCATCGGTCGAAGGGAAAGTTTTCTATTATTGTTGTCCGCTAAATGGACATTAGTCCTTGATTTTGCTGTTATTTGTCATG
>OMEP01000220.1_pt1 | contig 11206 bp, 10 predicted proteins | sample 1645411 | NCBI WGS metagenome assembly OMEP01 (sample SAMEA103958158, study PRJEB25191) | human gut metagenome | reverse complement strand
CGGAAATCTGGCATAGCAAGAAAAACGACAGTCGCTTATCCCGAACTCAGGTTAAAAAATGGGCGCAGCAGTCGAAATATGAAAAATTTGTAGTAAGTTTGCATGTAATAAAGACCAGTCTGCAGCGACTGACGTGTCTTTACCACTAAAACATTATATATAATAAAGGACAAATGGGGCGTTTGAAACTCATTCTGGCTCTAATAAGCCACTATAAATATGCCATCACTATAATCATCGGTATTCTTACCGTAGGTTTCGTCGACGAAAACAGCTTTCTTCACCGCTTCCAGCTCGAAATGCAGATAAACGACCTGGAGGAGGAGATAGACAAGTACAACGCGCAGAACGAAAGCGACCTGAAAAAGCTTAAGGATATGCGAAAAGGTACGCAGGAGTTCCAGAAGATTGCTCGCGAACGCTACTTCATGAAAGCCGACGACGAGGATATCTATGTGCTCAGCGACGACCCAAAGCCCGAACAAGCTAAAGAAGAACAATAATGAAACAACTAAATACACTACAAAGCGCGCTCTTCCTCACGGGAGGCATACTGATGGTCATCGGAGCCGGATGCTTCGTGTTAATGTTCGCACAGCAGATTGTCTGCTGGATATACCTGCTGGGCGCACTGCTCTTCGCAGCAATGCAGGTGAACCAGGCGTATGAAGGACAGAACCCCACCATCAAGCGACTGAAGAAGATAATGACCTTCGCCGACATCTTCTTCGTGCTGGCAGGTCTGCTCATGGTAGACAGCGCAAACATGTGGCTCAGAGACTCGTTCTCCGACCCCGTGACATATTTCAACCTCATTTACAACAAGTGGGTGATGCTGCTACTCGCAGCCGCCATCCTCGAGATGTACTCTATGCACCGCATCGCGTCGGAGCTGAAGAAGGAGGAAGCGAAGGAAGACGCCGAAGAGAAGCAGGAAGAGGCTTCCACTACAGACAAAGAATAAAAGAAGACAACAAGAAACCAACATTTTTTTTAAAACCAAAGATGATGAATAAGCTACTCTACGCTTTACTCGGTATAATAACACTGGCATCGTGCACCAGCTCGTACAACATTCAGGGATCGTCGAACGTGTCTACGCTCGACGGACGCATGCTCTACCTGAAGGTGCTTAGCAACAACGACTTCAAGAAGATCGACTCGTGCGACGTGGTACACGGCCAGTTCCAGTTCTGCGGAACATTCGACACGGTGCGTCTCGCCAATATCTTCATGGACGACGAGAGCATACTGCCGCTCGTGATAGAAAGTGGCGACATCACCATCAAGCTCGACAACACTCAGCAGATCGTTAGCGGCACTCCGCTCAACGACGAGCTGTTCAAGTTCTTCAACAAGTACAACCAACTGAAGAACCAGGAGGCCGAACTGCTGCACACGCACGACCGCGCCATAATGGACGGAAGCGACATGGACGCCGTGACACGCAAACTCAACGACGAGGCGATGCGACTCACCGCCGAAGAGGACAAGCTCGTCACAACGTTCGTCACCGATAACTTCGACAACGTGCTCGGACCGGGCGTGTTCTTCATGATGACTATCGGCTACCGCTACCCCGAACTCACACCGTGGATAGAGGACATCATGAGCAAGGCTACAGACAAGTTCAAGAACGACCCGTACGTGAAGGACTTCTACCAAAAGGCTCTGGAGAACCAGGCTATCATGAACGGCATGAAGGACATGAACACAGCGCCTGCCGGCGCAGCACCCGCCCAGCCGATGCCCGACGGACCGACGCCTAACCAACTGGCGCAGCCTGCTGCTGCCGAGTAACGGCGCTAAACACGATAAATAACTATCATCCAAGAAATATGAAGACATTAGTATTTGGTGGTAAGCTGGTCAACGAGGGAGCTACTCGCGTAGCATCCGTCGTTGTCGACGGCGACACCATTACAGACATTATAGAAGGTACAGAAACACCTCGTGGCGACTACGACAACATAGTGGATGCCACGGGGTGTTTTGTTATGCCTGGAGTTATCGACTGCCACGTCCACTTCCGCGACCCCGGTCTTACAGAGAAGGCGGACATGGAGACAGAAAGCCGCGCTGCGGCTTACGGCGGAGTGACAACCTACTTCGACATGCCGAACACGAAGCCGCAGACCACGACACTCGAGGCGCTCGACGCAAAGATGAACGACGCCCGAAACAAGTCGCACGTCAACTACGGCTTCTTCATCGGAGCCACCAACGACAACATCGACTGCGTGACTGCCATCGACCCGCACCTCGTGCCCGGCATCAAGCTGTTCATGGGTTCGTCTACGGGCAATATGCTCGTAGACCGTCAGAATGTGCTGCACGAGCTGTTCGAGAAGACGAAACTGCCTATCATGGCTCACTGCGAGGACACCGACATCATCAACCGCAACATGAAGCGCGCGCAGGAGCTGTATGGCGACGACCCTGCCGTAGAACATCATCCGGAGATTCGCTCGGAGGAAGCCTGCTACGAATCGACAAAGCGCGCCGTAGCCCTGGCAGAAGAAACCGGCGCCCGTCTGCATGTGGCACATCTCACCACGGAGCGCGAGCTGCAGCTGTTCGGCACTTCGCCACGCATCACGGCTGAAGCTGTGATAGCCCACCTCGTGTTCACACAGGACGACTATGCGCGTCTCGGAACTCGCATCAAGTGCAATCCTGCTATCAAGACTGCGACCGACCGCGACGCTCTACGCCACGCTCTCACCGACGGACGCATAACGACCATCGGCACCGACCACGCGCCGCATCTGCTTAAGGACAAGGAGGGCGGCTGCGCACGCGCCGCTTCGGGTATGCCTATGGTGCAGTTCTCGCTCGTAACGATGCTCGAACTCGTAGACGAAGGCGTGCTCAGCATGGAGCGTCTCGTGGAGCTAATGGCGCACAACCCCGCAAAGCTCTTCGAGGTATCGAAGCGAGGCTTTGTGCGTAAGGGCTACAAGGCAGACCTCGTGATTGTAAGACCCGACGCTCCGTGGACCGTTACCAAGGAGAGTATACAGAGCAAGTGCGGATGGAGCCCGATGGAGGGTCACACCTACCAGTGGCAGGTGCGCACTACGATGTGCAACGGACACATTATATATAATAACTGGGCATTCGACTCGACGAGTCGCGGTGAGGCTGTGCGCTTCAGAGAGTAGGCTCAAGCAGGGTTTATACAAATAGAAAAACAATTCAGGTAACTAACGATGTTGAAATACACCGACTACAACATCTCTACGCTACGCCCGTACATCAACTGGATATACTTCTTCTTCGCCTGGGGACTGTCGGGCAAACCGCAGGAGGCGAAGGACAAGATGCGGGCGGAGGCTGAACAGATGCTCGACCGCTTGGAGAAGCGATACATGACGCACGCTGCTTTCGGGTTGTTCGACGCCAACAGCGACGGCGACGATATCCTTATCGGCGATGTGCGCATGCCTATGCTGCGCCAACAGCATCCTACTCGGGAGGGCGACCCGAACCTTTCGCTCGCCGACTTCATACGTCCGCTGTCTTCAGGCGTGAAAGACCGCATCGGAGTGTTCGCCACAACGGTCGACTTGGCGTTGGAGCACGACTTTCTTGCCGACGACTACCAGCGTATGCTGGCGCAGACACTCGCCGACCGACTCGCTGAAGCCACGGCTGAGGTGTTTCACATGGAGGTGAGACGGTCGATTTGGGGATATGCTCCCGACGAGAATCTGTCGGTAGCCGAACTCTTGCGCGAGGACTTCCAAGGCATTCGTCCGGCTGTGGGCTATCCGTCGATGCCCGACACAAGCGTCAACTTCATCATCGACCGGCTTATCGACCTCAAGCAGATTGGCATCCGGCTCACAGAGAGTGGTGCCATGAAGCCTCATGCGTCGGTTTCGGGACTGATGTTCGCACACCCGAAGGCGCACTACTTCGAGCTTGGACGCATCGGCGAAGACCAGCTGCGCGATTATGCCCGACGACGCGGACTGCCGGTTGAACTGATTCGCCGGTTCTTGAAGTAGAATGCAGGACAACGGTTCGGTCCGAACTATTATAAATTCAATAGAAACGTTTGCGGGTTCAATAGTAACGAAGCAATCGAAAGTAAAGTTTAAAACAATGATAGCAAGAATATCAATACTCATACTGCTGCTCACGCTGCTGCCCGATCTGTACATCTACATGCGCTATCTGCGCCAACGCAGAGACATAACGCTGTGGATGCACCTGTTGTGGTGGGTGCCGGGAGCCGCTATGCTTGCATGCACAGCTGCCTACTCTATGATGCGCAACTTCGCACCGAATAACCTCACGTTCTTCAACGTGTATCTGTTCATGATAGGTCTGCTCATCGTGCCGAAGGTGATTTTCACTCTGGCTTCGCTTGCAGGCATGGCTGTGAAGCGACTGCTGAAGCAGCGCAAGAACTGGGGCAACCACACAGGATTGGTGCTTGTGCTCGGATGGTTATACGTGTTGTTCATGGGAACGATGGTAGGACCCGACCAACTGCACGTGAAGCGCGTCACACTCGAGTTCGACAACCTGCCGCAAGCCTTCGACGGCTACCGCATAGTGCAGATCTCGGACATGCACCTCGGCTCGATGAAGCAGGAGTTCGCACGGCGCATAGTGGCGCAGGTGAACGAACTGCATCCCGACGCGCTGCTCTTCACCGGCGACTTGCTCAACATGCGTCCGCAGGAGGCTGTGAGCTTCACAGCCACGCTGATACATCTGCATCCTGTCGACGGCATCTTCTCGGTTCTCGGCAACCACGACTACGCCGACTACGTGAAGACTGCCACCGCAGAGCAGAGAAGTGAAATGGAACGCCTGACGCGCTCGCTGGAAGGTTCGATGAACTGGGACTTGCTGCTCAACGAACGCCGCATACTGCGCCGCGGAGCCGACTCTATAGTGATAGCAGGAACTGAGAACGACGGACGCCCGCCGTTCCCGGCGAAGGCCGACTACCGCAAGGCGCTGCACGGCATATCGCCCGAGTCGTTCGTGATAATGATGCAGCACGACCCGTCGGCTTGGCGCCGACACATTCTGCCGCAAACCAAAGCGCAACTGACGCTGAGCGGACACACGCACGGCGGACAACTCTCGTTGTTCGGCTGGCGACCGACAAGCGTCGTGAACACAGAAGATGCCGGACTCTACAAAGAGGGCAACCGCTATCTGTATGTGTCTACAGGCGTTGGCGCCTTCATACCATTCCGCTTCCACATGAAGCCGGAGGTTGTGGAAATCACGTTAAAAGTAAAAAAGTAAAAAGCAATGAAATATCTATACCGTACATACCAACTCCTGATAGCTCTCCCCTTGATAGCTATCTATACCGTCATTACAAGTCTGATGGTGATAATAGGTTGCTCATTGGGCAACGGTCACTTCTGGGGCTACTATCCTGGCAAGTGGTGGGCGCAGTTCATCATACGCATACTCATGCTGCCTGTGAAGGTTGAAGGACGCGAGAATCTTGTGAAAGGACAGTCGTACGTGTTCGTAGCCAACCACCAGGGAGCGTTCGACATCTTCCTCATTTACGGCTTCCTGTGCCGCAACTTCAAGTGGATGATGAAGCGCCAGCTACGCCAGATGCCGTTCGTAGGCAAGGCGTGCGAGGCTGCTCACCACATCTTCGTAGACAAGCGCGGCGCAAGCAAGATACGCGCCACATACGACAGCGCACGACAGACGCTGCAGGGCGGCATGTCGCTCGTTGTATTCCCCGAGGGAGCGCGCACGTTCACCGGACACATGGGCGTATTCAAACGTGGCGCATTCATGCTCGCCGACGACATCGAACTGCCCGTAGTGCCGCTCACCATCAACGGCTCGTTCGACGTCATGCCTCGTACACGCGACATGAAGTGGGTGATATGGCATCCGCTGCGCCTCACTATCCACAAACCGATACAGCCTATTGGCAAGGGTGCAGACAACATCAAGTATCTTGAAGAGGAGAGCTACAAGGTGGTGATGAGCGGACTTGAGGAGAAATATCAGGGTTTTGTAGAGAATCCCGACCAGTAACACGCATAAAAACACGTTTTTTAACGCAACAAGCGCACTTGTGTCGAATACATTTCGTACATTTGCATTTTAGTTGACCAGTTGACAAGTAAACGAGTTACAAGTAGACGAGTTACGAGTTGACAATGTAAAACCATTTCAACAGCAAGACTATGAACAAAAGCGACAGTATCGTAATCATACCGACATATAACGAGAAGGAGAACATCGAGAAGATAATACGTGCGGTGTTCGCACTTGAGAAGTGTTTCCACATTCTTGTAATCGACGACGGCAGTCCCGACGGCACCGCAGCCATCGTGAAACGCCTCATCAGCGACGAGTTCGCCGACCGCCTCTTCATCCTCGAGCGCAGCGGCAAGCTGGGCCTCGGCACAGCCTACATCACAGGCTTCAAGTGGGCGCTTGAGCACGGCTACGACTACATCTTCGAGATGGACGCCGACTTCTCTCACGACCCCAACGACCTGCCGCGCCTCTACAGCGCCTGCCACGACGAGGGCTACGATGTGGCTATCGGTTCGCGCTACGTGAGCGGCGTGAACGTTGTCAACTGGCCTATCGGTCGCGTGCTTATGAGCTACTTCGCTTCGAAGTACGTGCGTATGGTTACGGGCTTCAAGGTGCACGACACCACAGCCGGCTTCAAGTGCTACCGCCGCTGCGTGCTCTCGTCTATCGACCTCGACAAGATCCGTTTCAAGGGCTACGGTTTCCAGATAGAGATGAAGTTCACTGCCTACAAGATGGGCTACAAGATAAAGGAGGTGCCGGTAATCTTCGTCAACCGTCGCGAGGGCGTGAGCAAGATGAGCGGCGGAATCTTCGGCGAAGCGTTCTTCGGCGTGATGCGACTCAGATGGGACGGCTGGTTCAGAAAGTATCCTGAGGCGAAACACTAAACCACCCACCCTATTCCTATGGAAATAAGAGAAATCAGTAATGTATATACAGCCCTGCCTCAGTGCGGGGCTTTTTTGAAAGCAATCAGCGACGAGTCGGTGAGGCATGTATTCCTTAGTGGACTACTTGCCTCATCGGCTTCTGTGTTTTTCTCAGCCGTAGCCGAACGAGTTAACGGGAAGAAAAACGCAAAGCCCAAAACTCAAAATTGCGACGCTCCGTCGCAACAATTCAAAACTCAAAACTCAAAACTCAAAACTCTCACCGCCATTTTCGTTCTGCAAGACAATGAGGAGGCAGGCTACTTCTACCACGACCTCACGCAGATACTCGGCACCGACAACGTGCTGTTCTTCCCGTCGTCGTATCGTCGTGCGGTGAAGTACGGACAGCGCGACGCCGCCAACGAGATATTGCGCACCGAGACGCTGAGCCGACTCTCTGCACAGACAGCCGGCGACGCCTTGTACGTCGTCACCTGTCCCGAGGCGCTCAGCGAACTTGTGGTGTCGAAGCGCCGCCTCGACGAGCGCACCATCAACATTGCCGTAGGCGACATCGTCGACTTTGCCGACCTTGGACGCAAGATGCGCGAGCTCGGCTTCAAGGAGGTCGACTATGTCTACGAGCCTGGGCAGTTCGCCATGCGCGGAAGCATCATCGACGTCTACTCTTACTCGTCGGAGCTGCCGTTCCGCATCGACTTCTTCGGCGACGAGGTAGACACTATACGCACGTTCGAGGTGGCGGACCAGCTCTCGAAGGACTCGAAACAGCAGGTGCGCATCGTGCCCGAACTGGCGCAACTCACAGAAGAAAAGCAACCGTTCACGTCGCTTCTGCCCGAAGACGCTCTGCTCGTGATGAAAGACCGTCTCTACCTTTGTTCTACCATCGAGAAGATATACAACGACGGCTTCTCGCAGCAGGCCATGACCGAGCGCTTGGAGGGAGCTACGGAGGTAGAGCAACAGCAGATAATGCGCGACATGCGCAAGGAGAACAACCTCGTGTCGCCGTCTAAATTCCGCGAGGAGATATGCCGCTTCCGTCTCGTCGAGTTCGGCGCGCAGCCTACGGTCACGCCGCAGGTGTCTATCGAGTTTCACATCTCGCCGCAGCCGCTTTTCCACAAGAACTTCAGTCTGCTCACTCAGACGCTCGACGACTATCTCTTGCAGGGCTACAGGCTCTACATCCTCGCCGACTCGGAGAAGCAGACGCAGCGCCTGCGCGATATTTTCGACAGTGAGGAGTTGCAGCAGATGCGCAGAAAAACTCAAAACTCAAAATTCAAAACTCAAAACTCTCAACTCCCAACTCTCAACTCTCAACTGAGCAACTCTCAACTGAACAACTCTCAACTGAGCAACTCTCAACTGAGCAACTCCTCATCGGCGGAGCCGACAACTCAACATTCAACATTCAACACTCAACATTCAACACTCCCCTTCACCCCCGTCAACCGCACTCTGCACGAGGGTTTCGCCGACAACGATCTGCGTCTGTGCTTCTTCACCGACCATCAGATATTCGACCGCTTCCACAAGTACAACCTTAAGTCGGACGCAGCCCGCACGGGCAAGATGGCGCTCACGATGAAGGAGTTGCAGGAGATGGAACCCGGCGACTTCATCGTGCACGTCGACTTCGGCATCGGCAAGTTCGGCGGCTTGGTGCGTGTGCCTGTGGGCGACTCCTATCAGGAGATGATACGCCTCTACTATCAGCGCGGCGACATCGTCGATGTGTCTATCCACTCGCTATACAAGATATCGAAGTATCGCCGCAGCGACACGGGCGAACCGCCCCGACTCAGCACGCTCGGCACCGGCGCATGGGAGAAGCTGAAGGAGCGCACGAAGAAACGCATCAAGGATATTGCGCGCGACCTCATCAAGCTATACGCCAAGCGACGCCACGAGAAGGGCTTCGCCTATTCAGCCGACTCGTATCTGCAGAACGAGCTTGAGGCGTCGTTCCTTTACGAGGACACGCCCGACCAGCAGCGCGCCACTCACGACGTGAAAGCCGACATGGAGTCTGCCCGACCGATGGACCGCCTTGTGTGTGGCGACGTTGGGTTCGGCAAGACCGAAGTGGCGATACGTGCGGCGTTCAAGGCGGCGTGCGACTCCAAGCAGGTGGCGGTGCTCGTGCCTACAACGGTGCTCGCCTTCCAGCACTACAAGACATTCTCAGACCGTCTGAAGAACATGCCGGTGCGTGTCGACTATCTCTCGCGTGCCCGCACGGCGAAGCAGACGCGCGAGGTGCTTGCCGACCTTAAGGCGGGCAAGATAGACATACTCGTTGGCACGCACAAGCTGATAGGAAAGACTGTGGAGTGGCACGACCTCGGACTGCTCATCATCGACGAGGAACAGAAGTTCGGCGTGTCTACAAAGGAGAAGCTGCGCAAGCTGAAGACCAATGTCGACACGCTCACGATGTCGGCTACACCTATACCGCGCACGCTGCAGTTCTCGCTGATGGGCGCTCGCGACATGAGCATCATGCGCACGCCGCCGCCCAACCGCTACCCCGTGCAGACCGAACTGGGCGTGTACGGACATGAGATAATAGCCGACGCCATCAACTTCGAGATGTCGCGCAACGGACAGGTGTTCTTCGTGAACGACCGCATCAACAACCTGCCCGAGATTGCTGCGCTCATAAAGAAATACGTGCCCGACGCGCGTGTGGCTATCGGACACGGACAGATGTCGCCCGAGGAGCTTGAGAAGATTCTCATCGGCTTCATGAACTACGACTACGATGTGCTGCTCTCTACGACCATCGTAGAGAACGGCATCGACATAAGCAACGCCAACACCATCATCATCAACGACGCCCACCGCTTCGGACTCTCCGACCTCCACCAGATGCGCGGTCGCGTGGGACGTTCCAACCGCAAGGCGTTCTGCTACCTGCTTGCACCGCCTAAATCGGTGCTCACGCCCGAGGCACGACGCCGCCTTGAGGCTTTGGAGAACTTCTCCGAACTGGGCAGCGGCTTCAATCTCGCCATGCAAGACCTCGACATCCGCGGTGCGGGCAACCTGCTTGGCGCCGAGCAGAGCGGATTCATGGAGGATCTTGGCTACGAGACTTATCAGAAGATTCTCAACCAGGCTGTCACCGAACTGAAGAACGACGAGTTCGCCGATATGTATGCCGAGGAGATGGCTGCTGGCAACCATCTCACGGGCGACGCCTTCGTGGAAGACTGCGCCGTGGAGAGCGACCTCGAGATGTACTTCCCCGACACTTACGTGCCGGGAAGCGCGGAGCGTATGCTGCTCTACCGCGAACTCGACAACATCAGCGACGACGCTGCGCTCGACGCCTACCGCCAGCGACTCATCGACCGCTTCGGCGCTATGCCTCACGAGGGCGAAGAGCTGCTGCAGGTGGTGCCGCTGCGCCGCTACGGCAAGAGTCTCGGCTGCGAGAAGATTATTCTGAAGCAGGGCCGCATGCAGATGCAGTTCGTGAGCAACCCCAGCTCTGCCTACTACAAGAGTGCTACATTTGGCAAGGTTCTCAACTACATCGCTGCCAACGCACGCCGCTGCGACCTCAAGGAAGTGAGGGGCAAGCGCTATATGGTGGTGAGCGGTGTGCCTACCGTGGGCGAAGCGGTGAAAGTGCTTTTAAAAGTAAAAGAGTAAAAAAGTAAAACAACGATATGACAACACTTCTTCTTGTGCGCCACGGCGAGACCGTCGACAATGTGCGCCAGATTATGCAGGGGCAGACTCAGGGCAAGCTTACCCCGAACGGTATCGAGCAGGCACGCGCCCTCGCTGCCGAGCTAAAAGATACGCCTATCGACGTGTTCGTGTCGAGCGACCTTAAACGCGCTTTCGACACATGTGTGATACTGGCGGCTGCGCACGGCGTGACGCCCGACGCTATCGTGCAGACGAAGCTGCTGCGCGAGCGCGACTGGGGCAGCTTCACGGGCAGATATATCCCCGACCTAAAGGATGCGGTGTGGACCGACAACATAGAGTCGCTCGACGCTCTCAGGGCGCGTGCCGCCGCATTCCTAAAGTTCGTGAGAGAGAATTATGATGGAAAGACCGTGCTTGCCGTGGGACACGGAATAATGAACAAGGCAATAAGAAGCGTGCATAGCGGCACGCCGATGAACGAAACGCCACGCATGGCGAATGCGGAGGTGGTGAGGCTGGAAGTAATTAGTAACCTGAGTTCGGGATAAGCGACTGTCGTTTTTCTTGCTATGCCAGATTTCCGA
>OMEP01000215.1_pt1 | contig 11466 bp, 10 predicted proteins | sample 1645411 | NCBI WGS metagenome assembly OMEP01 (sample SAMEA103958158, study PRJEB25191) | human gut metagenome | reverse complement strand
AATATTTCTTTCATAATTTTATAATATATTTAAATAAATAGCAATTTAAAAACATAAGCATAATAGCCAAAGTTGTGTAATGTCCCATTAGAGGCCAGTAAAATAATCCTTTGTTGATGAATGCAATAAGGATTACAAATATAAACGAATAGCGGAATTTAAAGCAATACCATTTCGTTTTTATAGCTATATAACCCATTAGCCATATCAGGAAAAAAATAATATATCCTATCCAACCTAAGTCTAAGTATATTTCACCTCCAAACGTGCCAAATACGTTTACTAAAATACCGACATGGGATGCTATGTTTTCATAATGTTCCAAGACGTTAAATTTTTGTCCGAGCAATTTAGCTGTTAGTGGAAATTCTCTATCTATGCTAAATGGTGAGTTTTCGCCTGCTGTAATTTCTGCACAAAAATTATTGATATGTTGTCCTGCATATCCATATAAAGATTCCATAGGATCTCTGCCCGAAATATCAAATCTTGAAATAGTAATTGCTATAAAAGAACAACTGCAAATGATAGCTATGATACCAAATGTAATATTTATATTTCTTTTTAATTTTGCTGATAAATATTTGTAAAAATAGCTATATAATAGGAAAAAGTCAATCATCCAAAAGACCATAGCAGCTCTTCCTGCTCCAATTATTGACACGATGCTCTGAACAATTGAGGCAATGAGTAATGTGATTCTTAGATAAACAGAACAATTAGTAAATGTCTTTAGGTAAAACCATATGAAAAGTGCAAGAGTAGGAAATGGTGGTGCAACTAATATCTGTGGCAACAGCATAAAATAATTTGATTCTGTTGATCCCATCCTTACATTATTTATGTTGTCTTTGTATCTATCTACAGCATCCATAATAAGAGCCTCTTTAATATCTTGCATACTGGTTGATATTACGATAATAGATGCAATAGATATGATTATTGCTAATATATACAATAACTTTGTTTTTACTTCGGGGTGTTGTTCAATTGTCAAATTGGCTATATAATGTATTGGCAATAGTATGACAGTCCATTGTATACAGTATAATAGAATAGCAGGTATTGTAATATAATTTTCATTGATACCATACATTCCATAGATGTCCTTAATATCAATAAGAATTGCAAAAAATGAGATGAGAACAAGCAATGATACTGCAGCAATGTCGATATTCCAACATTGCTGCTTTTTATAAAAGTAGATTCCGAGTCCAATAAAGTATAATAATGGTATGAGTAACATATATTATTGTTTTATTTTTTGTATGTATTAATAGTTAATATATCTTTCCAACCCATTATTAAAGTTTGGGTTTGTTGAAGGAAGATACGTCTATAAGATGGAATAACAGCATCTGCTATGTAACCGGCTGCAATATTGCTTATAATAGCTATAATTGCAGCTGCTAAAATTCCTATTTTGGGGAGCATAATAAAATTTAATGAAACGCATACAACACAACCAATTAGATCTCTAACAATTGCATATTTTTGTTTTCCTTCAATTATGATCATTGTACCTGCTGTATTTGATAAAGCTACGCTTGCTGCTTTAAAAGACATAATTTGTAGAATTATCACTGCTGGCAAATAGTTCTTCCCAAAAGTAAGATTTACAATCCACCATGCCAATAACGATGTAAGAGCTGAAAGAATCAATGTTGACCAAAATGAAATATTCATAAATTTTTGGCTCTTTTCTATATATAAATCCTTGCTTTCTTCTTTGTATTTCACTAATATTGGCATAATTGTCTGTGCTAATACCATAGGTACATAGATTAATACCTCAACAAATCGAGAGGCAATAGCGAAGTAACCAACTGATTCTTTATTCAGCATTTGTCCAATCATCACTTGATCTATTCTTTGATACATAAGAACAGCTGTACTCGTAAGCATAAGAGGAAAAGATGCTTTCAGTAGCTTCTTGGCATATTCACAATCAAATATCCAATCCTTAATCCTTCCTACTTTGTATTTATACGCCATGTAGTAACCACTTGCAAGTAATAAATAATCTATCATATAAGCGATTACAAAAACTGTAAGTGAACTTTTGAAAAATAATAGTACCAACTTTAATCCTATGCCTATAGCTGTTCTACTTATCTCAGCCTTTACAATATATTCGTTTTGTACTATTGAAGTAAAATAGTTTCTGATAACATTAAATGAGTTGAGAACTATAGTTAGAGAATAAATTCCCACCAAAATAGTTGTGTATGAATCTGATTCTATTAACAATGATGTTATTATTGTAGCAATCATCATAATTACTCCTAGTATCAATTTTAAGACAAAAGCTGTACCTATGATATTATTATTATCAGTTACATTTTTGGCTTCTTCTCTTACTTCTATAGAATCTAAACCGAATACGGCAATAGTCTGAAATAGAAATACATAACTAATAACATAGTTCATAAGTCCATATTGCTCAGGTCCAAGATAGCGTGCTACAATAATACCAACAATAAGTCCACTGGCAAGGTTACATACCTTGCCTAGTGACGCCCAATACAGATTTTTTATCAAGTTTGTTTTAGAAGGCGATAAGTACTTCTTGTTAATAATAGAATCTAACAATCTCATTATAATGTAAAATGTAATTCTTTTCTTATGATTCCAAATGTAGTTATAAAGAATGATAATACCAGCATTCCCAGTACAAATAGCATACGCTTTGGCTTGGCTGCTTTTATTGGAACAGCAGCTCCTTTAACCACCGTAAAAGCTGGTGTACGTTCCTGAACTTTAGCTTTAGCAGCTTGATATTGTGTCATCATTGCGTTATAAGCATTAAACTTCAATTGCATGTCATTTTCTAAGTCTTCTTGCTTAGATTTCATACTTGCAAGTATAACATCGGTGTTGGCATCACTATAGGCACCATACAATTGGCGAGCCTTTTCGTAATCTTGCTTTGCTTCGGTTGTAAGTTTATTGTAGTATTGTTCATCTACACGTGCTTTGCTTGTTCGATAGTTGGTAATGAATATCTGAAGACGTTCCTTTACAGAATCCGCAAGAGTCTTGCAAATCAGCGGATCTTGCGCTTCTGTAGAGATGGTGATTACTGCAGTTTTCTTATCGATACTGATAGAAATGTTTTTTCTGATAGCAGATGCTACACCGTCCTGTTTTTTAGAAAGCATGTAAGGGTTCATCTGAGCTTTACCCTTTGTTCTTGTTTCTTTCTCTTCAAATAGTTTTTTGATTCCTCCAAAACACTTAGTCCAAAATGGATAATCTTGGTGCTTAGTGAGATAATCGTAATAGCTGCATTTTACACTTCCGTCTTCTGTTGCTACCTTAATATTGAATAAGCCAACAACAAAGCCATTATCTTCCATCAGGTCAGGGTATAGCATAGGATTGATAGCATCAGAAGTCTCCATATTCCCTATGTCTATACCAAATGAAGAGGCCAAAGAACCTATTGTACCACCAAGGCTTGAGTTATTACTTAACTCTGGGGCAAGGCTAAGGTTGGATGAGTATGTACGTGGTATGCAAAGGATATAAGCGCATGATAATATAAACACTATAGGTAAAACGATATAGTAAATTTTCTTTTTTGCCCATATTTTGCTAAAAATGACCCTGAGGTCAATTATTTCCATTTCTTTTTTTTCCATCTTATGTTTTTTTTTGTGTCAAAAACAATATTATAATGTCTATTAATATAATGTTTTTTATTACTAACTTATCCTATTTTCCAACCATAGACGTAAGCTATTATATTATAAATTTACAGTCTCATTTACAGTCTCATTTACAGTTTCTTTCCTTTTATACGGTACATTGCTGATAAGTCGTTGAGATCCAAGCTATACAATGTCTGAAACTGTTCTATCAAGAAGTCGTAATACATCTTGCGGATTGTGTTGTTGGGATTTGCTGTGATTAGAATCTTGGCTTCCCTTTTTTGAAGATCTCTACATTTATGTGATAGCCATAACCGGAAGGCTCGTCGCGTTCGGTGTTGGCTATTGATTTTTGGAGATATTCAATTGCTTGTTCTATTACGTCTCTTCTTGTAGCAGCGTAAAGACCGCAAGAAGCAACTGGTTGGTCGTTGCCCATCAGCTCCATCTGTGCTTGTGTTAATGTATGTAAATCCATAATCTTGTCTTTATTATATTATATAATTGGTATACATATGCTGTTATTTTGTGAAATGTTTGCCATCTTCTCTTTCAAGGCGTTCCTTTCCCTTCTCTGTAAGCAAGTATTTCTGCTTAGGATGATGAGGTGAGCTTTGAGCTTGTCGGGTACTTGTCGGGTACTTGTCGGGTACTTGTTGGGTGGCGGTATCATTAACAGTCTCATTTGTCTTTTGGCATCCTCTTGGCATGAATATTATATGTGTATTTATATATATAATGCAAAAGTATCTGATTTATTTTGTTTTGATTCAGATATTTTATATTTCTCCTATCTCTGTCGCATTACCTTGCTGGAATATGAGGTATATTCCGTGAAGTTGTGTTCCTGCAGTCAGACTTTGTATATTTGTATCTGCTATGTATTTGTTTAATTGTTCTACAGCCTGTTCCTTTGCTGTCTTTGCTTCTCTATCCGTTGCCTTTGATGGAAGATACTTCAACTCTATGATATAGCTGTGGCGGAGGGTGGAGAATTTCTTTGTGTCTGCCAACAGGAAGAAGTCGCAATAGCCATGATTTGCCTCTATCTCTGGATGCGCAATGAAGAGCTTTGAAAGATGAAGGTAGGCGTTGAAATAACCTTGTATGTTGCGTTCTCCCTGAATGCCGTCTCTGATGCTACTGTCTTTCCAGTATGAACTGGAAAGATATTCAAATAGAGGTTGCCATTCTCCTTCTTGTGCTGCCTTACGGTACTTTGCTGATAAGTCATTGAGATCCAGGCTATGCAATGTCTGAAACTGTTCTACCAGAAAGTCGTAATACATCTTGCGGATGGTGTTGTTGGGAATGACAAGATGAAGTGCATCAAGGTCAGTTCCTCCAATAGTCAACATTCCATAGTAGTACAATAGGCTGACGAAACGGTCAGGATTCATTACTTCCTCTGCTGCAAAAGAATCTGCAATAGAGGCATCAATAAAGCCTTTCTCGGCAATCTTCATCAAGACTCCTTTGCGGTCGCCATCCAGACGGTCGAGCCTTACGAGGTTCTTCAACTTGGCATAATCTGTACGACAACTTGGATCTGCCATCTCCTTGGGCGCTTTCCCTGTTGTGATGAGGTTGTTGAGATAGTAGAGTACCATGTTGCTGTTGTACATGCGCGGATCGATATTGTATCTGTCTTCTGAAAAGCAGTAGTTGTCGTACCATGGTTTCATCTCTGCTATAATCGTATTGATCTTTTCATCCTCACTGATGGTGACTCCAATAGTATCATTCGTTTTGATAAGGCCTACAGATATGTAGTAGGATATCATTTGGCGTACTTCTTCTTCGCTGAAGCCTAACATCATGTTGAACCATGGATGAAGGCTGATGTTGGTGGCGATGTTGAAGCCACTGGTCAAATCGTTGAGGGTGATAGGACTGACACCCATAAAGAGAATACGTTCGAAGTTCGGTTTGAATATCTTGAAGGCATTGCGGTAAAAACCACTGCTGTGGGTCATGTTATGATAGGTATCCTCGCCCAACTCATTGAGAACGGTGTTGGTGAAGTTGTCGTATTCGTCAATGATGAGATAAAGATGATAGCCTCGCTCCTTGGCTTCTTTGGAAAGAATGTTTATTTTGTCCTTGGAAGTAGTGGCTGCCAAAGCCCATTCTACCGTGTCTTTTGTATAATAGTTCTGGTATTTTTGAACAAATTGATTCAGACAACTGCAACAGTATGTGTTGAAGTCGGTCTCAAGATTCTCTACTCTGTCCAAAACCTGGGAAAAGTCGAATTGCAAAATCTGAAACTTGCCTTTTGATTCTAAAGGATGTGTTTCTATCCATGTGCCTTGATATTCTTTTTCGATATCTTTGTTGGCGCAATCGAAGTAATCGGCTACCATTGACAAAAACAAACTCTTGCCAAAACGACGTGGACGTATCAAGAAGAGAAAATTTGAAATCTTCTCTAATAATGGCAAGTACATTGTTTTGTCAACAAAATACTTTTGACTTCTCTGTAGGGTCTTGAAGTCGGATATTCCTATTGGTAATCTCTTGATTGCTTCCATAATTTCTTTGGTTATTTATCACAACTTATCCCATTAACCAACGCATAGGATATTTCATAAGAACGACTCCTTCGTTTGAGGTGTCATGCTCTTACTTCGTCATATTGGCGATGGTAGCTATCATAGCGGCGATGCTCGACATGCTGGAACCAAGGCTCATAGTCTCAGCAACACTCATCTTGCGCTTCAGCTTGGATGGGACAACGATTTCGCAACCTGGCTGGATGCGGGCTCCTTGACTTACCTTTGCCACCTTGCCATTCATATAGATGACGTATGCCTTGCTCTTGACTGCATCTGAGGCGAAGCCACCGGCCTCGTCTATGTAATAGCTTGCTCGTTTGCCCTTGACGTATGCCACAGTGTTGGCGAACATAACAGCTCCATTGATCTTTACGGTTCCGTCGTACTGTGGTACGATGAGGCGGTCGCCCTCACGCAATACCAAGTCTTCGTCAGAGCCAGGATTCTTGAGTGCTTCTGCCAAGTCGATTCCTACTGGGTATTCGTCTGGAATATTGAACTTCTCGAGTTCTGCATTCTTGGCATTTTCGGCTGACTGCTGTATGGCGGAGCCGTTATTGCTGCTCGCTGCCAACTGAAGGAGATTCTTCTGCTGGTTTTCGCGTTCCTTTTTATAGATAGCGTACATCAGGTCGCGTTCTGTCTGGTTGGTGCGGCGAAGAAGACGGGCTCCCTTGATGTAGGCATGATCGGTAGCACCGCCTGCCATGTGATACAGGTCGCTCAGACGTGAAGGGCGCTTGGTCATGGTGTAGGCACCTTGGAACACAACCTCTCCTTCGATACTTACATTTTGCTGTTCTGTGTAACTTGGATTTTTGCGGATATAAACCTCATCGAATGGCATTAGGGTAAAGCCTGGTGTGCCGTCGATAACGAAACCGTCCTTCAAGGTGAGTTCGAAACTCTTGGCAATGATGCTGTCAGGACGCAATGCCTTCGGATTGTTGACTCGACGGCTTACGTTGACTTTCACTACAGATGCCTTGTCGGTGAGTCCGCCTGCCTGAAGAACGAAGTCCTCGATGGTCTCATTGTCGGCATACTTGTATGTGCCAGGATAGTTTACTTCGCCACGGATGGTGATGGTGCGCTCTATCATCTTGTCCTGACGGGTAGGGATGAAGAGCACATCATTCTCCTTCAATGGGATGTCGGCCACCTTACCACTCATGATGCCTGCTATATCGACGCTGATTACCTCCAAAGAGCGGTCGGTTTTCATGCGATGCATTACGGCACGGGCTGTAAAGGCTTCCTCGGTGAGTCCCTCTGCATGTTCTACGAGAGTGCGAACGCTGTTGATCTGTTCGCCCAAGTTGTACATGCCGGGACGGAACACGGCTCCCTTGATTTCTACGGTATTGGCATAACGTGGCAGGATAGAGTCTACGCTAACAGAGTCGCCATCAGCTATACGGAAGTTGGCGTAATCGAATTCTTCTACGTTGAATACTGAATACTCTCTGCCTGTCTTACGATTCACGCGAACGGCCTTGGTATAGGCATCTCCTGTAAAACCACCGGCATACTTGAGTACGGAGTTAAGGCTCTCGTTCTTCTTCATCTCGTAGAACATAGGGCGCTTTACCTTTCCGCTGATGTTGACCAAGCAGTCGTATGGACCCACCACGATGACATCATTATCAGCCAAGCGAACGTTGCCTGTCAGTTTGCCGTTGAGAATATAGTCGTAGATATCTACTACGGTTACAAGTCGGTTGTGACGATAAACCTTGATGTTGCGCAGGGTTCCGAGGTCGTTGGTGCCTCCTGCCATATACAGGGCATGGAACACGGTGGCAAAGGCTGATAGGGTATAGGTTCCCGGTGCCTTTACTTCGCCCATCACATTGACCATGATGGTCTTGGTCTGGCCTACTGTCAGTTTCACACGGCTGCTGCGATAACGGCTTCCGAGTGTGTTGCGTAAGCGGGCATTGGCTTGTGCTACAGTCAGTCCACTGACATTGACAGGGCCATAACCCTCGATAGTTACTTCGCCATCGGGAGAAACTGTGCTCTGAATGGTGCGCTGAGATGCTCCGTAAATATCAATGATAACTGCATCGCCTGGCCCCAGACGATAGTTCTGTGGGGTAGCGATGTTCATGTTAGGCTCGAAGCTTAACTCCTTGTTATTGAAGATGTCACGGCCGAAAACGCGATGTTTATCTTTAGCCTGCTGAGCCAACAACTGTTTGAGCATCTGAGTGGAATCGGGCACAATGCCGTTTAGCTCGTTTTGCATGTCGCCATATTCCTCGTCATTGCTGTCGTAAGTGTGTCTGTAAGAATAGTCGCGCTGGGCTTGCACACGATAGTTGGAGTAGTTGGCAGCCTCTTTGTCGGACTGTTTTCCATAGTCGGAACGTGTCTTGCCATTATTGCTGCGCAGACGACTTGCATCTCCTGTGCGGTCGGTAGCACTGGCCAAAGAACCTTGCTTCTGCATCTTCTCATACTTCTCACGAACTCGGCGAATCTGAGAAATGTCGACACCACGCTGCATCAGCTTGGTGACAATCTGCGAATTAGAGGTGCCTGCACTATGCTCCTTGGCTACAAAACTCATCACTTGATCATCCGTCATGCCTGACTGGGCCATTACTGAACCTGCAGACAAGAGCATGAGCGCAAATATGATATATTTCTTCATTGTTTATCGTATGCTATTTTTTAGATAATTATGCTATTAATATTCTATTCTTATTATATAATAACTCTAAATCGTGTAATTTGTTGTAAAGGAGCATGGCTTTTTTTCTCAATACTGGCGGAGTGCAGCCAAAAGGTCGATATTTTCGCTCTTTTTGCCGACTGTGATACGCAGGCAGTTGCCACAAAGTTGCACATTGTTGCGATTGCGCACAATGATGCCCTGGTTGACCAAATAGTTGTAGATAGCTGTAGCATCTGTCATCTTTGCGAGGAAGAAGTTGGCCTCTGTGGGGTACACCTTCTGGCAGATAGGCAGGTCGGTGAAGGCAGCCATCACTTTGCCACGTTCCTGCAGAATGGTCTTCACCCAGTCGTCTACCTGATAGGGATCTTTCAGAACCTCAAGTGCCTGCTGCTGGGTGAGTAGGTTGATGTTGTAAGGGTATTTCACCTTATTGAATATATCTACAATCTGCTTGCTGGCAAATGCCATGCCCAGACGGATGGCAGCACAACCCCATGCCTTACTCATAGTGTTGAGCACGATGAGGTTGGGATATTTTGCCAGCTGCAGGCGGTAGGGGCGGGTCTTGGCAAAGTCGCCATAGGCTTCATCGACTACTACGATGCCGTCGAAGCGTGACAATACACCATCAATGGTGTCGGGTGAGATGAGATTGCCGGTTGGATTGTTGGGACTGCAGAACCAGATAACCTTGGTATTCTTGTCGCAGGCTGCTAAGAGATGGTCGGCTGTGGTCTGGAACTGCTCGTTGAGCAATACTGGGCGGTATTCCACGTCATTGATGTCGGCACATACTTCATACATACCATAAGTGGGAGCTATGGCCACTACATTGTCCTTGCCTGGTCGACAGAACACTCTGTAAACCAAATCGATGGCCTCATCTGAACCATTGCCCAAGAAGATCTTGTCTTCTGCCACGCCCTTCACCTTACTGAGCTGTTTCTTCAATTCGAACTGCAAGGGGTCTGGATAGCGGTTGTATGGGTCGTTGTATGGATTCTCATTAGCGTCGAGGAAGACGCGGGCTGTGCGACCGCTAAACTCATTGCGGGCGCAACTATAGGGTGCCAAGTTCCATATGTTCTCTCGGCAAAGTTGTTTCAGTTCTTTCATTATGATTTTATCAGAAATTTGAAGGTAAAAAAGCATATGAAACGCTTCTTTACCTTTTTACTTTTTTACCTTTTTACCTTTCACCAAGGCTTTCCACTCTCAGTCGCATGGCGTTGGCGTGGGCTTCGAGCTGTTCATTCTCTGCCATTGTGACTACAGCCTTGCCGATGCTTCGGATGCCTTCCTTGCTGAGATGCTGGAATGTGATCTTGCGATTGTAGCTGTCGAGATTTACACCATTATATGCCAAGGCATAGCCATGAGTCGGCAAGGTGTGATTGGTACCGCTGGCATAATCGCCGGCACTCTCACAGGCATAGTTGCCTAAGAATACACTTCCTGCATTCACCACCTTCTCTGCCAACTGCTCGTAGTCGCTTGTGGCTATGATGAGATGCTCGGGAGCATAGGCATTGCTCAGGTCAATGGCCTCCTGTTTGTCTTTGACGAGGATGAACTTCGAGTTGTCTAACGATGTGTGTGCCATCTCCTTACGTGGCAAACGCTCCAACTGTTGTTCAACCTCTTTTACCACCTTAGAAATCATCTCTTCGGAGGTGGTAATGAAGAACACCTGAGAGTCGAAACCATGTTCCGCCTGCGACAACAGGTCGGCAGCGACAAAGACAGGGTTGCTGCTTTCATCGGCAATGACACAAACCTCTGATGGACCTGCTGGCATGTCTATCGCCACATCGTGTAGTGAGACATGCTGCTTGGCAGCCATCACAAACTGGTTGCCAGGACCAAAGATTTTATACACCTTTGGCACACTCTCTGTACCATAAGCCATGGCACCGATAGCCTGAACACCACCTGCCTTGAAAATCTTGCTGACTCCTGCTATTTTGGCAGCCATGAGGATGGCTGGGTTTACTTTACCTTCTGCGTTAGGAGGGGTACAGAGAACTATCTCCTCGCAACCGGCTATCTTGGCTGGTGTGGCAAGCATCAGTACGGTAGAGAAAAGAGGAGCTGTACCTCCTGGTATATAGAGACCCACCTTCTGTATGGCGACACTTTTCTGCCAGCACTCCACACCAGGGCAGGTTTCCACCTTGCTTCCTTCAAACTTCTGACTTTCATGGAATCGGGCAATGTTATGATGGGCGAGCTCCAGTGCATGTTTAAGCTCAGCCGACACCATGTGTTCTGCTTCGTCCATCTCAGCCTCGGATACAGACAAACTGTCGAGATGGGCATGGTCGAATTTCTCTTCATAGCGCTTCACGGCTTCATCGCCATGATTTCTTACGTCTTCCAAAACTCCCTCAACAGTCGCATTGAGCTGCGATACATCGAGGTGCGGACGCTTAACGAGTTCCTTCCATTCTTCCTTTGCAGGATACTTTATTACCTTCATTCCAATTTAAGTTTTATATATTCAAGTTTCGTAAACTCAGAAGTTAAAGGAGTTAAAGGAGTTATCGCTCCCTACGGTCGCTGAGGAGTT
>OMEP01000208.1_pt1 | contig 11785 bp, 10 predicted proteins | sample 1645411 | NCBI WGS metagenome assembly OMEP01 (sample SAMEA103958158, study PRJEB25191) | human gut metagenome | reverse complement strand
GCTGAAAGTCTCAGAGATTAAGATGAGCGTGGACAAGGTGCTTGCATTGGCAAAGACAATCACGACAATACAAATTAAGCTACCTCTGAACAAGGAGGTTTACACCCAAACAATGTTAATGGCAAGACATCAGAAAATAGCTAAACTCTTTGACGAAGATTTTTGGGTGACACGATGACGAAGTCAGGAAAAAGGAAACTGGAGCGTATGGCAGAAATGGAGCATCGTCTAGCACGACGTACTACAGCACGACTATACACCAGCGTCGTCTCAGCAGTGGCAGCAGTGATATTGCTGACGTTCGTGTTAGTTCCATTGTGGCACATCCAAATGTCACCATTAGACAAAACCGGCATATCGCAACCTACGTTCAGCGACTATCGCAGTGGCAATGCCGACATCGCAGAGATAACCAAGCTAATGGATAGGCAAGAATACAAACAGGCTTTGGTCATTACGAAGAAAGCTCTGCATATCTCAGATATAGCATTGAAAGATTTATATGGAAAGGATATAGAATTCGACGATGAGGAATTGGTGTACGAAGAAGAGTTGGAGAGAAATACCAACAGCGAATTACGCTGGGCATACATCTATCTGCTCGTGAAACTTGACGACGTAAAAGAAGCCAGAAGACAGTTGCATAAATACTTAAAGGCAAAGGATTATTGTCAACATCAGGCTGAAGCCAAGGCTTTGTTGGAAGAAATCAACTAATTATGATATTTTTTCAACATCTAATGGTTACTTTTTCTGTACCTCATGCTTAAACAAGCAAATAATATAAACAATAAAATAACATTAGGATTATGAAGAAGATTCTTTTTTTTGTGGCAGCACTCATGATTGCAGCCACAGCAACGGCACAAACAGCAATGGAACTGGCAAGACAACAGCAGGAACTCAATGCCATTAATATGGCAATGCTTAACGCCAAACCGACCAAACAGGCAAAAAAACAAGCAAAAGAACTAAAGGCAGAGGGATGGACAGTGCCTGCTGGAGACCTTGACATTGCACAACAGGTGACTAGAAGCCAGCTTTATAGCGCTGAACTTGCCACAGACGAAAGCGGAAACGTTACGAAACGATATATCATGCAGACGGCACAGCAGACAGCAGGAACATACAACTCCGGCTATGCAGCTGCACGTGCAGCTGCACAGACTGAACTGGCAGCAATGTTGAAAACTGAACTTGTAACGGCAATGCAGCAGAAACTCGACAACAGCGAAAGTGATGCATTGACGGCAATAACCATCGACAAGTTCAACCAAAGATCGAGAATGATTGTCGACCAGACTTTGACAAACGCTATTCCGGTACTTTCCATCTACCGCAGATTACCCAATAATAAATTTGAAGTTCAGGTGCGTATTGCTTTCGACAAAAAGGAACTCATTGCACGCATCAAGCGCAATATGGAGCTGGAACTTGAAAAAGATGGCGACAAACTTTATGATATTGTTGATGCTGTATTTGATGATAAATTATGATACACAAACGATATATAATAATATTATTGGGCATGGTTCTTAGTATAACTTGGGGGCATGCCCAAACGCTTTCGAACAACAAGCTAAGACGTGGGCTTGACGCTTTCCGCAAACAGGCAAGAAGCGAATTCGAGGACTTTCGCAAACAGGCTATGAGTGAGTTTATAAGCTTTGTACGCAATCCATGGAAAGACTTTGAACACACAGCTCCAGTGCCAGTGCCAGAAGAAAAGCCCGTTCCTCCAGTGGTAATGCCCAAAGAAGATGAGCAGAAGCCTGTAGAGGAAAAGCCAATTATAATAGAGGAAGTTGTTACGCCTGAACCTCCACAACCTCAGCCACAACCCGTAGAACCGATCTTTGAAGTGCCTATTCAGGTACAAAAATACACTGTCTTCAAATTATTTGGCACGCAATGCAAGGTCAGATTTGATTCTGATATAAAAATAACACTTGACGGAATAAGCAATGACAAAGTGGCTGACGCATTTCAGCAATGTGCTGATAAAAGCTACGACAATATGATAATAGACTGTCTTGCACTGCGAGATTCACTGCAACTAAGCGATTGGGCATATCTGCAAATGCTGCGTTCATTGGCTTATAGTATTGAAGGAGAACGGACAAACGCCGCTACTCTGCTCATGGCGTATCTCTATATGCAGTCGGGTTATAAGATGCGTCTGGGTGCAAACGACAACCACCTTTACATGCTCTACGCCTCAAAACACTATATTTATGACCAAGTATCTTATGAAATAGACGGCGAAACCTATTTTTGCATCGAACAATTGCCAACACGACTATCAGTATGTAATGTTGATTTCCCGAATGAGAAACCTTTGTCGCTCTACATTAATACTTGCCAGAAATTTACCTCTATACCGTCGGACATTCGCAGAATCACGTCTAAACGCTATGGAGGTTTTGGTATAGAAGCATCTGTGAACAAAAATCTAATAGACTTCTATTCTACTTATCCGACTTCGTTTATTGATGACGACATAATGACACGCTGGGCGATGTATGCCAACACGCCTATGAACATAATCACAAGCGATCTCGTCTATCCGCAATTACGCAGACAATTGGAAGGGCTTTCGCAGTTCGAAGCCGTAAGTCGTCTGCTCAATATGGTACAAACCGGTCTAGAATACGAGTATGACGACAAAGTGTGGGGGAGAGACAGAGCGTTCTTTGCCGAAGAAAGTCTGTTCTATCCATATTGTGACTGTGAGGATCGTTCCATTCTTCTCACACGCTTAGTGCGCGATTTGCTTGGACTTAAGTGCATTCTCGTGTATTATCCCGGTCATCTTGCGTCTGCAGTAGAATTTACTGATAACAATGTTAAGGGGGATTATATTATGTACAAAGGACACAAATATATAATAGCGGATGGTACTTATATCAATGCTCCTGTAGGAAAGACAATGCCAGAAATGGATAATGCTGTAGCAAGAATGATAGTATTAGATTGAAGGTCAGACTGGAAGATAACAAATCCCCTCCGTGCTGCCCACATGCCACACGGAGGGGTTTTATTATCCTTTTATGTCTTTATCCTCAAGCATCTCGCCGCAATCAATCTCCGCCGTCAGAAACAAAGTGGAGGACATTGTTCGGCAGAAACCTTGCTTTTGGGAGGAAAATTTATTAACTTTGCATACGTATCATTAATAACGAGTGCTTGCTTGAATAAGGTGGGCACTGTAAACAAACGATGTTATGGCATACTCCAAAATTAAAGAAATAGAAACTCATCACTACTCATTCACCGAGTATCTTCGGAGACGGTTGGGGTGATAAGATTATCTACATGGAGGATGTGACAACCCCGGTTAAGTAAAGGATATAGTTGAGGTTGCAGACCTTCTAAGGAAGGATAATATTGATTGGCAACAAGATAATGAAATAGAAAAAAGAATATGACGAAGAAGGAATCTCTTCAACTGTTTGAAGAAAAGAAGGTGCGCACTGTATGGGACGATAAAGAGGAGAAGTGGTATTTCTCCATTGTGGATGTGTGCGGTGTGCTGACTGATAGCAAAGATGCCAATGCTTATTGGAGAAAGCTGAAGCAGAGACTCAAAAAAGAAGGTAATGAAACCGTGACAAATTGTCACGGGTTAAGGCCATCGTTGACTACAAACGTTTGGGATATTCCGATGCTTGGATAAACCAGCGTATTAAGTCTATAGAAATACGCTTACTCTGGCTGGTAGATAAAAGCAAAGCCTGGAAGATAGAAAACGTATCTTCCAGCCCTCGCTGTATTTGAGTATCAATAAGTTGCGGCGGAAAAAGGCGGAAAAATGGTAGATGGGAGATAAAAACACAAAAGTGTATTATATAACCCTTTTTACCTTTTACTTTTTTACTTTTCCTTTTCCTCTTCAAACTCCACGTATTCGCCCTCGTCCTTGGCGAAAATCTTGCGGTTAGCCTGACGCGGTGAGCGCTCGTCGTAGAGTTCTTCTTCTACTACCACGCCGTCGTCGTATTCGGCGCTGCGGCGCTTCGTGCTGCCTGATGTGGTGTTTTGCTGCTGGCGTCGGGTGTTGTTGCGGTTGGCGTTGGAGTTGGTGCCGTTGCGGAACTGCTTCGTCATGCGCTTCACGCGCAGATAGAGGAAACTGATGATGCCGATAAGGAAGACGGCAATCATAAGCACCATGATAAATATGCTTTTCAGAAATAGTCCGATGAATGACATAGGAATGGGTTTTAGGTACTACAATCCGTTTTCACTCTCTTGATGCTTTCTACTTCTCGATGTCTACCGTTGCGTGTGTGCGGTTCACGATGTCTGCCACTACGGAGGTGAGGAAGTAGAGGGTGATGACTATCCACATGCCACCGATTACGCCGAAGAGGGCGATGACTACGCCGGAGAGGGCGATGAACGAATAGCGAAGCTCGTTGCCGCGCCATCCCCATTGCTTGAATTTCAGGGCGAACATGGGCAGCTCGCTGACCAAAAGGAGGCTTGTGAGCACTACGAGCAGCAGTATTGCGGGTATCATCCACGCTGACGACTCGACGAGTGTGGGCTGTGAGACGAGCAGCGAGCCCCAGAAGAGGGCGTTGGCAGGTGTGGGCATGCCAATGAACGAGGTGGTCTGGCGTGTGTCGAGGTTGAATTTCGCGAGGCGAAGGGCTGAGAAGGCTGCGATAAGGAATGCGCAGTAGGGGATGTACGGCTCTACGCTGGCAAGCACCGTGGGGTATTCCATCACGCTCAACTGGGCGAAGACTATTGCCGAGGGCGCTACGCCGAACGTCACGTCGTCGGCAAGCGAGTCGAGCTCTTTGCCGATGGGCGACGAGACGCCGAACAAGCGGGCGCTCATGCCATCGAAGAAGTCGAACACGGCGCCGATGATAATCCATATCAGCGCATAGCGTGCGTCGCCTCCGAGTGCCATTACGGTTGCGATGCAACCCGAAACGAGGTTGCCGCATGTAAGGGTGTTGGGTATGTTGCGTGTTATAAAGTTAGCCATTCTTTATTTTATTTGAGTTTGGCGATAATAGTTCCGTTGCCGGTGGTCAGCTGTCCCATCTTGACGCAGATTTCTGTGCCGAGCGGCAGGTAGACGTCGACGCGTGAACCGAACTTGATGAAGCCCAGGTGCTCGTCGATGTAGCAGTCTTCGCCTGCCTTGGCGTAGGTGACGATGCGGCGAGCCACTGCGCCTGCTATCTGGCGGCAGAGGATGTCGGTGCCTTCGGGGGTGGTGATGACTACGTCGGCGTGCTCGTTTTCCTCGCTCGCCTTGGGGAGCCATGCCTTGTGGTAGTTGCCGTTGTGGTGGGCTACGGTCTTCACCTTGCCGTCAACGGGGAACCAGTTGGCGTGTACGTTGAAGAGGCTCATGAAGATGCTCACCATGATGCGGCGCTCGTGGAAATAGACATCCTCGTCGACTTCCTCGATCACTACTATGCGTCCGTCTGCCGGCGCTACTACGAGTCCCGTTGTGTCTTCTTCGGGGAAGAAGCGGATAGGGCAGCGGAAGAAGTTGATGACGATGCAGTAGACGGTGCCCATGACTGCGGTGAAGCACCAGAACGGCACCTTGCTGTCTATGAAGCGCCAGAGCAGCAATGCGATTGCCGCAATAACGATGAAGCCATAAACGAGTGTGTCGGTTCCTTCGCGGTGAAGGCGTATTTTCTTCAGTTTCTTTATCTTCTTAATCATTGTTTGGTTGGGGTATGTGTAAATTAGTTGTTGATAATCGGTTGTCGTAAAGTCGAATGCACCGCATGAGCCATTGCACGGGTACATATATTCTGTGCAAAGTTACCGCTTTTTTATGGAAGTGACAAACTTTTTGTTGGTTTTGATGTCGTTTTGTAGCAATTTATAGGCTGGAAGTGGAGAATTGGAACATTAATAATGGCAAAAGAAAAACGCCGAAATAACCTGTCGGCTGTTTCGACGTTGTATAAGGGGGTGCAGTTGTCTCAACTGCACCAACCATGTAGAATGCACTAACTGGCAAATTGGTGCACTTGAGACAAGTGCACCCCCTGGGATTACACGAGTTCGTCGAACTTCTTGCGAAGGTCGCCCTCTGTGATGGCACCTACGTGCTTGCCTACGAGTTCGCCGCCCTTGAAGAAGAGCAGTGTCGGGATGTTGCGTACGCGGTACTCTGCTGCTACGTCGTCGTTCTCCTCTACGTCGCACTTGCCTACAACGATCTTGCCGTCGTACTCCTCTGCGAGCTTAGAAACGATAGGAGCGATCATGCGGCAAGGACCGCACCATGTAGCCCAAAGGTCTACTACCAATGGCAGATCGCCAGTTCTGTACTGTTCGATGTTCTCTGTTGTGATTTTTACTTCCATAGTTGTATTCGTTTTTTTGTTAGTGATTATTCTTTATTTAATGACAATGCGATGCAAAGATAATGCAAATCGAAGACAATACAAAATAAGGCCACTTATTTTTATTGTTGAGATGCAGCTTATCTTATTTACAGATAATGATTATATATCAAAGTCTGTGCCAATCTGTTGATAATTGTTAGTTGATGCCATAGCGCACGCCCAATTCTGCCATTTCGTCGAGCGAGGTGAGCAGTTTCTTGTTCACGTCGACCGTTATGTTGCGGCTGTAAAGCTGTATGTTGGTGTTGTTCTTGGCGTCGTGGATGTTGATGTAGAGTGGCACCTTGCCGTCGGAGCCCTTGAGCGTTGTCTCCAGGTCGGTGAGCTGTGCGTCGTTGAACATCGTGGCTTCCATGTATACCGTGAACTTCTCTATCGACTTCTCCTTCACGTCGCTGAGGAATTCGATTTTCTTTATCACCATGTCGTAGGCATCGGGGTTGTTGCGGAAGCGCTGCACGCACTGCGCTGTGATGTAGACGTGATACTCCTCCTGCAGCATGCTCTGCCATTTTGTCCATTCCTCGCCGAAGAGTGCCAGCTCGCCCTGACCTTCGAAGTCTTCGATGGTGACGATGCCGAACGGTTTGTTGGTCTTGGTCCAGCGCTGAGAGACGGAGGTGACGATGCCGCCGAAGGTGAGTTCCTCGATTGAGGCAAATGCCTTCTTGTCCATCTCGCGACCAATCTGCGTGCAATTGAGGTTGCACATGTGTTTGAGCACGACGGCGTAGTCGTCGAGCGGATGTGCGGAGAGGTAGATGCCCACCAACTCGCGTTCGCGCTTCAGCAGTTCCATGGTGCTCCACTGCTCACACTCGGGCACCGGCGGCATCTGTATCTCCACGCCGCCCATGTCGCCGAACAGCGAGTTCTGCATCGACGACTGTTCCGACTGGTATACCTGACCGTAGCGCAGCAGTGTCTCGACGAAGGTGTCGCCCTTGGCGTTCTGGGCGAAGTATTGTTCGCGGCGGATGCCGAACGAGTCGAAGCCGCCGCTCAGAGCGAGCGACTCCATCGCCTTGCGGTTGACGGCGGAGAGGTTGACACGCTGCACGAAGTCGAAGATGTCCTTGTACTGTCCGTTCTTATGTCGTTCGGCGATGATGTTGGTGGCAGCGGCCTCGCCCATGCCCTTGATGGCGGAGAGTCCGAAGCGCACTTCGCCCTTCTTGTTGGCAGAGAACTTCTGCTCCGACTCGTTGACGTCAGGACCGAGGCAGGGTATGCCCATAGCCTGACATTCGGACATGAGCTTCGTAATCTTTGTGATGTCGTTGAGGCATCGGCTCATATTGCCAGCCATGAACTCGGCGGGGTAGTGCGCCTTGAGGTATGCTGTCTGGTAAGCCACCCACGAGTAGCATGTGGCGTGCGACTTGTTGAAGGCGTAGGAAGCGAACTTCTCCCAGTCGCCCCAGATCTTCTCGAGCACCTTCGGGTCGTGTCCGTTCTTCTTGCCGCCCTCGATGAACTTCGGCTTCATGGCGTCTACGATGGCTTTCTTCTTCTTACCCATCGCCTTACGCAGAGCGTCGGACTCGCCACGGGTGAAGTCGGCAAGCTGGCGCGAGAGGAGCATCACCTGCTCCTGATAGACCGTGATGCCGTAGGTGTCTTTCAGATACTTCTCCATGCAGGGGATGTCGTAAGTGATAGGCTCCTTGCCGTTCTTGCGGGCGATGAACGAGGGGATGTAGTCCATAGGGCCTGGGCGGTAGAGGGCGTTCATGGCGATGAGGTCCTCGAACACCGTAGGACGCAGTTCGCGCAGATACTTCTGCATACCAGCCGACTCGAACTGGAACGTGCCGATGGTGCGTCCCTCCTGATAGAGCTTGTATGTGAGTTCGTCGTCGATAGGTATTGTGTCGAGGTTGAGCGTGAAGCCGTCGTGGGTGAGGCGTATGTTCTCGACGGTCTCCTTCATGATAGACAGGGTAGAGAGTCCGAGGAAGTCCATCTTGATGAGTCCGGTCTCCTCGATGACGTGTCCGTCGTACTGTGTGGCGAGCAACTTATGTCCTGGGTCGCTCTTGTCTTCAGCCGTAGACACAGGCACCCAGTCGCTGATGGTGTCGCGGCAGATGATGGTGCCGCAGGCGTGGATGCCTGTTCCGCGAACGGTGCCCTCGAGCATCTTTGCGTACTTTATGGTGTTTGCCATCTGTGGGTTGGCGCTGGCTTCGGCTTCGCGTAGCTCGGGCACGCACTTGATGGCGTTGGTGAGGTTCATCTTCATTCCGTCTGGCAACTTGTCGGGGATTGCTTTGCAGAGACGGTTGGATATGTCGAGCGGCAGCTTCTCCACACGAGCCACGTCCTTGATAGAGTTCTTCGTGGCCATCGTGCCGTAGGTGATAATGTGCGCCACCTTGTCGTGTCCGTACTTGTCCTCCACCCACTCGAGCACCTTGCCGCGTCCGTCGTCATCGAAGTCGGTATCGATATCGGGGAGAGAGATACGGTCGGGGTTGAGAAAACGTTCGAACAGCAAGTCGTACTTGATAGGGTCGATCTTGGTGATGCCCAAGCAGTAGGCGACAACCGATCCGGCTGCCGATCCACGGCCTGGACCTACCATGACGCCCAGCTCGTCCTGAGCCGAGTTGATGAAGTCCTGCACGATGAGGAAGTAGCCCGGGAAACCCATCGTCTTCATGATGTGCAGCTCGAACTTTACTCGCTCGTGCACCTCGTCGGAGAGCGGTTCGCCGTAGAGACGCTTCGCTCCGTCGTAGGCGAGCTTCGCAAGATAGTCGGCTTCGAACTTGATGCGGTAGAGCTTGTCGATGCCGCCGAGCTTCTTTATCTTCTTCTCGGCGTCCTCGTGAGACATTATCTCTTTGCCGTTCTCGTCGGTGGTGAACTCGCGGAAGAGTTCTTCGGGCGAGATGCGCTTGCGGGTGTCTTCCTCCGTACCGAACTCCGCCGGGATGGGGAAGAACGGCATGATAGGCGAGTGGTCGATGGAGTAGGTCTCCACCTTATCTAATATCTCGAGCGTGTTGGAAAGCGCTTCGGGCACGTCGGCGAATATCTCGTTCATCTCCTCGCGCGTCTTGAACCACTCCTGCTTAGAGTAGAGCATACGCGTAGGGTCGTTGAGTTCCTTTCCGGTAGAGAGGCAGAGCAGGTGGTCGTGAGCCTCGGCGTTCTCCTGGTCGACGAAGTGGCAATCGTTGGTGCAGACCACCTTTATGCCGTACTCCTTTGCGAGTTTCAGAATCTCCTTGTTGGCACGCTGCTGCAGCGGAAACGTTTCGCGGTTGGCGCGCTGGTTGGGATCTTTCACCTCGTGGCGCTGAAGCTCCAGATAGTAGTCGTCGCCGAACACACGCTTATGCCATTCGATGGCTTCGCGAGCACCGGGTATGTCGCCCTTCAGTATCTTCGCCGGCACCTCGCCGGCGATACATGCAGAGCAGACGATGAGGTCCTCGTGATACTTTTCGAGGTCGGCTCTGTCGGTACGCGGTTTAGAGTAGAAACCGTCCACCCAAGCACGCGACACGAGCTTGATGAGATTCTTGTATCCGTGGTAGTTCTTCGCAAGCACGATGAGGTGATAGCCGCCCGCATCGCCCTTCTCCTTGACATGGTCGGCTTTGGTGCGGCGCGCAACGTACATCTCGCAACCGAATATAGGCTTGAAAGGCTCCTTGCCCTGGTCTTTCAGCTTGCCGTTTATCTTGTTGCAGTAGTTGAACAGCTCTTTCACGCCGAACATATTGCCATGGTCGGTAATAGCCATGCCGCGCATGCCGTTAGCCACGGCTTTGTCGACAAGCTTTTCCACAGGCGACTGTCCGTCGAGAATGGAGTAGTAGGTGTGTACGTGCAGGTGTATGAAGTCTTCCATCGTGCTGTTGCGGTTTTTTATTATTGAATGCTTTATAGTATAATGACTACAAAGTTACGCAAAAAAACTCACAATGTTGAATTTTGAATTTTGAATTTTGAGTTTTGAGTTGTTGCCGTTGGCAATTTTGAATTAATCAGTTGTGAGTTATGAATTCCTAACTCATAATTGAATAACTCCTAATCGGCGTAGCCGACAATTCAAAACTCAAAAATCACAATTCAAAATTCCTTTCCGCCGAGCACCACCTTTTTCACAATCGGCGTGGTGTAGGCATACGGAATGAAGTCGACTGACGGTAGCGGGGTAGTGATGAAGAAGTTGGCAACCTTGCCCTTCGCGATGCTTCCGTAGTTGTGGCTTTCGCCCATAGCGTAGGCGCCGTTGAGTGTTGCGGCGTTGAGTGCTTCGTTGGGTTGCAGGCGCATCTTGATGCAAGCAAGCGAGACCACAAACTTCATGTCGCCCGACGGCGTTGAACCAGGATTGTAGTCGCTCGCTACGGCTATGCCCAAGCCTGCGTCAATCATCTTGCGACCCTTGCCGTAAGGCATGTTGAGGAAGAACGACGTGCCGGGCAGGACAGTTGGCATCGTCTCGCTGCCAAGCAGAATATCGATTTCCTCTTCGGTCATACTCTCCAGATGGTCTACCGACAATGCGCCATGCTTTACGCCGATTTCCACACCGCCCGACGAAGCCAGTTCGTCGGCGTGAATCTTCGGTCGCATGCCCCATCGGGCAGCCGCTTTGAGCATACGTCCCGTCTCCTCAGGCGTGAAGAAACCACGGTCGCAGAACACGTCGATGAAGTCGGCGAGGCGCTGGCGACCCACTTCGGGTATCATCTCGTCGATGATGAGCTTCACGTAGTCGCTTTGCGTCATGCCGCGCGCCACTGCGTGCGCTCCGAGGAACGTAGACACAATCTTTGCAGGCGACGCCTCCTTCATCCGTTGTATGACGCGCAGCATCTTCAGTTCGTCCTCGAGGTTCAGTCCGTAGCCGCTCTTTATCTCTATGCAGCCCGTTCCCTTGCGTATCACCTCGTCGAGTCGCTGCATCGCCTGACGGAACAGTTCGTCCTCAGAAGTGTTGTGCAGCAGGTCGGCTGAGTTGAGGATTCCACCGCCGCGCCGTGCTATTTCCTCGTAGCTCAGTCCGTTTATCTTGTCGACGAACTCGCGCTCTCTGCTGCCTGCGAAGACGATGTGCGTATGCGAGTCGCACCACGACGGCAGAACCATTCCGCCTTCAGCGTCGATGGTCTCGCCGATATTGTCTGTCGGCATACCGTCGGCAACACTACCGAACGCAGCGAAGCGACCGTCTTCTACGAGTAGCCACGCGTCGTCGATAGTGTTGAATGCAGACATCTCCTTGCCCTGCAAGCGCAGCTTCGGAGCGTATTCGATGCCAGCGAGAGTTTTTATATTATTGATTAATACTTTCATTTTTATTTTTTTATGTTGAGGATTGTTATAAATTGAGAATTGAGAGTTGAAAGTTGAGAGTTATGATT
>OMEP01000207.1_pt1 | contig 11805 bp, 14 predicted proteins | sample 1645411 | NCBI WGS metagenome assembly OMEP01 (sample SAMEA103958158, study PRJEB25191) | human gut metagenome | reverse complement strand
GCATATCGTGATTTGATACACATTTCAAGATTTTTCAATAGTGATGAATTATTGGGTGACAGCAATGACGCTGTTGCACCAGCATTGACACTTGCACAAACAATGGACGAAGGCATTGTGAACGGAATCAAAAGCAATGCAAACATTCGTGGAATTTTAAAATACACACAAATCATGAATGAAGACAAATTGAAAGAGTCTTCAAAAAAGTTTGTTGAAGAATATTTGGACATTTCAAACAACGGTGGTGTTGTGGCAACTGACAGCAAAATGGAATATGTACCAATTGAAGCAAAACCACAAACAATTGACGCTGAACAGCTGAAAACGGTGCAAGGCAAGATTTATTCATATCTTGGAATCACAGAAAAAATTGTGACAAGTAGCTACACCGAAGACGAATGGTCAAGTTTTTATGAATCAGTTATTGAACCATTAGCATTGCAATTGTCATTGGAATTTACAAGAAAGATTTTCAATGATCGTGAAAGGGCATTTGGAAATTCAATTGTGTTTGATAGTGGGCGTTTGGTTTATTCCAGCAACGCAACAAAATTGAACATAATCAAGGAACTTGCACCAATGGGATTGTTGACACTCAATCAATGCATGGAAATCTTAAACCTTCCAGCCGTTGAAGACGGTGACAAACGCATTGTGTCATTGAATTACATTGACAAAGCTATTGCGAACGCATACCAGCTTGCAAACGCTGGTGCAACAGATACAGGAAATACAAATGAAGGACAAACGGCATAAATATTTTTATACATGTCCATTGTGCGGGTGCAACCTTGACCCATGTGAAAAGTGTGATTGCACCGAAAAAAGACACAATGAAGAAAACCAGCAAGAAAGGCGGTCACAGTATGAAAGAAATAAGGTCAAGCAATGTGCAAGCTGAATCAAATGAAACAGCTTTACACATAAAGGGAACGCCAATTGTTTTTGATGTTCCAACAACGATACATGACCCAAACGGGGACTATATCGAAATTATCAAAAAAGGTGCATTGGAAGGTGCGGACATGTCGGACAGTCGTTTGTTATACGACCATTCAACAAATCGTGTTCCACTTGCAAAAGTACCGAAAACAATGCAATTCACGGTCACAGACAAGGCATTGGAAATGACAGCGGAATTGCCAAACACCGAAGACGGGAAAAGCGTATATGAAGCAATAAAGCGTGGCGATTTGACGGGCATGTCATTCGCATTCACTATTCCCGAAGGTGGGGACAGTTATGACGCAAAGACCAACACAAGAACAATCACAAAAATTGCAAAGGTCTATGAAGTGTCAATTGTCCCGTTTCCAGCATATGAAAGCACAAGTGTTTCGGTAGAATCACGAAATGCAATTGAAGCTGAAAAAAAGAGATACAAAGCAAAACAGAATCTAAAAATCATGTGCAACAAAATTTTAATGAAAGAAGGTAAATGAAAATGACAAAATTCGCAAGCGTACAAGACGCATTTAATTTTTACAGAACAAAGAGCATTGCGGAAATGGAAAAGCGTGCAACAGAAATGAAAGCAATTATTGAAACAGACCCCGACATTGACATCACAGCAATGAACATTGAATTGACAGGATTAAACGAAGCAAAAGCAAACGCAACTGAAAATGCAACAGGTGAAACAGGTGAAGCAAGAAGCATGAATCCAATCACAGGTCTAAACATGGCAAATGATAGCGTTGAAGCTGTCAAGGGTGATGTGTATGCGTCAAAAGAATATAGAAGTGCATTTTTCAAGTCTTTACTTGGTAGAGAATTAAACGGTGCGGAAACACGTGCAATGAACCGTGCAATGGAAATTGAAAAGCGTGCGGACAATTACACAACCAGCGGAAACACAGCTGTTGTGCTTCCAACATCAACATTGAATGAAGTTATTGCAAAGGCAAGAAAAGAAGGTGGATTGCTTGCACGTTGTAGAGCATTCGCAATGCCTTGCAATATTTCAATTCCCGTTGGTACACCTTCCAGCAAGGCAATTTGGAACACTGAAGGAAAAGACGCAACAGCGGACGCACCACAGATTGTTGAAGTTGCATTCAATGGGTATGAAATTATCAAGCTATTTTCAATTAGTGCAAAGGTCAAGACAATGTCAATTGACGCATTTGAAGCATATCTTGTTGACGAATTAAACAACTGTGTTCTTGAATGCCTTGCGGACGGTATCGTAAATGGTACGGGAACAAATCAAGGTGCTGGACTTGAAACAATTACTTGGACAGCTGGAACAAACCTTGTTGAAACAAATGCACTTGCATATGCTAATTTCCCAAGTGCAATGGCAATGCTTAAACGTGGATACCACAAGAAAGCAATTTGGGCAATGAATAGTGCAACATTATACAACGGTGCATATAACATTGTTGATACAAACAAGCGTCCAATTTTCCTTGCTGATGTACAGAAAGAAAGCATTGGAAGCATTCTTGGACATGAAGTTGTTATTGATGACAACATTGCTGACGGTGTTATTTATTACGGCAATTTTGATTATATGGGATACAATCTTCCAGCTGGAATTGCTTGTGAATCTTCAACACAATCTTCATTCCGTAGTGGCAAGGTTGATTATAGAGGACTAGCAATTGCGGATTGCAAACCGATCGTGTCCGAAGCATTCGTGAAAATTGCTGTTAAAGCTGGATAATGTTGACGCTTGAAACCGCAAGGGAATGGCTAAGATTAGACAACACCGACAATGACCCGATCATTGAAGGATTGCTGACAGCGTCCGTTGAATACATAGAGTTGACAACGGGCGTTGTTGAAACTGAACAAATCGCAAGTCCCTTGTGTGAAACCGCACAAAAATTTCTGTTGTCTTTATGGTATGACCCAACGCAAGTGGACACGGAAAGAGTACAAAGAAGCGTTGACAGCTTATTGAAGACAATATCAATAAAAAAAATTTGAATGAAAAGGGAAGTGGTGTACAGTGGCAAAAGAATACGCAAAACGATTCTATGCGTCAAAAGCGTGGCGAGATACACAACGGGCATACATGATTAGTAAAAATTACGTATGCGAAAGATGTGGGAAACCAGCGGTCATTGTACATCACAAAACCTACATTACACCGACAAATATCGACAACCCGAATATCACCTTATCATGGCAAAATTTAGAAGCATTGTGTGCAACGTGTCACCAACACGAACACATGGAAAAACCTGTAACAGAAGCGGGATTGATATTTGACGATCAAGGAAATTTAGTAAAGCTATAGTAAGTAATTGCTATAGCCGTGCATCATAGGTGCTTGCAAAAGTGTTATATGCAAACCGAACTTTTAAAGATTGTGCATGACTGGTGCATAGTCTTTGCGGTCTTGAGTTTCACCGTCATTGCGTTCATAGGCAAGCATATACAAGCTAACGAATACAAAGTACAAGTATTAAAAGGCAACCTGTACAGGGCACGGAAGCTTTACAGCAAAGTCAGAACTTATCTGTCCCCTAAAACCGGTAAACTGACGGAACTGAAGCATTTATGATGTACAGCTATGGCAATTAATACCGCCCCAAGTCACAAAGGCAAGCGGTCAAAAAGTAATCAAACGCCCTACATTAGAAAAACCCCGTGAAGGTTTTTACATGAACGGTGGGTATACTTGTTTACATGTTTACAATAAATATTGAAAGATTGAAAGGTGATAGCATGACAATTGACAAAGATAAAATTACAAAATCAGAAAAAAGAAAATTGAATCAAATTGTGAAGCTTGTACCCGACAACAAAAAGGCAATAGCTTCAAACATAGCTGATGAACTTGCATTCATGACAGCAACCCTTGCTGAACTGAAAGAAAATGTGAAAGAAAACGGAACAATTGAACACTTCCAGCAAGGCAAGCAAGATTTTTTCCGTGAATCACCAGCATTGAAAAGCTACAACACAACAATCAAACAGTATTCCGCATTATACAAACAGTTATGCGATTTACTACCAAAGGACACGCAACCAATTGAAAATGACCCGTTAATGGACTTCATAAACGACAATATGTAACAATGAATTATGTTATTGAATATCAAAAGAAAATTGAAGCGGGTGAAATTGTAACAAGCACACGTGTCCGAAAGATTTATAAAAAATTAGTGCATGACATTGAACACCCGAATCAATATGTGTTTGATGAAAAGAAGGGAACAAAACCGATTGAATTCATTGAAAGGTTTTGCAAGCATAGCAAAGGCAAATGGGCGGGAAAACCCATGAAGCTGGAATTGTTTCAAAAAGCATACATTCAAGCATTATTTGGTTTTGTAGATAAAGAAACAGGCTTGCGAAAATACAATGAATCATTCTTTGAAGTTGCAAGAAAAAATGGAAAATCAACAATGCTTGCTGGTATAGCGTTATACATGCTAATTGCTGACAATGAAGCTGGTGCGGAAGTATACAGTGCAAGCACCAAACTTGCACAAAGCAAAATAATTTTCAATGAATGCTTGAACATGGTGAAACAATCACCCGACTTGCGGAAGCATTTGAAGAAACGCAAAACGGATTTATATTTTGAAGCTACCATGTCAAAGTTTGAACCATTAGGGGCAAAATATAACACAATGGACGGCTTGAACGGTCATTGTATTGTCATTGATGAATTGCACGAATGTGACCGTGGTTTGTATGAAGTACTCAAGCAATCACAAAGTGCAAGGCAACAGCCGTTGTTGCTGATGATTAGCACAGCTGGAACTAAAAGGGAATCAATTTTTGATGACTTATACAAATACGCATGTGACATTGTTGACGGAATCATACATGATGAACGCTTTTTGCCAATAATCTATGAACTTGACAGCAAAGAAGAATGGAAGAATCCGAACGCATGGACAAAAGCCAATCCAGCACTTGGAACAATCAAAAAATTGTCTGACATTCGTGAAAAGGTAGAAAGAGCAAAACAGAATCCAAAGGACTTGAACGGAATATTGTGCAAAGATTTTGACATACGGTCAACAACGTCAAGTGCGTGGCTAACATTCGACACGCTGAACAATGAAGATACATTCAACATTGATGATTTTGCGGGCGTGTATGCAATTGGCGGTGTTGACTTATCACGCACAACTGATTTGACATGTGCAACATTGCTGATGATTGACAAAAACACAATGCAAAGGCATGTGACGCAAATGTATTGGCTTCCAGCTGACCGATTTGAAGAACGTGTGAAGGAAGAAAAAATCCCATATGACAAATGGCGTGAACGTGGTTTGTTGCGTTTGTGTGAAGGCAATACAATCAATTATAGTGATGTCACAGCATGGTTTGTTGAAATGGTCAAGGTGCATGGAATACAGATTGCATGGATAGGTTTTGACAGCTGGTCTTCAACGTATTGGCGTGAAGAAATGGAAGGCAACGGCTTCAACATGGTGCGTGTCATTCAAGGTGCAAAGACATTGTCATTGCCAATGCAACATTTGGGTGCTGATTTGGAAGCTAAAAAAATAAACTATAACAACAACCCGATTTTGAAATGGTGCATGACAAATGTGCAATGTGTCGAAGATCGCAACGGCAACATTGTCCCAACAAAGGCAAACGGGGCAAAACAACGCATTGACGGTTTTGCGTCATTGCTGGACGCATATGTTGTTTTACACGAAAGATACAATGAATACATAAATGCATTATAGAAAGGTGGAATGTTTACATGTCAACAAAATTGAAAGATAAAAAAATAAAGATATACATGTATGTCGAGACAACGGACGAAGACGGTTTCGACCTAAAGGCATATATGCCAATACATCCCCAAGATAGCGTGTGGGCATATTTCAAACAGCTTTCGGCAAGTTTGTTTTATGCAAGCAATACGACAGCAATAAAGGAAGAGTGTTTATTTAGGGTAAATTATACAGACACAATCTTGCAAAACCACGCTAATGACTATTTTGTATATTACGACGGAATGTTATTCCAGTGTACACGTGTTGACCCGTTTGAAGGATATAAAAGGGATTTGGTGCTATATTGCAAACTTACAACGGATAAAATAAACACGGTAATTCCTTACGACCCTTCTAAGTTGCCAACGCTTACGGATTTTACTGAAACGAAATTTTTAATCAAGTAACCATGAAAAAATGGGAAATGTACTACCATACAACCCCGACGAATTGTGACACCCCGTATAACGCATTTAAAGGGCATTTTTAGACGTTTTAACGCTTCAATGAATAAAATATCAAGGAACACCCGAAAAGTGCCGTAAAACGCATTTATGAAGGGTGTTTTTTTATTATGTTTAATTTATTAGCGTAAACATGTAAACAAAAAAGAAAAAAAGCAATATTTTTCAAAAACCTATTGCAATTTATTTTGCTATTGTCTATAATATGGACATACAAGAACATACAAGCAAACATGCAATGAAGAAATAAAAAAAGAAAGGTGGAATGTTTACATGAAAGCAATTAAAGGTGCAAAAACTATTGAGGAATACTATCACAAAAAGATTGAAGCATGGATTGAAGAAAACTTCATGCCCGAAAACAACATTGTGATTGTGCAACATAGTCCAGCACACCCGAATGAATTCACGCTGGAAGACGAAACAGGCAAATTGTTCTTGAAGGTATGCAAGGACGGACACATTGAAGAAAGGAAATAAAAAAATGGAAGAAGGTGAAAGGATGGAAACCATGCAAGAAATCATTGCAACACATGATGAAAAATACAGATATATGTTGCTTGATAGAATGCGGTCTGACTGTGCCTATTATCTAGGCAATGGAAACAGACAAGTGAAATATTTATGGGCTGGAAATGTCGAAGAACAGATTGAAGACATGAAAATGTTGTGGGACAGTTTCAAGCCGGATGAAAAACCGGAATGGCTGACAATGGAAGATATTGAAAGCCTTGAAAAACGTATGAAGTAATAAAAGCCCGTGCGAAAGGCTAGGAAAGGAAAAAAACGAACATGGCAAAAATTATTGCAATAGTGAATCAAAAAGGCGGTGTTGGAAAAACCACAAGCACAATCAACATTGGTGCTGGACTAGCACGAAACAGGAAGCGTGTTTTGTTGGTTGATTTTGACCCGCAAGGAAGTATGACCATTTCACTTGGAATTGACGCAAAATCATTGAAATACACAATGTTTGATGTAATGACGGGTGAATGTGAAGCAAAAGAAGCAATCAACAAACTTTCAAATTGTGATTTGATAGCAACAGACCAAAGATTGACAATTGCGGAAAAGAATATCAGTGACCAAACGGGGCGTGAATATGTTTTGAAAGAAGCATTGCAACCAATCATGAATGAATATGATTATATTTTGATAGACAATACACCGTCACTTGGATTGCTGACAATCAACGCATTGACCGCATGCAATGAAGTTTATATCCCAACACAAGCGGAATACCTTGCAATGTCGGGAATTGTAGAACTGAAAAAGACAATTGAAACGATCAAGAAATACACAAACAAAACGATTGCCGTTACAGGCGTTATTGTAACCATGTATGACAACCGCAAAAATTTACACAAAGACATTGTTGCAAAGCTGGAAGAAGCATTCCCGCAAAAAGTATTCAATACAAAGATACGAAACAATGTTGCCATTGCGGAAGCACCAATCAACGGTGTTGACATATTTGAATATGACCCAAAAAGCAACGGTGCAATTGATTACAACGGCATTGTGTCTGAAATTTTAGGAAGGGAGACAAAACAAAATGGCAAATAAAAAATACAACATGAATGGAAACAGCGTTGCGGATTCTTTAATTTCCAGCAATGAAACACAAGAAAACGAAACACCAGCAAGCACGGAAACAAAGAAGCGTGGACGCAAGAAAACGGAAAAAGGAACAACAGCTGTTGTGTCATTCCGCATTGATAAAGAAATTGTTGAACAATTAAAGGGTTATGCATTCTATGAAGACATGACATTGAAAGAAGCACTTGAAATGATTTTGACCGACTTTTTGAAAGACAAGGACATTGCGAAAAGAAAGGAAGATTGAACATGATTGAACTTGATAATGTGAAGATTTATGACATTGAAGAAGTTGCCAACATGTTCAAATGCTCAACAAAGACCGTGAAAAGGCGTGTTGATGATGGGACATTGAAAGGAAACCGCATTGGGTATGTTTGGTATTTCACAGAAAAGCAAATTGAAGAATACTTGGAAGGAAAGGGACAGAAATGTACGGTGACGAAATCTTGAAATACATAGCAAGCAAAACAGCAAACATTGAAGACCCAAACAAAAAAAGAAAAATTCTAATTGAAACCATAGCAACCGCAATTGATAAAGGATACATTGACATTCCAAATGATGAAGATGATGAAGGATGTTTTTATGCGTCCGATATGACCGCAAGAAATGACGATAGCATACAACAGGAACTTGACGAAATATTGCAAAGCAATGCAACGTTTCAAGAAATCAATGAACCAAAACAAATTGCAACAAATCGTGGAAAATACGGAACATTGATGGTGCCGTATGACAATGCAAACAAAACGGTGTTCAATAAAGATTTACCATTTGACAAATGGCTTCCAGCATTGACAAGTGGCAAAGAATTCAACACGGACAGAAAAGCACGTGCCGTGAATATAATCAAAAGACAGATACAGGAAACAGCACAAAAAGAAAATATTCAATTGAATGGGTATGATTTTACCGTACTAATGGGAATAGGGAATGCGTTGCGAATGGGTCAAAAAGAATTGACACCAGTGCAATTGTATAGAATCATCATGCAAGACCCGAACGCAAAACCAACGGAAGAACACTTGAAAGCACAAGACGAAAGCATACGAAAAATGGCAAAAGTCTTCATTGAACTTGATGTGAAAGAAGTTTTGCACATGTATCCCGAACTTGGAAAAATACAGACAAAAGGAAATCTAGTTGATGTTGCGGGCTGGTATGGACGCAATGCCAATGGAACATTTTCTGACTATTATGAATTTAGGGGAACGCCAATATTATTGAATTATGCATTTGCTATTGGACAGATCGCAACCATTGACGATGAAAAACAAAATTTCTTGCTTGGACCAATGCGTGACACGGTGGAAAATAGAAAAATCAAGGTGTATTTGTTCAATAGAATCAGAGCATTGAAGGGCAAAAAAGTTTATACAAATAGAATCAATCACATTTCATTTGATAAATTGCTGGAATATGCGGACATTGTACCCGCAAATTATGCAAAAAAACAAAGCTATGCAAACAAGAAATCACGCACATTGAAAAGCGTGCAAAAACAATTGGTGTATCTCATGGAAAATGACATGATTGAATCGTTTGAATGGAAACCCGAAGGCACGGACGGTTTTGACATTTTTGTGAAAAGAGATGAAAAGAAAAAATGAAGAAATACAAAGACATTCCACAGGAATTGAAAGACCTTGCACAATGGGTTGTTTGGGGAAAGGTTGCAATGAACGCACCGAAGAAACAACCATACAATGCAAAAACAGACATGCCCGCAAAGGTAGACGCTTCCAGCACATGGGCAACATTTGAAGATTGCATGCAAGCAATAAAAAAATGCAAATACATTGGTGCTGGTTTTGTCTTCAATCATGGTTATATTGCAATTGACCTTGACAATGTAATTGACAGCAAAGGCAATGTGTTGACCGAAGCAAAAGAAATTATTGAAATGCTGGACAGTTACACCGAATACAGCCAAAGCAAAAAAGGATTCCATATCATTGTAAAAGGAGACATGTTATTGAATAAAAACCGCAATGCATTTGATTTGGACGTTGCAAGGCTTCACAGATACACACGAAATGTTGACGGAAAAAAGAAAGAACCCGAAATTGAAATGTATACGGGTGGAAGATATTTTGCAATCACGGGAAATGTGTATCAAGATCGCAAAGAAATCAAACCGCACGTGTATCAAGTGCGAAAAGTTTATGAACGATACATTGAAAAGCTGGAACAAAAGACAACAGCATTGTTTGTTGATACAAAGAGCATTGAACCAATGACCACAAAACAGCAAAAATTGCTGGAAATTATGCTGAAAGGTGAAAACGGGGACAAAATCAAAGCATTGTGGGAAGGAAATACAAGCAATTACACATCACAAAGTGAAGCGGACATTGCATTGTGCAATTATCTTGCATTTTACACCGATAAAGACCCGCAAATGATTTTTGAAATGATAAAGCATTCCGCATTGTTCCGTGACAAATGGTTGCGTGAAGATTATGCAAGCATGACCATTGGAAAAGCTGTTGCATTGTATTCCGACATTCCAACATTGTCAAAATACATTCAAATGAATACATGAAGCACATGCAAAATTGGCGTGTGCTTTTTTTTTGCCTATTTTTACAATATGCCGTAAAACGCCATAGAATGCCCGTAGAACGGTTTTATTGTCTTTATGGGTAAATTGTACATTAAGACATTCAAAAGCCAATACAAGCCACGTGAGAGCGTCACAGGGGCATTTGTGATTTATATTGACACCAAACAACATGAAAATTGAACTATGATTGCAAAATGTTGTCATGAATAATCAAACAATCATGCTGGAACACCCGTGAACGTGTTTATTTGCCCCGTAGAGCCACGCAAACACATTTCATGAACAATTTACCGTCCAACACACAAAACACGCTAAAAACGGCTAAAAACGCCCAATATGACGGTTATGTGTTTTCTACCTTCAAAAGTCTGTATTCAGAAACCATGCCAAAGTGGGTATGAAACTATGTCAAAGTGATGAATAACCATGTAAAAGTGATGAATGGAAAAATGCGAATTTCCGCATAAACACGGGAAAAAATGCCGTTTTTGCACTTTCTACAGGTATTTACAGTTTTATAAAAATCAAAAAAAGTATGCTCACAGCATACAAAGCGAGTACCACCAAAAAGCCGAAACCATGTAAAAGTGAGTATGAAACCATGTAAAAGTGAGTATGAAACCATGTAAAAGTGAGTATGATTTTTTCGTTTCAAAGTGCTGAAAACCCCGATAAATACTGACTTTTTTGCACTTTTTATTTTTTCAGTATATTTATATATATTTTATATCTTTATATCCACAGGAAGGGAATACATATATACACAAGAGAATAGAGAATAACAACAAGACCAAAACGAATGCAATTGATCGTCATGAAATAAAGCTGTTTTGTATTATTGTAAACATTAAAGCAGTAAAGAAAGATATAATTGTGAAATACATACAAAAGTGCTATAATTAATGTAAACAATAAAGCGATATTTCAATACAACAAGAAAGAATGAAAGAAAGCAAGGTGCATTGAATGGGTCTATTTGACAGATTAAGAAGAAAAGAAGTGACAAAAGGCAAAATCATCACAGACATTGCACCCTTCACAGCTTGGAACGGGAATGCATACACAAATGCATTATATAGACAAGGCATTGACGCAATTGCAAGGAATGCTGGAAAGCTGAAAGGAATGCATGTTGTGAAGTCAAACGGAAACACAAAGGACTTCACGGACAGCCGATTGAATAGAATGTTGCAAGTGCAACCGAATCCATACATGACCGCATACAACTTTTTGTATAAGTTGGTCACACATTATTACATTCACAACAATTCATTTGCATACATAGAGCGTGACCGAAGCGGGAACATAATTGCTTTATATCCAATCACAGCAACGCAAGCGAATTTCCTTGCTGATGAACAGGGAAATTTGTTTGTTGAATTCCGTTTCCGTAATGGAAAAACATTTGTGTTTGCATATCGTGATTTGATACACATTTCAAGATTTTTCAATAGTGATGAATTATTGG
>OMEP01000200.1_pt1 | contig 12081 bp, 7 predicted proteins | sample 1645411 | NCBI WGS metagenome assembly OMEP01 (sample SAMEA103958158, study PRJEB25191) | human gut metagenome | reverse complement strand
ATAAATCACCTCAAAAAACGACAAAACTCAGAAAAAAAGCAGACAAGGGCAACCTCTGATGGCATACCCTCATCAACCAATATCAATTTCTCAGAATTAAACGACAATCCCTAAATACTGCTAATTTTACATCCAACTTATCTACTTTATAAAAGATTATTGCTACTTTTGGCAGCAACAAACGAAGTTATCTACTGACGATAAACAAAAAAGAAAACAAACATTTCTTAATGTATAACTAAAAACAAACCATTTATGTATCAACAAATCAAGAAGGGAGCTTTGGCTCTGTCTCTTAGCTTGTGTTGCGTCGGTGCATTTGCACAAAAGACCATCACAGGTAATGTGAAGGATGCTACAGGTGAACCATTAATTGGTGTAACTATCCAAGCCGGAAAGGGCGGAACAGTTACCGATATCGATGGTAACTTCAGTCTCCAAAACCTAAAGCCTGGTGACAAGATCACCATTTCCTATTTAGGATGTAAAACACAAACCATCACCGTGGGCAACCAGTCGGCGCTGAACATCGTCATGCAGTCTACCGACAAGAGCCTCGACGAGGTGGTAGTTATCGGTTATGGCACGATGAAGCGTCGCGACCTGACGGGTGCCGTGGCTTCTGTTACTGGCGACAAGTTGGCTCAAAACCCTGTATCCAACATCGCCGAGGCACTGCAAGGCCAGTTGCCAGGTGTATCAGTAACCTCTCAGGATGGCCGTCCTGGCGGTTCAATGAGTATCCGTGTACGTGGTGGTGGTTCCATCACCCAAAGCAACGACCCTCTCTTCATCGTCGACGGTGTGCAGGTATCACGTATTGATGATATCCCTGCCGACAACATCGAGAGCATTGACGTGCTCAAGGATGCCGCCTCAACAGCCATCTATGGTGCGCGTGGTGCCAATGGTGTCATCATGATCACCACCAAGAGCGCCAAGGAAGGCAAGGCACAGGTGAAGTACAACATGTACTACTCTGTAAAAGAGAAGCCTACTACCTACGACACTGAAAGCGCCTACGACTACGTACTGCGCAACTGGAGCTATGCCACCTCTTATGGTGACAAGTATGGCACCAACGTTGCCAAGTATTTTGGTTTGGGCAGTGAGAACGGCAACCACTTGGAGGAATACCGCAACATGGGTACCCACAACTATCAGGACGACCTGCTCAGCAGTTCTCACGCATGGAACCACGATCTGAGCGTCAGTGGCGGTACTGAGCATACCAAGTACTATGCTTCTGTCAACTATACCAATGACAAGGGTTCACTGAAAGACACAGGTTTCCGCCGTTGGAATGTAAACCTCAAGTTGGCACAGGACATCACCAAGAACCTGAAGTGGAACATCGATGCCCGCTACAGCGAGATGCGCTTCCAAGGCAGCCAGTTCCAGTATGCCACTTCTTCATATGCTTACCGACCCATCGACACTCCTTTAGGTGTGGACGACCCATCATTATTGGGTATGGGCGATGCCAACGTTGATCCTAAATACAACCCTGTCAGCATCTATGACAGCTATACCCAATACAACACCCACTACCGTCTGCGTGCCACCAACTCGCTCACCTGGACTCCTATCAAGGGACTGACAGGTAAGACCGAGCTTACCCTTGCCCGCAACTGGCGTGAACAGCAGACCTGGGACGACGGCTACGAGAAGGGCTACAACCATGCCACCCAGGTAAAGAGCAATGGCTACAACGTGCGTTGGACCACCACTGCCAACTATGCCGTACAGGGATTGGGCGAAGACCACAGCCTCGACTTCCTCTTGGGTAACGAGGTTCTTGCCAGCAAGAGCAACTCCACTACTTTCAATGGCTATGGCTATCCTTTAGGATGGGACATGGACACAGCCTTCGGTCAGCTCAACATGAGCCACATGGAGTCTACTTCTCTGAAAGATACCAACAAGTCGGAGATCGGCACGCCAAACCACACCCTTTCTTGGTTCGGACGTGTCAACTACTCTTACCTGAGCCGTTACCTCTTCACCGCTACTTTCCGTGCTGATGGCAGCTCTAAGTTCGCACCCAACAACCACTGGGGTTACTTCCCTGCTGCAGCTGCTGCATGGCGTATCTCTGACGAACCTTGGATGAAGGGCACACAAGACTGGCTGAGCAACTTGAAGCTCCGTCTCTCTTTCGGTACTTCCGGTAACGATAATATCGACGCTTCGCTATGGAAGGCTACATGGATAAGCGAAACTACTGAGGTTGACGGCCAACTTGTCAACACCTTCCGTCCTGGCACCATGATGGCCAACCCCGACCTGAAGTGGGAAACTACCATCTCTCGCAACATCGGTCTCGACTTTGGTTTCTGGGACGGTCGTCTGCGCGGTACATTAGACTTCTACTGGAACACCACCAAGAACATCTTGATGATGGTTCCTATTGACACTTCTACTGGTTACACCTACCAGTTCCAGAACGTAGGTAAGACCTCTAACAAGGGTGTCGAGCTTGCCTTGAGTTACAACATCGTCAACAAGAAAGACTGGGGCTTGACATTCGGCATGACCTACAACTTCAACCACAACAATGTAGACGAACTCTTCGACAACGTATTGGCAGATACCCATACCAACTGGGGATCACAGATGCGTATGCCATACTACGACTACGTCATCCGCAAGGACAATCCTGTAGGTTTGGTTCAGGGTTACAAGTCATTGGGCTTCTACACTGTTGACGACTTCAACGTAAGCGCCGATGGTGTATGGACACTGAAGGATGGCATTCCAGACAATACAGCCTGCAACTATTCTGCAGGATGCGCCAAGGCTTACAAGCTTCCTGCTGGTCAGAAGGCATTCCCTGGCATGTACAAGTTTGCCGATGTAGATAATGACGGCACCGTGGCTTCTAACGACGTAACTATCATCGGTAAGACCAAGCCAGAGCATACTGGTGGTTTCAACATCTCTGGACGTTATAAGAACTTCGATCTCAACGCCAACTTTGCTTATCAGATTGGTGGCGACGTTTACAACGCCAATGCTCTCCACGACATGATGGGTAACAAGGATACAGGCTTCGGCTCTGCACGTGTTTCCGAACTGGCAGACTGCTGGAAGATGTATAATGTAGACAACAATGGCAACCTCTATGCCGTTACCAACCCTGACGAGCTCCGCACCCTGAATGCAGGTGCCAAGTATGCCTTGCCATACTGCGAGTACGGTCTGGTAACCAGCGAGTTCATCGAGGACGCTTCTTATCTGCGCCTTCAGAACCTCTCTGTAGGCTACACCTTCCCTAAGACATGGATGAAGCCACTCGGCATCAGCAACCTGCGCATCTATGCCACTGTTACCAACCTCTTCTGCATCAAGGGCTATAGCGGAATCGATCCTGATGTCAACACAGACTTCAATGCTGGTGGCAACGGATTCCCTACCCCTAACTACGACTACCAGGCTTATCCTAAGACACGCTCTTGGACATTCGGTCTCAACTTAGCATTCTAATCTATTAAAACAGAATATTGACATGAAAAATAGATATTTATATATAGCTTTATGTGCGGCAGGCCTCCTCTCTGGTGCCACCTCATGTAACGATTATCTGGAGACAAGTTCACCATCCACTGTTGATAAAGGATTTGTATTCTCCACCACCACCACAAAATGGGCAGCTTTGGAAGGTGCCAAAAAGTCTATGATGAATGCCTACACCCTGCAGGTGTTCGGTAGCGGACTTTATTATGCTGCTGATATTGCAGGCTCCGACATCATGCGCCATCCAGAGGCTCACAACAACCAGTTGGGACGCCATATTCCTGAAGGCCTTTACAGAAATGGTACCGAAGTAGGCAACTACAACCTCCTCTCTTATCAGAAAGAGGGAACAGATGGAGCATATGGTGCGCTGTTTGATGTCATCGGTAAGTGCAACGCCATAACCTCAGCCTTCGAGGCGGAAGAAGGATTCAACGAGATGATGGCACAGACAAAACCTACCGACGAGAGTCAAATTTATGGCGAGGCTGTAGCACTGCGTGCCACCTGCTACCGCGAACTCATCAAGTACTTTGGCGATGTGCCTTGCCCTGCTGAGTTTGGCAAGCCTGCTGGCGGTATCGCCTCACGCGACTCTATCTATGATGTCTGCATCGAGCAGCTCAAGAAGGTGGAACCGCTGATGTACGTACTGGGAGCTTGCCCTCACTACACCACCAATGCCAAGAATTACTATTCACGTACCTACGTCGACGGACTCATTGGCCGCATGGCTCTGGAGGCAGGAGGCTATCAGACTCGCCGTGGCGACATCAAGCGAGTAGACGGTCAGGGCAATCCTCTCACCTTCGAGACCATGGGAACAGCCAACGCCGGTGCAGAATATGGCCGCCGTTCAGACTGGCAGAACCTTTACAACACTGCCAAAACCTACTTCAAGAAAGCCATTGATAATTCTGGAACAGCCATATTCCACGATACCGACCCACGTGAGAAAGACAATAAGGGACGCGTATTCGGCAACCCTTACCAGTATTTCTTCCAGCAGATGCACGAGGCTGATGTTACTTATGCTGACGAAAGTATCTTCGAGGTTCCATACACCCAGGGCTCTGATGGTGGTGTGACCACACAGAGTGAGCGTTCTTATTGTTTGGGACGTGGTTCAAGCGGTGGCGGTAAGAACGCATATCCTTGCAAAGCTTATGGTCAGGGACGTGCCAACCCAGCCTTCTACTATGGCGAGTTCGACCCCAAGGACTTGCGTCGTGACGTATGCTTCACGGTTACAGGTAGTACAGGTAAGGGTACGGAGACCCTGATACCTCTCGTACCTAACTCTAAAGCTGCTGGCGGTGGTATCTGCTGCAACAAGTTTGATGAGAATCGCCAGACAAAGGTATGGACCAAAAACCAGCGCCGTTCAGGTATCAATAGTCCTTACATGCGCCTGTCTGAAATGTACTTAGGCTATGCAGAGGCTTGTGCCGCACTCGATGCCAACAGTGCCGAAGCCAAGACATATCTTACCAAGATACGCAACCGTGCTTTCCGCACACCTGCAGAGGCCAATGTGGATGGTTTTATCGCTAAGGAAGGCTCTCTGCTCAAGGCTGTCATCGATGAGCGCGGCTTCGAGTTTGCAGGAGAGGGCGACCGTCGTTTCACTTTGATTCGTACAGGTCTGTTGCCTGAAAAGATTCGTGAAATCAAGGAACTCACCCGCAGAATGTTGGATGGTCTGGAGTCTAATGGTTATTACACCTTCGAGAATGGCAACACCATCTCAAGCTATATCTATACCAAGAGCGTGGATGCCAAGACTGAGAAAGGTTACCGACTGACCGCACAGTGTCCAGAAGGAAAGGAAAACGACCCAGTACTCTATCCTTCATGGCGCGGCCAGAACGACAAATGGGAGGCTTACGGCTTGGATTACAAGACAGAGACTCCTTTGACCAACGTCGCCATCAAGGGCTTGTTCAACAAGCTTTCTGCAGAAGAGGAGACAGCTCTTGTAGCAGACGGTTACAAGAAGGTAAACTGGGGTAAGGACCTTGCAAACTATGATGACGAGTACTACAAGTATCTCTTCTGGGATTACGACTATGTAAAGGCTCCTATCTATCTCTGGCCTCTCACTCCTAACACCTTATCTTCTGGTGGCTTCGAGAATGGCTACGGCTTTAAGAACAAATAATACGAGCATTCAAGAAAGAATAAACTTAGAGTTTTAAAAAATCATCAGGCGGGAGGACGCAACAGGCGTCTTCCCGCTTTTCTTTTGTATCTGTCAATACTTGGACATTACTATAGGAAGCCTCTGTCAATTATAAATGCGCTTCATTATCTCCTAAAGAAGCGCATCGTCAGCTATCCGTAAATAAGGTACTCCGCAGAGCATCACACTTGCGAACAAAGGTATTAAACTGAAACCAATTTTGGTATGCTTAATAACGGCAAAGAAAAAAAGTTCCAACCTCATTAGGATGTCAAACTAATGACACCAAACGGAGTTGGAACACCATACAATCTTTTTATAAATTCACAACTTAAAGTTCAATTAAACTTTCCCCAGTATGTTCCACACGCCCTGAAGGGGCAGAAGCTCTTAGCCCAGGGCAACACCCTGGGTTGTTACGGGCGTTAGCCTATCGCCCTGTAAGGGCAAAAGCTTTATGTAGTGCCTGAAGTTTTAAAGCTTTTGCCCTTTCAGGGCGCCTTGCCGATTACTATTAGACCCAGGGCGCTGCCCTGGGCTAAGAGCTTTTGGGCTTTCAGCCCGTACTTAAAGCACTTTGTGAAAGTTCAATTACATATTCACAACTTTCTTGACGGATACATGACCTTGAGCGTCGGTAGCCTTAACGATGGTGACACCATGACCGGGAGCAGACAGACGCTTGCCAGAGAGGTCGAAGTACTCGGCCATGGCTGTCTGAGCAGCAGCATAATCGAACATTTCGATGCCAGTAGTAGAGACACCCGACATCTCCTTTCCTTCTGCATCATAGGTCTTGACAGTGCTGTAGTTCTTGATGGCATGATCGAACTCGGCTATATCTGCTGTAGGAAGAACATCGGTATAAGCCTTCCATATTTCTACCTTGCCTGCGCCAGAATACTTCTCGCAGATGGCAGGAACATCCACTGTCTTGTCGAGATAATGCTGGGTGTAAGAAGGAGCAGTCTGAGTAGGCACCCAATCGGAAGATGCCAAAGTAACATGACCATTAATCTTTGCTCCATCAATATTGTCATATCCAGTCAACAAGTTGGAGCATCCCTTGAATATCACATCATAACCATCTGTCTTGTTGACATGGAGACCCTTTTCACCCTTTGACATGATAGGAGACTTAGTATCTCCAAAATAACAAGCCTCTATGTAACCTGTTGCCTGGTCATTAAGGCGATAACCATCCTGACACCCTTTCATATAATTATTATAATAATGCATATGACCACCTCGCTGTTGAGGGAGACGAGAACCTTGGATGTTGTAGAAGAAATTGTGGTGGAAAGAAATAGTACGACAACCATCATAAATGTCGCTATTACCTTTACCAAAAAGACAGCTCTTGTCATGGTCGTGGAAATAGTTATAGCTGAAAGTCATCCACTGCACATTGTTTTTACAGTCGAGCAAACCATCATAGCGGTCTTTATTGGCTGCACCACCATTGAAGAACTCACAGTGGTCAACCCAGATATGTCCACCCCAGTTGGTCTTGGCACTTACCTTATCAGCCTGAATCCCGATGCAGTCAGGGTCGCCCACTTCTACTTGCGCACCATTACGCCAAGCCACAATCTTATTCTCACCTGTTTTGAGCACAGGAACACCCTTCATGGTGAAACGGCAGTTACGGATGATGATGTTATCAACCGACTGCATCACGAAGGTGATATGAGAAAAGAGAGGAGCCTTGCCTGTTGCAGGATCCACCACACCAATCAAAGTCTTGTTAGGAGCAACCATAATGCGCTCGCCATATGTTGTTTCCACGCCAGTTTTTCCACTCTGGTCATCAAGCAAACGACCTGTACTCAGATCATCCACATAGCACTTGATGCCTGTAGTAATATCATGATCTACAATAACGATATATGGGTCAGTTGCTTGGAGATAGGCCTGCAGTTGAGAGAAGTTGTCTGCCTTTACCACCTTGCCACCAACACCACCGGTAGTTCCTCCGACACGATACCAGTTGGTACCAGGAGTACCTTCATAGGCAGCGAAGCCATCCAAAGAGAAGTCACGGCCATCTTGGGTCTGTGCATTGACCATCATAGAGAAGCCACAGAGCAAAGCAGAAGCCAAGAGAGTTTTACGACAAACAGCCTTAAGCTGTGCAGAAACGATAGAGTTAATTTGTTTCATTATAGGATTAGTTTTTGTTTAATTTGTTCCTTTGAGAAAAAAGGGCTGTCCTCGTCAAGAAGAGACAGCCCTTAGTTTGTTTCATTTTATATATCTTTCCTCGTTGAGGAAAACATGTTTATTATTCTGTTACAGGTACAAGTTTGATGAGAGCGATTGTAGTTGGACCACCCTTTGTAATCTTATGAGCACCTGCCTCAAGCACAACTGTTGTAGGAGCTCCTGCCTGCTTTACGCCATCAACCTTTACATTAGTATTTGTACCAGAAACGCCATAATATACATACAGAGTCATCTTCTGAGATGTGGTGAAAGACACCTCGGTGTTAGTCTCCATCTTAAGACTTGCCGTATAAGTAGTACCTTCAATAACAGTTTCTTCTACTTTTACATTCTTAGCTGAACCTGTCAAAACAAATGCACTATTAGAAGGAACAGCCTCTTTTCCGTTTGCTGTAAAGCTGCAAATTACAGTTCCCTCGATAACTGGAGTATCAGGAGTTGGATCTGGGGTAGGATCTGGAGTAGGATTTACTGTGCCACCTTCGCCAGAAGCATTACTCTCACCGAACACCTTAACAACACCAGAAGTATAAGCGTCAAGAATACTTGCCAAAGCAGGCCATGGCTGCTGATGACCATTTGTTACGACTGTCTCATCAGGAATAACGAAATCAATATCACCATGATTCAAACGACCTGCGCCATAGAAACCTTCTACGATAGAAGGAACATCTTCTGCCTTATCTGCAGCGTATGCATACATGAGGCTTGGATTGGTATCGAAGTTGTTGTAAGAAGTACCACCTACCAAAGTCTTTACGCTTGTAGGAACCTGCTCACTTGGATCAGAAACCTCGTAGGCATCGAAGCTTGTATTGTTTTCTGAGTATGGGATATAGCTGAAGTTTTCAGGCTTGTTGGCAAATACATTGCCGTATGCCTTAATCAAACCACCATTCTCACCAGAGAAAGTACCATCGCCCTTGGCATCAGTACCCTGCAGAGAACTCATGATAGGACGCTTGGTAGCATCAAAGTAGTTAGACTCCATGAACACACTTGAGCCACTGGTTGCACCAATACCATAAACATCATTGTGCTGATAGTAGTTGTTGTACATGTGAACACTCATGGTACGAATACGAGCCATACGAGAGTCAGAATGGTCAAACCAGTTGTGGTGATAAGTGATATAGTTAGGACCAGATTCACTCTTCATACCACACATAGAAGCCTTACCATTATCCCAGAAGCGGTTGTATGCTACAGTTATATACTGGGAGTCACCCTTGATATCTACAGTACCATCACCCTTGGCCTGGTCGGCAGCGCCACCCTTCTTGCCATAGAAGAGATCCATGTTGTGAATCCATACATGAGAGTTATCAGTATCAAGAGACATTGCATCATCCAGGCAACGCATGATAGCAAAGTTACGGAACTCTACACTCTTGGTATTACGAAGCAAGAAACCAAATCCATATACAGTAGCATCATCACCGACTCCTTCGACAGTCATGTTCATTACAGAGTGAGCACCCTTACCCTTAATCTGCAAACCTTCTTCAGAACTTGAAATTCCGTCCAAGTCAGAAAGGCTTACCTTACCGATGATACGGAATGCGATAGGAGTAGTATCCTCACCCTTTTGGTAAGCATCAATAATAGCCTGAAGACCTGTAATCGTCTCTGGCTTACCTGTATTGACGGTTGTAGAAACGGTCTTAGCTGTCTTGGCTGTAATATACAGAACCTTAGCACCAGCCTTCAAAGTACCATCATTATTATAAGCACCTACACCATCATACTTGAAATGAGCAAAGCCCTCACGATTGTAGCTCTTTACTACCAAGTTAGAAGCTGTATTGGCACCAGCAATCTCTGTACCTTCTGCATTGACAGGAACAACCTTTACAGAATAAGTACCAGCCTTCAAACCGAGAACATCTGCACGATAGTAAGAAGCATACTGACGAATCAGCTGAGCATCAATCTTCTTGCCATCTACATATACATTATAAGAAGAAGCACCCTCGAATGGAGCCCACTTCAGGTAGGCAGACTCCTGCCAGCCCTTTGCCTCAGTAATCTGAATCACACCTGCAGGATTGTCAATATCACCACTTTCGCCCTGATCAGCCTTCTTTGCAAAGCTGATGGCTTGAACAGAAGCATTGTACTCATCACTCTCTGCACCAGACTTAGGAGCAATGATGGTCTTGTCACCTTCGAACTTCACACTTGTCAAGTCGGCAGTATTGTAATACTTCACATCACCCGACTTGGTGGTAACATACATCTGATTTACCTTGCTGTTACGAGCAACGGCATGGGTAATCTTGTCGGTAGAACCAGTATCGGTAGATCCGCCACCTACAGTCTCAACCTTGATGCTATAGATATTCATACCACCACCATTTGTGGTCAAAACAACATCACCATCAGCAGTTACCGTTCCGACGTTTGTTACTTTATCTGCAGAAGTAGCATTAAAAGAACCAGAAACAGGAGTAATGTTTGTTGCATTCAAACCACGAGCAACGTCAGTTTTACCAGTACAGCAACTAACAGTTACTTTCTGACCAGCCTTCAGACTTGGAATAATCAAAGAAACTCCATTTCCGTTCAATTCCAAGCGAGAAGAACCATAGTTCAAGCGAACCTTAGCCTTTCCTTCATCTTTTGTTGTAGGAGCACCAGCAGTAAACTTCAAACCTTTAGCATAAGCTAATTCAGAGCCATTTGCTACGAGAGCCGCATTATCCAAAGCTAAGGTATAGCAATAGCGATCAGTTCCCAATACCCAATTAGCATCAGCTGCACATAAAGCCTTATCAGCCTCACTCATTGCGCCAAATGTCCATGTCTGTGCCATGGCAGCACTCAAGCTCATCAAGAGGAGTGCCAAAGTAAATACCATTTTCTTCATTTTACGTTCCTCCTTTTTTACTTGATGATTACTTTCTTACCATTCACGATGTAGATACCCTTGTTCAGGTTCTGGGTAGAAGTACCCACAAGCTGACCATTAAGATTGAACACCTTGCCTGCGAGAACCTTGTTGCTTGTCTCAATGTTGCTGATACCTGTGGTGTTATAAGCAAAAGAAAGTTTCACAAGCGACATGTCCTGAGTCTCAGTAGTCTCATTGTTGTAAGTAAGATTGACATTGTCACCATCGAAGGTGATTTCTTTGACGGTCTTGCCAACCTGCGAGCCGCCGATTGTTACGGTTTGCTTGTTGTCTGCCATCACAGCAGTAGACAAAAGCACTCCTAACAACATGAAGTACACTTTTTTCATTGTTTTTAGCGTTTTAGTAGATTGTTGTTTTGAGTTTCTGCTGCAAAATTAAAACAAAATAATAAAGGACGGATATGTTTTCGTCAAAAAAGCTACGCAAACGTTTGCATAAGTGGTGTTCTGACAATTTATCATTCACCAAGGAAAAAGACTATCAAAATGGCACAAAAAGGAACAAAATCAACCAAAAGGAAAACTTCGGGTAACAACTCAGCACCCACACGGAGAACTGACAGCGACAAATGCGATACTTGGGTTATCAGCCTTACGACCCAAAGAAACTGCCGCTTAATACTGGAGAAATTCGACCTGTACGGTTGGTACGCCCTGAAAGGCACAAAAGCAGCACGCCCTGAAAGGGCAGAAGCTTTAAAACTCCAGACAATTAATAAAGCTTTTGCCCTTACAGGGCGCCTTACCAATTGCCATTATACCCAGGGCGCTGCCCTGGGCTAAGAGCTTCTGCCCTTTCAGGGCGTGCTGCTTATAGAAGTTTTGGGACTTTCCAACCGTACAGGTCGAAATTTTACTCTTATACTATATAAATGTTTTGCTTAGCCTACAAAAATCTCCGTTCCGTGATACGGAACCGCCATTCCGTGATTCGGAACGGCCATTCCAAAGCACGGAACGCACATTCCGTATCACGGAACGGAGATTTATCCACAAGAGACAAAACAAATTCATAATGAACAGAAAACAATTTGTATTGTATTAAAGTAACTACTTATGGCTAAGGGGGGCTGAGTTGTTACAACTTCCGAAGAAGACCAACAAAAGGAGCGTAAGAAATCTTTTGAGCACTTTACTTGAAGAGAAACAAAAAAAGCTGACTCTCGTAAGAAAGTCAGCCTTTTGTGTGGTACCACCAGGAATCGAACCGGGGACACAAGGATTTTCAGTCCTTTGCTCTA
>OMEP01000190.1_pt1 | contig 12420 bp, 5 predicted proteins | sample 1645411 | NCBI WGS metagenome assembly OMEP01 (sample SAMEA103958158, study PRJEB25191) | human gut metagenome | reverse complement strand
AAATTATTGAGATTACCAACTTTTATAAAGACTTTCTTATCCCGAACTCAGGTTAATAAGGTGTAAAGCTCAATCGATGCGCCCTTTAAGCCAACCTATTCAGCTTCAAAGACATAAAAAAAGTGGAAAATACTTTGCCACTATCCAATTTTTTATTAAATTTGCACCGAAGATGAAGTGCGTAGTGCCGAAAGGCGTTGCGCACCTTACAACGTCCGCTGAAAAGCGCCGTACTACAATCTAAGAAGCCATAATCTAAAGACTTAAGAAGACCGAATAAAAAACTAAAGAAATCGCGCAAAACCGATTATTACTAAAACAGAAATTTTTAATTAACTTAATTCAATAACAATTTATTAACAAACAAAAGAAAGGATTTAGTATGAAAAAAATCTTATCTCTTCTTGCTTTGTTAGTGATGACGCTTACCGCGTTTGCAACCGACTACACAGGACATCGCACCGTTACATTCGGAAGTATGCCCTCCACCGAGTCGGACGACGCTGTTCTTACAATCACTGACAATGGCGACAACACATTTAATGTGACGTTTAAGGATGTCATCAATGTTGATGGCAACTTCAGAGACAACTATGGTACAAACACATTCAGCAATGTTGCTGGTACCACAGAGAATGGTGTTACAACTATCGACCTTTCTAACTTGTCAGCATCAGTAGTAAATTGTAGTTTTTATGGCGTGACCGAGGCTTCTGAAGGCGTTCTTTTTGCTAAGTTCAATGCAGAAAAGGCATACGCTAGATTCTCAGCAAAGATAGGTTATCGCAAGTCTACAATCTCTGCAGAATTCGGCGTTGACGACTTCGAGTCTACTGGCGGTGGCGAGCCTGGCGGTGAAGACAAGCCAGCTATCGTTGACATAGTTGAGGCTGACTATGCTCCTAATGGTGCAAAATTCGCCTTTCCGTTCACAATCAACTGGGAGACACAGAAGCTCGTTGCTAAGCTCGACCTCTCTACTTGCAAAAGTTACACTCACAACGAGGGTATCATCACTGTAGGTACAAACAACGGACGTGGTGACGTTTCTCTTTGGGAACCTAACATTGGCGAGGCAAACTGCCACTTGTATTACACACGTTATTACCATGGTACTGACGAGAAGGTGCTCAACCTCCACTATTTGGAGAAGCCCTCTGATGAAGTTGTGCGTGTAGATAACTCACTCCAAAACCTTGAGCCGGGTCTCGTAGTATTCACATTCGACAAGGACGGTCTCCACGTAGGCGACAACCTTATCGCTACACCAGCCCAGATGACAACTCTCTACAACTCTACAAGCTTGATCTTCGGTAGCAAGGAGGGTACTACACGTAGCTACGCTACTTACAAATACGTTAAGGTTGTTCCTGCTGACTGGACAGAGACAACAGAGCCTGAGGTAACTGAAGTTTCTTCAAAGTCCTTCGAGGACAAGCTTTATGCATTTGCAGACGGCGAAAACATTGAGCAGGGCAACGCTACTGTTAAAATCAGCAACATGTCTGACGAGACAATCAAGATGTCTCTTGTTTTCGGTGATACGACTATCGAGTCTGCAAACATCGAGCAGGGTACAGACGACAAGGGCCGCACTACATACACTGGTACAGCCGATTGGGAAGGCGTAAACTTCGCTGTTAGCGCTGTTGTTTATACAAAGGATGAGGCTGAGAAGATTTACATGACTCTCACATCTAACGACGCTAAGTACACTGTAGGTACAGATCCCGACTACGTAGCACCGGAACCTCCTTCAATCGAAGGCACAGTAGTAGAGGGTTCAGTTGACTTTGCTGCAAACGGCTCTAAGTTCGAGTGGTCTAACATCGCTATCAACTGGAATAAGCAGAAGCTCGTTGCCGTTATCGACCTCTCTACTTGCGTTGGCGAAAACGAGGATATCCTCTCTGTAGGTCAGAACATCAGCGATTGGAATATCGGTGGCTGGCACTTCTACTATACAAAGTCTAAGAATCGCATGAAGTCTGACTACCTCACAACTGGTGGTGCACACCCGATTTCTGATGATAATACACCAGTTGAGCCAGGTATTGTACGTATCGAGCTTTCTAAGGCAGAGGGTTGTACAATCAACGGCGTTTCGTTCAACGGCTTCTACGACTCAAAAGTAACTGGTACATGGCAGTCAAATACAGAAGACTTCTGGAATCTCACAAGTGTAAACATCGGTTCTAAGGAAGGTGCTAACCGTAGTAACGCCGTTATCAAGTACGTTACTGTAGTTGACCTCCCAGTCACTGTTAAGGACGAGAAGACCTTCAACGAGGTTCTCTATATGAACGATCAAAAAGTTGCTGACGCTACGGTTGTAGTTAAGGAGATGTCTGACGAGACAATCAATATGTCTCTCGCATATACTATTGGTGATAGTAATGTTGAGTACACATCTACTGAGCTTACAAAGGGTACAGACGAGAAGAATCGTACTACTTACACTGGTAAGGTAGCTAAAGACAATCAGACATACGATGTAGCAGGTGTTGTTTACGAAAAGGACAACGCAGAGCGTCTTTACATGACAATGACAGATACTGGTGTGACATTCGTTGTTGGTGAGAACCCAGACGCTGTAACTCCAGAGGTAACAGAGGTTTCTAACAAGACATACACAAGCAACCTCCGCATTTACGACGGAGAAGAGCCGGTTGTAGAGGAAACAGAAGCTCAGGTGAACGTCACCATGTACTCTGACGATACCTACAAGATCACTCTTAAGGACGTATCTATGCTCAACCAGACATCCGACCTCGTGTTCGTAGGTAAGGCAATCGCTGAAGAGACAGATTCTGAGGCGCCGCGCACAATCATGGCTAAGTCTGACGAGACTACAACTGCCTTCTTCGGCAAGGAGATGAACGGTACATTCGAGATCACAGAGGTTTCTGACGACGAGATCAAGATGGAGTTCGCTATCGAGGGCGAAGGTGTTCTCTATGAGGGCGAGTTCAACTACGAGGCTAAGACACCTGCTGCAGAACCGTTCTGCAAGGAGAACTACGTAGCTGACGGCAATGGCTTCGAGTGGGAGATTCCGGTAGATTGGGATACTCAGAAGATCGTTATGTCTATCGACCCGTCTACATGTACTGGCAACTGCGAGGATGTAATCGGTCTCGGCGCTGTTCCGACAGCTTGGAACAATACTCTCCACTTGTATCGCACAAGAGCAGACAAGATGCTCCAGGGCTACTTCCAGGTACCTGGTGTCAGCAACAACAACACAGACAAGTTCGCTGAGACAGTTCCGTTCCTGGTAGAGGTTTCAAAGGCTCAGGGCTTCGTTGTAAACGACGAGGTTAAGATCGCTGCAAGCGCAATGAGCTATCTCTTCACTCTCCCGACCGTTAAGATGGGTACTGGCGAGGGCGCTAACGACAAGTCGCGTGCTACATACAACTACGTTAAGGTAGTTGACAAGGACTGGACGAAGGATCCTGAGACTGGCATCAACGCAACAACAGTTGCTGAGGGCGAGTTCGAGGTATTCTCTGTTGACGGCGTTAAGCTTTCTAAGCTCCAGAAGGGTCTGAACATCGTTCGCTCTGCTGACGGCAAGGTTAAGAAGGTACTCGTTAAGTAACATTTCAGGTGCACTCTGGGGGTGCACCAACCAATAAATTCATAAGAGGGCATGGCATTCCGCCATGCCCTCTTTGCGTATATACCATGTTCTCGCAGATTTCACGGATTTCACTGTGCTAATTATTACATCCTAATCTTCTATGTAATCTGAATTTCGTTGCAGTTTCGCAGCCTGTCTATCTGTGAAAATCTGTGCCTATCTGTGGGAGGCACATCTCAGTTTGAAGGTTCTGTGTGTTCAGTGTATTCTGTGGGAACTTTCTCCCTGTTTGTTTGGTTGGTGCAGCTGAGACAGCTGCACCCCCTTGAAGATGGCACTGCACCCCCTTAAGTTGCTCCCTTTGAAATATTTGCAACAAGGTTGCAGAATCTTTTTCCGAACTTTGTTAACGATTATTTTTCTCTTAGTAATTAACAACAAACAAAATATGCTTAGAAGATTATCCTATTACTTATTATCAGCAGTCTTCGTGGTGGGCATTGCCGCTTGCGGAGGTCAGTCGCACGACCATCTCGACCACGATCATGACCATGACCACGCCGAGGAAACCGAGCGTCACGACCACGCTGCCGAAGAAGCAGAACGCGGCGGCGATACAAAGGGCGCCCACGCCGACGAGATAAAACTCTCTGCGGAGAAAGCCCGTGCAGCCGGCGTGAAGGTGGAGGAAGTGAAGCCAGGCACCTTCCACGGCGTTATACACACCAGTGGCAAGGTGATGTCGGCTTCGTGCGACGAGACCACCGTCGTTGCAACCATCAGCGGACGCGTGCAGTACAAGAACCACGTGAGCGAGGGCTTGAAGGTGTCTGCCGGCACCACGCTCTTCTCTATCACCTCAGTCGGCATGCAGACCGCAGAGGGCGACCCCGTGCAGCGTGCCCGCATCGACTACGAGCGTGCAGAGCGCGACTACACACGTGCCAAGATACTCATCAAAGACAAGATAATAAGCGAGAAGGACTTCGCCGTGGCAAAAGCCGAGTATGAAGCAGCCAAGCTAACGTATAACGGCATGAAGCGCACGCGCAGCGAGGGTGGAGTAGTGGTTACGGCGCCGCGCGGCGGCTACGTCAAGCAGTGTCTCGTCAACGGAGGCGACTACGTAGAAGCCGGTCAGCCGCTCGCTATCATCACTCAGAACAAGCACCTCTATCTGCGTGCCGAGATACCCGAGCGCCGCTTCAACGAACTCAACAAGATACGCGGCGCCAAGTTCCGCACAAGCTACAGCCACCGTCTCTACGACATCGCCGAGATGGGCGGACGCATACAGTCTTACGGACGTTCGGCAGAGGTGAACAACTCCTACCTGCCCGTCATCTTCGAGTTCAACAACACCGGCGACGTCGTGCAGGGCTCTTACGCCGAGATATACCTCATAACCCAAGACCGCTCGAACGTCATCACGCTGCCCCTCACCGCCCTCACCGAGGAGCAAGGCATCCACTTCGTCTACGTGCAGATAGACGCCGAAGGCTACCGCAAGCAGGAGGTGACGCTCGGCGAGAGCGACGGCGAGCGTGTAGAGATACTCACCGGTGTTAAGCAGGGCGACCGTATCGTAACAAAGGGCGCCGTGCAAGTACGATTGGCTTCGGCTGCAAACGCCATTCCGGCGCATAACCATAATCATTAATAAGCTATGCTGAACAAGATAATACGCTTCTCGCTTGAGAACAGAATACTCGTGTTGGTGGCGTCGGTGCTGCTCGTCATTGGCGGTCTTTACTCCACCAGCCAGACCGATGTGGACGTGTTCCCCGATCTCAATGCCCCCACCGTGGTCATCATGACCGAAGCCGGCGGCATGGCTACCGAGGAAGTGGAGCAGCTCGTCACGTTCCCTATAGAGACCGCCGTCAACGGCAGTACCGGTGTGCGCCGCGTGCGTTCGCAGTCTACCAACGGCTTCTCCGTTGTGTGGGTTGAGTTCGACTGGGGCACCGACATCTACCTCGCCCGCCAGATAGTGAGCGAGAAACTCGCCGCAGTAGGCGAGCAGATGCCCGCCGGAGTGAGCGCTCCGGTGCTCGGTCCGCAGTCGTCGATCCTCGGCGAAGTGCTCATCGTGAGTCTCACCAGCAAGCACACCTCGCAGCAAGACCTGCGCACGTACGCCGACTGGGTGATACGTCCGCGTCTGCTCTCAACCGGCGGCGTGGCTCAGGTGAGCGTTCACGGCGGCGACATCAAGGAGTATCAGATACTCGTCAGCCCCGGTCGCATGAAGCACTTCGGCGTGTCGCTCACCGACATCATGGCATGCACTCGCGGCATGAACACCAACACCAACGGCGGCGTGCAGTACAAGTACGGCAACGAGTACATCATCCGCGGCATCACCTCCACCAACGACGTCGAGAAGCTCGGCACGTGCATCGTGAAGAAGAACGGCGAGAGCGTAGTCACCCTTGCCGACGTAGCCGACATAAAGATAGGCAACCAGTCGCCCAAGCTCGGCGTAGCCAGCGAGCGCGCCCAGTCAGCCGTGCTCCTCACCGTTACGAAACAGCCCAACACCAGCACCATCGACCTCACCAAGCATCTCGACTTCGCACTCGCCGACCTCAAGCAGACCCTGCCCGCCGACGTGCATATCTCTACCGACATCTTCCGCCAGTCCGACTTCATCGAGAGTAGCATCGACAATGTGCAGAAGTCGCTTATCGAGGGCGCTATCTTCGTGGTTATCATCCTTATGATATTCCTCGCCAACGTGCGCACCACGGTCATCTCGCTCGTCACGATACCAATCTCGTTCCTCGTGGCGATGATAGTGCTCAACGCCCTCGGCATAAGCATCAACACCATGACCCTTGGCGGACTTGCCATAGCCATCGGCTCGCTCGTAGACGACGCCATCGTCGACGTAGAGAACGTCTACAAGCACATACGCCAGAACCGCGCGCTGCCCGAGGCAGAGCGTGTGCCTATCATCGAACTCGTGTTCAACGCTTCGCGTGAGGTGCGCATGCCTATCCTCAACTCTACGCTGATTATCGTGGTGAGCTTTGCGCCGCTGTTCTTCCTCAGCGGCATGGAAGGCCGCATGCTCATACCTCTGGGCATAGCCTTCGTCACAGCCCTCTTCGCCTCAACCCTCGTAGCCCTCACGCTCACCCCCGTGCTCTGCAGCTACCTGCTCGGCAAGAGCAAGGGCGAGATGCCGAAGGAAGCCTTCGTAGCCGTATGGCTTAAGAAGTATTACGAGCGCGCCCTACTGTGGGTGCTCGCCAACACCCACAAGGTTATCGTCGGCACCGCAGCGTTGTTCGTTGTCGCCGTGGGCGTGTTCTTCTGCTTAGGCAGCAGCTTCCTGCCTAAGTTCAACGAAGGCTCGTTCACCATCAATATCTCCTCGCTACCCGGCATCTCGCTCGAAGAAAGCGACTCCATCGGCGCACGTGCCGAGCGACTGCTGCTGCAGGTGCCCGAGATAAAGACCGTGGCACGCAAGACCGGTCGTGCGGAGCTCGACGAACACGCCCTCGGTGTGAACGTGAGCGAGATAGAAGCCCCGTTCGAGCTTAAGGACCGCAGTCACGAAGAAGTGCTCAACGACGTGCGCAAGCGTCTCTCCGTTCTCGCCGGAGCCAACATAGAGATAGGCCAGCCCATCTCCCATCGCATCGACGCCATGCTCTCGGGCACACAAGCCAGCATAGCTATCAAGCTCTTCGGCACCGACCTCAACCGCATGTTCACCATCGGCAATCAGATAAAGAACGCCTGCCAGGACATTGAGGGCATCGCCGACCTCAACGTGGAGCAGCAGATAGAGCGCCCCGAACTGAAGATTGTGCCGCGCCGCGAACTGCTCGTGCGCAACGGCATCACGCTGCCCGAGTTCAACGAGTTCCTCGCCGTGAACCTCGCTGGCGAGACCGTCTCTCAGGTGTACGAAGCCGGCAGAGCCTTCAACCTCGTGGTGAAAGCCGCCGACTACGACGAGATAAGCAACCTCATCATCGACACGCAGGACGGCCGTAAGGTGCCTCTGTGCGACGTTGCCGACATCATATCGAGCGCCGGACCCAACACCATCAACCGCGAGAACGTGCAACGCAAGATAGTCATCTCCGCAAACACCAGCGGCAGAGCCTTGAGCGACGTAGTAGCCGACATCAAGCAGGCAGTAGGCGAGAACGTGCAGCTGCCCGAAGGCTACCACGTAGAGTACGGCGGACAGTTTGAGAGTCAGGAGAGCGCCAGCCGCGTGCTCTACCTCACCTGCATGCTCGCCATCGTCGTCATCTTCTTCCTGCTCTTCATGCATTTCCGCAACGCCCTTGAAGCCGGCGTCATACTGCTCAACCTCCCGTTGGCACTCATCGGCGGCATCTTCGCCATCGTGCTCACCACCGGCGAGGTAAGCATACCCGCCGTCATCGGTTTCATCTCGCTCTTCGGCATCGCCACGCGCAACGGCATGCTGCTCATCACCGAGTACAAGCGTCTGCGCACCGAGGAAGGCAAGAGCGTGCGCGACGCCATCATCGAAGGCTCGCTCTCGCGTCTGAACCCGATACTCATGACAGCCCTCACCTCAGCCCTCGCCCTCGTGCCGCTCGCCCTGGGCGGCGACCTGCCCGGCAACGAGATACAGTCGCCGATGGCGAAGGTGATACTCGGCGGACTCATCAGTTCTACATTACTCAACGCATTCATAGTACCGATAATATATGAGAAGATATCTAATCGCCACAGCCGTGGCACTCAGCGCGTGTAGCGCCGTCCTCGCCGACACCGTTGGCGACGTGCTCAAGCAGATAGCTGCTAACAACCTCACCCTGCAGTCGGCGGCGCACGACATGCGCGCCGATGTGCTCGACATAAAAGCCACGAACACCCTCGGCGGTCCGTCGGTAGAGTACAGCCCGTTCTTCACGAAGGGCTACTCCGGCGTTGTCGAGAGCGAACTTGTGGTGAGCCAGGAGATTGATTTCCCTACGAAGTATGCCGCCCGCAGCAAGCAGGCGCAGATGCAGCAGACCGTAGGCGACCAGCTGCTCGCCAAGCAGCGCCGCGACATACTGCTGCAGGCACAGCTCGTCTGCATCGACGTGATACGCCTCAACCAGAGTCTCGCCATGCTGCGCGAGCGTCTCTCCAACAGCGAGACGCTGCTGCAGATGTACGAGAAGCGCATGGAGGCGGGCGACGCCAACGCCCTTGAGCTGAACAAGGTGAAGATCGACTGCATGGAGGTGCGCACCCTCGTTGGCGAGGCAGAAGGCGAGCGCACCGCTCTGCTGCAGCAGCTGCAGCAGCTCAACGGCGGCAAGCCCATCGACGTATCCTCAACCGAGCTGCCCGAGTATGCGCCGATAGCCGACTTCGAGCAGTATCGTGCCCTCGCCGTAGCGTCGGATGCCGACGTGGCAGTGGCGCAGACCGCCCTGCGCGCCGCCGACATGAACCTTAAGGTGCAGAAGAGCGAGTGGCTGCCCAGCATCTCCTTCGGCTACCGCCGCAATACCGAGCAGCGCGAAGCCATCAACGGCTTCATGGTAGGCGTTAGTTTCCCGCTCTACAGCAACAGCAGCAACGTGAAGGCGGCACGCGAGCGCCGTCAGAGTGCCGAGCTGCAGGTGCAGCAGGCGCAGCACGACGCCGAAGCCTCGCTGCGCACCAGCTACGAGCAGTTGCAGGGCTTGCAGCAGGTGATAGACCACAGCGACGTGAAGCTGCTGCAGGAGTCGCTTACGCTCTTCAGGAAGGCGCTGCAGCAAGGCGAGATAACCGCCCTGGCTTACTACGTAGAGATAAACAGCATCTACGAGAAGCTGCAGCGACACATCGACCTGCACAGCCAGAGCGTGAAGCTGCTGGCTGAGCTGCACAGAAATGAGTTGTGAGTTTTGAATGTAGAGTGTTGCGGTCGGCGCACGCCATTTTGTCCAAACCAGAGTTTATAATGGAAAACGTTTGCTGATACAGAAAAAATCGTTATATTTGCAAGAGTATGACTCAAGGTACATGACCTGATGATTATTTGCTAAACAAAACTATCTTTTAAAAACTAATATTACTATGTTCAGATACAGCAAAGGCTTTATCCTCCCAGTGTTGGCTGCTACGATGATGACAGCCCCCATGAGCGCCGAGAATGTCAGCGTGTCAACACCGAAGACATCACTCGCCCTCGACATCACAAAAGGCGAGACCCTGAAGTTTCTCTATTACGGCGACCGCCTCAATGCCGCCGACGTGGCACAGTTGCAGTCGGCAGGCACCTTCGGCAAGGACGCCTATCCCGTGTACGGACTGAGCGCTGAGGCTCAGGCTGCCCTCTCCGTCCAGCACGCCGACGGCAACCTCACGCTCGACATGAGCGTTGAAGGCTTCGAGCAGGTGGCTGAGGCTAACGCCAAGGTGCTGAAGGTGCAGCTCAAAGACCGCGTCTACCCGTTCTACGTCACCGTCTGCTACCGCGCGTACAACGACGTCGACATCATCGAGATGTGGACAGAGATAAAGAACGGCGAGAAGCAGACCGTAACACTCAAGCAGTTCGATTCGGCTTACATGCCGATACGCCGCGGCGACGTCTGGATGTCGCACTTCTACGGAGCGTGGGCTAACGAGGCGCAGCTCTCAGAGGAGCCGCTCAAGCCCGGCACCTTCGTCATAGAGAATCGCGACGGCGTGCGCAACGCACAGACCTCGCGCGGCGAAGTGATGTTCTCGCTCGACGGCAAGGCGCAGGAGAACTCAGGACGCGTCATCGGCGCCGCCATCTGCTACACCGGCAACTACAAGCTGCGCGCCGTGACCGACGAGTCGGAGTATCACCAGTTCTTCGCCGGCATCGACGACTACAACTCGGAGTATCATCTGAAGAAGAACGAGACCTTCGTGACGCCAGTCACAGCGTTCTCGTACAGCAAGGAGGGACTCAGCGGAGTGAGCCGCAACTTCCACCGCTGGGGCCGCAAGTACAAACTCGCCAACGCCGACCGCGAGCGCAAGATTCTGCTCAACTCGTGGGAGGGTGTCTACCTTAACATCAACGAGAAGGACATGGCGCAGATGATGGCAGACATCAAGTCGATGGGCGGCGAACTGTTCGTGATGGACGACGGATGGTTCGGCGAGAAGTATCCGCGCAAGACCGACAACAGTGCGCTCGGCGACTGGAAGGTGGACCGCGAGAAGCTGCCCAACGGCATAGAAGGCTTGCTCGACGAGGCTAAGAAGCTGGGCGTGAAGTTCGGTATATGGATAGAGCCGGAGATGTCGAACACCAAGAGCGAGCTCTACGACAAGCACCCCGACTGGGTTATCAAGGCTCCGAAGCGCGAACTGCGCACGGGACGTGGCGGCACGCAGGTGGTGCTCGACCTCGCCAACCCGAAGGTGCAGGACTTTGTGTTCTCCGTCGTAGACGACCTCATGACAAAGTATCCCGAAATCGACTACATAAAGTGGGACGCTAACATGCACATCTCCAACCACGGCTCGCAGTATCTTACAGCCGACAACCAGAGCCACCTCTACATCGACTATCACCGCGGACTGGAGAAGGCTCTGCAGCGCATACGCGCCAAGTATCCCGACCTCACCATCCAGGACTGCGCATCGGGCGGCGGACGTGTCAACTGGGGCTACCTGCCTTACTTCGACGAGTTCTGGACGAGCGACAACACCGACGCCCTGCAGCGCGTCTACATGCAGTGGGGCACATCCTACTTTTTCCCTGCAATAGCTATGGCTGCGCACATCTCCAATGCGCCTAACCACCAAACAGCGCGCACCGTGCCTCTGAAGTTCCGCACCGACGTGGCTATGTGCGGACGTCTCGGCATGGAGATTCAGCCGAAGGTGCTCAGCGATGTCGACAAGGACCAGTGTCGCAAAGCTATCGCCGACTACAAGCGCATACGTCCTATCGTGCAGTTTGGCGACCTCTACCGTCTGCAGTCGCCGTTCGAGAAGAAGGGCGTGGCTTCGCTGATGTACGTAAGCGAAGCTAAGGACAAGGCGGTGTTCTACTGGTTCAAGACCGAGGCATTCTGCAACCAGCATCTGCCGCGCATCCCGATGGCAGGTCTCGACCCGCAGAAGCGCTACCGCGTAACCGAGCTTAACCGCATCGACCACTCGCCGCTCTCGTTCGAGGGCAAGACGTTCTCCGGCGAGTATCTCATGCAGAACGGTCTTGAGATTCCGTACGGACACAACGCCGACTGGGGCAAGGCTAACGAGTGGGCAAGCCGCGTGCTGCTGCTCGAAGCGCTTTAAAAAGTAAAAAAGTAAAAAGGTAAAAGAGTAAAAAGAGTAAAAGAGTAAAAAGGGTAAAAGAGTAAAAAGGTAAAAGTTCTGCGTTTTTTTTACTTTTTTACCTTTTTACTTCTTTACTTTTAGAAGCAAATATAATACAAGTCACCTCCGCGAAAAATCTCATTCTGGAGATTCGCATTCTCGAAAATGCGCCATTTCATCGGTCGGCGCAGCCGAAAAATCATAAAAATTGAGACTTTTCAGTGTAAAACGATAGGTTTTACAAACTTTTCGTGAGACTTTATCTGGTAACTCTTGAGACTTTACCCAGTAAAACCTATGCTTTTACCCAGTAAAACCTATGCTTTTACACTGTAAAGTCTCACGATAAGTTGTGTTTTGCTAAGGCGAAAATTGCACACTTTTAGAGAAAACGCTACAATATGCTGTAAGACAAACGCTTATGGCTGCACGCTCAAAACTCGCGAAAAATCGACTAAGGATTTTGTTTTTGATTTTTCGCGAAATATGATGTCTTTCCCTAGAAAAAGTTGACTCGCAAAGTCAATAGTTATGTGGAAATACAA
>OMEP01000189.1_pt1 | contig 12430 bp, 13 predicted proteins | sample 1645411 | NCBI WGS metagenome assembly OMEP01 (sample SAMEA103958158, study PRJEB25191) | human gut metagenome | reverse complement strand
TTAAAGGATTTCTCTTTGCCGTACGACACAGAGAAATCCTAATGACCGATTTGGGTTTAAGTTTACCACAAAAGTGTGCCCGGGGGACAGTTTTTGTCCCTTGAAGGTAAACTCGGGGGACAAACTGGGGACAAAATTATGAAATTAACGGCAAAGAAACAACCCACTAAGAAAACATCCGCAAAAATCGCTTCAAAAATTAACACTTGATTATCAGGTGTTTATGAAGGGATTTTTGCGGATGTTATGATTTTCTTTTCCTTTACTTTACTTTCCGATGCAGTAAATGTTAAAGTGTTGTATATCAGTTTGTTGCGTTAAAATGAACGAAAATTGAGCCAAGCTCCAAACGAAAGTTAAATCTCTGTGTAACAATGCGTTACATGAGTTTTGCTTAAATTTCTTCAAAATCCGCAGTTTCTGACCTTTTAACATCTTTTTAATTTTCTGCAATTTGTTATATGCTGATAATCAGCGATTTAACTGTTTTAATAGTGTTGTTTTATGCGGAAATCTCATTTGCCCACGCAGTAACTACTAAAGTGCTTATAATCAGTTAGATAAGACTTAAAGGAGTGAAATTTGAGCCTAAGCGAAAAATTTCATAAACCTTTGAGTTACAACGTGTTAACGTCTTTGGTGATTTATGGCTTATTTCCGCATTTTTTATGTTCTGCATGCAAAAGTAATGAAATTCCTTGAAAATCCATCATTTTTAACCAGTATTTTACATTCTGCTTTTTTCTGCTTTATAACGGCTTAACATGCAGATACATAGCAATATAGCATAAAAACATACGTCCATTTGAATGCTCTTCCAACAAGGAAAAATCAACGCGAAATTAACATAATTAACTTATATTAACGCACAAAACGTCGATTTTGATGGGTGCATGTATCATTTTACTTCAAATCCGTCGTTATTACATATCCTCAATGGAAAAAGCTTTTGCCTCCAAGGTGTATTGACCAAAATCTTTGCCTGGTAGAACACTTATTTTTTCTTGAAGCTTTGAAATGCTTATCTTATGAGGGTTTCGCTTAATCTCTGCTACGATGCCTGTGTGGTCGAACTCGTTGATTGCTATGAGGTCTATTTCATTCTGTCCTTTACGATCCCACCAGTTGCCTACTTGCGTGAACAGTTCTGATTCCATTACCTTGTCTTGGAAGTAACGTTCAAGCGTTCTGCCAGTAAAGCCCTCATAGTTGTTTGTAATGTTTGATTTCAGCAAAGAGAAAAGATTGCGTTCAATGAGCGACTGATATGGATAGATGAAGCGGAACCAGAATCTAAGGAAATTGTCATGAATCTCATAAGCCGAAACCTTGCCGTTTTGTTTAGCCAAGAGTGGCTTCATGCGCTTAATGAGCTCATACTTGCCTTCAAGGTTCTGTAGGTATGTTCCCATATCCTTCTGTAGTATGCTGTCTATTTCACTGCGCTTTGTCTTGCCGGCAGCTATGACCTGTAGTATAGAGAAATATGTTCCAAACTCGCCACTGAACTCTTGATTCAACAAATCCTTTCCTTCTGTCAGGAAATATGAGTCCAGGCGACAGACGTAATTGAACATCTTTTCTTTTGTGTAGCATTTTGCATCAATGAAAAGCTCAATGTACTTTGCTACACCTCCAGTAATGGCATAAAGGCATAGCAGGTCCTCTGGAGAATAGCTCGGATTGGCATCATGCAGTATCTCTTTCATAACTGCAATGGTGAACGGACGAAGTGTAAACTTTGATGTTGGACGGCCATAAAGCGGTTCGGCTTCATCCTCGAAGATTCGCTTCATCAATGTCTGTATGCTGCCAAGTACAATGAGGTTGATCTTTGCATCTCCTTTATATTTGTCCCATACGTTCTGTATGTCACTGAATATTGCCGGATTTATTTTATACAAAGTCTGGAACTCATCAAAGACAATGGTCAAATGCCTTCTCTGAGCTTCCTTCATTATAACTTCAAACAGATCCTTGAAGCGAGTCACCTCACCATAGATGGTAAGACCTATCTGCTGTTCCAGGTCACGCTGAAAGTTCTGACACAACAGAGCTTCAGAATCCTTGGAAACAAAGAGGTAGGCGTACTCTTTTCCTTCCAATGATTTTGTTATAAGCGAAGTTTTGCCAACCCTTCGACGTCCCATCAGTACAGTAAATACAGCACTGTTATATGATTGTTGTTCATTCTCTTGTAGAATTGACAACTCATTTATTCTATCATAGAACTTCATAATATAAACAGATATTTATATAAATGACGGTTTACATTTGCAAAGGTACTGTATTTTTACGAAATACACAAGCTATTTAACAAATAATATATAAATCCGATGATTTTTTTATGAAATCATCAGTTAACTATCATACCAACAAGGAAAAAGAGATTGCTTAAGTTTGTTGGTTTAAGTTTATTTCTTCATATACATATATATGTTTGCCTAAACTCACGCAAAGAATGAAATACGGTTAATAATACATGTACATATACATGGAGTAAACTTAAACCTTAAACCTGTTATAGCCGATTCCTGGCACTCTTGGCTTATTGTAAAGCAGATTGAAGATGTTCTTTAATCTGAGAGATTCTTTCCCTTGCTGTAATATTTTGAGGTAACTGTTATACAGTTTGGTCAATAAAGCCCGAAGCCACCCTTGTGAGATCAGGCAATACTGCCTTTTCTTGTGTCTTGGCTCTTGACTGATACTTCATCTCTGTTGCCGACACATTGTTACTGGTACTTTTGGTATGCTTTTGCCATCCTTCAGTAGTTCATTTGCCTCTTGGTCGTGCCATCACTGCATCGCTCACCTTGATGATGCTGTCGTTAGTTGTACATCTACTTGTAAACCTCGTTACTTCTTGTCAAAGGTTCTTTTCTCCTTACCGAACTTCTCTTTTATCAGGCTGTTGAAAGCGAATCGTATTCTGCTTACATGTGACTATTGGAATGCTCCTTTACTGTCGAACCCTATGCGAGTGCTCTTTAACCACCGTTTTTCGCCATTTGAATTTTCTGAACGAAGCGAGTCACAGTTACTTTTTCCAATGCAAAGTTAGTGCAAGCCGTATTCTGCAAGTACCAGGTGCCTTATTCCCTGAATTTTTTCAAAAACTTTTTCCCGTCTGCACACATCCAATAAAAACTTTTCTTTGCCGGTGGTGAAATAATTCGGTAATTCCTTGCCTTTAATCCTTTCCTTGCTAACTCTGAAGGCATTGTAAAAAATAAATGTTTCACTTCTAAAAATTCAAAATTATGAAAAAGATTGAGAACACTTTCGCAGTAACAGGTTTCGTAGGTAAGGATGCAGAAATCCGTCAGTTCACAACAGCAAGCGTTGCACGCTTCTCACTTGCTATCAACCGCACAGAGAAGAACAGTGAGGAGAACAACCGCACCTCAGCCTTCATGAACATCGAGGCATGGCGCAAGAACGAGAACCTCTCTTCATTCGACCGCCTCACCAAGGGAGCGATGATCACCGTTGAAGGCTACTTCAAGCCAGAGGAATGGACTTCTGAGGATGGCGTTAAGCACAACAGAGTTGTCCTCGTAGCGAACAAGTTCTACGAGCCAACCGAGAAGGAGGAAGCTCCAGCTCCAGAGGCTAAGACAACAAAGAAGAAGGGCAAGTAAGCCCCTCTTCTTCCTCGCAAGGGCGGCTTCGGTCGCTCTTTTTTTTGTACTTTCTCCTTGCTGAATATAGAACATCACACCTTAAGTGCGTTTTGGGTGTTTAGAGATTGTCCCATTTCATAGAGTATGGTTCAAGTATCTTTGTTGGAACCTGTAAAGCAGTTGCTGTCTTTCGCCAATCTTTTATAGCAGCACGAACCTCCTCGATAATCTCTGATGCTTCTTGCTCTTCAAGCATGTAGTTATTGCAACCAGAGAGCAACGCTTTAATATCAGATTCTTCTGTGTATTGGTCTATGAGCAGACATTGATATGACTTCGCTCCTGGATTTATATCGTATGCAGGTGACAATGTCCACCCCTTTGGTGTTAGCAGAAAGCCATGATTACGGAAATGGTCATCGGTATTTCCGAACATCACGTTAAATGCGACTCTGCGGTAAAGCTCTCTAAGATTCTTGCCTGCATCAACACAACCTTGCAGAATGAAGTCAACAATGTCGAGATAACCGTTTCCTGTGCTGCTACCAGCACCATCGTCAAGACCAAGCAATGACATGGCTGAAGCAAAATGTATGCGCTTGCCCTCTGATGAACGGTCGAAACGCTCAGACAGCAATAGGTCTCTGTCTTTAGAAATCTTTATCGTACGTGTCTTGGCAACGCTGATTCCTGCTGTTGCTGCCAGCCTGTGAGAGAAGTGCTCAATGAGTTCTGTATTCTCCAAGTCTTTCTTTGATGGGAACTTGGCTACGTACAGTTTGCCATCCGTATCAATGACATTAGCTTTTGGACGAGCACCACCTAACGAGGTTCCTGGGTCAATCAACTGATCGAGCCAACGCTGATCTGGTAATTCGTTGCGTTCCTCAGCTAACTCAATCTCATGACATGCATCGCACAAGGCTCTAAGGCTCTCTATAGGCGGAACGAGGTATTTTTCACTTGCATTTATATACTCTTCGCTATCTTCACTTTTATAACGTATGCCTCCCATACGAGTGAAATCCTCAATTCCGATAAGGTAGTCATAGTTAGTAAGCATTCGTTTGGGTCTTCCTTCAGACTGCGCTATAAGGCGTTCTCTACGGTCAAGCAATAAACGTCCCCATCTGTCTGGGAATGAATCTTTGACAAAACCGAAAACGCTATCATTACTGCGTGGATGCTGCAATGATGGTACATTCAACAAATCACCACTCAGAAGAATACCACCATGCTTCTTGAGCCATTCACGTGAATACTCAAAGACAAAATGATCTTTGCCGCGAACATGTTCGTAGCCTAAAATACCAATCTCTTGCGGAGTAGCAAGAAAATCAAAATCAGCGTAAACGGTTATTCTTTTCATCGTCTTAGAAGTTCTGCATCCTGAAGCTGTCTGCCGAGAGCATCATCGGCAGCTATCAGGGTAATATCTTTTTCCAAATTAAGCGCAAAGAGTATGCGTGCATAAATACCCATGGAAACCGTAGGATCTCCATGTTCAACTTTTGATACCGTCAGACGTGTCACGGTAGCTCTGTCTGCTATGTCTTGCATAGAAAGATGCCTTCTTTTACGTGCCAGCATAATCTGTTCGCCCATAAGCTCCAGATGCTGTGTCAAAGTCCTTGGCATCATTTTGCCGAATGTGTTCTTACCCATATATTGTGTATTATTGGGTGCAAATTTACTCATAAATGTTTAATATAACAAACATTTTGCGTATTATTTTCAATGAATAGCCTATTTTTGTTAAAAAAGGCAAGGGTTCTATTGTATTAGATGGATTCGGTTGGTTATTTGTTTTGTTATCTCTTTCTCCTTGCTGAATTTTTCCTGTTATAGTTGTTTGTCCTTGACAACATATTGTTAATGCCTTATAGTCTTTAGTTCTTACCTGTTATATGCTTGTTCATACATCGACTTCTGGGAATTGGTGAAATTAGGTTGCGAAGGTAACTTGTTCTGCCTTATCGCTTCAAGGTCAGGGCTCTGCTTTGCTGGAAAATCTCCACACCGTTGGGTAGTATTTTGCAGTCAAAACCTTGCTTCGATTGTCAAAACACCTTCTGAAAGCAACATAATTTCTAACCATTCCCGAAGTAGTTGATCTACGAAAGGGAAATAAAAATTTTTTAGACATGGCAAATCAAGCAACAACGACTTACAAAGTCACAGGTACTCGCAAGGCAGTGAGCGACCTTTGGAACACACTCCAGAAGATGAACGTCAACACCAAGAACATCTGGCTCGATGACTTGGCAAAGTATTATGGTATCGACTACGAGACTAAGCATATCAGCGTCCGTGGTCACATCTATTGGGCTGAGTATGAAGAGGACGAGGAGAATGACAACTTCCTTCTCTCATTCTGTACAGAAACAGCCTGGGATGCTTGCAATGACCTATTTGAGGAGATTAACCACCTTCTCTGGGATGAATTATCTATCAGTTACAGAGTCTGTGAGTGTGGATGTGAGGTCTATTATGTTCACGATGAAGGCAACTACTTCCCTGAAGAGGTTTGTGTTTCTTCTTACGGAGAGCCATTTGAGGATGCTTCTGATGATGTCTATGAGACCATCGCTGACGCAATCAAGGAATGGTGTAGTAAGATGAACATCGAGCAGGGAGAACGCACTGACGAGGAAATGATGGACTTCATCAATGAGTATGACTACGAGGATGATGAAACTTACTTCTACATCCGTACATTCACTTTTGAGTAATTGGTATATCGTTTAGTTATGGACACTTTCATTCTGAAATGGCGTAAAGCAGATGGTTCGATAGTAATTGAGGAATACAATAATCTGACTGATGTAACAACACGGATGGCAGAGTTATTCAAATCAAAAACAGACTATCAAGTGATATACAGAGCATAATTACAATGATGGTATGCTGCTTCTGGTGGCATACCATCGCACTAAAACAAATGACTATGGATAACTACAATTCAGAACTTATCGGAGCTTCATGCGAGCTTCATGTGCCTTATAGAGGCTATTCCTATGCGACTGTGGTCGAGGACTACGGCAACGAACTTCTGGTGCAACTTAACAGCGGTAAGGAGATAACTGTGTACAAAGATGAGGTTCATTTCCTCTGATGGTGATACTTGCCGTGACACTTTCAAACTGTCATGGCAAACTTTACGCTTTATCTAATCTTCCAATGTACCTTTGTACACGTTTTTACATGTACACATGTATATAATAAATGTATAATATCTAATTCAAACAGCGTATGTTGCAGAAAATCATTACTATATGCAATGCGAAAGGAGGCGTGGGAAAGACAACTTCCACAGCCTCTATAGGTGCTTGCATGGCTATCATGGGCAAGAAGGTATTGCTCGTTGATTTGGACGGTCAGGCGAACCTGACACTGTATTTCATTCCAGATGATGACGCTATCGAGGTCAGCATCTTTGACTCTCTGGTGGATGGTGTTCCCCTCCCTATCGTCAATGTCAAAGAGAACCTGGATATAGTTCCTTCATCACTTGAAATGGCAAGTGCCGAGATAGCTCTGACAAATCTTATAGCCAGGGAACAGTTGCTTGGCAAGTTACTATCAGAGGTCAAAGACAGATATGACTATATCCTCATTGATTGTCCTCCTTCTCTTGGCATTGTTACGACTAACGCTTTCCTTGCTGCAGACGAGATCTTCGTCCCGATGACTCCAGAACTCCTTCCGCTGAAAGGAATGAGGATGCTCGACAACTTTATTTCTACCCTTCAGAGAGTGAAGCCGTCGGTCTGCTTGAAAGGTGTCTTTACAACGAGATTCAATCACCGCAAACTCAATAAGGCTGTTGAGAATGCTGTCAGAACACGGTACAAGGACATCATGCTGAATACTCGCATACGTGAGAATATTGCCTTGGCAGAGTCTGCCGGAAGTGGAAATAGCATCTTTGAGTATGACGCTGATTCCAATGGAGCAAAGGACTACAGGGCTCTGACGGAAGAAATTATGAACCGATAAAACTGATTCATCATGGCAAAGAAAAACTTAGACTCACTGCTTCACAACATCCTTGGTGATGCTGAGATTCGTCCACAGGATAAGTATGAACCTCCTGCAGACGAGAAGGCTATTTCAGAATCTAAACCCCAACAGACAACTGACGAGGATAGTTCTGATGAACCTTGGAAGCATTTTACCTTTATCTGTTCCATCGAACTCATTGATAAGGTTCAGGCAATAGCCCACAAGGAAGGTTTTACCATACGTGCTTTCATGGAATACATGATGCGCCAAGGCATTACTCAATACGAGGCGAAGCATGGTAAGGCGCGGAAAATCAAGGTGAAAGCCGTCAAAGATGTGATGTAATCATATATACATGTATCAACGTACACATGTACACAAGTAAACATGTGTACGTTGGTACTAATAACCACAATTCGTTTAACTCAATAAACTCAAATTCAATGAAAAAGTTACTTAACCTTGCCATCCTTACTATGTTGATGGCAACACCAGTGTTCTTCGTTTCATGCGGTGATGATGATGACATGCTGCCTGAAGAGTCTGAAATCTCCAAGCCAACTATTACTTCATGGACTGAGCCAATCCATGAGAATGGGACTTCCATCGATGATGTGAAGTCTTTCATGGCTTCTTCCTTGTCTCGTTATGCACTCGTGAATGAGACAACTGGAATGAGCAGCATTCAGCTGACCTATGCAACAGGTTACCTCACTGAGGGTGTTATCTACAGCTTCAGTGGAACTCCTGGTTCTCTCTATTCTGTCATAGATACAGAGTTGATGGTAAACAAGGACATCATCTTCAAGTATCTCAATGACCATTACACTGTGGTTCCTGGTTCTGCCAGCAATGAGACATTACTCATGTATAACTTCACAAACAGCGACAGGACAATAATCATCACTACCAAGAAGGTATCTGAGACTTGCTTCAACATTAACTATACGTTTGTAAACAAGTAGTTCTTCATTTTCTAAGCTTTCTTCATTCACCATCAGGATCGGCTCGCCTGGTGGTGTTTCTTTGTATAAACGTCCACATATACACGTTGATGCATGTGTCAATGTATATACGTGGACTTGTATTCACTTGTACGTGTATTCATGTATATACGATTACATGTAAACGTGTGTACAAGAATACACTACATAAATGCCTGTGCTACAAGAACAAAGAAAAAGCATCGTAAAGTATTTTGGTGATACCTGACGATGCCTTTTCTATCTGTTATAGGAACAACTATTTCTCAGTCGCCTTGAAAAGCAACTTGCCGTTTTCATCATAGAACGATACTGTTTTACCGTCTATCTCGTAACGCTTTACCTTGTGAAGTGCTGCGAGATATTCATCCTCTCTCAGTTCGTCTGGGCAGAACATCTTCGTTGCACCGCCCTCAGAGATAGTGATGCTTCCATCCTTCAAAGCCTTGTATGGTGCAAAGATACTGTTGCATCCAACTGATGTGTTGATCTCGCCATCTTTGAACGAGATGAATGCTGGCGACATTTCACTTCCTGGCAATGAAGTACCATTGAGCTCAGTGATATTGTATGTCTTACCTGAAAGCAATGCTCCTGTAGAGCATGATGTCATAGAGATTGCCATGATGCCTAATGCTATAACTGTTATAATTTTCTTGTTCATTATATTCTTATTTTTTTTGTTGTACTTGTCTGAATCGAGTGCAAAGGTACTACGATTTCTGGACATCCAACAAGTGATAACCCTACAGCTGCAGGGAGTTTTCCCTATTGTTTACGTGTAGTCACGTATAAATGTTTATAAGTACACATGTGTACGTGCTTACGTTTAATCACGTTTACATGAATACATGTAATCGTGATTTCATGTTTACTTGTTTACGTGAATACATGTGTACGTGTATTCATGTGTTCATGAACACAAACCAACTTCAGGAATTGGCAGCAATTCTGTTGCGAAGGTAACTTGTTGTGCCTTATCGCTTCAAGGTCAAGGCGTTGCTTTGCAGTAAAATCTCCACACCTCTGGGTAGTATTTCGCTACAAAACCTTGCATTGATGGGCATAACACCTTCTGGAAAGCAACATAATTTCTAACCATTCCCGAAGTAGTTGATCTACGAAAGGGAAATAAAAAGTTCAACGATATGACAACTATCAAATCTATTCTTGACCGACTTACAACAGCGGTTAGCGGTACTGACATCGAGCTTTTCACCGAAGAAGAGCGTACCAAGTTTGCAACATTCTACCTTGACAAGTGGGATGAGAACACATCTGAGGATGTAATAGCAGAGTCTTTCACTGATTACTGGTGGGATGATTCACACAAGAACTGCCGTCGATGCTCTGTCTGTGGCAGACTGTTCCGGGAGGGCTACTGTCAGAATGCTGGAGCCAACTATTATTGTTCTGATGACTGCCTTCACACCGAGTTCACAGAAGAGGAATGGGAAACTGAGTGTCAGGAGAATGACCAGAGTTACTACACAGAATGGTAAAGGTTACAGGGCAGGATGGGAAACTATCCTGCTCTTATGCCGGCGGCTTTTGCTCTCTGGATCAAAAGCCGTGTTCCAATTTGTTCCAATTACGTGGGCAAAGTAGAGGTCAAACGAGTGTGACCACAACTTTGCCAGGTTTAGTTATAGGCAATAACTGCTAAGCAAACTGCCGCTGAAGCCACAGATCGCTTATCGGCTATTGTATGGTTCCTTTGATTAAGCGATTATCATCGGTTTATATCCATTTCAATAAAACCGAGTGTTTTACAGCTTCGCCCCACACCAGAAGTTTGCAGTTCTGTTCCCTGATAGAGACTTTCCTACATGTCAGCAGAGCATGACGTGTTGTAAAGACACTATCTTGGAAGGAGCAATAGCGTATAGGCATCCAGTCATCTTCAAACAGGGCAAGTGAGCCGCCCTTGGCGAGTTCTCATTTGCTCTGTTCTTGCTGAATGTATGTCCATTCGCCGAGAATATTGCTCTGACAGAAGTACAAACTTCATCCCAACCCCCTTTCTGTTTTAGTCTTAAAGTCAGTCCTTTATGGTTAATCATTTCTGCCTGCAGAAGTATTCACAGATGTTGCCATCGCAGATTACTTTAGCTGCAGAAGTGTCTGAATACTTTGTAGAGCAGCTTTGCTGAGTATTCTTTCGTTATAATCGTTGCCCACACCATTGTCTAAACGGACATGAACAGTTTGCCATAGAGATATTCTTCTGATGGTCGAGGGTATCGACTATTAGAAGAACACCCCTCTGTCAAAGGTACGACAAGGAAAGTCTTTCAATCCATTGCCAGAAGGTATGAAGCAAAACTAAACACTTTGCTTGATACTTTCCGTCAGTTTGGCTTGAAGGACACTCCTTCTTTTTGTCGTACTTGCTGTTGATGCCTGTTTGGACAAATCCCGCCCCTAAAAACATTTATTGCGTCATATTTACGCTATGAATTGTTAAAAAACGTATATGTTGTGTACAAAATACGCATAGAAATGTTAAATTTTTCTTTATTGCGTAAGTTTTACGCATTAAAATTTTGCCATTTGATAAAAACCCTATACCTTTGCGTCAGAATTACACAATAAGTGTTTCGAAAATTAAATTATTAACATAAAAAAAGATTAAAGGTATGGCACTTTTCGGATTTTTCAACAAAAAGAATGAGAATACAAACACTATTCCATTCCAGTTTACACCTGACACTCCTGATTCATCTATGGAGGAAGTAACTAACGATGCTCCTGTTGTAGAAGAAACAACACCTGAGAACAAGCCTCTCACAGTTTCTTATGCTACAGGCTGGCCTATAGACATTATCTATGGCTACCTTCATAAGAACTATGAACAAAAGGGCTACGACGACGCAATGCTTAATAGCAATCTCGCATTCCGTGACATGAACATGAAGATTATCCGTAACAAGATACTCATGACATTCCGTGAGATCAATCTCACCTACGATGCGATGAAGAACGACCTTGATACAAGAATCGAAAATTGCAATGCAGCAGGTCTTCTAACAAATATTGCAGAGCTTAATAAACAGATGTCAGTCATTAATGCTCACAAAGAAGAACTTGCACAGCTTGAAGCAGATTTTCGCAATAATACAAATGAGGCATCTGTACCCCTCATGTCTTACGAATGTGGCTTCCTTCGCGGAATTTCTACTATTAACATGGCAAGTCCTTCAAAGACTAATGTCCTTCAGGCACCTGTAGTGCCAACACTTAACAAACAGAGCATGGCAGTATAAGAACGTTAACAATAAGAGATAAATAGGAAATTTATAAATTTATAAAATATAACAGCTATGAATTGGTGGATTAAATTAGGTTGCAAACTGACAGGTTGGAGCTCAGAAGTTCTCGCACAGTGTTCTGAAGCAAGTCGTTGTCAATTAAGCAAATATACATCGGCGTTAATGATTCTTATCTTGATTTGGAGCGTTACAGGATTCTGTTTTGCACAACGCTATATTGGACTGCCTGTATGGGGCTGCTGCATCGTATCGCTTTTCTTCATTACCATTGTAATAATGATTGAGCGTCAGATAATTCTTACAACAGAGAAATCGTTTTCAATGCTTGCTTTCCGTGCTATAATTGCTTTAGTGATGGCAATTGTTGGTTCAACTATATTTGACCAAACCATGTTTGGAAAAGATATTGACAAGCAAATGGCTAATACAATAGAAGTTCAGGTGGCGGAATTAACAGCTCAGCGAGTACATACAATTGACGAAAAGTTAGGGGTCACCAGTAAAACCCTGTGTTGAATAGTTAACAGGATTTGCTTTATTCTCG
>OMEP01000156.1_pt1 | contig 14811 bp, 7 predicted proteins | sample 1645411 | NCBI WGS metagenome assembly OMEP01 (sample SAMEA103958158, study PRJEB25191) | human gut metagenome | reverse complement strand
AACGACAGAGAACATCTTCCCTGTCATCAAGAAGTTTCTTTATTCAGACCATGAGATTTTCCTCCGCGAGATGGTGTCTAACGCCGTCGACGCTACACAGAAGTTGAAGACGCTTGCTGAACGCGGCGACTTCATGGGCGAACTGGGCGACCTCACCGTGCGTGTAAGCCTCGACACCGAGAAAGGAACGCTGACCATCAGCGACCGAGGCATCGGCATGACCGAGGAGGAGATTAACAAATATATCAACCAGATCGCATTCTCTGGCGTTACCGACTTCCTCGACAAGTACAAGGACAACGCCAATGCTATCATCGGACACTTCGGCCTCGGTTTCTACTCGTCGTTCATGGTGAGCAAGAAGGTGGACATCATCACACGTAGCTACAAAGAGGGCGCAAAGGCCGTGAAGTGGAGCTGCGACGGCAGCCCTGAGTTCGAGATTGAGGACGTGGAAAAGGCAGACCGCGGTTCGGACATCGTGCTGCACATCGACGACGACTGCAAGGAGTTTCTCGAGAAGCAGAAGATTGAGGAGCTGCTGAACAAGTACTGCAAGTTCATGGCTGTGCCCGTTGCATTCGGCAAGAAGACCGAGTGGAAGGACGGCAAGCAGCAGGAGACCGACGAGGACAACATTATCAACAACGTTGAGCCGCTTTGGACAAAGGCGCCGAGCACGCTGAAGGACGAAGACTACAAGTCGTTCTACCGCACACTTTACCCGATGCAGGACGAGCCGCTGTTCTGGATTCACCTCAACGTCGACTATCCGTTCAACCTCACCGGCATTCTCTACTTCCCGCGTATCAAGTCGAACATCGAGCTGCAGCGCAACAAGATTCAGCTCTACTGCAACCAGGTGTTCGTAACCGACCAGGTGGAAGGTATCGTGCCCGAGTTCCTCACCCTGCTCCACGGTGTTATCGACTCGCCGGATATTCCGCTGAACGTGAGCCGTTCTTATCTGCAGAGCGACGCCAACGTGAAGAAGATCTCGAAGTACATCACAAAGAAGGTGGCAGATCGTCTCGCAGCTATCTTCAAGGAGAACCGCAAGGACTATGAGGAGAAGTGGGACGACCTGAAGATTTTCATCAACTACGGTATGCTCTCGCAGGAAGACTTCTACGACCGCGCTAAGGACTTTGCGCTGCTGAAGGATGTAGACGGCAAATACTTTACATACGACGAATACAAGACGCTCATCAAGGACAACCAGACCGACAAGGAAGGCAACCTCGTCTATCTCTACGCCAACGACAAAGAGGGCGAGTACAGCTACATCGAGGCTGCCAAGGCCAAGGGCTACAGCGTATTGCTGCTCGACGGACAGCTCGACAACCCGATGGTTTCGATGCTCGAGCAGAAGCTTGAGAAGACTCGCTTCTCGCGTGTGGACGCCGACATCATAGATCGCCTCATACAGAAAGAGGACAAGAAGGAGAGCGAACTCGCTAAGGACGAGCGTACCAACCTTGAGCAGGCGTTCCGCTCACAGCTGCCGAAGATGGAGAAGACAGAGTTCTACGTAGACGTGCAGGCTCTCGGCGAGCAGACGCTGCCGGTGATCATCACACAGAGCGAGTACATGCGCCGTATGAAGGAGGCAAGTAAGTTCCAGGCTGGCATGGCGTTCTACGCACAGATGCCTGATGCGTTCAACCTCGTGCTCAACAGCGATCACCCGCTCATCAAGCAGGTGCTCGAAGACGGCAAGACAGCATGCGCAGCAGAGCTGCAGCCGGTAGAGAGCGAACTGAAGGGTCTCGAAGCACGCCTCGCTGCTTTGCACCAGAGTCAGAACGGCAAGAAGCCTGAGGAAATCTCGCAGGAGGAGAAGGACGACCTTAAGAACACGGAGCAGTCTATTGAGGAGCAGAGCACAAAGAAGAACGGCATCATCGCCGCATACGCTGCCGGCAACAAGGTGGTTCATCAGCTCATCGACCTCGCATTGCTGCAGAACGGCATGCTGAAGGGTGCGGCACTCGACTCGTTCCTGAAGCGTTCGGTTGACCTTATCAAGTAAGATTGGCGACAACTCGGCAAATCTTATTTAGCAAATCATGTGGCAAGTCTGTAGCGGAGCCTTAAGGACTCCGCTACACAAACAATAAAAAGCCCGACAACACGGAGTGTCTGCTCCATGTTGTCGGGCTTTATCTTTATATAATAATATGTAGTGCTTATTCCTCTCCCCGCAGCACGGGCAGCGAGATGTGATACTTCACGGCGAGGATGCGTATGACTACGATGAGAAGGAAGGCGATGATGACGGAGATTGTCATGTCGCAACCAAGCTCTACGAGCGCCCAATAAGCAAGTCCGCCGATGATGCTCGCCATAGCGTATATCTCCTTTTGGAAGATTACGGGCACGTTGTTCAGAAGCACGTCACGTATCACGCCACCGGCAGAACCTGTGATTGTGCCCATGATGATTGCCACCCAGAAGGCATGACCGCAGTCGAGCGTCTTCTGCAAGCCTGCCACGGTGAATAGCGCAAGGCCGAGCGTGTCGAAGAAGAACCACGTGTTGTCGAGTCGCTTCAGCGATCGCGCGAAGACGATGACGAACATCTGCGCCATGAACGTACAGATGAGGTATATGGATGATGTCATCCAGAACGGCGTTACGCCGAGCATTATGTCGCGCAGCGTGCCGCCGCCGATAGCTACGGCAACGCCACAGACGAAGCCGCCGAACCAGTCGAAGCGCTTGGCTGCGGCATGGCGGATGCCGGAGATGGCGAATGCGAAGGTACCGAGAAACTCGATGACATTGAGCAAGGGCTGGTAGATATCTTCTGTAGGCATCATTCTTAGTTTACAACGTTAGTGGGTGATCCTGCGAGGAACGACTTGATGTTGCATACAGCGATGTCCATCAAGCGCAGACGAGCCTCGAGCGTAGCCCAAGCCACGTGCGGCGTGATGAATGCGTTCGGCACACCGATAAGCGGGTTAGACGCCGATGGCGGTTCGCTTGAGAGCACGTCGGCACAGTAAGCGCCGAGCTTGCCCGAAGCAAGTGCGTCGGCAACATCAGCCTCGTTCACGAGCGGTCCGCGACCGGTGTTGATAAGTATCGCGCCGTCGCGCATCTTCTCAATAGAAGCGTTGTTCATCAGTTCGCGCGTTGTGTCTGTAAGCGGACAATGCAGCGACACGACATCAGAAGCGCCAAGGAGTCCGTCGAGCGTAGTCTTGCGAATCCATTCGGGCAGCTGATCGGGACTCTTGCTTGTGTAGGCAAGCACATTCATGCCGAACGCCTGCGCTATCTGCGCCACCTTCATACCGATATGTCCGAGTCCGACAATGCCGAGAGTCTTGCCGGCAAGCTCGAAGAGCGGTGTGTTCCAGTAGCAGAAGTCGAGACAACGGCTCCATACGCCGTTGCGTGTCTCCTCTGCATAGTGGTCTACATGGTTAGAGACATTGAGCAAGTGGGCGAACACCATCTGTGCAACGCTGTCTGTGCTGTACGCCGGAATGTTCGTCACAACGATGCCACGCTCGCGTGCCGCCTTTGTGTCTACCACGTTGTAGCCTGTGGCAAGCACGCCGATATACTTCGTGTTCTTAAGCTGTGCTATGATGTCGGCGTCGAATACCGTCTTGTTAGTAAGCGCAATCTCTGCGTCGCCCACATGCTGCAGCACTTCTTCTGGCGCAGTGCGCGGATAAACGGTAAGTTCGCCGAGTTCTTCAATTCTATTCCAAGAGATATCGCCAGGGTTGACGCCCTGACCATCTAATACTACAATCTTCATATTCCTGTAAAATTATTGGTTGGATTATATCTTTCCTTCGATTTCATCCTTAGTTCTTATACTTATCGCCCCAACATTGGAGCATGTGCTGATACTGGCGCTCCTCAATGGGCGTGTGTTGCGGCTGCCAAATGCGTGTGTCCTTGAGCGCGTCGGGCATATACTGTTGCGGCGCGAAGTGGTTGGGATAGTCGTGCGAGTACTTGTAGCCATCGCTGTAGCCGAGGTCCTTCATCAACTTCGTCGGAGCATTGCGCAGATGGAGCGGAACGGGCTGGTTGCCAGTCTGACGCACAATCTCCAAGGCGTGATTGATGCCGAGATACGCCGAGTTGCTCTTCGGACTCGTAGCGAGATACACCACAGCCTCAGCCAGCGGTATGCGTCCTTCGGGCCAACCAATCTTCATCACCGCATCGAAGGCGGCGTTAGCAAGCAGAAGTGCATTGGGGTTGGCGAGTCCGATATCCTCCGCCGCACTAATGACGAGGCGACGGGCTATGAACTGCGGGTCTTCCCCACCCTCTATCATGCGCGCCATCCAGTAGAGTGCGCCGTCAGGGTCGCTTCCGCGTATACTCTTTATGAACGCCGATATGATGTCATAGTGCATCTCGCCCTCCTTATCATATGCAAGCGGGTTCTGCTGCAGACACGCCACAACCATTTCGTCATCTATCACTATCTGATCGCCGGGACACGACTCAACGACGAGTTGCAGGATGTTGAGCAACTTGCGGGCGTCGCCACCGCTATAGCGCAGCAAGGCGTCGGTCTGCTTCAGCTGGATATTAAGCTTCGAGAGTTCAACGTCGGTTGTAACTGCGCGGTTGAGCAGTTGCAGCAGGTCTTCCTTCTCCAAAGGTTTCAAGACATACAGCTGACAGCGCGAGAGCAACGGGCGTATCACCTCGAACGACGGGTTCTCTGTGGTGGCACCTATGAGCGTGACGATGCCCCGCTCCACAGCGCCGAGCAGCGAATCCTGCTGCGACTTGCTGAAACGGTGAATCTCGTCGATGAAGAGAATAGGCGAAGCCGAATTGAAGAAGCGTCCGCTCTTGGCACGCTCTATCACGTCGCGCACATCCTTAACACCACTCGTCACGGCACTAAGCGTGTAGAACGGTGTCTCAAGACGATGCGAAATAATCTGTGCGAGAGTTGTTTTGCCCACTCCGGGCGGTCCCCACAATATAAAGGAGGACACGCGTCCGCTCTCAATCATTTTGCGCAGGACGGCATCCTTGCCCACTAAATGCTGCTGTCCGACATAATCGTCGAACGAGCGCGGGCGCATTCTTTCAGCTAATGGTTCACTCATAAGTACAAAATTAGTTATTATATGCGAAATAGCAAAGATTTGCCCCATTTTTATTCACCTCAACATCTCAACACCTCAACATCTTACAACACTCACCATCTCAACACCTCAACATCTCAACACCTCAACTTCGCTTGAAAAAGCGACAAAAGAAATGCCCATTAGTCAGACAATGAAATCTGATTAATGGGCATTGATAAATTATAGCATAGGAGGTGTGAGCAATCTTTCTCATACCACATGTCCACGGCAAGGATGCCGTAGACTCCTACGTAGTTTAATCCTCAGCAAGCTTCAGCTGCTCTGCAACCTCGTCGCAGATGCGCTTTGCAAACTCTTCCTTAGTCATGGTAGCCTGCTCGCCACCACCCTGCTTACGCATAGAAACGAGACCCTCTGCAGCCTCCTTCTCGCCAACTACAACCATGTACGGAACACGCTTGAGCTCGTTGTCGCGAATCTTGCGGCCGATCTTCTCGTTGCGGTCGTCGATGAGTGCGCGTACGCCAGCCTTGTCAAAGAATGTCTTCACCTCGCGAGCGTAGTCGTTGTACTTCTCCGAAATCGGGAGGATAGCCACCTGATCAGGGATGAGCCACAACGGGAAGTGACCTGCTGTGTGCTCGATAAGAACGGCTGTGAAGCGTTCGAGCGAACCGAACGGAGCGCGGTGAATCATAACCGGTGTCTGCTTTGAGTTGTCCTCAGCAGTATACTCGAGCTTGAAGCGCTGCGGCAAGTTGTAGTCAACCTGAATTGTACCAAGCTGCCAACGTCTGCCGATAGCGTCCTTCACCATGAAGTCGAGCTTAGGACCGTAGAACGCAGCCTCGCCTACTTCCTCGTGAGTCTCAAGACCCTTCTCGCGGCAAGCCTCGCGGATAGCGTTCTCGCTCTCTGCCCAAATCTCCTCGCTACCGATGTACTTCTCAGTATCCTTCGGGTCGTGAAGTGAAATCTGTGCCTCGTAGTTCTCGAAACCAAAGATGCGGAACACCTTAAGGATGATGTCGATGATGTTCTCAAACTCCTGCTTTACCTGCTCTGGGCGCACGAAGATGTGAGCATCGTCCTGAGTGAAGGTACGAACACGTGTCAAGCCGTGAAGCTCGCCACTCTTCTCGTAGCGGAATACGGTACCGAACTCTGCGATGCGCAACGGCAGATCCTTGTACGAACGCGGCTTGCGTGCGAACACCTCGCAGTGGTGAGGACAGTTCATCGGCTTGAGCATATACTCCTCGTCCTCCTCCGGTGTGTGGATAGGCTGGAAAGCGTCCTTGCCGTAGTGAGCGTAGTGACCCGATGTTACGTAAAGGCTCTTACCGCCGATACCCGGAGTGATAACCTCCTCGTAGTTGTACGGCTTAAGCATCTTGCGGAGCATCTCCTGCAAGCGCAGACGCAACTGTGTACCCTTAGCAAGCCAGATAGGCAGACCCTTACCTACACGGTCAGAGAACATGAAGAGTTCCATCTCCTTACCAATCTTGCGGTGGTCGCGCTTCTTAGCCTCCTCAAGCATGAGGAGATACTCGTCGAGCATCGACTTCTTCGGGAACGAGATACCGTAGATACGTGTCATCTGGTCGCGCTTTGCATCGCCACGCCAGAACGCACCTGCTACGCTTGTAATCTTCACAGCCTTGATAGCACCTGTATTCATCAAGTGCGGACCACGGCAAAGGTCGGTGAAGTTGCCCTGTGTGTATGTAGAAATTGTACCATCCTCGAGGTCTTCCTCGATATGCTCGCACTTGTACTCCTGACCATCAGCCTTGAACTCTGCGAGAGCCTCAGCCTTTGACACTTCGCGACGAACGACAGCTTCGTTCTTCTTAGCGAGTTCCTTCATCTTAGCCTCAATCTTGGGGAAGTCGTTCTCACTGATAACATCGCCCTGCTTCGGCATAACGTCGTAGAAGAAACCGTTCTCCACAGCCGGACCAAAGCCGAACTGAATGCCAGGATAGAGTTCCTTCAGCGCCTCAGCCAAGAGGTGAGCAGAAGTGTGCCAGAAAGTGTGTTTGCCTTCCTCGTCCTCAAACTTGTAAAGAGCGATAGTTGCATCCTCGTTGATAGGACGGTTGAGTTCAACGGTTTCGCCATTGACACCGCAAGATACAACGTTGCGAGCGAGAGCCGGCGAAATGCTCTCGGCGATTTGTAACCCCGTCACGCCCTGTTCATACTCACGAACAGAACCATCAGGAAAAGTGATTTTAACCATAACAAATTAGTTTTATTTAATCAAATTGTTTACAAAGGTATACTTTTATTTTTACATAGAGCTGTTTTTCCCCAAAAATATAAACTTTTTTATTTGTAATGAAATATCCTGCTATTTACTTACTTATAACACATCTTTTTATTATGCCCACTTTGTTTGCCATTCACAGAAATAATAATTAATTTTGCATATTAATCTCCAATGCATAGAGACGGCAAATCTCACAAATACTGACAACAAAACTCACAAGTATAAACAATTAATCATATACATATATATTACGACAATGGCAAAGATAAAGATCGAGACACCGAAGGGCGACATCATCGTGCGCCTCTACGACGACACCCCGAAACATCGTGACAATATGCTGAAGCTCGTTGAAGAAGGCTTCTACAACGGAACGCTGTTCCATCGCGTCATCAAGGACTTCATGGTGCAGGGCGGCGACCCCGACAGCAAGAATGCGCCAAAGGGAAAGCAGCTTGGTGCAGGCGGACCCGACTACACTATTGCGGCTGAGTTCACACCTACACACTTCCACAAGCGCGGAGCTCTTGCTGCAGCACGCTTAGGCGACGAGGTGAACCCCAACAAGGAGTCGAGCGGCAGCCAGTTCTACATCGTGCTCGGCGAGAAGTACAACCAGGGACAGCTCAAGCAGATGGAGAAGCAGATGAAGCAGAACCAGGTGACCATCACCTTCAACGACCTTGTGACCTACTACAAGAAGGAGATTATGGAGATGCGCAAGAACCGCGACCGCGCCGGACTGCAGGAGATGCAGGAGCGCCTTATGAAAGAGGCGAAGGAGATATGCAAGCAGAATCCCGTTGGCTTCAGCGCAGAGCAGATGGAGGCTTACACAACAGTTGGCGGCACTCCGTTCCTCGATGGCGAGTACACCGTGTTCGGAGAGGTAGAGGAAGGACTGGACGTTGTAGACGCTATACAGAACGTCGACACCGACCGTGCCGACCGTCCTACTGAGGACATCGCCATGACTATCACACGTATTGACTAACAATCCATTATGACACCGACAGAAGAGAAAGCACTTACCGTATACAAAGCAAGTGCGGGTAGCGGAAAGACATTCACGCTATCCGTAGAATACATAAAACAGCTCATCAAGAACCCGATGAGTTTCCGTTCGACACTCGCTGTTACGTTTACGAACAAAGCCACTGAGGAGATGAAGACACGTATCCTCAGTCAGCTTTATGGTATATGGAAGCAGCTCCCGAAGTCGAAGGATTATATAGAAAAGATAAAGAGCGAGCTTGGTGTGACCGAACAGTTTATGTCCGATCGCGCCAAGATCGCTCTTTTTAATATTGTACACAACTACAGCTACTTCCGCATCGAGACCATCGACTCGTTCTTCCAGAGCGTGCTGCGCAATCTTGCACGCGAACTCGACCTCACAGCCAACCTGCGCATCGAGCTTAACGACCGACAGATTGAGAGCATCGCCGTAGACGAGATGATCGACGAACTGGGCGAAAAGGACGAGCTACTGAAGTGGATTCTCGGTTATATAAAGGAGAACATCGACGATGATAAGAACTGGAATGTCATCGGCTACATAAAGTCGTTCGGCGAGAACATCTTCCGCGAGTTCTACAAGACAAAAAGTAAGGAGCTTAACACATTGCTGCACGAGAAGGGCTTCTTCGAGCAGTACACCAAGCACATCAGAACCATACGCGACGAAGCCGAAGAGGAACTGAAAAGCGTTGCGGCGGAGTTCTTCGAGGCTCTCGAAACGGAAGGTGTTGACATCACCGACCTCAGCTACGGCAAGTCGGGACCTGCCGGCTACTTCATCAAACTGCAGAACGGACAATACGACGAGAGCATTATCACGGGCAGAGTGCAGAAGGCGCTCGACGAAGCCTCTGCCGACTGCTGGACGAAGAAGAGTGCGCCGCAATCGCTGCGCCACTTCGCCGAGGAGACCATCGTGCCGTTGCTCGAAAAGGCTGAATCTACACGCAAAAGCAACTGGAAGATGTACGCATCGGCGGTGCTCACGCTGAAGCATCTCAACCAGCTGCGCCTACTCAACAGCATTGAGCGGAAGGTGCGCGAGATGAACGTCGAGGCAAACCGCTTCCTGCTCAGCGACACCCACACCCTACTCCATTCGCTCATCAAGGATACCGACTCGCCGTTCATCTTCGAGAAGATAGGCTCGCATCTGGAGAACGTGATGATCGACGAGTTTCAGGATACGAGCACCGTGCAATGGCAGAACTTCAAGGTGCTGCTCGAGGAGTGCATGAGCCACAGCGAAGAGCACGGCAACCTGATTGTGGGCGACGTGAAGCAGAGCATCTACCGCTGGCGTTCGGGCGACTGGCGTATGCTGAACAACATCAAGGGCGAGTTTCCGCAGGTGAGCGACATGCTCGACATACGCACGCTGACGCACAACTACCGTTCGTCGCGCCGTGTCATCAACTTCAACAACGCTTTCTTCGAGCGTGCCGCCGAGATAGAGTTCAATGATCTTAAGGAGTGCTGCGGCGAGGACGACATGCAGCTTGCCGAACAGCTGAAGAGTGCGTATGCCGACGTGTGCCAACAGGTGCCCGACAAGCGCGAGGACTCCGGATACGTACATATCGAACTGCTTCCGCAGGACGACTACACCGACATCACGCTGAACAAGACGGTCGAGACAGTAGACCATCTGATAGAACTCGGCGCCGACCCGTCTGATATAGCCATCATCGTGCGCTCCAACAGTACCATACAGCAGATTGCGGAGCACTTCGCTTGCGTGCGTCCCGAACTGAAGATTGTTTCTGACGAGGCTTTCCGTCTCGACAACTCTACGGCGCTGAACATCCTCGTAGCGGCGATGCACTCGCTGACGCACCAGGACGATAAGCTGACAAGGGCGTACATCGCAAAGGCTTACCTCACAAAGGTGAAGGGCGTAGACCTCGAAGCTGCCAACCGCATGGTTTCTACCGAGGAGGGCGTAGAGGAAGCGTTGCCTGCCAGCTACCGCGACCACAGCGACGAACTGCTCGTGATGCCTATCTACGAACTTGCCGAACGTCTTTACAAGATATTCAGTCTTGAGCGCATCGTGGGCGAAGACGCCTACGTATACGCTTTCTTCGACTGCCTCACCAGTTTCCTCACCTCAAACACAGCCACACTCGACGACTTCGTTGAGGAGTGGAACGAGAACTTCGCGTCGAACACCATCCAGGCACGCTCTATCGACGGCATTCGCCTTATCACCATACACAAGAGTAAGGGTCTGGAGTTCAAGCACGTCATCATTCCGTTCTGCGACTGGCGCATGGAGAAGACCAACACTATATGGTGCGAACCTACGGAGGCTCCGTTCAACGAACTGCCGCTTGTGCCGGTAGACTTCAGCGCAAAGCAGATGATGGGCACTATATACGAGCGCGACTACATCGTGGAGCATCTGCAGAACTGCGTAGACAACCTCAACCTGCTCTACGTGGCGTTCACCCGCGCCGAGCGCAGCCTCATTGTTTTCGCACGCCGCGGCAACGCATCGCTGCGTTCGTACGTGATAGAGCAAGCGATAAGCGACATGCAGCTGCCCGACTGTTCGCTCGATGGCGATCTCACCACTTCACCATCTCACAATCTCTCAGGGGGTGCACTTGTCTCAAGTGCACCAACCAATCTCACCACCTCACCATCTCCGCTCGGCTTTTGCCGCTTGCCAGAGCAAGAACATATCACCCTGACATATGGCGAGATAGACACCACCAAGGAGAAGAAAAAGGCTGAGGAGCCGAACATCTTCACGCCGCACGTAGAGAACATCCTGCTGCCGATGAAGACCTACGCCTCTAACGTAGAGTTCAAGCAGAGCAACAAGAGTCGCGACTTCATCAACGACGAGGCTGACGACGAGCAGGCAGAGCAGCAGTCGTACATCAAGACGGGTCTGCTGCTCCACTATCTGTTCTCTAACATCGAGACAGCCGACGACGTAGACAGCTGTCTGCACGACATGGAGATGGAAGGTCTGTTCGACGAGAGCGTCATCACGCCGAACAAACTGAAGAACATGCTGCACAAGCGCTTCTCTAACCCGAAGGTGAAGGAGTGGTTCGGGGGCGGATGGACGCTCTTCAACGAGTGTTCCATCCTCAGCTACGACCCACACACCGACAAGCTGACGGAGCACCGCCCCGACCGCGTGATGAAACGCGGCGACGAGGTGCAGATCGTCGACTTCAAGTTCGGCAAGCCGCAGCCCGAGCACACCGACCAGGTGCGGCGCTACATATCGCTCACGCACGACATGGGCTACACCGACGTGAAGGGCTACCTCTGGTACGTCTATTCGGACAACATCGTTGAAGTTTAACAAAAAAAGGAAAACAACATGAACAAGACATTCTTAGAATATGTCGCAGAAGATATAATCGGCAAGTACGGCACCGACCTCTCGCGCATCGCCGTGGTGTTCCCGAACAAGCGCGCCGCTCTGTTCCTCAACGAGCATCTTGCACGTATTGCGGGTCAGCCCGTATGGAGCCCTGCCTACATCACTATCAGCGACCTCTTCCGCCAGCATACCGACCTCAAGCCAGCCGACCCTATAAAGCTGATATGCGACATACACAAGTCGTTCACGAAGTGTACGGGCATCGACGAGACGCTCGACCACTTCTACGGCTGGGGACAGCTGCTGCTTGCCGACTTCGACGACATCGACAAGAACATGGCAGACGCCGACAGCATATTCTGCAACCTTAAGGACATTCACGAGCTTGACGACATATCTTATCTCGACGACGAGCAGAAAGAGATGCTGAAGCGCTTCTTCGCCAACTTCAGCGACGACATCGAGTCGGAACTGAAGAAGCGCTTCCTCAGTCTGTGGTCGCACTTTGGCGATATCTACCACGACTACAACCGCCGCCTCACCGAGCAGGGCATAGGCTACGAGGGCGCCATATATAGAAAGGTGGCAAGCGAGGAGACGCTCCACCTAAAGTACGACAAGTATCTGTTCGTAGGCTTCAACCTCATACAGAAGGTGGAGCGTGTGCTGTTCAGCCGACTGATGAAGGAGGGCAAGGCGAAGTTCTACTGGGACTTCGACGAATATTACATGCCGACAGCCAGAGCGCAGCAGTCTGCTTCGGTTCCGAACAACACGGCGTCGTTCGCCGCTTACCTAACCGACTTCCCCAACGAGCTCGACAACACCGACCGCGACATCTACGCCAACATGCGCCGACCGAAACGCATACGCTTCATATCCTCGCCCACGGAGAACGCGCAGGCGCGCTTCGCGAGCAACTGGCTTCTTGAGAACGACCGCTACAAGGCTGGCCGTAAGACAGCCGTCGTGATGTGCGACGAGAGCATACTGCTGCCCATAATGCACAGTCTGCCGCCCGAAGCCGACAAGGTGAACATAACGAGCGGTTTCCCGCTCGCCATGACGCCCGTAGCGTCGCTCGTGATGCTGCTCTTCGACCTCTACACGCTCGGCTTGCGCAAGAAGGGCACCGCCTTCAACCCCCACTACCTTAAGAAGCTCATGGCGCATCCCTACGCACGCCACCTCGCCATCTCAACAATAGGGAATGTGGAATGTGGAATGAGGAATGAGGAATGGTCGGCTACGCCGATGAAGAATTCATCAATGAATAATTCACTCAACATTCAACACTCCACACTCCACACTCAACATTCCTCATCGGCGCAGCCGACAACTCAACATTCAACATTCAACACTCAACATTCCATTCTGCGCCACATTGCCACACTCGTGAAGCAGGTGGGCATAGCCACAAAGCAGGAGGGCGACGCACTCACGCAGGAGTCGGTGTTCCGCATGTTCACCATACTCAACCGCCTCGCGGCATTAGCAGACAGCGGCGACCTCCTCGTCGACAACACCACGCTGCGCCGACTGGTGTCGCAGCTCGTAGGCGCAGCGTCGATACCGTTCCACGGCGAGCCGGTGATAGGCGTGCAGATAATGGGTGTGCTCGAGACGCGCAACATCGACTTCGACAACGTGCTGCTGCTATCGTGCAACGAGGGCAACATGCCGAAGGGCGTCAACGACTCGTCGTTCATACCCTACTCCATACGCAAAGCGCACGGACTCACCACCATCGACAACAAGGTGGCTATCTACTCCTACTACTTCCACCGACTGATGCAGCGCGCCGGCGACATCACCATCGCCTACAACAACTCTACCGACAACGGACACACCGGCGAGATGAGCCGCTTCATGCTGCAGCTGCTCGTGGAGAGCGGACAGAAGATAGACCACTACAGTCTGACGGCGAAGAACCAGCCGACGCCTCTGATGCCGAAAGCCATAGAGAAGGACGAGACTGCCCTCAGCAAGCTCGAGGAGATGAGCCGCCTCTCGCCCTCGGCTATCAACACGTACATACGCTGCAAACTGGCGTTCTACTACCAGTACATAGCGCACATCAAGGAGCCTGACAGCGACCCAGAGACTATCGACAACCGCATGTTCGGCAACATCTTCCACCGCGCAGCTTACCTTATATATAAAGACATCACCGACCATAGTCCGGTTATTGAGAAGGCTCACATACAGGCTTATCTCAGCAATCGCAAACTACTGGCAAGTGTCGTAGACCGCGCCTTCGAAGAGGAGGAATGCAAGACCAACAACGGACTGCAGATCATCAACCGCGAGGTGATAATAGAGTATATCACCAAGCTGCTGAAGATAGACCAGCAGCTCTGCCCGTTCAGCATCCTGGCTATGGAGGAAGAAGCGAAGGTGTACACACAACTGTCCTTCACCACCCCACCATCTCACCACCTCACCACCTCACCAGGGGGTGCACTTGTCTCAAGTGCACCAACCAAGCAGTACAACCTCACCATAGGCGGCATCATCGACCGACTCGACGCCGTCACCGACAAGCAGACCGGCAAGCGCCGCATACGCGTAGTCGACTACAAGACGGGCAACAAGCCGTCGAGCGCGATAAAGAGCATCGAGGAGGTGTTCGACCCGAAGAACATCGCCAGCAAGCACTCCAACTACTTCCTGCAGGCGATACTCTACTCGCTCATCGTGAGCCGTTCTAAGGAGTGGAACGCAGCTAACGACCCAGTCAGCCCTGCGCTGCTCTTCATAAAGCAAGCCGCAACCAACAACTACGACCCGACGCTCTGCATCGACAAACACCCGATAAGCGACGTAACGGTCTACGAGGAGGAGTTCCTCACAAAACTGAAGGAAACCGTAGCCGACATGTATTCCCCAAACGTCCCCTTCACACCGACAGACGACAGAAAGAAGTGTGAGCTTTGCCCGTACAGAATGCTGTGCGGACTATAGCAACTCTTTTGCAAAAGTCATCGTCACCCGTACGCAATCCGATCGGACGGCGGACGCAATCTGACCGAACGGCGGACGCAATCTGATCGGACGGCGGACGCAATCTGATCGGGCGGCGG
>OMEP01000150.1_pt1 | contig 15015 bp, 10 predicted proteins | sample 1645411 | NCBI WGS metagenome assembly OMEP01 (sample SAMEA103958158, study PRJEB25191) | human gut metagenome | reverse complement strand
AGGGAGTGATAACTTCTTTAACTTCTATAACTTCTGAACTTGCTAAAGTTCAATATTTTAAATACCGATGCCGACAAAATGTTCTTTTCAGCCTATAAAAATCTATGTTCTAAACTATCGAACTTATGTTCTAAACTTTCGAACTTAAGTTCTAAACTTTAGAACTTGTATCCTAAACTTTAGAACATAGATTTATAAACTAACAGAAAACAATTTGTATAGTATTAAAGTAATTGCTCGTGGCTATAGGAGTGCTGAGTTGTTATAAGTAAATATTACAGACGGGGAAGTAAATATTACGAAAGGCTTTATTAGTATCTGCCCAACGGCTTGGGCAACTTTGCCCACAACTATGGGCAAAGTTGTTCATAGTTATGGGTAAACTTGCCCATCGCAGTGGGCATGGTGCATAGTTGTACGTCTATATAAGTCATCTATTATGACCGATAAAGGTCGTCTATTATGACCGATAAAGGTCGTCTATTATGACCAACGCAAGTCATCTATTATGACCGACGCTGGTCATAATAGACGACCCTAACCGGCATTCACTTTTGCAAGCACAAAAACACTTTAATAGTGGAACGAACTTCCGCCAAGAAACTCGCGCAACAGTGACGTGGGAGGCAGATTGTCAAAAGGAATACCCTTGAAATACTTCAGGAACTTCAGCAGTCGGTAAGCCTCAGCATACTCGTCGCAGTTTTCGGGCACCTGCTCCAGCAGCGGTTCTGCCTGCATCTTGATAACAGCCAACTCGTAGAGCATGGCTGTATTGAGCATGGCATCGGCATTCTCCTGGAAAGGGAAAATCCACTTGTTCTCGCCAGCACGTACCGACGGCCATCGGTGAATCGTGTCCTGAGCCGAGACGCCACGATATTTGTAGTCGCGTATGATGCGGCGCAACAGACGGTTGTCGGTTGTCGGGATGTAGTTGTGATTGTCGAGCAAAATAGTGGTAAGCGCAGAGGCATAGACACGGAAAATCTGCTCGTTGGGAATCTGGGCTGTCAGTTCGGGATTGAGCGCATGAATGCCTTCCACCACAAGCACATTATTGTCGTTCATCTTGAGCCGCTTGCCGCTCTTCTTACTCTTGCCGCTCTGGAAATCGTACTTAGGCAGTTCCACCTCCTCACCACGGAAGAGGGCATTAAACTGGTCGTTGATCTTCTGAAGGTCGAGGGCATAGATACTCTCATAATCATATTCTCCATTCTCGTCCTTAGGCGTTCGCTCGCGATCGACAAAATAGTCGTCGAGAGAAATCTGCAGAGGTTTCAGTCCGTTGACAGCCAACTGTATGGAGAGACGCTTGCACGAAGTCGTCTTACCCGACGACGAAGGTCCAGCCAGGAGGACGAGTTTCACCCCAGGCCGTGCTGCTATCTGCTCGGCTATCTGGGCTATCTTCTTCTCCTGAAGCGCCTCGCTGATATTGATAATATCCGTGGCATGGCCCGCATCAACAGCCGCATTGAAGTCGCCCACTGTTCGGATGCCGATAATATCCTGCCAGTGATGATGCTCCTTGAAGATTTCGAACATCTTGTCCTGACGGGTTACCTCGCCCAGTTCATCAGGGTTCTTGAGCGACGGAATGCGCAACAGCATGCCGTCGTAATACTTCTCCAACCCGAAGAGATAGAGCTGCGAGGTGTTGGTGAGGAGCGTGCCATAATAGAAGTCTACGTATTCACCTATTTTATAATAGGCAGTATAGAGCGAGCCCGAAGTGCGCAGCAGCTTCACCTTCTCCACATCACCTTTCTCCTCGAAGAGGGCTATGGCGTCCTCGGTAGGCACCATATAGCGGCGGATAGGCATACGTGCATCCACGATTTCCTGCATTCGCTTACGGATGCAGTCCACATCATCGGCCGTAACATCACGTTCCAGTCGCACATCGACATAAAAACCATTCGACACCGGAATGTCGATCACCACATCATGCCCGGGATAAAGATCCTGCACAGCCTTGCAGAGCACAAAAAAAAGTGTACGGGTATAGGCTCTCGAGCCAGAGGAAGTACGCATATCGAGGAACTCAATGTCCTTGTTGTTGTAAACACGATAATGCATGCCTTCCACCTTGTTATTCACCTTGGCAGACACGGGTCCATGCTCCATTTTGAGGTTAAATGAAGAAAAAATATCAGAAAGTGTGCTTCCGTTTGCTACTTTCTGGGTTTTTTTATTATTTTTGCAGCGGATTTGTACTACTTGTTTCATTTTCGTTACGATAGTGTTACAAAGTTAAACGTTCTCTCAACTTTCGGGTAAAATTACAAATAAAAAAGGAAACAACATGCTATTAGCAACTTAAATTAAATTAAAATATGTCGATTTGGATTTTTTTTAGGCTTATCGGAGCACTCGCCTTATTGATGTTTGGTATGAAGTCGATGAGCGACAGTTTACAAAAGATGGCTGGCCCACAGTTGCGCCATGTGTTAGGAACCATGACCACCAACCGCCTGACAGGCATCCTCTCAGGAACACTCATCACTGCAGCCGTGCAGTCTTCTACTGCCACCACGGTGATGACGGTATCGTTTGTCAACGCTGGTCTTCTCACCTTGGCACAAGCCATATCGGTCATCATGGGTGCCAATATCGGAACCACCCTCACCGCATGGATCATGAGTGCAGGCTTCTCGTTCAACATCACCGACTTTGTATGGCCGGCTTTCTTCCTCGCCATCATCCTTATCTATAGCAAGAAGCGCAAAATCGCAGGCGACTTCATCTTTGGTATTTCCTTTATGTTCCTTGGTTTGGGAACTCTCCGACAAACCGGTATCGACATGGACTTGGCTCACAACCAGCCCGTCCTCGACTTCTTCGCAAGCTTTGATCCTCACAGTTTCAAGACTACCATTGTCTTCTTATTGATAGGTAGCGTGCTTACCATGTGCGTACAGAGTTCGGCAGCCGTCATGGCCATCACGATGATACTCTGCTCCACCGGCGTACTGCCTATTTATCAAGGTATTGCCCTCGTGATGGGTGAGAACATCGGAACCACAGTAACCTCGAATGTGGCTGCCCTCACAGCCAACACGCAAGCCCGAAGGGCGGCCATGGCGCACATGGTGTTCAATATCTTCGGTGTGCTGTGGATTCTGTGCGTGTTCCGTCCTTTCATCCATCTCGTATGCGGATGGGTTGGCTACGACGACGTGATGGAAAAGAGCGACCCACACTTCATCGCCAATGCTGCCAAGCTGTCCTTTGTGCTTGCCGCTTTCCATACCACCTTCAACATCTCCAACACCTTTATCCTGGTATGGTTTATCCCACAGATCGAGAAATTGGTGTGCAAGCTCATCCGTCCTAAAAAGAATGCCGACGAGGACGACTTCCGCCTGCGCTTCATCCAGACTGGTATCATGAAGACACCAGAAATCTCTGTCCTCGAGGCACAAAAGGAAATCCACTCCTTCGCCGAGCGCATACAGCGAATGTTTGGCATGGTGAAAGAGCTCCTGGGCGAGACCAACGAAGACAAGTTTGTGAAACTCTTCACACGCATCGAGAAGTACGAGGGAATCTCAGACAATATGGAGATAGAGATTGCCAAGTATCTGGATCAGGTGAGCGACTCACATCTGAGTGACGAGACCAAGGCCAAGATACGCGCCATGCTGCGCGAGATTTCAGAAATAGAAAGTATCGGCGACAGCTGCTACAACATAGCAAGAACCCTGAACCGACGCATCAAGGGTAAGGAAGACTTCATACCATCACAGTATGAGCACATGCACCAGATGATGGAGCTTACCGACCAGGCGCTCACACAGATGAACATCACGCTCGTAGGACATAAGGTAGACAACGATGCCAATCTCTCGTTCAACATAGAGAACGAAATCAACAACTACCGAAACCAGTTGAAGAGCCAGAACATCAACGACGTGAACAACCACCTCTACACCTACGCCATAGGCACGATGTACATGGATATCGTACAGGAATGCGAGAAACTCGGCGACTATGTGGTAAACGTCGTAGAAGCCCGAATGGGCGTGCGTCAGCACGAGGCTTAAATCGCTACATTTCAGCCCCAAGAAGGTCATATTATCCCAGAAAACAGGATGATATGACCTTCTTTCTTGAAAAAAAGACCTTTTTCCTTTGCCATGTGTACAAATAAGCGTATCTTTGCACCTTAAAATTGCAATTTTATAAATATTTAATGAAGATATTAGTGACGGGTGCGTCGGGATTCATAGGGAGCTTCATCGTAGAAGAGGCCCTCAGGCAAGGTATGGAAACATGGGCGGCAGTTCGCCCCTCCAGTTCCAGAAAATACCTGCAGGACGAGCGCATCCATTTTATCAACCTCAATCTTTCCTCCAAGGAAGAACTTATCAGCCAGTTAGACGGACACGAGTTCGACTATGTGGTTCATGCAGCAGGCGCAACGAAGTGTCTGCACGTTGACGACTTTTACCACGTCAACACCGAAGGAACCAAGAACCTGGCAGATGCCATCATCGCGCTGAAGATGCCCATCAAGCGATTCGTCTTCGTAAGCTCACTCAGCATCTTTGGTGCCATACGCGAGAAGCAGCCTTATCAGGAAATCACAGAGCACGACACACCCAAACCCAACACGGCATACGGAAAGAGCAAGCTCAAGGCCGAACGCTACCTCGACAGTTTAGGCATAGGATTTCCCTATATCATACTGCGACCTACAGGTGTTTACGGACCTCGCGAGAAAGACTATTTCCTGATGGCAAAAAGCATCAAGCAGCACATCGATTTCTCGGTAGGCTTCAAGCGTCAGGACATCACTTTCGTATACGTTCAGGATGTGGTGCAGGCTGTGTTCCTTGCCCTCAACCATGGTAAGAACGGACGCAAATACTTCCTCAGCGACGGAGAAGTATATCAGTCGGAAACATTCAGCGACCTGCTTCACCACGAGTTGGGCGACACATGGCTCCTGCGCATCAAAGCGCCTATATGGGTGCTCCGCCTGGTAACCTTCTTTGGCGAATACATAGGAAGAATGACTGGCAAGATGTCGGCTCTTAACAACGACAAATACAACATTCTGAAACAGCGTAACTGGAGATGCGACATCGAGCCTGCTGTCGACGAGCTGGGATTCCATCCTCGCTACAAGCTGAAACAAGGCGTCAAGCTGGCCGTAGAATGGTACAAGAAGAACGGATGGCTGTAATGATGGGACTGAAAGACAGACTTTCACTACGACCTTCAGAAAAAACAACAAACAAGAATAGTGTGATAAAAGATTATTTCAAGATAGAGAAAAACCCGAAGAAAGGACTCCTGGCACTGGAATGGGTCATGTTGGGATATATGGCCATCACCGTGATAGCCATGCTCTTCACTTACACCAAACTGGTAAACCCCGAGTCTATGGTATGGGGACGCATCAGAGTACTGTTCATCACAGCAGCCATGTGGGCTGTATATCGCATGATTCCCTGCCGCATCACCAAGATGGCAAGAATCCTCGCCCAACTGTCGCTCCTCACCTGGTGGTATCCAGACACTTACGAGATCAACCGCATGTTCCCCAATCTGGACCATGTTTTTGCCCAATGGGAGCAGTCGCTATTCGGATTCCAGCCTGCACTGGTGTTTGCCAAGAACATGCCCTGGGTCATCGTGAGCGAGCTGATGGACTTGGGCTACGTGATGTACTATCCCATGATGGTCATTGTGGCTTACTACTACTTCTTCTGCCGATACAGAGAGTTCGAGCGTGCCACATTCGTCATCTACGCCTCGTTTATCATCTATTATGTGATATTTATCTTCGTGCCCGTAGCCGGACCAACGTTCTACTATCATGCCGTAGGATTGAGCGACATAGCCAAAGGTGTTTTTCCACCCATGCACGACTATTTCAACTACTGCACCGACTGCCTGCCCACACCAGGCTATACCGACGGCATATTCTATCATCTCGTAGAAGACGCCAAGGCAGCAGGCGAACGCCCCACAGCAGCCTTTCCAAGCTCGCATGTCAGCATCAGTACCGTATGCATGCTGTTGGCATGGCACTCGGGCAACCGCAAGCTCACCTACACTCTCCTGCCCTTCTACATCTTCCTGTGCCTGGCCACTGTATACATACAGGCTCACTACCTCATAGATGCCTTGGCAGGACTGGTGACAGGAGTAGCAGTATACTTCGGGCTGATGGCTGTATCGCGCAATATGACCGAGCACAACACCTCAACCGCCAAACTGAGTCAGAGATAATATACACATTATTATATATATTGCAAATGGGGAAGTTAAAGAATTTAAAGGAGTTAGAGAAGTTAAAGCCATATGCTTTACAGCTAAATATTCAATCAAAAAAGGCTGTTGGCTACAACTTCTAACGACCGAAGGGAGTGATAACTTCTTTAACTTCTATAACTTCTGAACTTGCTAAAGTTCAATTAATAACAAAACAAATAGAATTCATCTAGAACAATGAAGAAACTATTTATCGAAACTTATGGCTGCCAGATGAATGTGGCAGACAGCGAAGTTGTAGCCAGCATCATGCAAATGGCAGGCTACGACATGTGTGAGAAGGAAGAAGAGGCCGATGCCATCTTCCTCAACACCTGCAGCATCAGAGAGAATGCAGAGAACAAGATTTACCACCGTCTGGAAACTCTTCACGCCGAACAGAAGAAAGGACGGAAAGTAATATTGGGCGTGCTGGGCTGTATGGCAGAACGAGTAAAGACCGATCTCATCGAGAACCATTATGCCAACTTGGTATGCGGACCTGACAGCTATCTCAACCTGCCCGACATGATAGCACAGTGCGAAAACGGCAACAACGCCATCAACATAGAACTATCCAAGACTGAGACTTACCGCGACATCGTGCCTCAGCGAATCGGCGGAAACCGTATCAGCGGATTTGTAAGCATCATGCGTGGATGCAACAACTTCTGCCACTATTGTATCGTGCCCTATACACGAGGCCGAGAGAGAAGCCGTGATGCAGAAAGCATCCTGCGCGAAGTACGCGACCTGCACGACCGTGGTTTCAAGGAAGTAACCCTGTTGGGACAGAACGTCAACAGCTACGGTCTCTCTCCATCGGGCAAGCGCGAGGAAGGAAGCCTGTCCTTTGCCCAGTTGCTGCACATGGTGGCACAGGCCGTGCCCGATATGCGCGTACGATTTACCACTTCCAACCCCGAAGACATGACAGAGGACATCCTGCAAGCCATAGCCGAAGAGCCCAACCTCTGTAAACATATCCACTTCCCTGCCCAGAGCGGAAGCAACAAGATTCTGAAGCTCATGAACCGCAAGTACACACGTGAGGAATATCTGGACAAGATAGCCGCCATCAAGCGCATCATTCCTGGTTGCGGCATCACGACAGATATCTTTGTGGGCTACCACGACGAGACTGAGGAAGACCAACAGCTCACCTTGTCGCTCGTCAAGGAAGTCGGCTTCGACAGCGCCTTCATGTTCAAGTATTCTGAGCGTCCCGGCACCTATGCAGCCAAGCATCTGCCCGACAACATATCAGAGGAGACAAAGATAGCCCGACTCAATGAACTCATCAAACTGCAGACCGAGATCAGCGCCCAGCAAAACAAGAAAGACGAGGGCAAGGAGTTTACTATCCTCATCGAGGGCTTCAGCAAGAGAAGCCGCGAACAACTCATGGGACGCACCGAACAGAACAAGGCCGTCATCATGGACAAAGGCAATCATCACATAGGCGAATTTGTGAAAGTACGCATCACAGGTTCCACCTCTGCTACACTCTTTGGTGAGGAAATAACAGAATAAAAACAAGAAAAACGCAAAAAGGCTTTGCGTTTTTCAATAAAAGCACTATATTTGCAGACTATGAAGGAATTCTTGCAAGTCTTACGACGCTTTGTGCCACCCTACAAGAAGTACCTGGCACTTTCTATCGTCTTCAATATCCTGTCAGCGATATTGAACATCTTCTCATTTGCAGCACTCATACCAATCCTGCAAATCCTGTTTCAGGTAGACGGAGGCATACGTGCCAACGACTACATGAGCTGGAATGGAGACCTTGGCAGCATCAAGGAAGTAGCTACCAACAATATGTACTACTACATCCAGGAGTTTATCGTAGAGTATAGTGCCTCTACGGCGCTTTTGGTCATCGGTCTGTTCCTGGCCTTCATGACCTTCCTGAAGACTGGAGCCTACTTCCTGTCATCTGCCATGATTATACCGATCCGTACAGGCATCGTGCGCGACGTCCGAAACCAGCTCTATCACAAGATTACCTCCCTCTCGTTGGGATTCTTCAGCGAGGAGCGCAAGGGCGACATCATTGCTCGTATGAGTGGCGATGTGCAGGAAGTGGAAAACAGCATCATGTCGTCACTCGACATGCTCTTCAAGAATCCTATCCTCATCGTAGCCTACTTCACTGCCCTCGTGGTTATCAGCTGGCAGCTCACCATCTTCACCATCCTCTTCGTACCAGGATTCGGATGGTTTATGGGCTTTGTAGGCCGTAAGCTGAAAGCACAAAGTACGGAGGCACAATCACTATGGAGCGACACCATGAGCATGGTAGAGGAAACACTCGGAGGCTTGCGCATCATCAAGGCTTTCTGTGCTGAAAGCAAGATGAACGCAGCTTTCGCCAAAGTGAACGGATTGTATCGCGACCACATCATGCGTGTCAACATACGTCAGCAGATGGCACATCCTATGAGTGAGTTCTTGGGCACCATACTCATCGTCATCGTATTGTGGTTTGGAGGTATTCTCGTTCTCGACTACGGACGCATCGACGGTCCTACCATCATCTTCTATCTCGTCATGCTCTACAGCATCATCAACCCGCTGAAGGAGTTCTCGAAGGCAAGCTACAACATCCCTAAGGGTCTTGCCTCCATGGACCGTATCGACAAGATACTGCAGGCTGAGATAGAAATCAAGGATAAGGAGAACCCTGCTCATATAAGTAGCTTTGAGCATCAGATAGAATTCCGCAATGTATCCTTCGCCTATACCGACCACCGCAACAACGAGTTAGTTTATGTGCTGAAGAACATCAACCTGGTGATTCCCAAGGGAAAAACCGTTGCCCTGGTAGGACAGAGCGGTAGCGGAAAGAGTACGATGGTCGACCTCATTCCTCGATACTACGACGTACAGGAAGGCGAGGTGCTTATCGACGGTATCAACGTGAAAGACCTGGCCGTGCACGACCTCCGACAGCTGATAGGCAACGTGAATCAGGAGGCAATCCTCTTCAATGCTTCCTTCAAGGACAACATACGATTTGGCAAGACTGATGCCACAGAAGAAGAAATAGCCAACGCAGCAAAAATAGCCAATGCCTACAACTTCATCACACAGTCGGAACAAGGCTTCGATACAAATATCGGCGACCGTGGCGGACGTCTCTCTGGCGGACAGCGCCAGCGTGTCAGCATCGCCCGTGCCATCTTGAAGAATCCACCTATCCTTATTCTCGACGAGGCTACATCAGCCCTCGACACAGAGAGCGAGCGCTTGGTACAGGATGCTCTTGAAAAACTGATGAAGACACGCACCACGGTAGCTGTAGCCCACCGCCTGAGCACCATCAAGAATGCCGACGAAATATGTGTGCTCCACGAGGGACGCATCGTAGAAAGAGGCACTCATGAAGACCTGATAGCCAAGAATGGCTATTACCGCAAGTTGCACGACATGCAGCAGGTGTAAGCAAAAAAGAAACCAAAATAATGCTCAATGTTGAGTAACATTTTCGCAGAACAACAATGAAGAAGATATTATACGGCAGTATATTCTGCATTTGGTATTTGATGTCTCTGCTGCCGCTGAGAGTGCTCTACATTCTCAGCGACGGTTTATTTTACCTTATTTATTATGTGGTGAAATACCGTCGCCCACTGGTAAGGAAACACCTCTTCGACTCTTTCCCTGAAAAAAACGAGGCAGAGCGCATCAAGATAGAGAAGGAATTCTACTCCTGGTTCTGCGACTATATCGTAGAAACCATCAAGCTCTTCACGATGAGCAAGAAGCAAATCAAGAAGCGCATGCAGTTTGTAGGAGCCGAAAAGATAAGAGAATCTTGCCAGAAAGGCCAGTCGTGCGCAATCTATTTGGGACATTACTGCAACTGGGAATGGATAACCTCCCTGCAGTTATGGGTAGGCAAAGACATTGCCTGCGGTCAAATCTACCATCCCTTGGAGAACGAGGCTTTCGACAAACTCTTCCTCTACCTTCGCAACCGCTTAGGAGCCAAATGTATTCCCATGGAAGAATCTATCCGCAAGATAGTAAAGATGCGCCAAGAAGGCAAGCCCATTGTGATTGGCTACATAGCCGATCAGGTTCCACACTGGAGAAACATCCACTACTTTACCGACTTTTTGCATCACGACACCCCTGTATTGACTGGTACAGAGCGCATTGTAAGAAAGATGAATCATGCGGTCTACTATCTCGATGTACAACGTCTGAAACGAGGCTATTATCAAGCTGAGTTCAAGTTCCTTACTGACAAACCAAATGAATGCAAGGAGTTTGAAATCACCGAGATGTACTTCCGTGCTTTGGAAAAGACTATCCAGCGTCAGCCTCCTTTCTGGCTTTGGACGCATAACCGTTGGAAACGTACCCGTGAGGGATGGCTTAAAGTTCTCGACCCTGTTACCCATCGGGCAAGAGCATAACAAGCTTCCACCTTTTTTGAAAACAAGATTGTATGAAACTAAACATCAAAGAGACAGTCTCATTTCTACGTGGTTTACTATGGGCTTCGTGCATCATAGTAGGCACACTCATGCTTTTCCGCCTGTTGTTTGTCTTCCTGTATGTACCAGGAAACATATTGACAGCACACAGTTCAGACCTTTACAAGGTGCTGTATAATGCCTTGCGTTTTGACTTTCAGATAGCAGCTTATGCCGCTTTATTACCCACGGTCATCATGCTCATACTGCTGTTTGTTTCTACACCCAAGTATCAAAAATGGTGTAGGAATTTCTGCTCATGGTATTACACCATAGTAGCCACCTTGCTTGCCTTGCTGTCAGCTATCGATTTGGGGTACTTTGCCAATTTCAACTCACACATCTCCTTTACTTTCTTCGACTTTTTCGACGAGGAGCCACTGAGTCTCATCCAAACCATCTGGGATGACTATCCCGTAATTTGGATTCTCATTGGCTTATGCTTCTGGGGAACAGTAACAAGGATAGCCAGCAAATGGGCTTTCCTTCGCCCATCCCAAACCAAGAGTTGTTCTACAAAGAAAACCACCATTGCTATTATGCTGTATATTGCAGCCATAGTTGTCTGCATGCGCGGCTCAATAGGACGTTTCCCACTACAAGTAGAAGACCTTGTCGTTTCTGTTTCCGAACGTATAAACGACATCATACCCAATGCTCCCTATATGCTGAAGAAAGCATTGAAAGAGAAGTCTATGGTATTCGACATAAAGCCAACAGCAACTCTGCTCAAGGAATATTCTTTCAAGAATCTGCAAGAAGCCATGGATACTTTTTCTGACAAAGGGGTAAAACTCTCCAACGACACTCTGGCAAGTCTGCAGAAAGTACTTTTCAGTCATGCTGGTGATACATTGAAACAGCAGCCAAATGTACTTATCCTTTGCTGTGAGAGTTGGAGTAACTACCTGATACACTTAGACCCTGTACTGCAATGCGGAATAGGAAAGCATCTGAAGGAAGACATCCTCTTCGACAACTTCCAGTCGGTACGCAACGGAACGATAGCCACCATAGAGAACATCACCGTAGCCACACCTTTCCAACGTGTGTTCAGGTCAGGCTATCGCCAATACTGCATGCCTACATCCATAGCCATTCCTTTCAAAAACAGCGGTTACAGTTGTGAATTTCTGTCAGGAATGGATTTAGCATGGGAAGACTGCGGAGCGGCTCTTAAGAATCAGAGATTTGACCAACTGACAGGAAAATTTGAAATTCTGAAGGAAATACCATCAGCCGAATACAACAGCATTGGTGTCTACGATGAATATATGCTGAAGCTGATTTTGCGAAAGCTCAAAGAGAAGACCAGCAAGCCACAAATGATTATGGCCATGACAACCACCAACCATCCGCCGTTGGACATTCCTAAGCATGCACAGATACCTGCTTTGCCAGAAGGCTTCTGTAGCAAGCCATGCTTCAACAACGTGGGCGAGGACGTGGTAGAGAAATACCTTCGGGCCTTTCAATATTTCAACACTTGTCTTACCCAGTTTCTCGACGAGTTCAAGAAGTCGGAGGCAGCAAAGAATACAATCCTCATCCTGACTGGCGACCATAATGTGCGCGCCATACTCGACTATAATCATATCGGAAAAAGATGGCAGAACTCTGTACCTCTCTACATCTATCTGCCACCTTATCTGCGCACCAAGGACTATCCTGTTCACCCCAAAGCGTGGGGATGCCACTACGATATATTGGCAACAATAGCTCCTTTTGCATTCCGCAACACCGATTATCCCAAGTTGGGCAACAACCTGCTCGAAAAAGACATTCTTTCGGGAGGACTGTCGTTCAGCTATAACGAAGAACAAGTTAGAGCAGACAAGGCATATCTTCCAAAAGCCAAGAGGATTTCTGAGGCAAGGGAATTATTACTTCGCTTGTACTTCCAAAAAGTATTCACCAATCTGAAAAGATAATAACAACTATGTATAAAGTCAAACTCACTCCATACAGACCCGGGTTAGCCAAAATCATGCATAGACAAACCCGAAATGACTCGTTGACTTCCCTTGACGGACGTTACAAGTTCTATATAGACGAAGACATAGAAGATCCAGATTTCTGGGTAGTACAGGGCAAGGGACTCCGACAGGAAAAAAGCTGCAAGGTAGCTCCAGAAAACACCATCATGCTGACTACAGAACCCCGTTCCATATTAGTCTATCCCAAGAAATACCTCAACCAGTTTGGTATGGTATGCACTTGTCAGGAAAAGACCAAGCACCCCAACATACACTTTGGTCCAGCCATACTGCCCTGGTTTGTAGGCTATAAGGAAATAGAGGACAGTGTCTACAAGTATACTAAAGACTATAATGCCTTTAAGAACGAGAAGGCTGAAAAAAGGAGAAACTTATTTCTGTCATCACGAGCAACAAAGCTTTTACCAACGGACATATCAAACGCATTAAGTTTGTAGAACGACTCAAGGAGTATTATGGCGACAAACTTGATGTCTTCGGTCGAGGCTTTCAGGATTTTGATGACAAATGGGATGTACTTGCTCCCTACAAGTATCATATCGTGATAGAGAATTCATCACAAGACTACTACTGGACAGAGAAACTTTCCGATTGTTTTCTCTGTGACACATATCCTTTCTATTATGGATGCACCAATGTAGAGGATTATTTTCCCAAAGAAAGTCTGACACAAATCGACATCAATGACTTCGAGAAGACAATAGCCATCATCGACAAGGCCATCGCAAACGATACTTATGAGAAAGCCCAGGATGCCTTGGCAGAAAGCAAGAATCTGGTACTCGACAAATACAATATGTTTGAATACATTGCGTCACTCTGCGACACCCTCAATCCCAAAGCAGAAAAGAAGATGGTAACACTGAAGCCATGCCGTTCGGGCGCAGACATTCACAACTTCTGGAACTACACGGTGATGCGCGGGCTCTTCAAACTGAAAATGAAAGCCATCAACCTGTTCTGTGGCAACAACCTGATGAAGAAAAAATAAAAACTATCAAGCATACATTATGACTCAGCAAAGAAAAATATGGGTAGACTGGGCAAAGGTGCTCGGTATGTATACTATCATTTACGGACATTGCTTCCCCGAAACAATGTCCAACTTCATCTACGCCTTCAATGTTCCGGTCTTCTTTATCATCTCTGGATACTTATGTAAAAAGGAACAGAATTTTTCTACTTGTTGGAACAAGACCCTTCACAACTTGATTATACCTTATTATATATTAGCGTTTATCAAAGTGGCAGGAGCTATTTTCAAGCATTTGGACGACGGACAATGGATGTGGTCTATGCTTGCTGTGTTAGGAGGTTTCCATACACTCAACGATGCCGCAGGTTGCAGCAACCTCTGGTTTGTCTATTCTCTGATTATCATCAAACTCGTTTACCAAATAGCAGGCAAAAAGACTAACCTGCTTCTCTGCATCCTTTGTTTAGCTGGAGCCTGGATATACAATCAGTATCTCAACATAGAACTGCGCTGGGCTGTAGCCGACAGCATGTTAGCATTCCCTTTCTTCCTGTTGGGAAGATTTATATCTCAAAAAGAATACTTGCAAAAGACTTGTAGGCAACTATGCCACCTAAGTTGGGGGGGCAAATGGATGCTGGCTGGCTTTACGCTATTCCTATTCGTCGTGACCTATTTAATAGGCGAACAGAACGGACAGGCCAAAATGTACATGAATCTCTATGGCAACAGCCTCATCTGGTTTGCGATAGCTGCCATTACAGGAAGTATAGCTGTTATTTTTATTTCTTTCCTAATGGACAAGGCCGACTGTAAGTTTGTCAGGGTAATATCCAGTGGCACTATCGTGATATTGGTTTTCCATAGAGAATTACTTCATCCTATGCTCAAATGGATTTCTCAGCAAAATTTCGATGCCATTACCAGTGATGCTCTCATGGCATTAAGCTCAGTAATAGTCCTAGCTGCTTTTTATCCTCTGATATTGATTGTAAAAAGAGTCTTCCCCATTGTTTTGGGAAGAAGAATGAAACCGTAGCCCATCAACTTTCATGTCTTTTGGCAGTTGGAAGAGCCTTTGTAACTATCAGCACCCATATGGAGAACTGATAGTTACAAAGGCTATACTTGTATTATCAGCCTTACAACCCTAAGAAACGGTCGCTTAATACTGGAGAAATCTTACTCTTATACTATACTCAACTTTCGCAAATGGGGAAGTTAAAGAATTTAAAGAAGTTAGAGAAGTTAAAGCCATATGCTTTACAGCTAAATATTCAACCAA
>OMEP01000143.1_pt1 | contig 15256 bp, 9 predicted proteins | sample 1645411 | NCBI WGS metagenome assembly OMEP01 (sample SAMEA103958158, study PRJEB25191) | human gut metagenome | reverse complement strand
ACAATCTGCGTGGCGGCAAGGAACGTATCTTTGACGACATGAACAACGGATTCGGTTGGAGCAGGCTCCCCAAGTCATTCATGGCGGAGAATACTGTCTTTCTTCTGCTTACTGCATTGATACACAATTTCTACAAGACCATCATGAGCAGGCTTGACACCAAGGCTTTTGGGCTCAAGAAAACGAGTCGCATAAAGGCTTTTGTCTTCAGATTCATCTCCGTACCTGCCAAGTGGATCATGACTGCAAGGCAATACGTGCTGAATATCTACACAGAGAACCGAGCTTATGCAAAACCCTTCAAAACAGAATTCGGATAAGAATCCTTTCTTTCCGGTTTGAATCTGCGTATTACCTCAAGTCGCATCGTGGGGTAAGGGGATGGTGGCTACATATTGATGTTGTGCTGTTGCTTTTTACTGAAAGCTGCTACTAACGACTCATAAATCTACCCTTAATCGTGTATTGGATGATAGTTGCGGATTTTAGGTAAATGATTCTGACGCAAAGGTATTACTATATTTTCGGTTACGCAACACGACTTTTGGACGATTATGCTCAAACGGATTGGGTGACGGCACAAGCGGTTGAAATTCGTGCTTAAGTGGTTGGTTTTTTATAACGACAAAACAGTATAACAAAAGCGTAGCGGAGGTATCCTGCCTCCGCTACGGTTGACTATAAGAATTATCGCTTTACTATCTTCTTCGCGCTGCCGTCCGAGTAGCGCAGGATGTTTATGCCCTTGCGGCACACGGTGCGGCGCACGCCGTCGGTAGAATAGATGCCGAGGAGCGTCTTGCCAGCGCCTGACGAAAGGCTATTGACGCTGGTCTCCACCTTCTCCTTAACGGCAGTCATGGCGAGCACCGATGTGCGTCCGCCTGTCTTGTACATCGTGAGTCCGCTGAGCTGGCGCTCAGGGTCGGTGGAAACCTCTATCTCGTAGAGACGTATGTACTCGTTGTTGTCGAACTGGTCGGTTGTGCCCTGCCATCCGCCGCTCATAGAGGTGAGGATGCGGCCCAATCCGTACACAGCCTCATCGCCTTGCGCCGACGAGCTGTACCAGTCGGGCACGCTGGCTGTGAAGGCGTCGCCCTTCGTGCCGTCGGCGTAGCGCGGAGTGACGGTGAGCTCGGACGCTCCGTCGCCGCTGAGCGCAAGACAGTAGACCGACTTCGCCGCTACTGGGCTGTCGAACACGACATCGGCGTCGGAAGACGTGGTGAGCAGCAGGGCGTTGTTCTTGGTGTAGTCGGCAAGCTGATAGGTCACGCCGGCGTCAGACATCACTACGCCGTCGTCGCCTGCCAGCGCGCCGCTCTCTCTGACGGCTTTCGTGTAGAGCACGTAGCCGGTCTGGTCGACGGTGGCGGTGGTATGCTCCGCAGAGGTGAGCGCTTCGGCTATGATGTCGGCGTTGAATCCGCTGGCTACAGTGAGCGTCTGTATGTCGGCGTCGATAGGCTCCTTCAGCTTCCAGCTCTTGTCGATGAAGGCGAGTCGACTGGTGCAGTAAGTCTTGAGCGTGCTTACGGCGTCGTCGAACGTGCCGAAGTGGTTGCGCCAGGCCTGGTTGTCGCGGTCGAGGGCGCCACTCGCCTTAAGCACCGTAGCGAGCGAGTCGATCTGCGCCATGATGTTCGTCTCCGAGTAGTTGGCAGAACGCAGGTCGGTCCAGCGCTGGTGCAGCTCGTCGACATACGTCGGGTCGTTCATCAGCTTGTACCAGAAGAACGGCACGAGTTGCAGGTCGGCGTAAGCCATGAGGTCGTTGCTCGTGTAGCGCCAAGTGTTCACCTTGTTGGCGTCGTAGTAGCTGGCTGTGCCGTAGGCGATGTTGAAGTCCCAGAGCGCCGTCTTCCACTTCGAGTCGGTGCCGAGTTCGGCGGCGTGCGTCTCGCTGTACTTGTAGAGCGGCGAACTGAGTCGGTAGGCGTCTACGTTGCCCGCCATCTCCTGCGCAATCTGGTAGTCGACGAACGACGCCACGTCGATATACTTGCGGTATCCGTTCTCGCCCGTGTAGTCGGCAGAGGCGAAAGCGTCCTCCATCGTGGCGATGGCGTTGTCGATAGCGTCCTGAGTGCCCGCAGGCAGGTCGGCGAAGTCGTCGTACTCAGGCTCCTTATACTGGTAAGCCACGATGCGGTCGGTATACTCCACGCCGCTTGCACTCACCGGATGGTGCTTCGACACGTAGTAGTGCTCCTCGTCCTTGCGGTCGATCTCAACATGGAAGTCGCCCGTGAGGTCGTCGGCGGTAGGGTCGTCGAGGTTGAGACGGCTCTTGCCCTTCGTGGCGCGCTCCGCCATGATGTACACGCCGTAGTAGTAGCCGTCGACGAACACCTCGCAATACTTCATGTGTGGCGCGAACGAATGGCCTCCGCGCGCCAGCTGCATGGTGAGCACGTCGCGCATGTAGCTCTTGTCCTCCCACGGAGCCAGCAGCGCCCAGTCGTTGTCCTTGCCCATGCCCATGATAGACACCTTCGCCTTCTTCGCCTTCAGGTCGGCGGCGGAGAGCGTCTTCAGCGAGAACGGCTTCTTGTCAGAGCCGGTGAACGAGGTGTTGCCGCGATACTTCAGCGCTACCGGACCTTCCCAGTCTACCTTCTGCGACGGGTGCGCCGTGAGGTCGGTGTAGTTGTGTCCGTCGCCGTTGTCGATAATCTTCATCGTGGCGAGCACGCGGCTCTCGCGCTGAATTATCTGTCCGTCGACCGTGATGTAAACGATAGGGAGCGTGGTCTCGCTGAAGGAGACGTTGGTAGAAGGTCGGAAGTTGTGCTGGTCGGTGTCGGCGCGCAGCGGACCTCCGGCGAAGGCTTGGCTTGCTACAAGTGCGCAAGTGAGCAGTAGTAAGGATTTCTTCATATATTTATAGTGTATTTTGTTTCGGTTTTCAGCTTGATGTCTTTCCCGTTTCCAAGAGATGTTCTGAAGAAACATCTCTGCAAAATTACACTCTTTTCCACTAACTCTCAAACTTATTATTATCAATCTTCAGAAATAAAAGCAAAAAACTGCGCGGTAATACAATTACCGCGCAGCAAAAACAACATTACAGCATATTGGGCATTGCGTTACCGCATATCGGGCATCGCGTTACCATACTGCTGTAACAAAAGCAGGTTAAATCTTTTCAAATGTATTTGTACATCTTCTTCGCCAACTTAACGAAACAGCTGCAGACACACACAGAGACGAAGTGCTATGCGCAACTGGCTCATAGGCTATTACATCGTCGAGTTTGAACAGCACGGCAAGGATAGGGCTGAGTATGGAACGCAACTGCTGAAGAAGTTGGAGGAAAGGGTGGATAGGAAGGGACTGACACGTAATACATTCCAAAGTTCTCGCAACTTTTATCGTATGTATCCTCAGATGATTGAGAATTTTAAGAATAGAATTTGCACGACAGTGTCATGCAAATCTACAGAAGATATAATTTCATTACCATCCGAAGACACCTCAATGCGTACCGATATAATTTGCACAACAGCGTCATGCAAATTCGTAACTTCTGGAGAAACATTGGTTTCAAAGCTTTCATTCTCACATATCAATGAGATTATGAAGGTTGACGACCCTCTCGCACGCTACTTCTACGAGCAGGAGTGCATCAAGTGTACCTGGTCGGTTCGTGAGCTTCGCCGTCAGATAAGCACTAACCTATTTGTCAGGGCTGGCATCAGCGCCAATCCCGAGAAGTTGCTTTCGCTTCCTTCTGTTCAAGGCCACGATTCGGCAGAGTTGCAGATACGCCAGCCGTTCACGTTCGAGTTTCTTGGACTGAAGGCGCAGGAAGTTGTTGACGAGCATGACTTGGAGGATGCGCTTATCAGCCACCTGCAAGAGTTCATCCTCGAACTCGGCAAGGGTTTCTGCTTCGAGGCTCGCCAAAAACGCATCATCATCGACGACGAGTACTACTATCCCGACCTTGTGTTCTACAACCGCATACTGCATTGCGGCGTAATCATAGAACTGAAGAACGAGGAGTTCTCCTACGAGAACTTCGGACAGCTCAACGCATACGTCTCACATTATCGCGAGAACGAGATGCAACCTGGCGACAACCCTCCAATCGGCATCCTGCTCTGCACACGCAAGGGCAAGAAGATGGTGGAGTACGCGCTCGCCGGCATGGATAACAACCTCTTCGTTTCTACCTATATGCTGCAACTGCCCGACAAAAAGACGCTTGAGGATTTTCTGTTGAAGCAGTTGGAGGAAGGGCGTTGAGTTGGTATATAGCATAGCAATTTATTTATGGTGAGCCATTAACGACAATCAGCGTCTGTGCGGTCCGCTCTTTATCAAGATTTCCTCAATAAGATGTTTCGTGAGGTCGCCCAACGGCAGTTCTATAGTCACCTTGTTCGAGATTTTGAACGCGGGAGTGACGATAGGCACCGTCTCCATCTTGTGCTCGAAAGCATTGAAGCGACGCTCCACACCGAGGTTAACGTAGAAGCTACGATTGCCAACGGTCATGTATCCACCGTAACTGGTGGTCGGCACGAACGGAAATGCCGCCATGCTGAGGAACGGATTCGTGTTGTAATAGGTTCCGAAGACGGTGAGCGCAAGGTTAGGGTTGAAGCAGTAGGAGAGTTGTCCTGACACACCGTATTGCGTGACGACGCGTCCGTAGTAGAGGTAACGATTGGCAGCCAGAGCACCTTGCACAGTCATGCCACCCAGACTGTACTGCACGCCGCCGCTCACCGACTGCACATCCATCAGTCCGATGTAGCTGCGGTATGCGCCCGTGGCAGTCAGTATCAAGTTCTTCGACACTTCCATCGATGCCGTCTCAGAACGGCTCGCATCGTAGCCATAAACAAGCGGCTGCGCTGTTGCGAACGGCATCGGCACAATCGGCATATTCGGCGTAGCAAGAAGTTCGGAGGACGACAGTGCTTTCATCATCAGAATGTCAGAATAAGTAGGCATTATCGGCCGGAGTTCGGTATTCGGAACAAGCTGATGAAGCTCCTCATTCGGCAACGGCAGTTGCTGCCCCGACACTTCCTGCGCCGTTGCCCCCTGCCCTACTGCCAACAGAAAAATTAAAAAAGTAATCAGTTTCTTCATGCTGCTCTATCGTTATGTTATTAGTCTCAAAGTTAAACAAAAATGAGAACATCGCAAGCTACGCTTCATGAGTTTAACCTTTTTTATTGTCGACAAGTCTAAAGACTGTCATTACAATATGCTTTAGATATGCATAAAGCTAATATAACAAAAATGCTAAGTGCTGGTAGATTTTTTCACGTACAGAGACGTTAGATAGTAAGGTAAAGATTATGTCTCGATTTGGGTTTAAGATAGACGGCGATACCCTGGAGAATAATTACAAGGAGCACTTGAGCGGTTTCCGTGAGTGGGATCAACTTGCACATGCGGACAACTGGCTTCTGCTGGTGGAGAACATGGGGGAGCATATGAACATAGACGAGTGCATGCACGCCAGGGATTTGTTCACGTTCGTCTCCAACAAGGACGGCCATGGAAAGAAGGGCGCCCTGGCAGCCGCTGTCCGTGGCACGAAAGCCTCAGTAGCGGTAGAGGTGCTGATGCGGATCCCCGAGGAGAAGCGACTGGCCGTCAAGGAGGTGACGATGGACTATTCTGATTCGATGTATTCCATAGTGAGGCAGGCCTTTCCCAACGCCACAATAGTCATAGACTGCTTCCACGTCATGAAGAACCAATGCGACGCCCTTGACAGCATACGCATGAAATTTAAGCGCAAGGCCATTTCCGGGCAGAACAGGGAAAAGCGGGAATTCAACCGCAAGAAGAGAAACTGGAAATTGGCAAGGGCCAGATACCGCAAGGCACATCCCAAAAGACGGGGGTAGAAACGCGGAAGACCAAGAAAACGTGCCAACGAGAAATACGTGCCGATGGAATTGTCCAATGGTGACACCAAGGTGGAACTCTTTACCCGTGTCAAGAGAGTGCTGCCCCAAAGTGGTGAGAAATGGAGCGAAAGCCAGAAGACCAGGCCCCGCATGGTCTTTGAGTTTGCTCCAAAACTGAAAGAGGCATACTCGCTGGTATGCAGGCTGCGTGCCATTTTCAAAAACAAGAAACTCACGAAAGATACAGCGAGGACAAGACTGCATGAATGGTGCGGGGAAGTGTCCGCCAGTAGAATGCCCGAAATGATATCCGCTATGAAAACACTCAAATCCAAGGAGGATGAAGTGCTTAACTACTTCGTCAACCACTCAACCAATGCAGCCGCCGAATCGCTCAACTCAAAGATGAAAGGTTTCAGGTCTGAACTTAGAGGGGTGCGTGACTTGCCTTTATATCTCTTCCGTTGCGCCAGAATATTTGGTTAGCACCCCCAATCCACGGACAATATCGGTTGAGCCTTTTTTTCCCAGGCTTGGCCGTCGCCTGGCGCCGTCTTCACGACATGGGCAAAGGCGGTCAGTGGTACTGGATCAGCCTCATCCCCATCATCGGAGGCATCTGGCTGCTCGTGCTGCTCTGCACGCCAAGCGAGCCCCAGGACAACCGCTTCGGCCTCGCTGTGGACGAACAGGCAGCGCTCGCCCTGCTCCCATCCGCCCCCTCCTCCGCCTTGACGGCGGATGACACGACAAGCCCCACGCAGCCACTCTCAGGCAGCGTGGGGCTTGTCATATATAAGAGCATGGTATCTACTTCACAACGACTTTCCTGCCGCCAACGATGTAGACACCCTTAGGCAGTCCACTGAGGCGGGAAGCATTGCGCCGCACCATTGCGCCGGTAACGGAATAGACATCATAGGCCGGGACCTTTGCCATCTCTGTCTGCGGGATTTGGGTGGAGACGGTCAACAAAGCGGGGGCCGACTCTGAGCCATCAGGATAGACTGCCGTGACGGCATACTGATAGTCGCCCTCCTCAAGCCCCTGGTCCTGATAGGTGGTCGCGGAGGTGGCTCCGACCAGACTCCCCTCACGATAGACGCGATAGCTGGCGGCTTGGCTGGCCACCTCAAACGTGATGTCGTCGAGCATGAAGAGGAAAGCCTGGCTCGCAGGCGTGTTCTGCCTGATGGCAAAATAGGTTGTCCCCTCGGGCAACGACACCTCTATCCTTGTCCACTCACCTGAGCCCTGGGTGTAGTCGACCCCCAACATCTGGAAACTGCCTTTCTCGTTGTCGGTCGTGGATGTCCACACTTGGAAAGACTCCGTGCCATAGCCCTGCTGGGGGAAATTGTTCACCCAGAACGAGAGGGTCTGGGCGCGTCCAGACAGTCGCGGCGAGATGAGCCAGTTGTCGGCATCCACATAGGCAGTGCGCGACTCGTTGAGCTGGCATATTCCCACGAGAGCCTTGGTGCCCGAATAGGGGTCGAGGCCGGCTCCGCTGCGGAAAAGGTCGGAAGGCTGCCAGTCCATGAAGGCGAAAGCCTCTCCCTGATGGGGGTAAGTGGCCATGCTGCTCAGAGCCTGGGCCAGACCTCCATCAGCGTCGATGGTGGTCCAGTCGCCAAAGGTGAGACTCCACGGATCATAGCTCTCGAAGTCGTCGGTCAGACTCAAGAAGTCCACCTCCGGCTCCGTCCATGCCAGCGTGACGCTTCCTGCCTGTCGGTCGGTGAAGCGTAGGTCTGTGGGCGCGTTGACCTGCGCCTCCTCGGTTGCCACGTTGAGGGCGGCCATATTATTGTCGGGCAAGAGGTCGCCCTCGGCCACCACCTCGGCACTCACTGCCAGCTTGTCGCCCTCGTCGAGCCGCGAAGTCGTCAGCCTCACGGGAATGACAGCCGACTCAAGCAGGCCGAGACGCAGGTCGAGTGTGGAGTCTGCTATGCTCTCACCATTCATAGCCACCCTCACCCTCGGGCCGACCAGTTCGTCGAGACCGTTGTTCTTTAAGGTCATGTCCAGCGTCAGCGTCTGCCCCTTCTTGATGCGGGCGGGGGCGTTCAGCGTGATGGCGGCATCAGCCTTGGGAGGATCCACGATATTGATGTTGTCGACAAATATCTTCTTGCCCGCCAGCCCTTGCATGGCCGTACCCGTGAAGTGGAGCTTCACATAGTCCTCAGTGGCAAGACTTGCGGGGAGCTTCACCACGACGCGCGTCCATTCGTCGTTGGTGTTCTGGCTGAGGTCACAAGAGAACACCTTGGTCAGTCTTCCGTCCTTCTGCTCGAAGGAAGCGGCGAGTGTGACCGGCAAGTTCTGTGCAGCCCGATAATAGAAGAGCAGGTGGGGATTCTTGGCTCCCTTGAGTGTGATCTTGCCCGTATACACGTCGCCCTGGGAGGCTTCATTGGCAGAGAAAGCCTGCGAGCCACCATCGCCGTCGGCCGAGGCCTCGCCCGTTATCTGCCACTGATAGTTGCCCTCTCCGTGGTTGATACCCATGAAGAGCCCCTCGTCGGTGGCGTTCTTGAAACTTTGGTGGAAAGGCAGCGCGTAGGGCTTTCCCACAACGATGGCGGCCACGCCATACGAACTCTCGCCTGCCCCGTTGACAGCGCGCACGGCCCAGGTGCGATAGCTTTGGGGCTCGCCCTCGTCGTTGTTCATTCCCGTCACCTCATACTCCGTCTCACCGGTCACGGAGGTCAGAGAGTCGCTCACGTAGCCATCGCTCACGTTGAAGATGTCGTAGCGTGTCTTCGCGGGCTGGATGATTCCACCGTTGAGTCCCCCCACGGAATCCCATGAGAGGGTGACGGAATGCGTGTTGTCTCGAGCCGTCACGACGGGCATGTCGGGCATGTCCACCCCGACAAACACCGAGACGCTGGAACGTGGACCACTGCCGGCTGCATTGTAGGCATACACTGAATATGTGTTGGTGCCTTGCGAGGCATGACTGTCGGTGGCTGTCAACGCTGCGCCGGGACTGGGCTTCTCGATAGTCGCCACAAGGTCGTTGCCCTTGCGCACCTCGATTCTCGACAGGCTGCCGAGCGCCGCTCCGCCCAAGGTCTTGGTGGGGGCATTGAAGCTCAGAGTGGCCAGAAGCTCTCCCGTCGGGTCGCATACAGCCTTGAGGCTCGTCACCGAGTCGGGGGCATTGGCATCGGGCGCTTCCTCCACCAAGATGGAGTCGACGTAGAGGTAATACATCGAGGCGTCAGACACGGCGTGGAAGCCCATGTAGTATTTGCCCTCTGTCTTGGGGCGGATGGTTTTCGCAAACTGCTGATAGCTTACCTGATCGAGCACCGTTGTACCAAGCAGCGTGTCGGTGAGGAGCTCGGGAGAGTTACCCTTGCCCCAGAGCGCTTCCAACCTCTCGGGGTAGAGGGATCCATTGGTGCTGCGGGCCTTGAAGCTCACCTTGTAGCTCTTTCCGCCCATGAGGTGGATGGGCGGCGTGATGAGCCAGTCGTCACCCACCGCGGAAGTGCTCCAATGGTAGGCAGCCGACTTGGTGGGGGCATCCCAACTCCAAGTGGCTCCGTCGTTGTTGGCGTCGATGACGGTGTAGAGGTCGAGGTTGCTGTCGAAATCGTTGAAGTAGGGCACGTCGAAGGCATCGCCCAAAAGTTGTTCGTTGCTCAGGGCCAGTGCACTGCCGCCATTGTCGTTCTTGGCTGCCACGCCATACCTGTAGGCCTTCAGCTTGGCCTGGGGAATCTGCTCGGTGAAGGTGGTGTCGGCCAAATTCCGCCCCACCCACAGGGTGTCCTTTCCAGATATTCGCGCCACGTCGTACCTCACACTCCCTAACCATCCGCCGTTCTGACCCTTGGCGGCATTCCATGAGAGACGCGACGCGCCTTGGCTGTCGGCCTCAAACCTCACGTTGGCAGGAGCGGCTGGAGTGTCGGTTCCCACAAAGGCCGTCGTCTTGGCCGACGGACTGTTGCCCTCGCTGTTGAATGTAAAGGCCACAAACTGGTTCGTTCCCTCGTGGGTTGTCACATCCACCGTGGTCGGCTCTCCTGCCACGGTTGTGCCCTTCAAGGTGTCGAGGCCATTGACAACCACCCTGTAGCCGAGCTGACCCGAGAGGGTGCCCTTGCCGTCGAAAGTTGTAGAGGGGGCTGTGAACGTAATCTTTCCAGTGAGCGCCCCGCCTACAAAGAGGGCCTTGAGGTCGGTGATGGCAGCCGGAGCCCCGTCTTCGGCTGCGGCTTTCGGTATGGTGAGCCCTGTTATGTTGGCTCCGCCATACTCATTAGGATAGTCGCCCACCTTGGTTGCCAAACCCGTGGAAAGGTCGACGGTATAGAGGGCACTGGCTCCAGCAGCATCGGTGGCCGCCCAATAGAACGTGTTGGTCTTAGGGTCGATTTCGCCCGACTGGAAGTAGCTGGAACCTCCGTCCGCCACAACAGCCACACCGGTGCTGCCTATCTTGGTCTCGCCACCCGTCTTGCGGTCGATTCTGTAGAGATTGCCGTCCTGAGCCACTCCGTATGCATAACCATCCTGGGCAATGCCCAAGGCCACATAGGCGTTGGCGGCTTGGGCGATGGTGGTGCGGGTCTTAGTGGCGTAATCGACAACACCCCACTCCAAGCCACTGCCATCAGCATTGCGGAACTCGCCGAAGACCTCGCCCGTGTTGGCGTCCTGGGCTGTCTCTACGGCAGAGAGCGAGAAATCGGGAAGAGGCGTGGGGGCATCCGCCACCTGCCACGTGTCGGTGTCTACAGTGAAGTAATACGACTGTATGAAACCGTACTCCTGCCAGGTAAGGTCGAGATATACCCCGCAAAGCTTGTTGCCCACACGGCCACAACCCGCATTGAAGAACGCCTGGCTGTAATCGTTGAGCCGTGTGACCGCAATGGGGTTGACAGGGGAAAAAGAATGGAAGCCAGGAAGGGTCGGGGAAACCACATCGCCCCAAAGGACCAACGAGGGATTGACCGACGAGACCGACGAATGAAGTTTCCGCCTCACGCTGAAGGGCTTCTCCTTGTAGAGGACCGCAGGGCGGGCAGGAACTGATTTCTGTAGAAATAGGGCGGGAGACGACTTGCGCAGCTCGTGCGATGCCCGCGCCTGCTCCGCACCAGGCGCATTCTTGGCAGTTTTCAAAGGAAGTTCCGTCGATTTCGCTCGTTGTGACAATAGCGGCTGCGGACTTAAAGCAAGGGCAAGCCCAACAACCATACCGAGATACTGTCTTTTCATACCAATTATATTATAGGTTAAACAATAGAATTTGCATCCTGTCAATTTGGTAACTCTTCGAGTCCAAAGCATTGCACTTTAACAACAAAGGACTTGTTTTTGCAAAGATAATATATTTATTGAAAAGAAAAACAGACATCACCGAAAATATTTTGAAAAGTTTTCTACACGGGCACAGGAATGGATTCAACCCAAATCAAAATATTCGCCCGACAAACAATAAAATGACAAAGATTGTTTCTTCTCTCATCGGTTTTTTTGTAAATTTGCAAGCGAATATGCAGCGGTATTTGCCGCCGATAAATAAAAGATATAACAATGGAGACAGGAAACGTCATCAAGTCAAAGGGTATCTACCTTTATGTGAAAGCCACCCGCGATGGTGCGCCGGTGATGCTGAAGGCTTTGAAAAGTGAATACAAGGACAAGTCGCAGTTCCAGACGCTGCTGCGTAAGGAGTTTGAGACCGTGTTGAAGCTCGACCACGCCAACATAGCCAAGGAGACGCAACTCATCGACGACCCACAGTACGGCAAGGCCATCGTGGTGGAGTTTGTCGACGGACGGTCTCTCAACGCCTACTTGGCCGAGAACCACTCGGTGGAGGAGAAGCTCAACATCATCCGACAGATTGCCTCCGCCATAGGATATGCCAACGAGAGAAACATCCAGCACCGCAACTTGAAGGCCAGCAACGTCCTCATCGCCAAGCAGGGCGACGAGGTGAAGATAATCGACTTCCGCATGCCGTTCGCCGACGACCTCTACGTGGGCTACAGCTCGATGGCGCATGTGTCGCCGGAACAGAAGGACGGCACGGTGGCCATCGACGCGCGCGCCGACGTGTACTCGCTCGGCGTGCTGATGAAGCAGATGGGACTGCCCGAGGACTACAACGGGTTGATAGAAAAATGCTGCAGCTACAACCGCGGCGACCGATATATGGACATGGACTCCATGGTGGCCGACCTCGACGGTGGCTCGGGCTCGGGCTACTCAACGAAGCGCATGGCGGTGGTCGCCGCCGTGGTGGTGGTGCTCATCGTGGTGGTGGTGGCGTTCTTTGCCCTGCAGCACAAGAGCGCCGAAAGGCAGACTGCCACTCAGGAGCAGACCGACTCCGCAGCCATGCAACAAGACCAGCAGACCGCACAGCAGCCCGTGGCCACGGCTCCAGCCGACTCTGACGCAGCCTCGACTGGCGCAAAATTCAACGACCAAGTGAAGCAGCAGATGTATGCCGACATGGACAGGATGTACCAGCCTTACCTCGACGGAACGGCAACCGACAAGCGGGCACTGAAGAAACAGATTGGACGCTACTACAAGGGACTGCAGAAGTCGCTCAGTCCGATGAGCAACGAAGAGCAGGCCGCTTTCGACCAGGCGTTCATTGAATACAAGAAGCAGAAAGAGGTCGCCATCAAATAACTCGGAGGGCTCAGAGTTCTCTGAGCCCTCCGAACTTAGTAGCCTCTGTGGGCGCGCCTTGCGCGGTACATCGCCTCCCTAATACCCCCCTTCTTCCAAAAATCTCTTTCTTTGATGGGCCAAGAGACGCTCCAACATGTAGTCCGCCTGATGAATCAAGACGATGGCTATGTTTGCTGTTGTCTCTGGACTGCGCTTCGTGATTGCCCCCACATAACTTCTCGGATCGTTGTGGGTCCGGCAGTATTGTCTGGTTTGAAGTGTGCGCCTGTCATCTTTGGGCCTTTGCTGTAAGCCGTGCTGGCGGAGATAGTCCTCATAGTCGAGAAGCAGTTCTTGCAAACTTGCCTTTGCCACATTGGTGAGTTTAATCTCTGTTTCTTTTGATGTTGTTGCGGCAGCACTTCCTTCGGCTATATTCTGTCGGCCGCTTCGTGCGGCTTGCACCATTTGATCTATTGTGCGATCACCCGCAATGAAAACGTTGTTTGCAAAATAGCGAGTGATGTCATAGATTATCGTTGTCACTTGGAATACTCGAAGTTTGCGGTAATGTAACCATTCAATTTAGGCCGTCCTGTAATTGATTAAAAAATCCCGAGGTTATTCGGCTCAACCAATATTGTCCGTGGATTGGGGGGGTGCTAACCAAGTATTCTATCTCTTCCGTTGCGCCAGAATATTTGGTTAGCACCCCCCCAATCCACGGACAATATCGGTTGAGCCTGTTTTCAGTGTTATCCTACGACTGTCAATGAGTATCGGCTTTACAATAAAGCCATTACAAAATGCTTTGTAAAACGATGCAAAGGTAATAAAATTATTTAAAAAGAAATAAGATTTGATACGTTAACGTTTTGTTTTATATACACAAGACCCAACGAATGTCTTAATCATATTGAAGAATGTTGTAATAAATTGGTTTTAAAGTAGTGTACGTACAAAGTTATAAAAAGTTACGCAAAAACATTTGGCAGTTATCAATATTTGCACTACATTTGCAGCAGATAATCATAATTCTATCACAAAACAAATATTATTGTATCAAAAAAATGAACGAAATGACAAAGAATTTAGTTGCTTTTTTAACGTGATAGAATTATGACTAATATGCAGAACAACACTGACGAGAATTTTAACGAGGATTTCGAACGACTCCTGAAGCAGTTCGTGAGCGAAAAATACAAGGATGTCAAACTCGACGACATGCAGACTGAGGACGATGAGGATCCATTTCTGGAAGATGAAGATGAGGATGTAGATGAAGATGTAGATGAAGATGTAGATGAATACGAAGCCGAGGACGACACTCCGACAGAGAAGGCTGACGACATCTGCACCGACGTTCCGCTACCTGGCGACGTCATAGAGCAGAACCAGAACGTAAGAGTAAAGGTGGAGATACTACGCCCCATAGACAATCCGCAGGAGGAGCTGCAGAAGCTGGTGGGCTGCGGCAACATCAAGAAGCGCATGGACGAACTGGTGGCGCTGACCGCCTACAACCGTATGCTGCACGAACAGTTTCCCGAACTGAAGCAGCACCGGGTTTCGCTGCACAGCCTATTCCTCGGCAACCCCGGCACGGGCAAGACCACGGTCTGCAAGATATTCGGGGCGCTGCTGCACGAGGCGGGAGCACTCTCGAAAGGACACGTCGTGATATGCGACCGCGGCACCTTCATCGGCACGCTCTGGGGCGACGAGGAAAGGGCTATGAAGCAAGTGGTGGAGATGGCGCAGGGCGGCGTCCTGATGATTGACGAGGCATACCTTCTGAACGGAAAGAACGAGAACGACCCCGGAAAGATCATCGTGCAACTGCTCATGAATCTGCTCGCCGACGAGAGCCGGCGCGACATCGCCGTGGTGCTCTGCGGATACAAGGAGCCGATGAACGAACTGCTCGAGACTAACCCCGGACTGCTGTCGCGCTTCCCCAACCGCTTCGAGTTTGCCGACTTCAGCGTCGACGAACTGCTTGAGATAACCAGCCGCCGCATTGAGGAGTACAGCTACCGCTTCACCGTAAAGGCATGGCAGAAATACACCGATATGATAGCGTTCGCCTTCAGCGCCCGCGACACCGAGACGTGGGGCAACGCACGCTTCATAGCCAACCAGCTGGAGCGCATCTACATTCAGCACGCCACACGATGCGTGAAGCAGCCGCCGAAGAATCACAACGACCTCCTTCTGATTACGCCGGAGGACATTGTGCCCATAGAGGTGCCACGCAGAAAAAACAGAATAGGCTTCGGAGTGTGACTCCAAAGCCTATTCCGCAACGTTTTCTTACCTTTAAAAACATCACGGATATTCAATACATTTCTTATTTTGTTTGTTATTTTGAGGATTTTGTGTATTTTTGAACCATGGTTAGCTAATCGAAACCTATTTTCTAAAAAACGGAATCCGTAAAACTTAAAAAGAATATGAAATACATGAATTTTAAGAATGTCATGATTTTTATTTTATCTTTGATTACAGTATGGATTGTTGTAGTCTTTTTTTGTTATAAAGGGTATTTTATTAATATCGAGGTCGGCCAGATTCAATTAGGTGATTGTCGTGATTTTACTACACAAGATAGTGTAGTATTTGATACTGGTGCAGATTTTTCATATATATCTTCTAATAACCTGAGTTCGGGATAAGCGACTGTCGTTTTTCTTGCTATGCCAGATTTC
>OMEP01000135.1_pt1 | contig 15733 bp, 12 predicted proteins | sample 1645411 | NCBI WGS metagenome assembly OMEP01 (sample SAMEA103958158, study PRJEB25191) | human gut metagenome | reverse complement strand
TCCCGTTTTGGCTGCTTACGGCTTTCCTTGCGCTGATGCTGAAATGGACGCTGAACCTGTCGGCGTTCGTGCTGGCTCTGCCCATGCTGTATATCTTCGGCTGCGGCCTTTATACACTGTACTGCCGGGAGTGGATGCAGTTTTTGATCTTGCTGGTGGCGGAGTTTGGATGCTTTGTGTTGATTTTCATGGGCGCTTTGATTGCAGATGCAGCAGAGCGTTTTAGTGGCTGGGTTGCCGGATTGTGAGGGATTGGATGGACACAGATGCTATGACCGCCTATTATTGGAAAAATCTGAAAGATATTCCGCAGCGTCAGCTTGCAGACAATGACGAATACCATGCGCTGATTCAGAAAAAGATCGCGGCAGAGAATGCACTGAAGGTGCTTATCAGCGAAGAAGCGTGGAGACGCTATCTGGAATTGGATGCAATCAGTAACGAATTAGAGAGTGTTCGGCTGGAAGCCATGTATCTGGCTGGTGCTGCCGATTACGAAAAATTATCCAAATGATCTCGATGCCGCCGATGTGCGGCATTTTCTTTTTGTAGGGGGGTGATGGCACTGGCAGCAACACGGCTAATTCCTATGCGGAAGAACAAAGGCAAGTCCATCGGGGCTTGTCTGCATAACCATACCAGCTATATCCAGAACCCGGACAAGACCGAGCAGGGCGAACTGGTCAGCAGCTATCAGTGCAGCCCGCTGACCGTGGACGAAGAATTTCTGTTGACGAAACGTCTGTATGAGCAGACCACCGGGCGCAGCCAGAAAAGCGATGTGATCGCCTATCAGGTGCGGCAGTCCTTCAAGCCGGGGGAGGTCACGCCGGAGGAAGCCAACCGCATCGGCTACGAGTTTGCCGAGCGTTTTTTGAAGGGCAAGCACGCTTTTATCGTTGCTACCCACACCGACCGGGCGCACATCCACAACCACATTATTTATAATTCCACTGCTTTGGACGGAACCCGGAAATTCAAAAATTTCTGGCTTTCCTCTTTTGCGGTGCAGCGGTTGAGCGATCTGATTTGTTTGGAACATCAGCTCTCCACCATCGAGTACAAGCCTTATCGGGAACGGCAGAAGCGCATTGTCTACCCGCCGAAAGAAAGCAACCGTGACCGACTGTGCGGAATCATCGACACCATCCTTGCAGAAAAGCCGGGGGATTACGAAACGTTTCTGCAAAAGCTGGAACAGCAAGGCTATGAGGTGAAGCGTGGCAAGCACACGGCGGTGAAGGGTAAGGGACAGAAACGCTTTATCCGTTTCCGCACTCTGGGCATCAGCTACGGCGAGGACGAGATCAAGGCAGTGCTGGAGGGAAAGGCGAAGCACCACCCCTATCAAAAGCAGCCACCGCAGGAGCAACCGTTCCAGCTTCTGGTGGATATTCCGCAGAAAATGGCGGCAGGTAAAAGTGCCGGCTACAAAAAGTGGGCAACGAAGTTCAACCTGAAAGAGATGTCCAAAACGCTGCTGTTTTTACAGGAGCAGAAAATCGGCAGTGCCGAGGAACTGCGAGAACGTGCAGCGGCGGCAACGGAACGCTATCATGCCATGGGCGATTCCATCAAGGCAGCAGAAGCAAGGCTGACCGAAATCGCTGTTCTGAAAACCCACATTATCAATTATGTCAAGACCCGCCCGGTCTATGATGCCTATCGCAAGTCGGGGTACAGTAAAAAGTTTTTGGAAGCCCACCGGGAGGAGATCACCCTGCACAAGGCGGCAAAAGCGGCCTTTGATGAAGCAGGGCTGCAAAAGCTGCCGAAGGTCAAGGAATTGGATGCGGAGTTCGCAGAACTGCTGACAAAAAAGAAAGCAGCTTACCCGGACTACCGCAAGGTACGGAACGAGATGCAAGAACTGGTTCGGGCACAGAAAAACGTAGAACGATTTTTTGCAGAGGAAAAGAACACCACCGAGAAAACACAGACACGATAAACGAATACCGCCGAGGAGCTTTCCCAGTTGGAAGGCATCCTCGGCGGTATTTTTTAGTTTATATAGCAGCGATCCTGTTTTACGAGCCAATCTTCACACAGCCGCTGAGCTTCGGCCTTTGTGTAGCAGGTGCAGTTGAAAAGTTTGCCACGGATAGAACAGTAAGTGTAATGTACTTTCGGGACCCCATTGGCATCTCGGAAATCAACGCAGCGTTCCTCACTGGGCAGTAGATAGATTGTATCCACGTTCAACAGCTCCTTTTCACTATTTTCGTGTGCAAACCGCACAACACGCAACGTCTGCTATTGTACCATGAACCATCAAATTCTTCTATTGACCCTTGCGCCAAAAAGGTACAGGCTTTTTCGTAGGATGTGACGATTGACATCCTCAAAAGCATCCCGCAGGGAGGCGCAGTCTGCATTGAAAATGCAGATCAAAGGGGTTTGGGGCGCTTTCTCAGCAAGCATTTTGCAACGCAAAAAGTGTTTTTGTATAGACGAAAACATTGCTTGCTGGGTCACTTTTCGTCCGGGGCGCTGCCGCTGCCGGAGTTCAGGATCGCCACGAACTGCTGCAGCTGCTTGAGGGAGCTGACACCCAGTTTTTCGTAGATGTTCTTGTTGTGGAAGCGCAGGGTGCTGTCCTTGATGTCCAGCTGCTCCACGATCTCCCGGGTGCGCAACCCGGCGGCGTAGCCGTCAAAGATGCGGCGTTCGGTCTTGGTCAGGGTGGGAATGCCCGCAACAAAGGTCTGGAAGGCATCGGGCACCGACTCGTTGCGGCACACGTCCGCCAGCCGGGACAGCTCAGTCTGCATCTGCTGGCGTTCCAGCTGCAGCTCGTCCATCCGCCGCCGGGATTCCCGCCGGTCCTCCTCGAACTGCCGGAATGCAGGCGAGAGGATGCGCCGGTGGAAGTTCATGCAGCAGAACACCACGAAAAAGGCGATGAACAGGCCGATGAGCAGCATCTGCAGATTGCCGGAAAAGACCAGTCTCCGGTAGTCTGCCATGGGGATGCACACCGCCAGCCGGTAGGACTGGTTCTCGCTCAGGCGGCACAGCTGGGAGATGCCCGCATAGGCGCTGTCGGGGCCGGTCAACTGGGTCAGCCCGCCGCCCATGCTGCGCAGCACCAGCGTGTTCCGGGGAGCATGGTAGTAGCCGCCGGTGGTGCCGCTGCTGAGGGCGGCATCGGCGGCAAGGCCGTCCCCCGCCGGGGCCAGCAGGCAGCTCAGCCGGTCAAAGCCGGTGGGCTGGGCAAAGTTCTGCTTGAAGTAGCTCTCGCTGATCTCAAAGCCGCACAGCCCGTACATCGTGCCGTCCCGCCCCCGCAGGGGCAGCAAAAACAACTGCACCTCCTCCGAGGTGCCGGGCAGCTCGAACCGCTCGGTCAGCGTGTAAGACTGGTACAGCGGGACGCTGCCGGGGGTCATCCAGCGGTCGTAGTCCGGGAACTGGTCGGTCTGAAACTCCATGCGCCACTTGCGGTGGGGCATCACGCTATGGGCCTTGCCCACCTCCGCACTGCCCCGGTACAGCAGCAGGGGCACGGTGGGGGTGTCGGCACCGCTTTTCTGCACATACAGCCCGGCGCGGGAATGCTCTGCTCCCTCCATGCGGGTGTTGACGGTGGCATCCAGCAGCACAAAAGCACCGGAACAGCCGGTCTGGCGCAGACGGCGGCACAGCGGCTCGATCATTTCTTCTTCCAGTGCGTTCAGCACCTCGGGGGAGTCGTTCAGCTGGGCAAAGGACATCTGCCGCAGAGCAAGCTCCTTGTCCACCTCTGCGCTCATGTCCTCGGACAGGTTCACGCCCATGACCGCCAGCTGGTCAAAATAGCGCTCCATATCGTTCTGGAACACCGAAAACTGGATCTGCAGACTGCGGCTGATGTCCTTTTTGGTGTTGTGCAGGCTGGCAAACAGGAACAGCGCCGCACCAAAGGTCAACACCAGCAGCACCACCAGCAGCAGACAGGCCCACAGCAGCCGACTGCTCATGGGGCTTTGGCAGATCTTTTCACGGTGCCGGTCAACAAAGTGCATCAAAGTCCCTCCTTTCCGGCTGAGCGGCAGGCTCAGGCATTGTCACACAGCAGCTGCCATGTTTCCTCGGCAAGGGCTTCCAGCGTTTCGCCGTCCGCAAGGCGCTGGGGGTAGTCCTTCTGGAGCTGGCGCAGGCTGTCGTACAAGGCTTTGGCCTTGGCGTGGTACCCCACGATGCCCGGTTCGGACAGGGGGGTGTTCTGGATGTGCATTTCATTATAGACGTCGTACAGCCGCTGATAGCTCTGCTGCTCAAAGGGATAGTCCGCAATGGCGTCAAAGGCGGCGCTGGACACCGGCATGTAGCCGGTATCGGCGGCAAATTCCAGATTGCGCTGCTGTTCGGTGAGCCAGCGCAGGAACACGGCGGCGGCTTCGGCCTTCTGGTCGGTGGTCTTGAAGGCGCACAGGCCCACACCGGCCTGCGGCATCAGAGGCGTGGCGGTGCCTGCGGCGTGGGGCAGGGGAGCCAGCAGCAGGTCGGTGGGCTCGGTGGTGTTGTCCGGGTAGGTGACGAAATCATTGTAATAAAGGATGGCCGCAGAGCTGCCAAGACCCGCCAGCGTTTCGCCGGTCATCACCTGCGTGTTGGAGTACAGGTCCGAGATCAGAATATCGCCCTGCACCAGCGCCCGGGCAAACTCCATCCACGAAGCGCGGAAGGTCTCGTTGGTCAGATCGTACCAGCTGCCCTTGTACAGCTCTCCGCTGCCCTGTTCCAGCGCGTTCAGCTCCACCAGACGCAGGGGGTAATCCAGCGCGCAGAAGGGCTTGCCCTGCGACCACTGCCGGTAGGCACCCGCCATTTCAAAAAAGCCGTCCCATGTGGCAAGGGTGGAAAGCTGCGCCCCGGTGTCCGCCGCAAACCGGGCGTACTGGGAGCCGTTCAAAAAGATGAGCTGGGTGGATTTGGACACCGGGAACACCACCTGCTTCCCGTCAATGATGCCGTCCTGCACAAAGCCGGGCACATAGGCCGCCATGTCCTCGGCGGTGAACCAGTCGTTCCAGTCCACAAGGTTCTCAATGCCCAGAGCGCTGGCGTCCGCGGAATGGGCCGAGAACAGGTCCGGCAGGTCCAGCGCGCCGGGCTTGCCGGCCTTGGCGTCCTGCAGCTGGCCGCCGATGGCGGCGCTGTTGGTCATGTTGGTCACATTGAGCAGGATGCCCTTCTCCCTGCCCACCGTGTCGTTGAACTCGGTCAGCAGGCGGTTCATGGGCGAGTCGGCCTGTTCGCCGTACACATGCCAGATGCTGAGCATGGTGGGGTCCTTGGGAGAAAGCAGGGTCTTGCTGCCGCCGCAGCCCGCAAGTGCCAGACCGGGGACGAGCGCCGCAAGCTTTAAAAATGTCCTTCGTTCCATTTTTCATGATTCCTTTCCACACATTGCAGCCAGAGGGGGAAAACCGGCACAGGCAGGGCTGCAGCTGCCTGTTTTGGTGGGAAACCACCCCCAAATCCCCCCAATTTTGGGCTTTTTGGGGGGATTTTTTGAGGGGGAAGTCCCAAACCCCAAAAATTTTTTTGGAATTGCCCCCCAAAAACGGCTTTTTTGAGGGGGCAATTTTTTCCCGGATATGATACAGTACAAACAGAAGAGGTCTCGCGCCGGTGCAGAAAGCCTGTCGCTATGCACAAAACGCGTCAACAGGCATCTGTAGATTCTATTCATAAGAATAGCATAAGATGGAGCGGACTGCAAGTGCAGAGAATACCCAAACCAGAGCCCCTTAAAAAGCAGAGGGGACAAACAGAAAGGAGCACCCCCATGAAAGAACTGAACAGACGCGAATTCCTCACCCTCTCCGGCGCATCGGTCGCCCTGCTGGCACTGGCTGCCTGCGGCGGTGCACCCTCCACGCCCGTAGTGCCCACCGGCAAGGAAACCGAGCTGCTGGCAGCCATCAACAAGGTCTGGAAGGAAAAGTTTGATGCAGGTCTGGTTGACCATGAGCAGCTGACCCTCAATCAGGATGCGGTGGGCGCTATAAGGGCTTACGGGCGTGTTTTTGAAGAGGCCAACGAGACACCGCATACGCTTAATGACTCTGACAACAAGCTCATTTTTGGGGAACTCAATGGACTTGAGGACAAGATACGGAACAAGTATGGCAAGGACAGTTTGGCAGGTATGGCCGGCCTCTCCGAACCGTCTACCGAGAGAGAGGTGGCTCTGGAGGATGCGTATTCTTGCGAGGATGCTGCCGTTCGGGCTTTTGTAGCAAAACTGCTGGACAATTCTAATAGCGCCAAGGCAGAGTTCATCAGCATTTATCTCCCGGTGGTTCAGGGCAAGACCTACATGACCGCTGTTGTGTTCCGAAATAACAAGGCATAAGATAATCAGACTTCCCCCTTTTGCCCCGGGCACACTCCCCCTGTGTCCGGGGCTTTATAGAAAGGAGCACCCCCATGAAACGATATGACCGACGGACTTTCCTGAAGCTCTCCGGCGCATCGGCGATGATGCTGGCGCTGGCAGCCTGTGACGATAGCTGCTCCTCCGGCTCCACAAGCTCTGGCTCCGCCACAGAAACGCCTCCCTCGCCGCCGATTCCTGTGATCCGGGACGGGCAGAAGATCCTGACCATCTTCAACGCAGAGCTGGCCCGGCGAAAGGTGGAGAACATCAAGTTCGAGTACAGCAAGGGTCTGGAGCACGCCATTCAGGCAGATGTGCAGATGTTTGTGGATAACGGCAGCCCGGAGTTCCCGTCGGACGAAGGGCTCAGGCTGCGGATGGAGGGCGACTATGCCGCAAAGATGTGGGATGGTCTGCACGAGGCAGGTTACAGCTCCGGCTCCACAGCCATCTTCCATATGCTCGATCAGTACCGGGTAGGCGTGGATTTTGACCACGAAGAAAAGCACCTTTACAGTATGGATCGTATCTATCCCGCCACCGAAGCCCAGTTCCAGCAATTGGTGGATGAACTGATCAAGGACTACGGCGGTGTGCCGGGGCTTCATGAGGACGACCCGGTGGTGAATAAGGTAGGCATCACTGTGGTGGATATCAACGACAAGACCTATTGGGCCGCCTACATCATCGACAAGTGGCAAGGCATAGGAGACGGCTGAGCCATACCATAGAAAAGGAGCCTACTATGAAATACCAACGCTTTGCGGCCCTTGTGCTGGCTGCGGCCCTGCTGCTGGCCGGCTGCGGCGGCACCCAGAGCAGCCCCAGCGCCGCTGCCGACCAAAGCTCCGACAGTAGCCGGAGCACCCCCGGCGCGGCAGCGCTGGCCGCCCAGACAGACCGCATCACCGACCAGTACACGCTGGAAAAGAACGTTTCGGGCGTGTGGGGGGAGGACGCGGTGCAGTACATTTCCGTCCATGTGCCCAAGCTGGTATGCGACAGCCCGGATGCCGCCTCCATCAACGATGAGCTGAACGCCATCTATGGGGCGGATTTCCGGGAGTTCGAGAACAGCGAGGAGGCCGGGCAGCCGGACGGCGAGGTTCCGCAGATCGGTGTGGGCTGGGATGCCTACTGGTACGGCGATTGCGTCAGTCTGGTGGTGCACAGCCGCTACGGCGGCACCGCCCCGTGGCGTTACATCGGCTGGTGCTTCGATTTTGCCAGCGGCCGGCAGCTCACCGTGGCCGAGCTGCTGCAGCGGATGGGTCTGGACCCGGACACCGTGCAGCAGCAGGTGCAGCGGCAGGCCATGCAGGCCTTTGACCGGGAGATGGCGCAGGGCGCGTATTACGAGGGTCTGCGTCTCGGCGGAGAGCTTTCGCAAATGCGGATGGATACGCTGGAAGACACTGCGCTGGAAAACCTGTGTCTGCTTTTGCCGGAGCAGGATCAACTGGTGCTCCGGGGCAAATACTACGTCGAAGAAGGCTGGCAGCAACTGGATGTGGAGATCCCGCTGACCTCCGCCGCCCCCGCCGACACCCCGGTACTGACCGATACCTACGACGGTGTGCAGGTGCAGTTGAAGGGAACGCAGGGCACCATCACCCTGAGCCCTGCACCAAAAACCGCCACTTGGGACACGGAACTCAACCTCCGGCTGGAACGGGTGCACACCTATCCCATCCTTGGCTCTTATAATGAATATGTGGACGTGTGCATCGGGCAGCAGACCGACTCGGTATTCCATCCGGTGATCTATCTGCTGACCAAAGACGGCGTGGTGGAGTATGTGGACGTGCTGCGCTGCCTTTTGCTTGGAAATGCCATGATCTGTCAGGACCCCATCTACTTTGCCAACAACGGCGTGGCGCTGGAACGCAGCGGCAAAGAGGTAATTCTGCATCAGGAGGATGGCTCTGTGCTGGAGCTGGCTCCCCTGTCGGCAGAGTGGAGCGCGCAGGAGATCCCCTATTCCGTCACCGGCTCTTACAACTACACCGACGAAAACGGCTGGAGCTGGATGGACCTGACCAGCGACGGCAGCGTCCAGATGGGCATTCAGGACAACAGCCGCATGGATCAGGACGATGCCGCGTATCTGGGCGTGGTGCCGGAGGGCGTGGTGCTGGCCATCTTTACCGACGCAGGGCTCGACTTTGTGGCGGCGTTTAAGATGGACCTGTACAACGAGAACCTGACCATGACCATGATCGACGGGCAAAACCCCTTTGCCGAGGGCGAGACCCAGCTGCAAATGACCCGCAGCTACGGCTGAGAACACAGGAGAACGACCATGAAACACAAACGCCTTGCCGCTGCGGTGCTGGCGGCGGCTCTCTGGCTGACCGGCTGCGGCGGCGCGGCGTCTCCCGCTGCCCCCGCAGGCTCCGGAGCAGCTTCCCAAAGCGCCGCAGACACGGCGGTGCAGACAGCACAAAAAGACCGCATCACCGAGCAGTTCACGCTGGAAAAGACCGTCCGGAACGAGTGGGGCAGCGCACAGAAGCTGACCATCCATGTGCCGCAGCTGGTGTGCGACGGCCCGGACGCTGCTTATCTCAACGATGAGCTTGCCGCCATGTATGCGGCAGACTTCCGACAGTACGAGGACAGCCCGGAGATCGAGCCGCAGCAGGACGAGTGGAGCCCGGAGATTTATATCAACTGGGACGCCTACTGGTACGGCGACTGCGTGAGCCTTGTGGTGTTCCGCTACGACGGCGGTACCGACCCGGGGTATTCCCGGGGCTGGTGCTTCGATTTTGCCACCGGAAAGCTGATCTTCGTGACGGAAATGCTGCAGCGCATGGGGCTGGACCCGGACGAGGCGCAGCTTGCGGTATACCGCGCTGCCATACAGACTCTTGACCGCAACATGGTGCAGCAGGAATATTACGATTTCCTGCGGGAAAGCGGCATGCTCTCCGGGATGCGCGCCGACACCCTGCGGGACAACGGGCTGGAAAACCTGACCGTTCTGCTGGAAAACGAAAATACCGTCACCCTTGTTGGCGGATACCACACCACCGCCGGCAGCGGCTGGCGTCCGCTGAAGGTGGAACTTCCGCTGACCCCGGCCGCCCCTGCCAAAACGCCGGTGCTTACCGATACCTACGGCAGCGTTTCGGTGCTGCTGGACGGCGACATCCGCACTGTGACCATCAAACGCACCCCTGAGACTATCGCATGGGCAGAGGAGTATGATATCCGTCTGGACGGCGATGTTACCCTGCCCATCCGCAACGCCTATAATAATTATGTAGATGTGTGCATCGGCGAGCTGGGCGCGACCTTCCATCCCGTAGTCTACCTGCTTACCGAGGACGGTTTTGTGGAGTACGTGGATGTGCTGCGCTGTCTGCTGTATGGGCAGATCCTATTCTGTGCCGACCCCATCTATATTGCCAACAACGGCACTGCGCTGGCGCTGCGGGACGCCGAGGTCAGCCTGCTGTGTGCAGACGGTACGGAAACAGAGCTTGCCCCCCTGACCGCTGAGTGGAACAGCCCGCAGGAGGTAGATTCCACCGGCAACTTCACCCTTGGGGAAGGGGAAAACTTGTGCTGGCTGAACCTGAATTCAGGCGGCGGCTGCCAGTTGGCTACCCACAACAACCGCTATTTCTATCAGGGTGCTGTCACCTATCTGGGCGCTACCCCGAACGGCACCGCGCTGGGCTTCTCTCTTATCCGCGACACCGAAAACGGCCCGGAATGGGTTGCGTTCAGCGCTGCATTGAAGCTTGATTATAGCATCGATTACCTGATTTTTACCCCTCTGAGCGGGCAGAACCCCTTGACGAACGAAACGGTCCCGCTGGTGCTGACCCACAGCTACGGCTGATAAACGAGCAGGAGGTGCAAGATGAAACACATCCCCTTGCGGTGTATCCCGGCGGCTTTGCTGGCCGCAGCGCTGCTGGCGGGCTGCGGAGCAGAGACTGCCACCCCGGCAAGCGACGCCGCCCCGGCCTCTGTCTCCGCCGCTGCTTCCACCCCGGAAGACCGCCCGGCGCAAAAAAAGCCCGGGGCAGACGGGCGGCGCACCGAACAGACTGTGGCAGAACCTCCAGCCCTGCCGGAAGACTGGGAGCAGCAGGTGCTGGCCGAGTGGATGGCAGTCACGGCGGTGACGCAGGGTGAAAGCTATGCCCCCGCCGACCGCAACGAAAGCTTTACCCTGCGGCTGGAAAAGGCCGAGATCACCGGCACGGTGACCGTCTCCTTCATCCGGGAAACATACGTCAGCCCGCAGATCCAGTCCGCTGCCGAGACCCGCACCGGAGAGCTGAACGCCGGAGCAATTACCCGCTGGGACGGGGAAAAAAGTCAGGACTGGAACCTGACAAGTCTCAGCGAGGACGGCAGAAGCCGCTGGACCATCTCCATGATGGAGGACGGCTCACTGCTGATGCAGTCCACCGGCCCCAAAAAGGGCAGTGAGGTCTGGTACGTTTTTCAGCGCACCGAGGCGTGGGACGATATCGGCTACACCGCCATCCCCCGCAAGCTGTGGGGCACTTACCGCGCCGGAGACGAGGCCGCAAAGGGCATCCGCTGGATGACCTTCCTGCCGGACGGCAACTGCTGCATGAGTGTGGAATGGGACGGGTGGAACGGCATTCTGACCGGCACCGCAGAGGGAACACAGGGCCGCACCGAGGATGGCACCGAGCTGCACTTCACGCTGACCGACACGGACGGCAAGGCGTGCGAGTTCTGGGCCATTTTGCTGAACGATGACGGCAGTCCCAGCGGTTGCAGCCTGAAATACCGCGCCGGAGAGCAGTTGTTTGACCGGGACACACGTCCCGCTTACTGGAAAAACGACTCCCCGGAACTTACCCTTGAACCGTGACCAAGACCGGAAACCGTGCGATAACAGAAAGTTATCGTTTGCACAAATAAAACATACAGGAGGAAATTACTATGGGTCTTATCAAAGCAGGTATGGGCGCACTGGGCGGAACCCTTGCAGACCAGTGGAAGGAATTTTTCTACTGCGATTCTCTGGACAAAGATGTGCTGATGGTAAAGGGCCAGAAGCGCACTTCCCGCCGCAGCTCCAACAACGGCGAGGACAACATCATCACCAACGGCAGCGGCATCGCCGTGGCAGACGGACAGTGCATGCTCATCGTGGAGCAGGGCCGCGTGGTGGAGGTGTGCGCCGAACCGGGCGAATTCACCTTTGACGCATCCACCGAGCCCAGCGTGTTCACCGGCAACTTCGGCGATAGTCTGGCAGAGACCTTCCAGACCGTAGCCAAGCGCTTTACCTACGGCGGCGACACCGGCAAGGATCAGCGGGTGTACTACATCAACACCAAGGAACTGGGCGAGATCCTGTACGGCACCGCAACGCCCATCCCGTTCCGCGTAGTGGTCAGCGAGGAGCGGGGCTACAAGCTCTCGGTGAACCTGCGGTGCAACGGCAGCTTTACCTACCGCATCTGCGACCCGCTGCTGTTCTACACCAACGTGTGCAGCAACGTCTCCACCCAGTATGACGCATCCGAGATCGCACCCCGGCTGAAGAGCGAGCTGATGAACGCTTTGCAGCCTGCGCTGGCCACCCTTTCTGCCAACAAGGTGCAGTATTACGAGATCCCCGCCCACACGCTGGAGATCTCGGACGCCCTCAACGAGCAGCTGTCCAATGTCTGGCGCAAAAAGCGCGGTATTGAAGTGTTCTCCTTCAACATCAACTCCCTGTCCATCCCGGAGGAGCAGCAGAAGAAGATCACCGAGTGGGAAGAAAACGCCATGACCACCGACCCCACCACCGCCGCAGCTCGTCTGGTGGGCGGCCAGATCGACGCCATGAAGACCGCCGCCGGCAACACCGCCGGTGCTATGACTGGCTTTATGGGCATGGGCATGGCAGCCGGTGCAGGCGGCATGGGCGGCATGAGCGCCCAGAACCTGTTCGCTATGGGCCAGCAGGCTCGTCCGGACAGCGTGGACGCGCCCCAGCAGGTCAGCCGCCCCGCACCCGCCCCGGCAGACAGCTGGAAGTGCAGCTGCGGCGCTACCGTTACCGGCAAATTCTGCCCGGAATGTGGCAGCAAAAAGCCGGAGCCGAAGCCCGCTGCGGACAGCTGGACCTGCAGCTGTGGTGCTACCGTTACGGGCAAGTTCTGCCCGGAGTGCGGCAAGCCCCGCCCGGCGGCAGCAGAAGGCTGGACTTGCAGCTGCGGCGCGGTGAACAAAGGCAAGTTCTGCTCCGAGTGCGGCAAACCCAAGCCCGCCGGTACGCCCAAGTATAAGTGCGACAAGTGCGGCTGGGAACCGGCAGACCCTGCACACCCGCCCAAGTTCTGCCCGGAGTGCGGCGACCCCTTTGATGACAGCGACCAGACCTGACAAATACAGAGCAATGAAAGGAGCATACCATGATGGGATTCTTTTCCAACCTGTTCGCAAAACAGAACTGTGCCGTCTGCGGTAAGGAGTGCGGCACCCTGCACCGCTCCAAGCTCCGGGATGGACAGTTCCTCTGCGATGACTGCGGCAACAAGTGCTCCAAATATATCCGGCTCAGCGAGCTGACGCTAGACGAGGTCAAGGAGCACATGGAGTATATGGCCCGGATGAAGCGGGTGTTCGACGAGGTGTTCGACAAGACCGAGTTCCGGGTCAACGCATACCCCTCCACCCCGACGCAAATGGGGCTGGTGTTCTGCGATGAGCTTGGAATGTTGTACATCGACGACCGCACCGGCGGCCGGGGCAAGATGCCGGAGCTGATCCGCTACGACCAGATCGCCAGCTACGAGGAGTATCTGGACGAGACCCCCGCCAAGGAGCCGGGCCAGGAACCCACCCTCAACGGCGGCGGCCTGAAGCTGAAGCTGGTGCAGCCCCGCAGCATCACCGAGGCCCAGACCCAGCGGGGTATGCGTCCCCACCCCTACATCAAGCAGGAGCTGGTCATCTGCTTCAGCAAGCGGGACCGGCGGGAGATCGGCTATGCCCACATCGCACGGCAGCATCTGGACCACATCTTCGGGGTCCACGACAACGAGACGAGCCTGTTCGGCCGCCGGATGTCCAAGGCCGAGGAACGGGAGCTGAAGGGCCAGATGGGCATGATCGGTGCCATGGGTGCCGTGGCATCTGCCGCCATGAAGGGCGGGCAGCTCTCTGAGCAAGAAAAGGCCCGCTTTGTGGAGAACATCAATCTGGCAAACGACGCCCAGACCGGCGGCATGGCATTGTACAGCCGCCGTGCTGACGAAGCCTTTGCAAAAGTGCAGTGACCCCAAAAGGAGGAACGGATATGAGAAAGATCCAGCGCAGAGATTTCCTCAAGGCCATGGGCCTTGCCACCGCCGCCCTCGGCCTGACCGCCTGCGGCGGCTCCGGTGCCGCCAGCGCATCTAGCGTTTCCAGTGCACCGGCTTCCAGCAGCAGTGCCCCGTCCGCTTCGGCACAGCCGGAATCAGCAGTGGACAAAGCCGCCCCTGCAGGGGCCCCTGTGACCCAGTTCCAGACCGGGGAACTGAAGATCGGCGATTACACCTTCAAGGCGCAGTACATCCCCTTTGACGTCCGCCGGGAACTGGACGGAGCGCATCACTGCATCCATGCGGACAGCTACCGGGGCAATTACTTCTTCAGTTTCTATAACGAGGACGATGAAGAGCAGTCTGCCAAGATCTTCGAGTATGCCATCAAGGACGACCGGCTGACCCCGGTGGCAGAGTACAACATTGACGGCAGAAACGCCCTCAGCATCGACCGCAATGGCATCCTGTACGCCATGGATCCCTTTGATGTCTACTGCTACGATCTGAACAGCAGCGACCCGGAAGAGCTCGGCGACGCACTGGACTACATGGGCAGCTGCTATTCCTCCAAGGACCGGGATCTGACCGTGATCTACTGGCCCTTCGCACCGGTGCTGGTGCAGGACGGCGAGTACACCGAGCTGACGCTAGAGGGCGACAACGAGATCGGCCCCTTCTGCAGCATGCCCTCCCTGAACCTCAGCGGAGACGAGCTGCTGACGGTGGGCGAGCCGGACTCCAGCGGAGACTACTACTTTGCCGCCTTTGATCTGGACGGCAATGAGCTGGCCCGCAGCTCGCAGCCGGTGGGCAGCTTTGACGCCGTGATGATGAAGCGCCCCAACGGCTATCTGCTGGACACGGGCTATATGTGGGAGCTGTACGCGCCGGACGGCACTTTTTTGGAAAAGTCCCTTCCCGTGGGTGAGCGCGAGACCCTGTGCCAGCTGTGCGGCGACTTCTGCACCTTTGATGTTTTCCTGCCGCTGGAAGAAAACGCTTTCTTGGCAGTGGGCCACCACGGCAAAGCCACCGAGCCGGACGAGCCGGTGGTGTTCCGCATCACTACGGATTTCTGAGCCGACCGCTTCGGCGGGAAGACCAACGCAAAAACAGCGGGGCCGGGGAAGAGCCCTCGGCCCCCTTTGGAACAACAGGAGGAAACGCTATGGCAGGAATGCTGGAATATAAGTGCCCCTGCTGCGATGGCGCCATCCAATTTGACAGCGCCACCCAGAAGATGAAATGCCCCTACTGCGACACCGAGTTCGACGTGGATACCCTCAAGGGCTATGATGAGGAACTGAAGGACGAAAAGCCCAGCGAGATGGAGTGGACCACCCCCGGCGGCAGCTGGGCAGAAGGGGAGACCGCCGGTCTGCATACTTACAGCTGCAAGAGCTGCGGCGGCGAGATCGTGGGCGACGACACCATGGCCGCCTCGGCCTGCCCCTTCTGCGGCAACCCCATCGTCCTCACCGGACAGTTTGCCGGGACCCTGCGGCCCGACCTCATCATCCCCTTCAAGCTGGACAAAAAGGCCGCCAAGGCAAAGCTGCAGGAGCACCTCAAGGGCAAGACTCTGCTGCCCCGGGTGTTCCGCAGCCAGAACCACATCGACGAGATCAAGGGCGTGTATGTGCCCTTCTGGCTGTACGACAGCGATGCCGACGCCCAGCTGCGCTTTACCGCCACCCGCACCCGCTTTTGGTCGGATGACGACTACGATTATACCGAGACCAGCTACTACTCCGTGCGCCGGGACGGCGTGCTGGGCTTTGACGCGGTTCCGGTGGACGGCTCCTCCAAGATGGCAGACGACCTGATGGAATCCATCGAGCCGTTTACCATGCAGGATGCCGTGCCCTTCAAGACAGCGTATCTGGCGGGCTATGTGGCCGATAAGTACGATGTGGACGCCCAAAAGAGCATCCAGCGCGCCAATGAGCGTATCCGTCAGTCCACTGAGGACGCCTTTACCCAGACCGTTACCGGCTACGACTCCGTGAAAATGGAAAACAGCAGCATCCAGCTGCACGGCGGCAAGGCAAAGTATGCCCTGTTC
>OMEP01000130.1_pt1 | contig 16287 bp, 10 predicted proteins | sample 1645411 | NCBI WGS metagenome assembly OMEP01 (sample SAMEA103958158, study PRJEB25191) | human gut metagenome | reverse complement strand
GTTTATCAGTTTTGAGTTATGAATTCAAAATTGAATAATTCAAAATCGGCGAAGCGACAACTCAAAATTCAAAACTCAAAATTCAAAATTTTATTGTTACTTAGCGTCCATTGCCTGGCAAGCTGTGATAGCCACCATGTAGTAGATGTCCTCTATAGAGCAACCGCGAGAAAGGTCGTTAACCGGACGAGCGATACCCTGGAGGATCGGACCGATAGCGAGGGCGTCGCCCAGGCGCTGTACGAGCTTGTAAGAGATGTTGCCCACCTCGAGGTTCGGCACAACGAGCACGTTAGCGTGGCCTGCGATGAGAGAGCCCGGAGCCTTCTTCTCGCCTACAGCCGGCACGAGAGCAGCGTCTGCCTGCAGCTCGCCGTCGAGCTTCAGCTCAGGAGCCAGCTCGTGAGCGAGGCGTGTAGCCTCAACAACCTTGTCTACCACCTCGTGCTTTGCAGAGCCCTTTGTAGAGAAGCTCAGCATAGCCACACGCGGGTCCTGAATGCCAGCCACCGAGCGTGCTGTCTGCGCTGTACAAACAGCGATCTGAGCCAGCTGCTCTGCTGTCGGAACCGGTGTAACGGCTACGTCGCCCATCACGATGATGCCGTCGTCGCCGTACTGGTGCTCGTGGGTGAGCATGAGCATTGCGCCGCTCACGCATGTCACGCCGGGAGCGCACTTGATAATCTGCAGTGCAGGACGCAGAGTGTCGCCCGTTGTGCTCAGCGCACCAGAGATCTGGCCGTCGGCACCCTCGGTCTTGATGATCATGCAGCCGAGGTAGAGCGGGTTCTTCACGAGTTCGCGAGCCTGCTCGATGGTCATGCCCTTCTTCTTGCGAAGCTCGGCGAGGAGCTCTGCATACTCCTCAGCCTTCGGGTTGTTCAACGGGTCTACGATGGTAGCCTTGTCGATGTTGTGAAGGTCCCACTTTGCAGCGAGAGTCTTCAGCTCGTCGGGGTTGCCGATGAGGATAAGGTCAGCCAGGTCGTCAGCGAGGACGCGGTCGGCAGCCTTCAGAGTGCGCTCCTCTGTTGCTTCAGGGAGCACGATGCGTTGTTTGTTGCTCTTTGCGCGAGCTACAATGTGTTCAAGTAAGTTCATATATCTATGATTTAACTAAGTTCCGTATTCTTACAGTGTCTGCTTTACCTCAATCTCTGTGAAGGTCTCGAGCACGTCGCCCTGCTGTATGTCGTTGAAGTTGACGAGCGAGATACCGCACTCGAAGTTGGTAGCAACCTCCTTCACGTCGTCCTTGTAGCGCTTGAGGGCTGCGATGTCGGCTGTGTGAACCACGATACCGTCGCGGATGACACGAGCACGGTCGACACGGTGTACCTTGCCTTCTGTTACGTAGCAGCCGGCAACGGTGCCCACCTTCGAAATCTTGTAGACCTCGCGCACCTCTACCTGACCGGTGATAACCTCCTTCTTCACCTTGTCGAGCATACCGATCATAGCCGACTTGACGTCGTCGATAGCGTCGTAGATGACAGAGTAGGTGTTGATTTCAACGCCTTCCTGCTCAGCCAGCTTGCGTGCTGCGGCAGACGGGCGCACCTGGAAGCCCACGATGATGGCGTCTGAAGCGTCGGCGAGCGTTACGTCGCTCTCCGAGATCTGACCTACTGCCTTGTAGATGACGTCCACCTTGATCTTCTCTGTAGACATCTTGATGAACGAGTCGGAGAGAGCCTCGATAGAACCGTCGGTATCACCCTTAACGATGATGTTAAGCTCCTTGAACGAACCGAGAGCGATGCGGTGAGAGATATCAGAGAGGGTGAGACGCTTCTGTGTGCGCAGGCCCTGCTCGCGCTGCAGCTGCAGACGCTTGTTGGCGATGTCGCGTGCCTCCTGCTCTGTCTCGAGCACGTGGAACGAGTCGCCGGCTGTCGGCGCGCCGTTCAAGCCGAGTATGATAGCAGGTTCAGCCGGACCTGCCGACTGTATGCGCTGGTTGCGCTCGTTGAACATAGCCTTGATGCGTCCCCATGAAGTGCCGGCGATGATGTTGTCGCCCACGCGCAGCGTACCGTTGCTTACGAGCACCGTAGAAACGTAGCCGCGGCCCTTGTCGAGCGACGACTCGATGATAGAACCCGTTGCCTTGCGGTTAGGGTTGGCCTTCAGGTCGAGCATCTCTGCCTCGAGGAGCACTTTCTCCATGAGGTCGCTGATGCCGATGCCCTTCTTGGCGCTTATCTCCTGGCACTGGTACTTGCCGCCCCATTCCTCTACGAGGAGGTTCATGCTTGCAAGTTCCTCACGTACGCGGTCGGGGTTAGCACCCGGCTTGTCGATCTTGTTGATTGCGAACACCATCGGCACGTTGGCAGCCTGGGCGTGCGCGATAGCCTCCTTGGTGGTAGGCATCACGGCGTCGTCGGCTGCGATGATGATGATGGCGATATCCGTCACCTGAGCACCACGGGCACGCATAGCGGTGAACGCCTCGTGACCCGGAGTGTCGAGGAACGTAATCTTACGTCCGTCCTCCAACTGCACGTTGTATGCACCGATGTGCTGTGTGATGCCGCCAGCCTCGCCAGCGATGACGTTTGTCTTGCGTATATAGTCGAGCAAAGAGGTCTTGCCGTGGTCTACGTGACCCATCACGGTTACGATCGGAGCGCGCGGAACGAGGTCGTTCTCGTCGTCCTCCACCTCGGTGATTGCCTCCTGCACTTCTGCACTTACGTATTCTGTCTTGAAGTCGAACTCCTCAGCAACGAGGTTGATAGTCTCGGCGTCGAGACGCTGGTTGATAGACACCATGATGCCCACGCTCATGAGCGTACCGATGACCTGGTTCACGCTCACGTTCATCATCGTAGCGAGTTCCGATACGGTAACGAACTCCGTCAGCTTCAGTGTCTTGCTCTCCTTCTTCTCCTCGCGCAGCTCCTCGTTCATCTTCTCCTGAGCAGCCTCGCGCTTCTCCTTACGATACTTGGCGCCCTTCTTGTTCTGGTTCTGCTTGTTAGTAAGACGTGCGAGCGTCTCCTTTACCTGGCGTGCTACGTCCTCATCGCTCACCTCAGCCGGCTTCTGCTGTCCGCCGCGGTTGCGGTTCTTCTTCTTGTTCTTGTTGCTTGTGCCGGCATTGCCGCCACCGTTCTGCTTGCTGCCGCCGTTGGGCTGGTTAGACGCAGCGTTGATGTCTACGCGCACCTTGTTGATGCGTTCGCGCTTCTTCTTGTCGCCGCGCTGCTGCTGCGCCTTGTCCTCACGCTCCTTGCGCTTCTCCTCCTTCGACTTCTTCTTCGGACGAGTGCTCTGGTTGAGCGTAGATAGGTCGATCTTGCCCAATACGTTCACCTTCGGCGCGTTGAGAATCTTCTTCTCGCTCTTTGTGGTGAAGATGCCTGTCTCTGTCTTCGGTGCTTCTGCCGGCTTCTCTGCGGCGTCCACCTTCTTTGGGGCGCTTGCTGTGTTGTTTACAACAGTCTTTGCTGCTTCCTGTTTCTTTTCCTGCTTGTGCTCTTTGTTCTGACCCACAGTGTTCTGATTTTTGTTTTGATTGTCCACTTTAGCCTCTGTGCTTGCTTTCTGTGGTGCTTCGGAATTTGTTGCCGGCTTCTGACTTACGGCATTAGTCTTTGCCTGCGGCTCTTTATGAGTCTCAGGTGTTGCTGGCTTTTTCTGTGCCGGTTTCTTGTTCAGACTGTCCAGATCTATCTTGCCCAGCGGCTTGTACTGCTGCTGAGTAGACGATTTGAGGAGCGGCTCAGCCTGGGTATCCTCGCTGCGTTTCTTCTCTTTCGGCTTCTTCTGCAAGAGTTTCTCGGCTTGAGAACGAACCTCCTTGTCCTGCTGGAAGGCTCCAGCGAGTGCGGCGTACTGTGCGTCGCTCAGCTTGAAGCTGGGCTCTGCCTTTACCTCTCCAAGGTCACTTCTTTTCTCAAGGAACTCCACTGCCGTCTGGAGCCCGATGTTCAACTCTCGTAATGCTTTGTTTAACCTGATGCTCATATTTTGCTGTTTTAAAAGTAAAAGAGTAAAGGAGTAAAAAAGTAAAACGTCTGCCTACCTCTGCTTCGGCCTCGTGCCCTTTTCGGGGCGTTGCGTGGAGAAAGCTACCCGCTTTACGTCTTTCCTTTTCCTTATAAAATTTGTTTATAAATATGTTAGTGTGTAGATACTCGCTAAGGGAGCTTCAAAAACCATGCGGTTTTGAGACTCCCTTATGTGTGTATATTGATTACTCGAATTCGGCGCGCAACACCTTCAGCACGTTGTCGACAGTCTCCTCTTCGAGGTCTGCCTTCTCAACGAGCATGTCGCGCGGAGCGTTGAGCACTGCCTTGGCTGTGTCGAGACCGATGCCCTTGATGGCGTCGATAACCCACTGGTCGATCTCGTCGGCGAACTCGTCGAGGTAGATGTCCTCGTCGGCGTCCTCTTCAGACACTTCGCGGAATACGTCGATGGTGTACTCTGTGAGCAGCGATGCGAGCTTGATGTTCAGACCGCTGCGGCCGATGGCGAGGCTCACTTCCTCTGGTTTCAGATATACTTCTGCCTTCTTGTTCTTCTCGTCAATCTTGATGCTCGACACCTTAGCCGGTGAGAGCGCACGCTGGATGAAGAGCTTTGTGTTGCCGGTGTAGCAGATGACGTCGATGTTCTCGTTGCAGAGCTCGCGTACGATGCCGTGAACGCGGCTACCCTTTACGCCGACGCATGCGCCTACCGGGTCGATGCGGTCGTCGAAGCTCTCTACCGCTATCTTGGCGCGCTCGCCGGGGATGCGTGCGATGCGGCGGATGGCGATGAGGCCCTCTGCAATCTCGGGCACTTCTGCCTCAAGCAGGCGCTGGAGGAACATCGGGCTGGTGCGCGAGAGGATGATCTTCGGGTTGTTGTTCTCGTTGTCAACGCGCTCGATGACGGCGCGTATTGTCTCGCCCTTGCGGTATACGTCTGCCGGAATCTGCTCTGCCTTCGGGAGGATAAGCTCGTTGTTCTCGTCGTCTACCACGAGCACCTCGCGCTTCCATACCTGGTAAACCTCGGCTGCGATAACCTGGCCTACGCGGTCCTTGTATTTGTTGTAGAGCGAGTCGTGCTCGAGCTCAAGAATCTTCGAAGCGAGAGTCTGGCGCAAGTTGAGGATGGCGCGGCGACCGAACTTGGCAAAGTCGACACGCTCCGACACGTCTTCGCCCACCTCGTAGTCGGGCTCTATCTTGCGTGCCTCCTTGAGCGACACCTGCTTGTTCTCGTCCTCTACCTCTCCGTCAGCCACTACCACACGGTTGCGGTATATCTCGAAGTCGCCTTTGTCAGGGTTTACGATAACGTCGAAGTTCTCGTCGCTTCCGAATATCTTTGCGAGAACGTTGCGGAAGCTCTCCTCCAAAACGCTTACCAAAGTAGTGCGGTCGATGTTCTTTGTCTCCTTAAACTCCTTGAAAGAGTCGAACATGCTCACCACGTCGTCTTTTTTAACTGCTGCCATAGCTTATTTGAAATTTATTAAGTATTTTGTATATTTCACTTTGTCCATCTGGAAGGTGTGGTCTGTGTCTACGAGCTGCGGGCGCTTCTTGCCTTCCACCTTCTGCTTCTCCTGCACCGTCACAGTGAAGTCGTTGCCTTCAACGGCTTTGAGCACACCTTTGTACTTCTTTCCGTCGGCGTCGAGCACTTCCACGTCCTTGCCTACGAAGCAGTGGTACTGCTGAGCCACCTTGAAAGGCTGTCCCAGTCCGGCTGATCCTACTTCAAGTTCATAGTCTTCTTCGTCGCGGCTGAGGTGGTCTTCGATGAAACGGCTCAATTCTACGCAGTCTTCAATCCACACGCCGTCGGCATGGTCAATTTCTACTACGATACGGTCGTCGGGGCTTATCTCGATGTCAACAAGGAAATACTCCTTGCCGTCAAGCCACTCTTCTACGATACTTCTTACGGTGTCTTTGTTTATCATATATTGCATTTATAAATAAAAATGAGGAGCTCTCTCGGAGCCCCTCATTCCACTGAACGATGCAAAATTACTAATTTTCTGTAACGTCTGCAAATATTTACTGAGTTTTCTACCCTGTTTCGTGCGTTTTATCGTCTAAGCCACGGCTCCGGGTTGAGTCGGGTGCTGTTCTTGTGCAGCTGGAACTGCAGTATGCCTTCGCCGCCGACTGCTCCGAGCGCCTGACCGGTCGACACCTTCTGGTCTTTATGCACGCCTACCGACGTGAGGTTGCAGTAGACCGAGATGTAAACGCCGTGGCGCACCATCACGAGCCACTGTCCGCCGATGCCGTACACCGCACTTACTATGCCGTCGTATACGGCGCGTGCCTGGCAGCCTGGCTGTCCCTTGATGTTGATGCCCTTGTTGTCGAGCGTCACGCCGCGCAGACCCTCGATGGTGTTCTGACCGTAGTGCGACACGATGCGGTAGCCGCCCGATACAGGCATTGGCAGACGTCCGCGGTTTGCCTCGAAGCCGCCCGACATCATGCGGTCTACCGACGACACGGTGTAGGTCTGTTCCACTTCGCGCTTGGCGTTGGCAATTTCTTTCGTAGAGCGGCGCTCGTCTGCCTTTGCCTTGCGCTCTATAGCCTCGCGCTGAGCCTCTGCCTCGCGAGCCTGCTGCTCGGCGCGTTCCTTCTGCTGTGCTGTGGCTTCGCGAGCACGCTGCTTGGCGCGTTCCTCAGCCTCGCGAGCTTCGCGCAGTCGGCGCTCGTTCTCGGCGCGTGCTCTTTCTGCCTCGGCACGCTTGCGAGCCAACTCCTCCGCACGGCGCTTCTTCGCAGCGGCGGCTTCGGCAGCCTTGCGACGTGCCTCCTCCTCGGCACGCTTGCGCGCCTTCTCCACTTCTATAGCGACGAGTCGGTCGATCTGCGCATTGAGGGCGCTGGCGTCCTTACGCTGCTTAGCTATTACGCTCTGTATAGTCTTCTGCTGCTTCTGCAGCGAGTTGACCATAGTCTGCTGTTCGCTCTGCTTGCTTTCGAGCGCACGGTGTTCCTGTCTGCCCTTGTTGAGCATCACGTTCTTCTGTCCGCGCACCTGCTGCAGCTGCTTCTGCTTTTCGTTCACCTGCAGCTGCTTCGACTTCACCATCTCGCCCTGAGCCTTCTGCCACGACGAGTATTCGCGCACGAAGCGCAGACGGCGGTACATCTCGGTGAGACTCTTCGCCGAGAAGATGAACATCAGGCGGTCCTGCATGGTGTGTTGTCTTGAGATGTAGCGCATCGACTTTACATACTTCGCCTTGCGCTCCTTCAACTGCTGCTGCAGCGTGGCGAGCTGGGCGTTGAGCAGTCCGATGTTGCCGTCGAGGTGCGTGATGTCGCGCTGTATGCCGTCGATGTTCTGCTTGTGGCGGTCTATCTCGCTGTTGAGGATGAGCAGGTCGTTGAGGCGTTTCTTTACGTCGGCTTTGTTGGCGCGCAGAGCCTCCTCCTGTTTCTTTATCTCTTTCTGAATGCCCGAGCACTTGCTCTGCAGTCCGCGAATCTCGGCTGTAGAATACTTTGCGTTGTTCTGCTTTGTGCTTCTCTTCTTCTTTGTATCGGTCTTCTTGCGCTGTGTTGTTTTCTTTTTTGCAGCGGTGGCGTGTTTTCTTGCCGTCGTTGTCTTCTTGCGCTGAGTGGTTGTCTTCTTTGCGGCGGTTGTCTTGCGCTGCTGTTGCTCGGCGTTGATGCCGTTCGCCGTGCAGGGCAGGGCGAGAGCTATCAGGGCGGCGAGCATTATGTTTATTAACTTCTTCATTCTTGCGACGTGTTTATTGCATCAATTGCGCTGCGTTTTTTTACTGCAGCGATGTTATCTTGCGGAGCAGTTCGTCTACCTCCACCTTGCGATACTTTGACGACACCTCGGTCTTGGCGTCCCAGTCGGCGCTGGTCTTCGGCGCAGACATCTGCAGCGTCACCTGCGCTGCATGGTTCTTGCCGCCGTAGTTGGTGTTGAAGCCGAACTGCTGCGTCATCGGGAACTTCTTTGCGCCTACGGTCTTGAAGTCGTCGTAGCTCCAGGCGAGCGACGATGTGCCGTGTGCAGCGCTGCGATACGAGATGTCGGCGTTCTTGATGAGCGCCGTGGCTGCGTCTACGCTCCACTTGAATGTCATGTTGCCGCTTGAGAGCGACACAGGCACACGCGAACCAGCGGCAGTTATGTCTGCTGCGAACTTCTTCAGGTCGGCGGCAGACAGGTGCTTGGCGCCGGGCGCCGTGAGCTGGTTCCAGAACAGCGACTGCAGGCTGTAGAACGAGATGCCGTTGTTGGCGAGGAAGCTCACCTCCGAATACGAAGCCTTTATGTACTCCTTATGGTAGCGGTCGATGAGCAGTACATAGTCGGGCGTGAACTCGATGCGAGCGAGTTCGCTGCGCAGGATGGGCATGAGCAGCTGGATGCGTATGCACTCGTCCTTGCGCATGCTGAGCTTAGCGGGCACCGTTATCTCCTTGCTGCCCGTCTTCAGCGTGAAGTCGCCACTGGCGAGTATGTTCGCTGTGGTGGCGTTGTTGTCGGCAATGCGCTGCACGAACTGCAGCGACTGCTTCTCAGTCGACTTCTCGGTCTGTGCGTGTGGCAGCGAGGGCGGTTTTGTACCGTCGGTGATGGTCTTCTTGCTCGCACATGAAGCCATGAGCAGCATAGCCATGGCTATCGGGGCGTATCTTAATATCTTCTTCATCTTATTATTGTTTTCAGTTTCGTTTCGTGGACTTTTCTGTTTTGTTCGGTGTATGCATGCCGCGGCAGTGTCGTTGCACTACTTCAGCTTGCGTGTCTTTATCTTGCGTTCGAGCTGAGTCTTGTCGCCTCCGCTCTCAATCGCCTTCTGCCAGTATTCTACGGCTTTCTGCTTGTCGCCCGTCATCAGATAGATGTCGCCGGCGTGTTCCCAAAGCACGTTGCTCGGGTCCTTGTCGTTGGCGAGAGTGAGGTCGATGTACGCCTTCGCCTCGTCGTAGCGCTTCTGCAGGAACAGGATCCAGGCGTAGGTGTCGAGGAATGTGGCGTTCGTAGGTTCCTCCTTCAGCGTCTTCAGACTCATCTCTGCCGCGCTGTCGAGGCGTGTGTTCTGCATCGAGAGATAGTAGGCGTAGTTGTTGAGCACCTGCACGTTGTCAGCCTTCATCTTCAGCGCCTCCTCGTATGCACCGAACGCCTCGTCGTACTTGCCGTTACTGTAGCTGATGTCGCCGATGAGTCCGTACATGTCGGACGCCATAGTGCGCTGTGTCTCGTCGGCGTTGCTGAGGTCGACGGCGCTGAGTCCGCGTTTGAAAGCGTCGTAAGCCTCAGCGTCCTTGTCCTGCTGCACGTAGGCGAGTCCCATAAAGTAGTAGAACATAAGCTCCTCGGGTGTGTATTGTATGCCCTTGTCGCAGAGGTCGACCACCTCGTTCCACTTCTTCTCCTCCCACAAGTTCTGCGTCAGCGTGAGTCGGGCAGAGAGGTTGTCGGGCTCGAAGGAGAGCGTGTGAGCGTATGCGGCGTTGATGCTGTCCTGCGGCATCTTCTTCAGACGCATGTACACAGCCTTGAGGTTAGACAGGTCGGCGTTGTGCGGTGCTGTGCGCATCACGCGGTCGAAGATGTCAAGCACGATGGTCGAGTCGCCACCCTGCTCCTGCTCGTTCTCACGAATGGCCTGCTGCAGCATAGACAGTTTCGTCTTTATGTCGGTCTGCTTGCTTAACAGTATGTCGTCGCGCAACTGTCGTGCTTTTGCGTCGTCGCCCGTGTTGCGGTAGTAGTCGTAGAGCGAGTTCAGTGCGAACTCGTTCTGCTTGTCGTCCTGCAGCGCACTCTCGAACCACTTGAACGCCTCGTTCTTGCGGTCGTGCTGCATGAGCCAGTTGCCGAGCATCACCTTGTACGACGGTTCGTTGGGATGGTCGTCGGTGAGCGCTTTCAGTATGCGGTAGGCGTTCTTCTTGTCGCCCTGCTGTTCGTAGATGCCCATGCGCATGAACGAGATGTCCTCGCTCGGTCCGTCTGCCTGCTCCATGCGGTCTACGGTGGAGAGCATCTTCGCATAGTCTTTCTTCGCATCGTAAAGGCGAACCAGAATCTCGAGCACGTCGCTGCGGTCGCGGTGGTGAGCGTAGAGCTGTTCGTAGGCTTCGATGGCGCGGTCGTACTCGCGCTGGTGTATGTATGTCTCGGCTACGTTCTCCAGATAGTTGTCGTTGTCGGGCTGCAGCTCGGCAGCTCGGCGCATATACTCGATGGAAAGCGAGTCGTTGCCTCGTTTGGCGTATGCTATAGCCTGCGAGTAGTAAACCTCGGCGGCGTCGGGCCGCATCTTGCGGCACTGCTCGAGCAGGTCGAAGGCTGTGGAGTCGCTGTCGATCTGTCGGCACACGGCGTCGAGATAGAGTCGGTCGAAGAGCGGCGTCTCCTTCAGCAGCGAGTCGGCTGAGATGCTCATCGTGTCGCACTTCTGGTCTACTGCTGCTCCCGTGCGCGCTCCGCCTATTGCGAAGAGAGGGGCGATGGCTGCCAAAGCTATCGCAAAGAGTATGATTTTCTTCATTTTTCTTCTTTAATTGTTTGGAAGTGAATTGCCGATGGAGGGCTAACCGTTGGAGGCTACGGCATTCCTGCCGTAGCCATTGCAAATGTCGCAGCCTCCTACCTGCAGCTTACTTCACTCCGGTATGTCCGTATCCGCCCTCGCCGCGCTCGGTTTCGTCGAGTTCTTCTACGAGGCAGAACTCACCCTGCTCGTGGCGTGCGATTACCATCTGTGCGATGCGCTCGCCGGCTTCAATCACGAACGGCTCGGTAGAGAGGTTGATGAGCAGCACGCCCAGCTCGCCACGATAGTCGGCGTCGATGGTGCCGGGCGAGTTGAGCACGGTGATGCCGTGCTTGAAGGCCAATCCCGAACGGGGACGCACCTGCGCCTCGTAGCCCTCGGGCAGCGCAATGTGCAGTCCGGTGGGGATGATGCGGCGCTCCATAGGCTGCAGGGTGATGGGCTCGGTGATGTTGGCACGCAGATCCATGCCTGCGCTCTGCGGTGTGGCGTACGCCGGAAGCTGCTGCGTTCCGCGATTCACTATCTTTATCTTTACCATTATGTGTTTCTATTTTAGTTTGTGACGTAATGTTTCAAACTGCAAAAGTACTTAATTATAACGAGATAACGCTGTTTTGGAGTATTAAAAAACTGGAAATGGCGACGCCGACTGCGCAATCTTCTTGCCTATTCGGAATAATAGTTTTAATTTTGTGCTATAAACGATAAAAGAAAAACGACTATGGCAATGAACTGGCAACAACTCATATCTAACAAGCGTCTCGGACAGGAACTGCGCCACCCTGAGCGCCATGACGACCGCTCGGAGTTCAAGCGCGACTACGACCGCCTTATCTTCTCGGCGCCCTTCCGCCGCATGCAGAACAAGACACAGGTGTTCCCGCTGCCGGGCAGCATCTTCGTGCACAACCGACTGACTCACTCGCTCGAAGTGGCGAGCGTGGGCATGTCGCTTGGCAACGACGTGGCGCGAGCCTTGAAGCGTTTTCGTCCCGAACTCTCTGGTACGCTCTTCGAGGAGCTTGGCACCATCGTGAGCACGGCGTGTCTGGCGCACGACATGGGCAATCCGCCGTTCGGTCACTCCGGCGAGAAGGCTATACAGGCGTTCTTCCGCGAGGGTCGCGGACTGGCGCTGAAGTCTCGTGTGTCGGCGCAGATGTGGGAAGATCTCACGCACTTCGAGGGTAACGCCAACGCCTTCCGACTGCTCACGCACCGCTTCCACGGACGCCGCGACGGCGGTTTCGTGATGACTTACTCTACGCTGGCTTCCATCGTGAAGTATCCTTACTCGAGCGAGTGCGCCGGCAAGAAGGGCAAGTTCGGCTTCTTCTGCTTCGAGCAGGAGGCGTTCCAGCGCATCGCCGACGACCTCGGCATGCTGCGCCTCTCGGCTGAGGGCGAACCGCTACGCTATGCACGCCATCCGCTGGTGTATCTTGTTGAGGCTGCCGACGACATCTGCTACGAGATAATGGACATCGAGGACGCTCACAAGCTGCGCATCCTCTCCTACGACGAGGCGAGTGGTCTGCTGCTGGGCTTCTTCGGCGACGACGCGCGCCGCCATATCCTCAACCGCATCGACGAGGAGGGCATCACCGACAACAACGAGAAGATTGTGTATATGCGTGCTTGCGCCATCGGACTGCTCGAAAGTGAGTGCGCGAAGGCGTTCGTGCAGCACGAACAGGAGATTCTTGAAGGCTCGCTGCAAGGCTCGCTCATCGACCATGTGTCGCCGCTCGTGAGCGCTGCCTACCGCCATTGCATCGAGGTGAGCGTGCAGCGCATCTACAACTCTAAGCCGGTGCTCGACGTGGAGCTGTCGGGTTATAAGATTATGGAGACGCTGATGGATACGCTCATCGAGGCTGCCACCGAGCCCGGCAAGTTCCACTCGGAGCAGTTGCGCAAGCGCTTCAGCAGTCAGTACGACATCAACAGCGACGACTTCGAGACGCGTGTCATGGCTGTCATCGACTTCATCTCGGGCATGACCGACATCTTCGCGCTCGATATCTATCAGAAGATACAGGGCATCTCGCTGCCGATTGTATAGGGTGCGGCATGCTGCGGTGTTCTCCCACGGATTTCACAGATGCACACAGATTGTTAGGGTGCGTAGAATCAACAACGGATTTATCGGATTAAACGGATTTTTTGGTGCGTCCACCCGTAGCGGAGGTCTCCGGCCTCCGCAGCACCAAGTCTGATAGTAATAATTAGCAATGCTACTTGCTGCGGCGGCAGGATACCGCCGCTACGGCTAATCGATGATTTCCACCACCAACGAATCCGTTTAATCCGATAATTACGCCGCCAACGAATCCGTTTAATCCGATAAATCCGTTGTTAAAAATAACGCAAGCAGCGATGTTCTCCCACGGATTTCACAGATGTACACAGATGGTTAGGGTGCCTTCAAGGGGGTGCACTTGTCTCAAGTGCACCGACCGAGCAATTAGTGCACCAACCGGCAACAAATTAATGCCATCAGCTTTGTTGGTGCAGCTGAGACAACTGCACCCCCTGAAGAATGCCGTCTGCTTTGTTGGTGCAGCTGAGACAGCTGCACCCCCTGGATGGTACGTTTAAAACAAAAAAGAGGAGTCTCGGTGTTTGCCGAGGCTCCTCTTTGTCTTATATGCTTGTCCGAGTGTCAGACTTAGCGTACTATGAATTTCTTGTTGTTACTTACGAGCACGCCGTGCTTGCTTGTGGCTTTGCGACCGCTCAGGTCGTAAAGAGTGGTGTCGGCGAGCGTTTTTTCATTCTTGTTGTTCACAACGCCATTGATGGCAGAAGACGGGTCGGCATCTACACCGCCGAACATGAACACGCTGTTAGCAGGCAGAGTGAGTGTGAGCTGCTGGTCGATGTCGATAGCCTCGCCCTCGGTGAGACCCTCTAAAGCTGCCTGGTCGTCGAACGGCTTTGTGAGGACGATCTTGCCAGAGATGTTAGCCGGAATCTCCAGAGCCTCGCGCAGAGTGAGAGTGATTGATTTCGCCTTTGTGTCGCCGTTGCGCAGGGTGAGTGTCGACTTCTTGCCGTTCCATGCTGCCCAGCCGTATATCTCATGGCTGTAGCCGTTCCACGGATTGCCACCTACCCAGTGAGCGTCCATCAGCACGTCAGCGTTGTCCTTCTGCCACTTGATGAGGTCGGCGAGGTCAGACCACAGCTTGCCGTTGTTGATGTTGTCCATGAGCTTATAGTCGTTGTAGAGCTCTACCATGCCGCTACCGCAAGCGAATGCGCAGCGCAGCTCGTTGAGAGCGTTCTCGTAGTTCATGTTCTTGCTCACGTCGCCGTGCTCGGTGAGGATGAATCCGTGAGTCATCAGCGTGTTGATCGGGCAGAGCGGAGAGTCGGTGACGTAGATGTTATATACCTGCATGTCGCGATATGTGATCCATGCCTCGCGGTCGTTCGGGTTGGTGCCGATCTTCTTCCAGTCGGCGTCCTGACGCCATGTAGCGTCGGTGATCTTGTACCAGAACGGTGAAGCCCATGTGCCTACAGTAGTGTTGAAGAAGATGTCCTCCTTGAGGTTATCGCGGATGTACTGCTCCATAAGGATGATGCCCTCAGCGTTCTCGTTGCCGGTGTCGCCCGGGTCGGGACCTACAGCTGTACCCTGAGCAGAGATGCCGTCGAACTTGAAGAAGCCGAACGAGCCCTTGCCGTTCTCGTCGTGCTGGTTCTTCACGAGGTTTGTTGCTGCTGCGAGGAATGTGTCGTAGTATTTAGGGTTAGAGAGCTGCATGCCACCGTTGTTCTTCCAGTAGTTGCGACGATATTCGCCGCTCTGTCCGTAGCCGCCTACCGGACCGAGCCAAGCACCTACGCTTGCGCCCATGTCGGCAGCCTGCGAAGCAATGTCGCGCATCTCTCTTGGGAAACCGCTATGGAATGTCCATGTGCCGTAGTTGTCCCATCCGTCGTCGATTACGAAGTTCTTCGGAGCCACGTTGTAGCGGTCCCAGAGGCTGCTCTTCCAGTGTGCCAATACGTCGAGCACGCCGTCGGCAGTCATGTTTGTGTACTCTCTGCCAGGAGCAGCATTGTTGCGGTCGATGTTAAGCTCATACCAGCTGATGTAGCATGGGTTAGCACGCCAAGGCACAGCACGCTCGCGCTCAGAGTAAGCCAGGAACGAACGGCGCTTCTGTGTCTCGCGGATGTTCTTCGAGCTCTGCTTGCCGTCCTGTGCGATGAGGCCCACAACGGCAGACACCTTCCATGTGTCGCCCTTCTTCAGAGTGGTGTGGCGGCTCCACATACCCTGAATTACAGAGTAGTCGGTGTTAGCCACGTCTTCTACGGTGTTGAAAGCGGTAGGAGTCTCAAGACCAGCGAATATCTTGTCGTTCAGAACCACCTGTCCGCGTGTGTTGCCGATGGCGCTCGGCTTGCTGCCTGCAGCCTTGGTGTCCACCTTGTACGACATCGGTATGATGCTGAACATATCCACGTCGTCTACGCCGGTGAGTTCCATCTCGGTGCGCAGGTAGTGGCTGCCCGAGCGCAGCACGGCGCGCCATACGATGCTGATCTGCTGTCCGTTGTACGAGTATGTGTAGTTAGCCTGCAGAGCCTTGCCGGCATAGTGCTTGGCGCCGCGGATGGCGTTCGGCTCGGCAGCGAGGTCTACCAGCTCTACCTTTCCGAGAGTCATCTGACTTGCTGCCACGCTCACGCCCGAACCGAAGTTCACGTAGAAAGGCTCAGTGCCTGCCACGAGGTTCATAGCCTTAGAACCGAGGAAGTAGATAGCCTTCTCGGTGTTGAGGAAGCTTGCCTGGAGCACGTTGTTGCCCAATGTGTATACGTTGTTTTCCTGCCATGCAGACGCGTCGCCCACCTTGTCCTGCTGAATAGGATAGAGCCATGCGTTGGTGTACGGCTCGCTGTCCTCGAGTGTGGGCAGGTCGTAGTATGCTACGGTGATGGTCTTTGTCTCGGGGTCGATCTGTACGGTGGCGAACTTGCCTTCCTTCTCGGGAACGGTGACGTCGCTCGGCAGCAGCGAACCGCTTACGGTGATGGTCTCGCCGTCGTTGTATGTCTTGCCGTTGATTGTGACGCTTGCACCGCTAACGGTGTACGTGTTCGACACTATCTCCTCCAGTACCCATGCGCTGCCGTTGTCCTGCTTGCCGTTGTCCTGCCACAGGCCCACGGTGATGGTCTTGTTGTCGAGCGGGTTGAAGTCGACGCCGCCGTGCCAGTTCATGTACTTGTCAGCCGTGCCGGTAGAGGTGATAGGCTGGAACTCGTAGGCAGCCGAGCCGTTCTGCGCGGTGGTCTTGTTAGCCTTCCACGGCTGAGCGCTCGCCTTGTCGCTGATGAGCTTAGCCTTGCCTGGACCGTTGCTGTAGCTGTAAGCCTGGTCGTAAGAGACCCACACCTTGCTGTCGACGTTGTAGATTAGATACTGGCCTTCTGTGCTTGTGGCATAGAAAGCGAACTTGCCTGCGTTCTCGCTCTTTTGTGTAGGCGAGGTGTACGGTGTCATCGTCAGCCCGTTGCAGTTGCTGATGGTGTACACTCTCTCGGGATTGTTTACATTCGCCGAGGCAGTGATGTCACTGGTCTGTGCCCATGCCGAAGTTGCCCCCCCAGCAGCGAACAGCGCCAATGAAAGAAGATAACGAATACTCATTGTCTTTGGTTTTGCAACACTTTTAGTTAGTAATAACCTGAGTTCGGGATAAGCGACTGTCGTTTTTCTTGCTATGCCAGATTTC
>OMEP01000101.1_pt1 | contig 19348 bp, 14 predicted proteins | sample 1645411 | NCBI WGS metagenome assembly OMEP01 (sample SAMEA103958158, study PRJEB25191) | human gut metagenome | reverse complement strand
GGAGTGATAACTTCTTTAACTACTATAACTTCCGTACATGCGAAACTTCAATTATATATAATATAATGTGTAGGCGAAGTGCCTATACATAAAGTATAGAATAGAAAGAACAATATATGCTAAGACGCATTCTACTTTTCATCACACTGGTACTTGCCATGGCTTTCGGAAGCTATGGAGAGAGCCATGCTGCGCCTGTCACTAAAGACAGACTGCAGAAAGTAGAAGAGCATAAGCCTCAACAACAGGCGGTACTTACCGATTCGAGCAACATTTATCGCATCTGTAACGCCCGACCACAGAGAGTGATACCATGCTGGGCTTCCGAAACATCAACGCCCAACAGGCTACCACTCAAGAATCATTTTTATCATTTGCTTTTAACCACCTACCGTGGACACGAGCGCCAGGAATCGGCGCCTATCCACTTTGATGTTGCAAGCAAATATTATGTCATTTGCCTGCGGCATCTTCTTTGCTGACACTTGCCTGTACAAAAAGAATCACGAGTTTTTCCTTTTCGGGAAGTCATCAACCTCACTGTTTACCTATGTTCGAAGACGGGCATAGGACTGGTGAGTTATATCAAATTCAAAAAACAGACAATATATAAACAACTTAAATTATGGCAAGTATCAACCATTTGGAAATGTGCGACCAACTGAAGGCGCTTCCAGAAATCGAAATAAAGAAAACATGCTTCGGACTTTTCACTCAGGCTGTCTATAAACCTTCACAGAGTGTCATCAAAGTTAACCAGCATGAATACTCGGTAGAAGTAGGCGGACAATTAGAAAAACTGCTCAATGGTGGCAACAACACCATTATGGAACAGCGCAACAAGGGCAAGAAGTACAGCAAGAGCGATATGGGCAACATGCGATTGGACACCTGCATCTCTAAAGACCGTCAGTTTGTAGGAGCCCAGCTGCTTCGCTTTGTCGACTTCAGCTACAAACCAGTTACCGACATGGTGGTTTACGAAGGTAAGACGGCAGAAGCCTTTGCCGAACTTTTCGATTAAGTCTGAGTAAAGAGCAAAGACCTCACAATGGGATAGCTGCAAAAGCACCCAAAGTACAACAATAAACCCAGGGCTTTCCGCCCTGGGTTATTTCTTTTACTCAACTTTCGCAAAGTATCAGAATAATGCAATAGGCTTCAACTGCTTACGAAGCCGCTTTCATTGTTCTACGCAATAGGCTTTATTGACTATCGAAGCCGCTTTCATTTTTCGAAGCTTTTCTATTCAAAACCGAAGGGAGTGTGGTTTAACGTGATAACTTCTTTAACTTATACAACTTCTAAACTTGCTAAAGTTCAGTCTTTTATACAAAATAAGAACTGCAGGCAACTTCTCAGTCACCCGCAGTTATAAATAAGAGATACTATAGAGGTATTACCTCCATAACTAAAAACCTGTCTATTCCAAGTTCAAGCTCTTCTTGATAGCCTCGATCTTCTCCATAGCAGCTGCTGTACAACGGTTGTAACAACCAGCACACTTGAAGGAAGGATCCTTCACCTCAATATAGAACTTAATCTTTGGCTCAGTACCTGAAGGACGAACACTTACCTTAGTATTGTCATCACAGAACCACTGCAACACATTGCTTGTTGTAGGCATGTTGAGTTTCTCCACACTGCCGTCAGCATGCTTTTCCTCCAATGTCTGATAGTCTTTCCAGGTAACCACCTTGCTGCCACCCAACTCCTGTGGAGGGTTAGCACGGAAGTCACTCATCATCTGCTTAATCTCGTCAGCACCAGTCTTGCCAGGGCGAACTACGTTAACAGTGAACTCCTTGCTGAAGCCATACTCTGCATAAATCTGCATCAATAGGTCGTAGAGAGTCTTGCCCTGATCCTTAGCCCATGCTGCAATCTCGCAGATGAGACAGATAGAAGCAGGAGCATCCTTATCGCGAACCTTGTCGTATGGCAAGAAACCGAAGCTCTCCTCACCACCACCGATATACTGCTGCTTGCCCTCAGAGATAGCAATCTCACGTGCAATCCACTTGAAACCAGTGTAGCAGTCGCGCAACTCTACGTTGTTCTTCTTGGCAATCTCAGCGATAACCTCTGTAGTTACGATGGTCTTTACGAGGAAGTCTGTTGGCTTCAACTTGCCCAACTTCTTCTTGTTCTCGATGATGTAGTAGCAGAACATCATGGCTGTCTGGTTACCGTTGATGATCATCCACTCGCCCTTGTCATCACGGCAAACGATAGCCAGACGGTCGGCATCTGGGTCGGTAGCTACCACGAGGTCAGCATTCAACTTAGTACCGAGTTTCATACCGAGGGTCATAGCCTCTGCATTCTCTGGGTTAGGAGAAACCACTGTTGGGAAGTTACCATCTACAACCATCTGCTCAGGAACTACATTGATATTCTGGAAGCCCCAAGAACGCAGACAGAGAGGAACGATGACACGACCTGTTCCGTGCATAGCTGAATAAACGATGTTGAGGTCTTTCTGACGGTTGATGACATCCTGGTCAATCATAGCAGAATGAACGGCTGTCATATAGTCGTAATCCATCTCACCACCGATAATCTTGATCTTATCCCAGTTAGCCTCAAACTTCACCTGGTCGATAGTAACCTTGTTTACCTCCTCGATGATACCTGTATCGTGTGGAGCCAGAACCTGAGCACCGTCGCTCCAGTAAGCCTTGTAACCGTTGTACTCCTTAGGGTTGTGAGAAGCTGTTACGTTGACACCAGCCTTGGCACCGAGTTCGCGGATAGCGAAAGAAATCTCTGGTGTAGGACGGAGGCTCTCGAAGAGATAAGCCTTGATGCCATTGGCAGAGAAGATGGCAGCTACGGTCTCTGCGAAGAGACGGGAGTTGTTACGGCAGTCGTGACCTACCACTACAGAAAGGTTCTCCTCACCTGGGAAAGCCTTGAGGATGTAGTTGGCAAAGCCCTGGGTAGCCATACCAACGATATACTTGTTCATACGATTGGTACCTGCGCCCATGATACCGCGCAAACCACCAGTACCGAACTCCAAGTTCTGATAGAATGCATCAACGAGAGCAGACTTGTCCTCTGCGTCGAGCATTGCCTTTACTTCCTTACGGGTTTCTTCATCGAATGAAGGTGTGAGCCACTGCTGAGCTCTTTCTTCACACTGCTTAATTAATTCTGTGTTATTAGCCATAGTTAAGGGTATTATATAATTGTTATTTTAGTTCTTTTTGCAAAGATATATAAAATATCCGAGAAACAAAAGCAAGTTTGAAGATTTTTTTGTATTTTTGCATTCTAAAATATATTTGGTCATCTTTTGGACAAGATTGTACCATTTTCAGTAACAATATAAATATTAAACATGGAATTACATTTCACAGGCATCATCATTGCCGTCAGCACATTTCTCATTATAGGACTCTTCCACCCTATTGTCATCAAGACCGAATACTACACTGGCACCCGCTACTGGTGGGTATTTCTCGTTCTGGGATTCGCCACCATCGCTGCGGCATTCCTGATAGAGGACGTTCTTCTGTCGGCTATTCATGGTGTCTTGGGAGCCTCCAGCCTTTGGAGCATCGGTGAGCTCTTCGAGCAGAAACAACGTTGCGAGAAAGGATGGTTTCCTAAAAATCCCAAGCGCATCGGAAAGGGTTATTATAAGGATGAGGTGAAGGACGAAGAACGAAAGTAAAAGACGGAAAATGAAGACTGAACTCATACTGGTGGGCAAAACCATCAACAAGCATTTCATTGCTGGCATCAAGGATTATGCCGAGCGTATCACCCATTACATGCCTTTCACCATCACCACCATTCCCGAACTCAAAAACACAAAGAGTCTGAGTGAACAGCAACAGAAAGAGCGCGAAGGCGAACTGATACTGAAACAGCTGCAGCCTTCTGACACAGTAGTGCTGATGGACGAACATGGACTGGAGCTTCGCAGCATCGAGTTTGCCAAATGGATAGAGCGCAAGCAGGCTACTTCACGAAGACTCGTCTTCGTCATTGGTGGTCCGTATGGATTCTCTCAGGCGGTATACGACCGTGCCAACGAGAAGATTTCGCTATCCAAGATGACCTTCTCCCATCAGATGGTAAGACTTATCTTCACCGAAGCCCTCTATCGGGCATGCACTATTATAAAAGGTGAGCCATATCATCATGAATAAAGGTAAAAAGGTAAAAAAGTAAAAGGGTAAAAAGGTAAAAAGGAGGAAATAAAAAAAGTTACTAAATGGCTAAAGAAAAATATATTGAGATCAAAGGAGCTAAGGCCAACAACCTGAAGAATATCGACATCAAGATTCCTCAGGGCAAGTTTGTTGCCATAACAGGCGTATCGGGCTCGGGCAAGTCGTCATTGGCTTTCGACACTCTTTATGCCGAAGGCCAGCGTCGCTATGTAGAGTCATTGTCAAGCTATGCCCGCCAGTTCTTGGGCAGAATGAGCAAACCCGAATGTGATTTCATCAAAGGCTTGCCGCCAGCTATTGCCATCGAGCAGAAAGTCATCTCGCGCAATCCGCGCTCCACAGTAGGAACCACTACCGAGATCTACGAATACCTGCGCCTGCTCTATGCACGCATAGGAAGAACCTTCTCACCCATTAGCGGCGAGGAAGTGAAGCGACATACCACTGAAGACGTCCTGGCCTGCACCCGACAGTATTCTCCTGGCACCAAGTTTGTGATTCTTGCCCCTATCCATGTGGCAGAAGGACGCACTCTTGACCGCCAGTTGGAGATGTATCTGCAGGAAGGTTACTCGCGCATCTTGGTGAAAGATGAGTTCGTACGTATCGAGGACTTCGACGGAAAAGCCGAAGCTCAGGACATCTACCTTGTTATCGACCGCTCGTCGGTAAGCGAGGAGAAGAGCGACATCAGCCGACTCACCGACTCTACTGAGACTGCCTTCTATGAGGGCGATGGTGCCTGCCGCCTTCTGTTCCTTCCCAGCCATATCTGCTACGACTTCTCTACCCGCTTCGAGGCAGACGGCATCACCTTCGAAGATCCTTCCGACAATATGTTTGCCTTCAACTCTCCCTTAGGGGCCTGTCCTACCTGCGAGGGCTTCGGAAGTGTGATAGGTATCGACGAGAAACTCGTCATCCCCAACACCTCAATGAGTGTGTATGATGGGTGCGTGGTCTGTTGGCGTGGCGAGAAGATGGGCATGTGGCAAAAAGAGTTCATCCGCCGTGCAGCACAGTACGATTTCCCAATCTTCGAGCCTTACTTTAATCTTACACAGAAACAGAAGGATATGCTCTGGCACGGATTGCCTTGCGACCGCAAAAAGGACATCCACGAGCAGGTGAGTATCGATGCCTTCTTCCAAATGGTGAAAGAGAACCAGTACAAAATACAATACCGCGTAATGCTGAGCCGTTTCCGTGGCAAGACGGTTTGTCCCGACTGCCATGGCACACGACTCAAGAAGGAAGCCACCTATGTGAAGATAGGCGGAAGAAGCATTACCGAACTGGTGGAAATGTCGATTACCAATCTGAAGGCTTGGTTCGACAAGTTGGAGCTTACAGAACACGAGCAGAGTATCGGCAAACGACTGCTTACCGAAATCAACAACCGTCTGCAGTTCCTGCTCGATGTAGGTTTGGGTTACCTCACCTTAGGCCGACTCAGCAACAGTCTGTCGGGTGGTGAGAGCCAACGCATCAACCTGACCACGAGCCTGGGTTCTTCGCTCGTGGGCAGTGTGTACATCCTCGACGAGCCAAGTATCGGACTGCACAGCCGTGACACCGACCGCCTCATCAAGGTACTTCGCGAACTGCAACAGTTGGGCAACACCGTGGTTGTCGTGGAACACGATGAGGAAATCATGCGGGCTGCCGACTATCTCATAGATATAGGTCCCGATGCAGGACGCTTAGGTGGCGAGGTGGTCTATGCCGGACCTGCCTCCGAGTACGATACTACCGACAAGGCCGCCCAACAGAAACTGTTGGACCGCTACCCCAAGAGCTACACCATACGCTACCTCACCCACGACGAGGAGATAGAATGTCCTGCCTCACAAAGGGCATGGAACATGAGCATCACCATCAGAGGGGCTCGCATGAACAACCTGCGAGGCATTGATGTGGAGATACCTCTCAATGTCTTTACAGTAGTGACAGGTGTGTCGGGCTCGGGCAAGTCGTCGCTCATCAAGGGCATACTCTACCCTGCCCTCCGCCGCCGACTCGACCTCGTGGCTGATGCTCCTGGCGAGTTTGCCTCATTGGAAGGCGACTGGAAGAGCATCCGACACATCGAGTTTGTCGACCAGAACCCTATAGGCAAGAGTACACGCAGCAATCCTGCCACTTATTTGAAAGCCTACGATGCCATCCGCACGCTCTTCGCCGCCCAACCTTTGGCTAAACAGATGGGCTTTACAGCACAGTATTTCTCCTTTAATACCGAAGGCGGACGATGCGAGGAATGCAAGGGTGCCGGATATGTCACCATCGAGATGCAGTTTATGGCTGACCTCACTCTTACCTGCGAAGCCTGCCACGGCAAACGCTTCAAGCACGATATACTGGACGTGAGATATGGAGGAAAGGACATCAACGATGTGCTCAACATGACAGTGAACGAAGCCATCGAGTTCTTTAGCGATGAGAAAAACGCACATAGCGACAACGACTTCGACCAGTGCCGCATCATCGTACGAAAACTTCTGCCTCTGCAGGAAGTGGGCCTGGGATATATCAAGCTCGGTCAGAGCTCAAGCACCCTGTCGGGAGGTGAGAACCAGCGTGTCAAACTCGCCTACTTCATCGGCAAGGAGGAACAGGAACCCACACTCTTCATCTTCGACGAGCCTACCACCGGTCTTCACTTCCACGACATCCGACGTCTGCTCCATGCCTTCAACGCCCTGATAGAGCGCGGACACTCACTGGTGGTTATCGAGCACAACCTCGATGTCATCAAGTGTGCCGACTATATCATAGACTTAGGCCCCGACGGAGGAGACAAGGGAGGCAACCTGGTAGCCTGCGGTACACCTCAGCAAGTGGCAGCCTGCCCAAGCAGCATCACAGGACAATTCCTGAAGAAATATCTGCCAAAATAAGGGGAAAAGCTATTAAACTGAGGTAAATACGCCACAAGAGATGCTAAAAGATGTAAAAAAGTAGAGACATACTAAACTTTATGTGTAATTTTGCATCCAAAACTTAAAAGAACAGAAAACGTTACATTTTTAAAAAAGAAAGAAAATGAAAAAGTTTGTACTCTTTATATGTATGACAGTTTGCTGCGCTCTGAGCGCCAACGCTCAGGCTCAAATCAAGTTTGACAAGCAGACTCACAACTTTGGCTCATTCCCTGAGACAGAGAAGATCCACAAGACTACATTCACATTTACCAATGTAGGCGACAAGCCTCTTATCATCAATCAGGCATTGGCAAGCTGCGGCTGCACCGTGCCCAAGTACACCAAGGCTCCAATAGCTCCCGGTCAGAAGGGCCAGATTGAGGTAACTTACAAAAGCGACGGCACATGGCCCGGCCACTTCAAGAAGAGCATCACCGTACGTACCAATGGTACGGTAGAGATGACTCGTCTGTATATAGAAGGTGTCATGACCGAAGTCAAGAAGTAGTAATGATATTCTATTTCTCAGGAACAGGAAATACACGCTGGGCTGCCATACAGATAGGGGCTGCCACGCAAGAACGACTGATCAACATAGCCGACTATTCCGACTATCTTGCAGCCGATAAAGACATCGAGCCGTTTGCCTTGCAAGAAGGTGAACGGCTTGGTTTCGTTTTCCCCGTTCATGGCTGGAGAGTGCCAAGACTGGTGCGTTCGTTCATCAGTCGACTGAGACTGAAACCCTTCGGCGATGGTATTTCTCCTGACAGCAAACCTTTCTGCTATGCAGTATGCACGGCAGGCGATAGCATCGGAAAGACCATCGACACACTCAACAAAAGTCTGCAAGCCAACCATCAGTTGCAAGCAATGGGCATCAGCCAGCCCGACTCGGCTTATTCGCTCATCATGCCGGAGTCGTATGTGGGCTTACCCTTCATGGATGTAGATCCTTCCGAGAAGGAGAAGCGCAAGAAGGAGAAGGCAGCACAACAGTTGAAAGCCATCTGCGAAGACCTGAGAGATCGAAAGACCGGCATTAGCCATCTGACGGAAGGTCCGCTTCCCTGGTTCTTCACTCACGTAGTAGGAGGATTCTTCGAGCATGTGCTCATCACCGACAAGCGATTCCATGTAGTGGAAGAGCGATGCGTGAAATGCGGCATCTGTGCCAACGTCTGTCCTGTGGGCGACATCTCAGGAGGCAAAGGCAAGAAGCCGGTATGGCTCCACCACGACGACTGCCTCACCTGTTTCTCTTGCTATCATCATTGTCCGCATCATGCCATCGAGTTTGGCAAACAGACACAGAAGAAAGGACAATATTATTATAAATAGGTGTAACTGTCTATCTATCAATTTAGGTGTAACTGTCTATCACCTACCAAAACTTGAATAATAACTAAATAATTCTATAGACAAATGAAGAAGATTTTACTTAGCATCACATTTGCTCTGATGGGCATCGTTAGTGGCTTTGCGGCAAAAGCATACTCAGGCATTGTCACAGTCACACAGAGCGACGGAACAGAATTAAACGTCAGAATATATGGTGACGAACATTTCAATTGGCTCACCACAGAGGATGGAGTTCTTCTTGTAAAAGAAGGAAACAACTACTATATTGCAGAAACCACCACATCCGGCACATTGAAAGCAACAAGTTTTATTGCCCATAATGCCAACAAACGTCTACCAGCAGAAATCAAAGCCATCAAAAAGCAAGACCTTTCCCGCTTTAGAAGTTATGACATTAAAAAGGCATCACCAGCAAAAGCAATGGGTACCGGAAACAGCGGAGTGAAGTATTTCCCACACAGTGGCAGTCCAAAAGCATTGGTTATTCTGGTTGAGTTTTCTGACACACCCTTCCAAAGTGGAGAGAAAGCCAAGAATGTTTTTGAGCACTTTCTTAAAGGAAAGGATGAGGATGCCTTGCCCGATGGATATGAAGATTATACAGGATCTTACGCAAAAGCAAATTTACGCAACAATGGAAGTGTTTCTGACTATTTTTACGTCATGAGTCATGGCACATACACTCCACAGTTTGATGTCGTAGGTCCGTATAAACTCAATCATTCTTCTCTTTACTATGGACAAGGTGAAAATGACAACACCTATGCCCTTGTCAGCGATGCCTGTAAAGCTGCTGATGGAGATGTTGACTTTTCGGAATATGATGCAGACGGTGACGGAATGGTAGACCTCGTATATATCATCTACGCTGGTTATCCTGCCAGTATGTCGGGCAATCCAAATGACATTTGGCCAAAATCTGGAACAGGTGATTTCGGAACCTATGACGGCAAAAAGGTCAGTAGATTTGGGGTCCATGCAGAACTCAACTTTGGATTGGAATTGAACCAAAAGAACGGTTTCTTACTTAGCGGAATCGGACTGTTCTGCCATGAATTCTCTCACACGCTCGGTCTGCCCGACCTTTACCCTACTGTTGACGCATCAAAAGTAGACAACCAAAACCCAGAAATGTGGGATCTGATGGATGGAGGAGAATATACTTATAATGGCGGCTACTGCCCTACTCCTTATTCACCTTGGGAAATGGATGTAATGGGCTGGGCTTCTCCTGTAGAATTAGGAGATGACGCCAAACAGGTTAAATTAAATTCCTACTTTACAAAGAGAACTGCTTACAAGATTAATGGAGAAAATGACGAATACCTTCTTATCCAAAATATCCAAAAAGGCGGATGGTGGAATGGGATTGCAAATGTTTACAACACAGGTATGCTGATTTGGCGAATTGACTATGGCACTAAAGATGTCAACCTTTTTGACAATCCCAATAACACCTTAGGCAAACCAAAAGTCATGATTGTTCCTGCCGATGGTTATGTAATCTCTGACTATAACCATGGTGATGGCAAACAATGGACAGATAAACAGTATAAGGAAAGCCTTCAAGCAGACCCATTCCCAGGTACAACAAAAAGGACTGAACTTTTGAGTGTCACACTCAACACCAGCACCTTAGAGAAGCCTATCTACAACATCAAGGAGACCGACGACGGCATCATCACCTTCGATTACCTCAAGGACTATGCTACAGGCATTGACCAAACCTTGGCGGATAAAGATACAGAAAAGAATCCAAGTATCTTCTCCCTCGATGGCCGTTACCTCGGCAAAGATGCAAGTAAGTTGACAAAGGGAATCTACATCATCGGCAAGAAGAAAGTGGTGATAAAATAAGGCAATTTTAAGGAAGCGCAGGCATCCATTCTGATGATGCGTTTCTATGAGACTTAACGAAGCGCTTTATTAGGTGTTAACGAAGCGCTTCCTTAAGGTGTAACGAAGCGCTTCTTTAGGGTCTAAGGAAGCGCTTCTTTAGGTCATGTACTTAACGACAGTCTGCAACACTCTTCGACATTCCCACAAATTGTATTTTGTATCTTTGCACAATTTGTTTTTTACCGACTATTTTTAGTTCGTAATCATGCTGATTCAGGAGGCGCAAAGCGATAAGACACCTGTTATCTTCGTGTTCAATTATTTTTAATACGGATTCCACCAAAATGCCTACTTATGGCACAATTGTGCCCTGCGAATAGCAATTCTACGACATAAGGAAACAATTCGACCTGTATGGTTGAAATTACCAATACGCCCTGAAAGGGCAGAAGCTCTTAGCCCAGGGCAACGCCCTGGGTATAATAGCAATCAGCAAGGCGCCCTGTAAGGGCAAAAGCTTTATGTTTTGCCTGGAGTTTTAAAGCTTTTGCCCTTACAGGGCGTAGGCTTGTATATCATTAAAACCCAGGGCGTTGCCCTGGGCTAAGAGCTTCTGCCCTTTCAGGGCGTGCGGCTTCTAAGAGTTTTTTCCTTTTAGGGTGTTTCAATCGTACAGCTCGAAATAATTTGGTAAACTCCACTTTCGCAGTCGCTAAAGCGGAGTTTATTATTAGCTGCACGTTCTATTTCTTGCTATAAAACAAGAAAAAAGCAGCAAGAATACTTTTGCATAAATATTCACAGCCATAGCTTAGTTAACTATGAAAAAAAAAAATTCATAGTTAGGAAAAAATATTTTCCCAGTTAGGCGGATTAAAAAACCTAACAGGGAAACGTTTTTTTGGCTATTACCGTATGAATATACAGCATAAAAATACAGACAAACTACTAAGCTTCTATTTCTTTCACCAAACCTTCCACATAGCGGCAAAGAATATTGATACCCTTCACATTCTCGCCTCCCTCAGGAATAATAATGTCAGCATAGCGCTTGGTAGGTTCAATAAACTGCTCGTGCATGGGCTTGAGCACTTTCAGATAGCGGTCGACGACCATAGAAACCGTACGTCCGCGATCGATAGTATCGCGCTGAATGTTTCTGATCAGCCGCTCGTCTGGATCGGCATCCACAAAAACCTTTAGATCCATCAAATCGCGTAACTTCTTGTTGAGCAGCGTCATAATACCCTCTATGATAATGACAGGCTTGGGCTCTACATGTATCGTCTCTGCCTCACGGTTACACTTGAGGTAACTGTAGGTAGGCTGCTCGATAGCCTTTCCGTTACGCAAATCGTTGAGTTGCTTGTGCAACAACTTCCAGTCGAAAGCATCAGGATGGTCGAAGTTGATGGCATGACGCTCTTCGTCTGTCATGCCCGTTGTGTCGTTATAGTAAGAGTCAAGAGGCACTACAGCCACAAAGTGAGGAGGCAAAGCCTCAACAATTTTTCTCACTACCGTGGTTTTGCCCGAGCCGGTTCCTCCGGCTATACCGATGATGGTTATTTTGTCTTTATCCATAGTTTTAATTTTTATTGAACTTTATCAGGTTCTGAAGTTATAGAAGTTAAAAAAGCTACACTTTGGTAGCACATACACTTAGAGCACATCTTCGAACATTTTGCGATAATATTCAGCCTTCTTTTCCACGGCTAAGGGATAAGCCCTGCTGCTGCTCGGCATGCGATAGAGTCTGAGAATACGTCCATCGAAAACGAACTCCACATAGCCTCCCATAGGCGGAGTGGCTGCTATGCCGTAATGCTCGGAGAAGATGCGGGTGGCCAACTGTCCTGCAGTAAGCACAGCCCTGCATTGGGGCAATACTCTGAGCATACCATCAAGGTCGGAGGGTTCCACCACCTGTAGGTCTTTGTCTGAAGCCGTATTCTTGGTACGTATCACCTTCTGAGCCGTGTCGTAGATAGCCACACCTTTCTCCTGCAGAAAACTCTTCAGTTCTGCCTCACGATAGCGTTTGTTCTCTGCATCGACAAAATGAAGTTTATCTCCGAAGAAGATAAGCCCGAAGATGCGCCACATATCGTTCTGATAGTTAGGATAATACCAAGGAATGCACCAGCGCTTGGGCGAAGGCGGGAAAGTGCCGAGCATCAGCAGATGGGCATTCGATGGCAGCCACGGCTCAAAAGGATGATTTTCTATCATTTTTTACCTTTTTACTTTTTTACCTTTTTACTTTTTTACCTTTAAAAAGTTACTTCTTCTCCTTCACGAGATACATCACTACAGGCAAGTGGTCGCTGTAGCCATTGAGCCAGCGTCCGCCTGCTGTGGTACGCAGCGGAGCTCCCTTGTACTGACCTTCCTGCTGGATGAGGTAATCGCGACGGAAGATTTGGCTCTTCCAGTATTTCAGCGAAGAGTAGTCCTTCTTCTTGGCGTCCTTGTTGAGCAGATTAGGAGTAATCACTATCTGGTCGAAGAGGTTCCAGTTGCCGCTATAGAATAAGGTGCCCTTTCCTTCCTTTGCCAGAACGTTGTACCAGGGGTTGTACATATCGCCAGCTCCCACCTGACTGATTTCGGGCTTAGCCTGCAGATAGACGTGCATGCTCTTGTTCACTGGGTCGTCGTTCATATCGCCCATCACAAAGATCTTCATCTCTTGGTTCACATTCAGCAGACTGTCCTTGATCACCTTCACCTGTCGCGCAGCCGACTCACGATAGAAAGGACCAGAGAAACGGCTTGGCCAGTGGCATACGATCACCGCCACATCATCACCAGCCATCTCTCCTCTTACGGTGAGGAAGCCACGGGTGAAGAAGGCGCTGTCCTTTGCCAACTCCTGCACATAAGGTAACAGCTTCACATTCTTCACACTGAAGAGCGAAGGGTTATAGAGCAGCGCACAGTCGATGCCTCGACGGTCTGGACCCTCGATATGTACATATTTCATATTGCGGGCCTTAAGAGGTGCCTGGTCTACCAAGGCATCAAGCACCTTATGGTTCTCCACCTCGGAAAGTCCGATGAAGGCACACCCCACATTAGGAAGCACGTCTGTTCCCATATCCGCCAAAGCCTTCGACATATTACGCAACTTGTTGGTGTACTTCATGCCGTTCCAACCCTTGTTGGGCAAATACTCGTAATCTTTCTTTCCCTCGTCGTGACAGGTATCGAAGAGATTCTCCTGATTGTAAAAACCTACGGCGTAAACCGAGAACTTCTTCTGGGCAGAGGCAGCCAAATTGACTATCAAAAGAGCCGCCAAGAATAGCAAATGTCGTTTCATTATTTATAGTTTTAAAATTTGTTTGCTGCAAAAGTAGCTATTAAATTGCAATTATCAGTAAGAAAAGTGGAAAAAGTGAATTTTTAATGAAATTTTAATCAAAAAAACTTTCTTTTTTAAAATTTATTTATTTACTTTGCACTCACATTATATTAATTAAACAATTGACTATGCAACAAAAGGTAAAATTAGCAATGATTGCTCTCTGCTACAGCCCATTGCTCTTCGCTCAGAACGCCACCGAGCAGAAGATAGCAAATGGATTGGACGAGAATGCATTCACATTCACCGAAGCACAGTTGGGTGAGGATGACGATATGTCACAGAACGTCACCATTCTGAATTCTAACTCAAATGTTTACGCATCAGAGGCAGGCTACCTGTTCTCGCCAGTGCGTTTCCGTTATCGTGCCTTCAATCAGAAGTACAATGATGTGTACATCAATGGTGCTCCCATGAACGACATGGAGTCTGGTCAGTTCCGCTTCTCTAACATCGGAGGTCTGAACCGATTCTCAAGAAACGTTGACTTTGCCTTGCCTTTCGAGGGCAACAACTACTCCATGACAGGTATGGGAGGCAGCAACAACTATGACTTCCGTGCCGGAAGCATGCAGACAGGCCACTATGCTTCTGTGGGAGTTGCCAACCGCAACTACACGCTTCGTGGTCTTTATACCTATAGCAGTGGATTCAACGACAAGGGATGGGCCATCTCAGCGGGTCTTACCTATCGTTGGGCAAACCGCGGTTATGTAGAGGGAACTTTCTACAATGCGCTGTCTTACTACTTCGGTGTGCAGAAGAAGTGGGACAACGGTCACTCCCTGAGCTTCACCACATGGGGCAATCCTACAGAGCGCTCTACACAGGGAGCAGCAACCGACGAGACTTACTGGCTCGCCAACGACTACTATTACAACCCATACTGGGGCTACTACAATGGCCACAAGCGCAACTCACGCGTTGTGAACGACTTTGCGCCATCAGCCATCGCCACATGGGACTGGGACATCAACGACAAGATGAAGCTCACCACCTCTGTCTTTGGCAAGTACTCTATGTATAAGAGCACCAAGCTCAACTATGCCAATGCTGAGAATCCGCAGCCAGACTACTGGAAGAACCTGCCAAGCAGCTACTACGACATCTGGAATGCTGACGCGCTGGGCAACAACTCGTCTACACTCCAGAGCTGGTACAACTCTTACAACTACTGGACAGCAAGCAAGGCCAACCGCCAGATTGACTGGGATCGCCTCTATTATGCCAACACTCAGGCTGCCAACCAGGGCCATGATGCACTCTACTTCATCCAGGCCAAGCACAGCGACAACCTGATGTTCAACATGGCTTCCACCCTGTCGGCTAAGGTTACCAAGCGCTCTACTCTCGTAGGCGGACTGGTATTGGGCAGCAACAGCAACCGTCACTATCAGACCATGGACGACCTGCTCGGTGCTTCCTTCTTCCACAACATCAACACTTATGCGCTCGGCACCTATCCTGCCGATGACCCAAGAGTGCAGTACGACCTCAACACAGCAGGACCCAACAACCTCGGCTCTCTCGTTTACGAAGGAGACAAGTTCGGTTACGACTATAAGATTGAGGTAATGAAGGGCTTGCTCTGGACTTCCTACACTGCTGAGATGGGACGTTTCCAGACCATGATCAGCGCTAAGCTCGGACAGACCAATATGCGTCGTCATGGCTATATGCGCAACGGTATGGCTGCCAACAACTCTGAGGGCAACAGCCGCATCGCACGCTTCGGCGAGGGCGGTGCCAAGGGTAGCATCAACTTTGATGCCGGCAAGGGTCATGTATTCAAGATTGGTGTAGGTTACGAGTGGCGTCCACCAATGGCCAACACAGCATTCATCTCTCCTGAGATCTGCAACGACTACGTGCTCAACCTTGGCGACGAGCATGTATTCAGCAGCGAGTTCAGCTATCAGTATCAGAATGCCTGGGTACACGCCAACGTCAACGCATACTATAGCCGCCTCGACCACGTCACTGAGTGGCAGAACTTCTACAACGATGACGAGAACTCTTTCACCTACCTCAGCATGACAGGATTGGAGAAAGAATACTATGGTATCGAGGCAGGTCTCGACTTCAAGGTGGCTTCTTTCCTTAACTTCAAGGCCATCGGAACCATCAGCGACGCCAAGAACATCAACAATGCCAACGTGAACTACATGCTCTCCAAGTCGGCAGAGGTGGTTAAGGACTACGCATATATTAAGGACATGCGCGAAAGCGGAACTCCTCTTACTATCGGTAGCCTTGCACTCGACTTCCATAAGAGCGGATGGTTCGTCAACCTCAATGCCAACTGGTACGACCGCATCTATTTGTCATACTCACCAAGCTATCGCTACAAGTCTTCTTTGAAGAACCGCGACATGCTCTTCAACGACGAGCCTCTCCCTGGTTCTGTTGACCAGACTAAGGGCCACGGCGGATGGATGGTAGACGGAAGCATCGGCAAGAGTATCCGCCTCAAGCACGGTAGTCTGAACTTCAACCTCATGATAACCAACATCCTCAACAACCGCAAGATTGTTTCAGGTGGTTACGAGCAGAGCCGAAGCGACTACACCCTCAACAAGGAAAACGAGGCCAAGGATCGCGTCTACAAGTTCTCTAAGAACCCTAAGAAGTATTACGTATTCGGAACCAACGGAATGTTCCAGGTATCATACAGATTCTAAAAGAAGAGAAAGATATGAAAAAGTTAAAATATATCGCAATGGCATTTGCTGCCCTGCTCTTGGCTTCATGCATGGGCGACGGTTATGCTGATTCCGTGGGAGAAAAGGATTATACCGGCCCTGCCATCGGCAACAACAAACTGGAGGCTACCAATGTCATCACCATCTCCGAACTGAAGGAGAAATATGCCACACAGATAGAACGCGGCCTGTACAAGCAGGTGGACGAGGACATTAAGATATTGGGCATCGTCACAGGTAACGACCTCGGAGGCAACCTCTACAACCAGATTTGCCTGCAGGACAAGACAGGCGGTATCTTGGTTTGCATCGGCAAGAGCGGACTCTATGGCGAACTGCCTGTAGGTCAGCAAGTACTTATCGACTGCAAGGGCCTCTACATCGGTGGCTACGGCAAGCAGGCTGAGTTGGGCGGTGTCTATACCAACACCAACAAGGGCTCACAGTCTATCGGTAAGGTAGACCGCTACGTATGGGAGAAGCACTACAAGATTATCGGTGAGGCCGACGAGGCCAAGGCTGAGGCAATGGTTGAGGTATTCGACCAGACCAAGATCAAGGATGCCGACTATCTGAAGTCTTGCTCAGGCAAGCTGATGAGAATAGAGGGCGTAACCTTCGCCGATGCTGGCAAGAAGGTATTTGCCGCTGCGGCAGACAAAGACAACGCCAACTGTGTAAACCGCGGATTTTCTGGCATCAGCACCAACAACATGGTGGTTCGCACTTCTGCCTACGCCAAGTTTGCTAATGCTCTCCTGCCAGAAGGTCCACAGAACGTTACAGGTATCTTCACACGTTATGCTGGAAGCAAGAACGACACATGGCAGATTCTTATCCGTACTGCAGACGACGTGAAAGTAGCCAAGGGAACAGAACAGTGTCCATACACCGTAGCGGAAGCCATTCAGTTGATTAACGACGGAAAGACTACCGATACCAATGTTTATACCGAAGGTATCATCTGTTCTGAGCCAAGTGTAAGTGTACAGTATGGTAATGCTGATTTCTACATCTCTGTAGACGGCAAGGGTATGAATGCTGACGGAACTGGCGATCCTGCCAAGACCATCAAGGTATTCCGCAACTACTATCTCAACAAGGATAAGTACACCGATGCCAACAAGGACTTGATCAAGAAGGGACAGAAAGTTGTCATCTGCGGCAAGCTCTTGCTCTACAATGGTGTAACACCGGAAATCAACAGTGGAAACTATATCGTTTCCATCAAATAAAACTAACTCAAGTAGAAAACTATAAAAAGAATAATCAATATGAAAAAGTTCATTTATTCATGCTTGTTCTTGGCTATGGCAGCCATAACATTCAGCAGCTGTGAGGATGTTCCAGCTCCTTACAATATGCCTACAGAGGATGAAACTCCAGAAGTTCAGCCTGCAGGTACAGGTACTGCCGCAGATCCATTCAATGTGGCAGGTGTAGAAAAGTACATTGATGAAGGCGGAAGCGCAGAGACTGAGGTATACGTAAAGGGTAAGGTTGTATCTGTTGTACAGGGCAGTTGGGATGCAAGTTTCGGTAGCTTGAAATATTACATTTCAGAAGACGGAACTGCTACTAACCAGTTCTATGTATACAATGGTTATGCAGGTCCTAACCGCACTAAGTTCTCGGGCGAAGACGCTTTAAAGCAAGGTGATGAGGTCGTTATCTGCGGTAAGGTAGACAGCTATAACGGCACTAAAGAGTTCCTTGTAGGCAACTACATTGTTTCTCTTAATGGCGTAGGTGGAACCGATACTCCTGGCACACCATCAGGCGAAGCTAAGGGTACAGGTACAGAGGCTGATCCTTTCAACAGCGTAGCTGCTAATAACTTGGCTGCTTCTTTAGAATCAGGTAAGGTTTCAGATAAGGAATACTACATCAAGGGTAAGATTCAAGAAATCAAGGATCAGTTCGCTGCCCAATTCGGTAACGCCACATTCTATATTGCTGATGATGAAAAAAGTCAAAAATTCCTGATATTCCGCACTTACTACTTTGGTGGCGAGAAATGGAAAGAAGGCGACGGTCAGCTCAAGGTTGGTGACGAGGTTGTAGTTTGTGCCAAACTTGTCAACTACATGGGTAATACTCCTGAGACAAATCAGGGCGGCAAACTCATCTCTGTAAATGGCAAGACAAGCATCGAAGGTGGCAGCGAGAAACCTGACACTCCTTCTACAGGCGACACAACAACACCTAATGGTAACTTCGAGACTTGGGTAGACGGTAAACCAAACAACTGGACGACTGCCTCTACAGCAGGTAACGCCTCTGTCGCTCAGAGCACAGACGCTCACAGTGGCAAGTATTCTGTAAAGGTAGGTGGTTCAACAACAGCCAACAAGCGTCTTGGCTACAAGGAAATGGAGCTCAAAGCTGGTACTTATAAGATTAAGTACTACGTAAAGGCAGCTACAGCAACAGGCGCATCAGTACAGTCTGGTTTTGTTGAAATATCTGCAGATAATAAACCTGCTGGCAACTACATGTACTCTGGCTACATCAACAATATCTCAAACACAGAGTGGACACTTGTTGAGCAAGAATTGATAATTCCTACTGATGGCACATACTGCATCGTTATCATGAACTCAAAGAAGCCAGGTGGTGACGTTCTCATTGATGACCTCACCTTGACTCTCGGCGAGACTGTTATCATCAAGTAAACAATATTTGAAGACTACATATTTCCCCATTGCCTCTCTACACAGGCAATGGGGATTTTTTGTTTCATTTGGTTGCTAAATTACTCAACTTTCGCATGCAAGCGCCACACGCCCAGAACCAACGGTCACCGGCCAAATGGAATTGAAAATCGCAGGCCGAAGGGTAAAGCAAAGGGAAAAGGCAGAAGCTCTTAGCCCAGGGCAACGCAAAGAAAAGAGAAGTTCATTGCAGCAGCACGCCCTGAAGGGGCAGAAGCTCTTAGCCCAGGGCAACGCCCTGGGTATAAAGGCA
>OMEP01000096.1_pt1 | contig 19887 bp, 9 predicted proteins | sample 1645411 | NCBI WGS metagenome assembly OMEP01 (sample SAMEA103958158, study PRJEB25191) | human gut metagenome | reverse complement strand
GCCCTTTACCTTTCCCTTCGGCCGGTGACCGTTGGTTCAGGGCGTGCTGCTTATAGGAGCTTTACCTTTCCAGGGCGTGCTGCTTCTGGAAGCTTTTGGGCCTTCAGCCCGTACTTAAACCACTTGCGAAAGTTCTGTTATTTGATATAACGAACAAAAGTTCATTTTATTTTCTTTCCACCTCTATCTTTGCATCACCTGGACGATAAAGATAGGATCAAACTTCCGTCCTTGACAAGGATATGACTCTGCAATTAACAAAACATATACTGTTTTAAACATTTTGTTCCTTACGCCAGGCTGCTGGCGTCTTGCTCTCAAAGCGCGAGAACACCCTTGAGAAATAAGAGGACGAGGAGAAACCGGAATAGATAGCCACCTCTTCCTGTTTGACATTCGGATTCTCACGCATATAGCTTTTTGCCTCTTCCAGACGCAGCTTCGTAATCCAGGTACTGAAGTTGGTACCGTGTTTACGGTTGATATAGCGAGACATATATAGCTTGTTGGTACCCATCTCTGCCGCCAAGTCATCTATCGTCAACTGAGGAGCGAGGAACCGCTTTTCTGCAATCCATCTCTTCACTTGCTCACCAAAGAGCTGCTCATAGTTGTCTGTCTTCGAGGATTTCAGTTTTTCTGTATCTGTCTCCATCCTTTCTCTGTCCGTTACCTCAGCGCTGTTCAACTTACCATACATGGAGGCATAGTTGATGAAACTGATGGCTATGTAGAAATTGACAGAGACGACATAAACCTGGAAAAAATAATTGTAGATAATGCCCTCAAGCAACGTGGTGAAACACAGCACACTGGTAAGGATGATGAGGATGACACTCTTCTTGATCCATAACATAAACTGCTGCATTTCCTCCGCAAAGTAATTGTCCAGTTTACTCCTCTTCTCATTATATAGGATATAGAAACGTCTCAAGAGCAACACGTATTGCACAAAGAATATGAAGAAGGGGAACCACGAGACCCAAGCACCCGCTTTGCCAAAGACTCCTATGGTGGAAGTTATCATCAGGGCAACAGATGTCAGGAAGACAATCCAGTCCTTACTGAAGTTTCGCCACGACATATACTTCTCGTCCAACAAATAGAAGAAAGTAGAAAAGAAGAAGATGGCTTCCAGACAGAAGAAGATAAAATCAGCGCACTTGATATATGGATTGAGCTCTTTCCAATCGGCAGAGCTGGAAAGAGCTAAGTCGACGACAAGGTTCAATCCCATGATAAAATATGTAGTTGCCAAACATCTCTTCGCCTTGCGATAAGGAAGATATTCGGCAGCAAGAGGCACTTTTCCGAACAACAGGACAATGCCGAGGCCAAAATAAATGGCTCCAACACATAGAATCAACACATTGAAATAATGCTCTAACAACTCTATCATATACAATTCTTATTACGGGATACAAAAGTACGAAAAATAATTATTACCCCCCGAATTAATACAAAAAAGCGACATTTTTCACTCTTTTTACACTTTTGCGTCATTTTTTTCCATTTTTGAAATTGTAAAAAGGAAAATCTTTCCAATATTAAAAGTATTCACTAAAAATTTCCACTACCTTTGCAAAGTTTAAAAACTGGCGCTCCAACTATTCATTACCAAGAACTGAGCGTCGAAAATAGTATGAGTAAAACTTATTCAAAGACTTTTCTAAATTGAAATGAAATGAGAAAAAAACTACAACAACTGCACAACGAAGCAGCACATAAGAGATTCACCACATTCATTGCTCTCCTTGTCATGCTTCTATTCGCCATTGGAGGAAGTCTCCAAGTACAAGCCCAGGATAACAATACGAATGGAACCCCCATCGCGGGCATCGAATCGCTGACTGGTTGCAGCGAGGATCAGGTAAGAGCTGCTGCAATCAGCGACAACACCTTTCCTGAAGAAGACAAGACCAAGATCTTCTTCCTCTACAATGTCCAGACGGGTCTGCTGCTCAATGCAGGAGGCTATTGGGGAACTCATGTCTCTTTGAAAGAATACGGAATGCCGCTATGGATACATATCGACAACGACTGGATTCACCTTGCTCAGAAGTCTGACTCGAAGGACAATCAAGGAGAAGGAAATTATCTGGAATACGAGACATGGGGAAGTGAACCTGAAGACAAAGGTGTGTATATAGACAGAGCATATATTTACTCGGAAAAGATTGTCAAGAGAGGCTGGCAACTGGAGCCTGTTACAGACAAGCCCAACACCTACAAGCTATACACATACCGCAACACCTCATCGGATCCGTATAATTCTCCCAGTTTTGGTACGACCAAGTATTACCTCATCGCAGCCGAGACACAAGGCGACGTGGACAAAAACTGCGGTGCCGTGGAAGAAACAGACATAGCCGACGGCTACGACGAATGGAGATTTCTGTCATACCAGCAGATATTAGATCTCCAGGTCGAGAACAACAACAACATCACCTCGTCCATCGACCTGACCTTCCGCCTGAAATGCCCAGACTTCTCTCGTGAGAATGCGGCTATGATCAACTGGAAGGCTTATCAATATGGAGGAAGTGGACAAATCAGATTGGGCTTGGAGCATTATTACAAACCTTACGTTAACAGCGATGTAACAACTGCCGGCAGCAATATTGAGATTAGCAAGTCATATACATCAAATTTCGGAAATGGCTTCAGCTACACATTTCCCGATGGCGCTATCACGCCGTTCACAGAAAACACGAATTACGAGCGTCATTGCGGTAAGTATTATTGCGCTGATGCCAAGAATTTCCGAGGCACCATCTACCAGGATGTCACTGTGAGTCAAGGCGGTGCATACGTCATCGAGTGCAAGGGATTCTCCACTACCACTAAGGCAAAGCTCTATGCCTGCTTGGTAAATAAGGTCGACAACACTGCGGACACCAAGACGATGCATGCCACCGTCCTGGGACAGACTGATTATATGTCTGCACAGGAAAAGGAAGCGCTACATATCGAAGATCAGAATATGGACTATGCTGCCAAGGAATTCTACGGCAGTCACAAATATTTCAACAGTGTGCTGGTACAGGTGCCGGAAAAAGGTGGAACGATCCGGTTCGGTATCGAAATCGGAACGCAGGGTGACACAGAGCCTGTGGAAGGAGAGTGGACGGTATTCGATGATTTCCGACTCCTCTATACAAGCAGGACTATTGATGGCGACTTGGTTCTCGACCAGGACAGAGACAACCTGAATTATCTGAAGGATTGCTCCAACACCTACAAGAGTGTGACACTACACCTCAACAAGACCTTCGACAAGGACAAGTGGAATGGTTTTGTATTACCCGTAAGCCTCACCAAGGACCAACTCACCCAGGCATTCGGTCCTAACGTGAAACTGGCAAAGCTCGCCAAGTTGACCAGCAATGAGATACAGTTTGTCAGCATAGACATGAGCAAGAAGGGAAACGAAACGACTGTGATGGAAGCCTACGTACCTTACATCATTTTCCCTACCAAGCATACCGAACTGGAACAATCACCTGCCTACAAGGCATTGCTGAGTTCGACAGGCCACTACCAGGCAAAGGATGTACCGGTGATCATCGGCAAGAACCATATCGACATTTCCAATGTCTCATTCGCTGTTAACGGAAAAAACGAGAACGACCTCAGCAATATGAATCCAACGAACTGGACAACCAACAGCAGTATTGTTGTTAACGGTTCAGGAACTCCATTCGTCACAGGCGACGGCACTATGACAGCCTTCGGAACATTTGCCAGAACCTTCGGAACAGGCACACAGAATACAGACGAGAAAGATGATAATTACGGCAAATGGACCATCACAGACAAGTCAACCATCATAGCGGATCGCAGCGACCTGAAGGGCTGCTACTTCTTCTCCAATGGTAAGATGTATTTTTCTGATATAAGAACAAGAGGCTTGCGAGGCTTCAGCGTATGGTTCGCACCTAAGTCCACCTCTGACGGCAACCCTGCCAAACCTGCCAACGTTTTCCTTGATGGTGTATCCTTGGACAAGACCACTGGCATCAGCCCCATCATCTATGGCGAAGAAGAAAGCAGAATTGACAGATTCGCCCATGGCATCTATAGCCTGAATGGTCAACTCATCAGCAACAGCAGTTCCTTGGACGGACTTCCAAGTGGAATCTACATTCTGAACGGCAAGAAAGTTATCAAGAGATAATCGGGAGCTACAAGTCTTGAGCAAGAAAGCCAGGACTAACAAAACTATTAGTAAAACACTCAAAATCAAAAGACGATGAAAAAAAGATATATGTGTCCTATGACCACAACCATCATGGCTGAGACTTGCAGCTTCTGCGCAGGCTCTACTCGCATATGGGTGGTAGACCCACCAAAGCAAGACACTGAAGTGCCAGAAGAGCAATCCAACTGGGGAGAAATCATCTATGACAAGGGACCAGGTACATTCGAAGATAAAGACCCGTTCGACCCAAACAACTGGTAAAAGAAATACCAATCTGCATACGTGAGTATCCTTCTTACAAACTGAACATTCTCATGTACGGAAGTTCTGTAAGAAATTACAATACCCGAGAGCGTAAGAACGCAATCATACCTCAAAAAAACTCGCAAGACTCTACTGAATCTTGCGAGTTTTTATGTTTACATGAATCACAATTCCTTCATCATAGATAGCTTAATCTGCTAAAGCTGGATTTGCTATAGCTGGATTTGCGCCTGTTGCAGATCAACCGCCTTGGCTGTCAGAGTACCCTTTCCCTTCAAGACAACGACACACTTGCCAAAGAAGGCCTTGCGATGAGGGTCGGTAAAACGTTCCAACGATGTCTGGCAGCCATTATCGGTGCCCAAAATCTTTGCATCTGAAGAGAAGAATATCTGGTTGTCGGCATTAGGACAGAGGTTACCATCCTTGTCTACCACCTGCACCTCGACAAAGGTAGTAGGATCGGAAGTACCGAAAGCCAAGGTACCCTGATAAGTTTTCTTCAATACGATGTGATGAGGTGCACCAGCCGTACGGATAGTCTGCTCGCCTACCTGCTTGCCGTCCTTACGTGCCACCACCTTCACTTCTCCTGGTTCGAAAGCAACACGCCACATCACATGATACTCGGTAGAATGCTGCCAGGCGGCTCCCTCATGGGCAGCTCCATATACCTTCTTGCGACGGATGCCCTGACTCTCGCCATTGACAAACAGCTCCACCTCGTCAGCATGATTGTAGTAGCACCACATATCAATGGTCTGCCCAGGAATCCAGTTCCAATGAGGGAAGAGATGCAACACCTCCTTATCGGTCCACTCGCTCTGGTACATATAATAGCTGTCCTTGGGTAAACCCGCAAGGTCTATCACACCAAAGTAACTGCTGCGTGCAGGATAAGCATAAGGAGTAGGCTCACCGATATAGTCGAAGCCTGTCCATATAAACTGTCCACCCACAAAGTCGTTGTGCTTGACCACATCCCATGTCTCCTCGTGCGTACTGCTCCAGGAAGCATGCATATTGTCGTAAGCCGAACACATGAACGACGGATCAGTGTAAGGCAACCACCACTCCTTAGGAGCAACGATGATACTGTCGCTTGGCATCTTGTAATAGCCGCGGGTCTGCAGGGCAGAAACACTTTCCGAGAAGATGAAAGGTTTGCCAGGGAAGTTCTGAGGCACATCCTTGACCCACTGATGATGGTAGTTGAAACCGATCACATCGATGGCTCCGCTCTTGAAGAGATGGTTCTTTGGGTCTGGCTCATTGCATCCTGCCGTGATGGGGCGCGTGCCCCAAGGGTCGTTCTCCTTTACCAATTCGGCAAGATGCTGCGTCAGGAGCGAGTTCACACTCAGTTCATCGCTATGTGCCAAAGTTGAGGCATCGTGACCAGCATTCAGTATCAGGTTGGCCTGCTCCAGTGAAAGTGTATCTGCTGCAGCATCCGACCATTGCTCGAGCACCTCGTTGCCTATACTCCACATGATGATACTCGGATGGTTTCTGTCGCGTTTTATCAGATCAGAGAGATCGCGCTTGTGCCATTCATCGAAGAAGCGAGCATAGTCGCCATTCGATTTCTTGCGGCGCCACATATCAAAACTCTCGTCCATCACGAGAATTCCCATCGAATCGCACATATTCAGCAGTTCGGGAGCAGGAGGATTATGACTGCTTCGGATGGCATTCACACCCATATCACGAAGGATGGTGAGTTTGCGATGCATCGCATCTTCATTCACCGCCGCACCCAGACAGCCGAAGTCATGGTGCTCGCAGACACCATTGATCTTGATGTTTCTGCCATTAAGGAAGAAACCCTTCTGGGCATCAAACTTCACTTCCCTGAAACCAGTGGTGGTGGTTGCGGTATCCATCACCTTTCCGTTCACCACCAGTTCACTCTTCACGGTATAGAGATAGCCTTTTGCGATGTCCCAAAGTTGCGGATTCTTCACCTTAAGCTGCTGTACCTTGTTGCCCAGGCTCTTTGCCACCACCTTTCCATCCGCATCATAGACAGTATTACGGATGGAAAGTTTCATCTTGCTGCCATGAGCAAGATAATCGACCTTCACCTTGACATCACCCTGCGGCGTAGTAGATACATACTGTCCCCACTGCGGAATGTATGCCATCTTCTGGGCCTTGGTGAGCCATACGTGGCGATAGATACCACAACCCGAATACCAGCGGCTGTTGGGCTGGTCGCTATTATCCACCTTCACGGCGATGACATTATCACCCTTCCTATTAATATAAGGTGTAAGATCATACTCAAAGGTACTATATCCATAAGGACGCGTACCGAGTTTGTGACCGTTGATATAGACCGAAGAGTTCATATACACGCCATCGAAGGTGATGGTAAAGCGGTCGTACTTCTCTTTCGGATTCACGGAAAAATGCTTACGATACCAACCGATGCCACCGGGAAGAGCACCACCGCTGGCTCCTGAGGGATTCGACGGGGCGAAATCACCCTCTATCGCCCAATCGTGAGGGAGATTCAAACTTCTCCAATGCCCATCAGCATATTCTGATCTCTGCATACCGGCACTATCGGCTAAAATGAAAAGCCAGTCTTTATCAAAAGACTGGCAATCACGGGCGCTCAAAGACTGAGCGCCCAATAGTAGAATTGCTAAAGCAAATATCTTCTTCATATTACTTCAATTTTACAGTAACAGACTTGCCTGCATACTTCACCATCTTGCCCTTAGGAGCCTTGGCGAGGCTGACGCCCTGTTCGCGGGTAGTTCCGACAAGTACTACATTGAAACGGCGTTTCAGCAACATACCATCAAAGCTACCCTTGCGTGCTCCGAAAGTAAGGGTCTTCTGAGCATCATTGTACTTGATGTCGATGGTAGCAAACTTACCCTTCTCGTAGTTATAGTTGGTACCTTCATCCTCGTAGATGGTGAACTCGCCATCCTTGCCAGCATAAACATAGAGGTCGATCAGTTCAGCCTTCTTCTGGTCGCACCACTCCATTTCAGGACCAACAGGGAGGATGGCTCCCTCTGGCAGGAAGACAGGTATCTTCTCATAAGGCGCATCGGCTACGATAGTCTGTCCGCCAGCATAGTGCTTGCCGGTATAGAAATCGTACCATCCCTTCTGCTTAGGCAGGTACACATTGCGAGAGTACTTCTGATATTCACCTATAGGACAAGCCATGAGGGCTGGACCAAACATCCACTGGTCTTTGATATCGAGTACATTGTCATCACCATTGAAGTCCATCACCAGTCCACGCATCATGGTGTAGTCCTTGAGATGAACCATACCAGCCATGCTGTAGAGATAAGGCATCAGGCGATAACGCAGTTTGTCGTAAGCAACGATGGTCTTGTAAGCAGGATGGTCGGCAGGAGCGATATTCCAGACCTCACGAGTTGGCCACTGACCATGGGCACGATAGAGAGGAACGAAGCAACCGAACTGGTTCCAGCGAGCCTGCAGCTCACGCCATTCTGTCAGGTCGGCATTCTCCTTACCAGTCTTGTCAAACTCCTGCTGTGCTGCTACATAACGGTTCTCTACACAGAAACCGCCCTGATCCATTCCCCAGAAAGGAAGACCTGCCATAGAGTAGTTCAAGCCAGCAGTCATCTGGGCACGCATATCCTCCCAACGGGTAGCAATATCGCCCGACCAAGTGGCTGTACTGTAACGCTGCTCGCCAGCAAAACCCGAACGGGTAAGCAGGAAGACACGCTGATTAGGGTTCACACTGCGCTGTCCATTATAGATGGCGTCAGCATTGACGATGCTGTAAGCGTTGAAATATTCGGTAGAGGTTCCGAGAGCTGTAGGACCAGAGAGGGCCTTGCGATACCACATAGGTGTGCAGTCGCGCACATTAGGCTCTGAGGCATCCATCCACCAGGCATCCACACCAAACTTATACTTAGTATAGAGATTCTCATCCATCTGTCGCCAGAACATCTTGCGGGCTCCGGCATCGTATGCATCATAGAAAGAGCCACGGAATCCGAGCCAGTCGTGAATGTCATCCTGAATGGCCTGATGATACATCCATCCCTTGCTGTCGAGTTCCTTATAGTTCTTTACTGTGTCATAGAACTTAGGCCATACAGAAATCATGAATCTTCCGTTCATAGCATGTACGCTGTCGAGCATGGCCTGTGGATTGGGGTAACGAGAACTCTCAAACTCGTGGCTTCCCCATGAGTCGAGTTTCCAGTAGTTCCAGTCCTGCACGATATTGTCGACAGGGATATGCAGATCACGAAACTTCTTCAAGGTACTCTCAATATCCTCGCTGCTCTGATAGCGCTCACGACTCTGCCAGAAGCCCAGCACCCACTTGGGATAAACAGGAGCCTTGCCTGTAAGAGTACGATAACCGCTGATCACTTCGTCGAGGTTCTTACCTGCCACGAAATAATAGTCCATATCGGGAGCCATCTCGCTCCAGATGCTCAACTGATTCTTTTCTGTCTCTGAACGAGGAGCTGCCACACGCAATCCACAATAAGACACGTCGCCATCAGGCTGCCATTCGATGCGGATAGGAGTCTTGACACCCTTGGCAATAGGAGTCTCAAACTTGAAGGAGTTAGGATTCCATGCTGTACGCCAGCGCTCAGGAACCACCAACTTATCGTCGATATATATCTTCATATAACCTGCATAATAAAGGATAAACTGATAGAAGCTGTTCTCTGGAGCTTCCACATATCCCTCATAGACAACCTTAGAGCCATTGAGTGCAAAACCCTTAGGCAGATTCTGAATACCACCCTTGTCGGTCTTGTTGCACAACTCGGAAGCTTCGGGCATGGCATACTCGAAATAGATGCTGTCTTCGCCACGTACAATTTTCTTGCCATTCTTATCGACATAAGTACCTGTGAGCTGACCTTCCTTGTCGTCCTTGTCGAAAAGGCGGAAGGCACGGTTCAACTGCAGATAATCATCCGGATTGCCCCAACGACAATAAGAATAAGAATCCCAGAGAATACCATAGTTCTTGCTGGATACAACAAAGGGCACACTCACCTTCGTGTTATACTGGAAGAGGTCTTCGTTCTTTCCCTTCATGTTGAGTTCCTCGCTCTGATGCTGACCGAGTCCATAGAAAGCCTCATTGTCAGGACTGTCGAAGAGAGCACGCCAAGACCATCCATGCTTCTGCGCCTCAGGCACCTTTGCCAGGTCTACACCGATCTCACGATCAGGCACCGTAAAAGGCTTGAAGGTCTTTCCACCCTGAGCTACCTCGCTGAGTAAAACACGGTCGTTGAGGTCATAGAAACAGATACGTCCTGTTGACTCATTGAGCACAGCACGCATGGCAGACGTAGTGACAACAAGGTTGTCGCCCTGCTCTTCCACCTTGAAAGAAGACTGAGCTTTCTGAGGTACAACGATCAGACTTGTCTTGTTGCGGAACGACTGCTCAGCTGTAGCCTGCACACGGATAATCTTATCATTGACCACCTGCAGACGAACCTGGTTGGGGCCGAAGTTCTGATGCTGTTTCAACTGAACAGTAATGAAATTACCATTCTTAACGAATCCTGCTGCCGAAGCCACTGTGACTCCCATAAGCAACACTGCTGAAATAAAAATAGATTTAGTTAGTCTCATTCTTAACAGATTAATTTTTGCTGCAAAGTTAATCATATTAGGGCTAATGAATACTACTCATTTGTTTACAATGAATGTATAAAATGTTAAACACCGCCATAAAAATATGTGCCAGAAGTTAAGAAACAACTTCTGGCACATAAAAAGGCCTATATCCAAGCCTCATCTATTCAGCTAATTTCTTCTTGTATTGAGAAGGTGTCATGCCATAGGTTTTCTGGAAATACTTGGAGAAATAACGAGGATTGTTGAATCCCACTCTGTATGCTATTTCGCTGACATTATACTCAGCCTCGTGCATCAACTCTTCAGCACGCTTGATACGCTTGGCACGCATATATTCAGAAGGTGTGGTGCCGGTAAGGGCAAGCACACGTTTATATAATTGTACACGAGAGATAAGCAGATGGGCACTCATTGCCTCGACAGAAGTATCAGGATCGCCCATATTGTCTTGAATATAGAGGTCTACAGACTCCATGAATTTTCTATCCACTTCCGACATTTTGAACTCTTCATTCTGTTCTTCCTCCATGGTTTCCTCTACCTGTGAAGTCATCTTAGAATGGTCTGCAGAGGCTGCCACCTCGCCGGCAGAATGCGTCCACTTGAGGAAGTTGGCAATGCGCAACTTAAGCAGGTCGACATCGAAAGGCTTAGTGATATAGGCATCGGCACCACTCTCATAGCCCTCCTTGCGATGCTCGTCTGCCAGTCGGGCCGTCAGCATGACGAACGGAACAGAACGAAGACGTGCATCGTCCTTGACAAGACGGCAAAGTTCATTGCCATCCATCACCGGCATCATCACGTCGCTGAGGATTACATCAGGAGTATGCTTCATCATCCTGTCCCAGGCATCCTGACCATTGACAGCCTCTTCTACCCGATAAGTATCCGACAGCATTTCGTGCATAAACTCACGGAAGTCGTCGCTGTCATCAACCAGCATAACCAAAGGTTTGTCCTGCTGCTGATCAGCTGCAGTGTCTGCCTTTCCGCTATCTGCAGATGGGGCGTTGCCTTCGGGCTGAACACTGACAGAAACCTGAGACTCTGCCTGAGCCGCCTCCTCTCCATGACGGATAGGAATATCAACCACAAACACAGCACCTCCACCAGGATTATCCTCCACATGCACCTCGCCACCATGCAACTTGGCAAACTGCATCACGAGGTTAAGCCCAATACCGCTACCACCATAAGGCTGCATCTCGGTACCATTCACCTGATAGAATCTCTCGAACACCTGTTTCTTATCAGCATCGCTAAGTCCTCTGCCGGTATCTGCCACTGTCAACCGCAGCATATCTTCGGCAAGCGTCTTGTCGTCTTCCTTCGAACGGATGGTGAGCCCCACCGATATACGTCCGCCATCGGGAGTAAACTTGTAGGCATTGCTCAACAAGTTGTTCATGATTTTTCCCACCTTGTCGACATCAAAGTCCATCACCAACTTGGGCACAGAGGAGTGGAACTCCAACTGAGTATTGTTGTTGCCCAACTGCTGGAAGGTGTGACAGATATTCTGTACGAAAGACACGATGTCCACCTTTGCCAACGACAACTTGCCTCTCTTCTGTTCCATCTTGCGGAAATCGAGAATCTGATTGACCAGACCAAGCAGACGCATGGCATTGCGATGAATCAGTTCCAGTTTATGACGTTTTCCCTCATCGCCCTCTTTCTTGATAAGCGCATTGAGCGGCGAGATGACAAGGGTAAGCGGTGTGCGAAGCTCATGGCTTACATTGGTGAAGAAGTTGAGTTTCAGTTCGTTCAGTTCCTCTGTCTTACGGATATCCTCCTCCATTTTCTGACGCTCATACTTGGCACGCTGCTTATTGATCATACGCTTGCGATAAGTGAAGAAGAGCAACATGATAATGAACACATAGATGAAGATAGCAACATTGGAAAGATAGAACGGCGGATGCACATGTATCTTCAACTCGCTGATCTCATCGCTCTCAGAACCGTCAGCATTGACCACTTTTACCTGAAGCGTATAGTTGCCTGGCGAGAGATTAGTAAAAGTTACCGACGGACGTCCCTCGGGTGTAAGAATCCATTTGTCCGAAACACCTGCCATACGATAGAGGAAACGACTTCGGGAAGGAACTGTCACCTCACTGGAAGCCAACTGAATGGTAAAGGCATTGTCCTTGCTGCTGAGGTCGAGCTCACGGCAGAAGTCGAGCGACTTCTCCAAGATGACACGTCCCTCGTACTCCTCGCCCGCCATAAGCGGATGGTCGAAGAGCACCAATCCGCTGAAGAGCACACTTGCACTCTTCTTTGCCTTGCTTCCTGCCTGCACCGGAATGATATTGACACCATCCTGTCCGCCTACAGCAATGGAGCCATCAGCCAAAATGGTAGAGGAACGATAGTTGAACTGCCCGTCCTGCAAACCATCGAGAGAATTATAGCTGGACAGATTCAAGTTCCAACGGCCTTGTTCTCCCTTGGATAATCTGACACGGGTAATCATAAACTCGGAGATGAGCCAGATGGCATGGTTCTTGTCCTCTTCTATCGAACAGCCCACCGATCCCTGCGTTCCATTCATCTCATTGATGGAAAACAGTTGGTCATTCACCGTATCATACATGATGATGCCTGCCGGCGAAGCCATCCAGATAATGCCACGGCTGTCCATCATGGCATAATTGGTGGAAGGACTGGGGAAGAGAGCTCTCGCGCGCGTACCTTTTATATTATGCATGGCATGAGTACGGGTGTTGAAGACGGTGAGATTCTGAGAATGTCCTACGAGCACTTCATCGCCCTTCAGTCTGAAGAAGGAGCCAATATAGTTGGATGGCAACTTGCTGTTGCCAACATCATAGGTCGTCATTCGGTCGGTCTTCGTATCCATCACCTGGAAGCCACCGCCCAAGGTTCCTATCATCAGTCGGTGCTGAGCATCTTCTTCCATGCACCATACACTGTTGTTGACGAGGTCGCTTGTGCCCACCTGATAAGCTTTCCACTGACCGTCACGATATCTTACCATACCCCCGTTGAAGGTGCCGAAGTACATGGTGCCATCACTCATGGTTACGCTGCTCACCACGATTTCCGACTTCAGCCCGGTCGTACTTCCTGGATAACGTACAGTCTGACCAGTCACAGGATTGTAGCTCAAGATACCTGCATCGTTGGTTCCACACCACAAATTGCCCTTGACATCCTGCGTGATGGTGCACACATCACCTAAAGGAATGGTGGTGAATCGGGAAAACGATGGCGAGAAATAAGCCAAACCATTCTTATAAGTACCCAACCACACGGCATCGTCCTTGTCGATAAAGATACGTTGCAGCGAGTTGTCGGGCAGCGAGTTCTGCTTGTAGTCATCCTTGAGATACTGTCTGCAGGTTTTGCGACGATAGTCTACAACCACCAGTCCGTCATGGTCGGTAGCCATCCACAGTCTGCCATCGGATGTGCTTGCCATGTCGCGTATCAGGAACGAGGGAGGCACGCTTCCTGAAATACCCTGCGTTTTAAGAAACGCACCCACTCCGCAAATCCACTTCTTTTGATTCACAGAATAGACATAGGTCTTTCCCTCCATCAACACCCAGTAGTTATTGTGGCTGTCGCTGAAAGTGTACAGACCATCCTCCCTGTTCTTTTTATAGGAAGTCAGGGCATTATTAGTCCAAAGTATGCGATGATGCTTGCCGTCTACACGACTGATTGTTCCGTTTCCATAAGAGATGATGACTGTTCCATGGTGATCGGAGAAATCGGTTATCCAGTCGGTTTCAAGGGTGTTGGCACTGGCCGACTGACCTTTCTTGGGGTAAGGAAAGAGATAGGGTTTCAAGGTCTTGGCGTCGACGAAATAGCATCCCTTGCCATAGATAGTTATCCATAGGTTCTTTTGCTTGTCGATGAAGACCTTGTCGATGCCCCCCGAGATGCCGAGTCGCTTTTCAAGCCAGTTCTCCGGTTTACGGTCAAACTGCTCCTTTTCATACTGATAGATACAGTAGCCCATATCGGTATGAATCCACAAGTTACCAATGGCATCCTGCTGGATTTCATCCACCGAGTTATTGGGGAGGGAGGCTGAACTGATATTATTATTCAGGAACATCTTGACACGGAATCCGTCATAGCGGGCAAGTCCTGCCTGTGTTCCAAACCACACATATCCCTTGTTGTCCTTGAGGATGGCATTGATATGACTGTTGCTCAGTCCGTCCCGGTTGGTGAGACGGTTGAACTCTATATCCTCATTCGCAGCCCTTGCTGTCGAAGTCAACAGACAGAGGGCCAGGACATAAAATACGTGAATTAGTAGTGTCTTGAATGTAGTATTTGTTTTTAGCGTCATGAGCATCAGGTTTTTGATGTCGTTATTAGGTTTATTCGGTAGCAGGCAGGTGGGGTATTTAAAGCTTCTCAGAACTTTCGCGTATCTTGAGAATCATCGGAACCACCTCCTTATATATCTTATTATCTCCATTGATATTTCTCATGAGCAGTTCGCAGGCTTTTGCACCCTGCTCGTGCGCCTTGTCCATAATGGCAGTGAGACGAGGAGTAACAAAGGCAGCAGCATCACCATCGGTGAAACCGATGATGGCCACATCTTCAGGTATGCGAAGTCCCTTGGCCTTGATGGCATCAAAGGCAGCATAGGTGATGATGTCATTAAAGGCAAGAATGGCATCTGGCGGATTGGGACCCTCAAGCAGTCGGAGGGTATTATTGCGAGCCACCTCGAAGTCTATCTTGTCGCACACCACAAGGTGTCGGTCTATCGTGATACGGTTTTCACGCAAAGCCTCGAGATAACCATGTTTGCGTCGGCGTACCATATCCAGATTATTTGGTCCTCCGATGAAGGCTATCCTCTTGGAGCCCGTCTCTATCATGTGCTGAGTGGCTTCCTGTGCTGCAACATCTCCATTAGCCACCACCTGCGAGAACTTGTCTTCGAGACAGCATCGGGCAAAGAATACGAGCGGAATGCCCATGTCATGGAGTTGTTCGAAATGGGAATAATCCACAGTATCCTGTGCCAGACAGGCGATGATGCCTTCCACATGCATATTAAGGAAGTTGTCGAGGGCACGCTCTTCGCATGTATGGTCCTCATGACTGTTGGCACTGATAACAGAGTAGCCTTGTTTGGAGGCATAATCTTCTATACCATCAAGCACAGCTGCATAGTAATGGGTTACCAAGTTGGGAACAATAACTCCAATGACCCTTGGCGCTTCCTTGCGAAGGCTTTGCGCAAAGGGATTGGGACGGTAGTTCAACTGCTTGGCAAGCTCTTTCACTTTTCGTGTCATCTCCTCTCCCACCTCATGGCTGTTTCGCAAAGCTCTTGATACGGTAGCTATGCTCACGCCCAGATGGTCGGCGAGATCTTTGAGTGATGTTCTGCGGGGCTTCATGTGTGGTAAATAAGTTTATGCTATATATTAATTTCAACATGGCATCTTGCTGCCTTTTTTGTACAGAGATAAAGCAAACAAGCGCAATGAAAACTTGCTTTCAAATTGCCGAGTGCCGCCAATCTTCTGCAAAGATTATGCAAACGAGCGCAATGAAAACTTGCTTTCAAATTGCCGAGTGCCGCCAATCTTCTGCAAAGATACATCATTTTTTCGTGAATCGAAAACGTTTACGTGCATTTTTTAATGAAAAACATATTAAGGTTTCTTTTTTTCTTGTAATTTTGCACTCAGAAAAGTAATGAATAGTTGATAATAAGTTAGTTAGAAAATTGGAGCTTAGTGATGTCGTGAGACATTTCTAAGCTTTTTTTGTGCGCTTACTTAAAGGCACTGCGCCTGTCGTGCCATTATATCACTCAACTTTCGCAGGGTGTGGGAATTTATTGAAGTTAGATATAATATTCTGCCGAGTCGATGAGACCTGCTCTCAAGGCATATTTGGTCGCTTCATGGGCATTGTTGACATCGAGCTTTCTGAAGATGTTCTTGCGATGAGTGTTGACAGTATGAAAGCTGGAGAAACGTTTTTCGGCTATTTCCTTGGTCGTCATACCGAGAGCGATGTCTATCAGAATCTCTGTCTCTGTCTTGGTGAGTTTCACTTTTTCCTCAGTCTTGGCAGGTGGCGGTGCAAGAAGCACCTCCGTCATGTGCTGACAGATAAAGCGATTGCCCTGCACACAATACAGAATGGCAGCCTTGATTTCCGACAGCTGACTATCTTTGGTCAAGATACTGAACTGCGTACTGCTTGCTATGAGCACACGTACAAAGTCCACACTCAGGTCTTCGCAGAAGAGCAACCATCGGGTGTGGGTGAATCGCTGGTGCAGGATGAGCAGCTCATCGGCATCGTTGATATCGAAGAGCGTATAGTCAAGCACTACCACCGCATCGTCGTCATCCTTCAGGGCAAGCATCAATTCTGCCTTGTCCTCTACGTACTTCCACTCAATTCCAGGCATTTCCTCCTTATCGCCAACATTCATCTGCTGAATGATGTGAACCAGTCCCATACGCGTAATGTCCTGTCTGTCTGCCAGTAATATTCTCATCGCATGCTTGTTTTTATGTTGATATTTTCTGCCTATACTCTTTCACACATTCTCCCATTTAGAATGTCATCGAGAATCCGAAACGTATGCCCCACTTGCTGATGTCCTCATTATTCAGATAGGTGAGTCGGCGCACATACTCTACAGCAAAGAACTTGAATATGTTGTGTACACCAGCCACACACTCCCAGTAGGGTGTATTGTTCATCACGTGCGATTTGCTTGGGAACTTAAACAGTTCCGTATCCCCTTGGTTTTTCTCCAAATAAGGATTGTTCTTATCGGTGAGGTTTCCCCATACGCCTTTCACGGCGAAATATTCACGCCACTTAAGTTTCTTGATGAGCGGAATACGGTTGAGCAACTTGCCGTTCATATCCCACGACAGAGACGCAAACACCTGACGGTCGTTGAGAAACTCCCAGTCTCTCATCAGGCTCACACTCGATTCAGACTCAAAGTATGAGAGGTTGACAGGCGGCAGGATGAGCATCGGGAATGGCACCTTGTTCCATTGAGCCTGTCCCACAGCATGGAAGTCGAGATAACCGAAACTGCCAAGCCACTGACGCTTATAGATACTCACTTTCGTGATGTTGCTGTGATACTGTCCGCCCATAAAGCCTTTAAAGCCCATGGTATGCGAGATTCCTATCTCTGGACTGTCGAGGTTGATAGGCAGTCGTTGCTGCTTGGTGTTGACATAGGTGACTCCTGGATTGTAATTGATGCCCACATTGATGTCGGTCATTCTGATTTTCTTCACCTCGTTTCCATCCAGTGTGAAGTAGTGCAGATTGCCTGCAGTACGGTTGCTCTGCCAGCGTATACCGGTATTAAAACGCAGTCCCCAATCGGTCTCGTAGGTAAAGTCGAGCCGCTGTCGATGATAGAGGAACATCTCATCCTGCGTTGCCGCACGGAAGGTCATGAAGATATTGTCCTTGTTGTGCTGCAGGTTGTCATCGGAAGGCGACATGATGTCACGGGACACCTCAAAGGTAACATTCCGCATCGGGAACTCGAAGGGACTGTTTTTCTTCTTGTTGAGCGAGTAGGTCAACACATGTCCTGTATACCATTCGTTACTCTTCGTACCATAGGCCGCATAGCCGTTCCAGAAGAAATGGGGATTGAGCGCAGCCATGGTACGACCAGCCAGACGAAGACGTATGCCGTCTACATAGTTTTTCGACAGATAGGTATTGACAGGTCCGAGGTCGAACTTACTTTTCTTTCCGCCCGGACCACTTCCTATCTCCACATAGTTCTCCATGAGAGCCTTTACACCCAGGATGATCCACTTGAAACCTTTGGAATTCTCCATGCGGTGGATGAAACTGTCCATCGACGATTCACTCTTGGTCAGGTCCACCTGCCGGTACTTGTTCCAGTAAGCCTCATCGCGATTCATGGCATCTATGTCATGCCGCACTTTAGCCTTGCCCTTGAAAAGTACCTTAGGCAGTTCGTCGAAGGAATAGTCGGTAAGTCGGGTGTTGCGCACCACGAGCAAGTCTTGCAGCACCTTGTTGGTATGTATTTCCGCCACCATATCATCCTTGGAAAGCACCCATTCACCATTGTCCAAACGTGTGAATTCCTGCTCTATCTTCATATCCTTCACCCAGTTCACGTCGCTGTTGTGAGGCATATAGAGATTGCATTTCTTGACATGCAGTATACTGTCGGCTGTCACATACAGTTCGCCACGGAAACCGAAGTCCTGCGAGTTGGCAGGAATAAACTGCAGATGATAGCAGAGGTCGCGCTCCACATAGACCGTGTCCTCTATATAATAATGATAAAAGGAAATAGCCGTTCTGCCGATAGGCGACGGGAAGGGATACTGCAACAGGCGCACATAGTCATCATAGATATCCACATCGGTAAACACGTCTTTCATCGTGGTACTCAGAATCTCACCCGTCTGTATCACCTGCCCAATACCATTAGTCTGCTGTCCCTTGATGATATCTTTCTCGCTCTTGGGATCTTTGCGATAGATATGCTGCGATACCGTCTCGTCGACACTCACAGGGAGAGTGAGTTTACCATTATAGGGTGATTTCTCCACCTGGTCGAGCAGATATTGTCGTTTACTGAAAAACTTGCCTTCAAGCTGTTCTTTCGAAAGGTCGTTCAGGGCAAGGGTTATCTTCTGATATTTGTCATACTGATAGTATGGATGGTTGGCCAGATCGGTTTTCTTCTTGGCTGCGATAACGCGGCGCATCAGCTCCACAGCAGGATTGTCCTTGCGCTTGTACTTACCCCGTTTCGACTTCACCACCACTTCATTGAGCCTACGGCTGTCATCCTTTAGTTTTATCTCAAGGAAGTTGGTGTTGGCGTCCACCTTCACCGTCTGCGTCTTGTAACTCAAGGCACTCACGGTAAGCATCCAACCTTCATGCTTTTCTATGGAGAAGCGGCCTTCGCCATCGCTCGACACAGCTATTCTGTGTCCTCGGTACTGCACGCTGGCATAAGGTACAGCAAATCCGTCAACGTCGATGACGCGACCTGATATTTTCTGTTGTGCCATCACCTGCTGCGTCAAAGCAACAAGCAGCACAACCATCATATATATGCGGAGTTTAATCTTCATGTCCTAAATACCTTTTTTGTTTTTTATAACTCTTCTCTTTCTTGTAATTCTTTCTGTCTTTATCAGGGCACACTCTCCCCTTCACTGATTTTGATTGCAAAGTTATAAATATTATCTGAAAAGAGAGGAAAACTTTTTAATTAATTTAGTTTTTTACCTTATTTTTGGCATATTTGTCGAATATTGGAAAAAACTATTTGGTTATTTAAGGTTTTTGGCGTAATTTTGCAAACTGAACGTTTTCGTTAAGCCAAATGGGCAGAGAAAGCTTGCTTTCGCTCTGCCATGGCGAGAAAAGGTGCGCGCAAGCGAACGTTTTCGTTAAGCCAAATAGGCAGAGAAAGCTTGCTTTCACTCTGCCATAGCGAGAAAAGGTGCGCGCAAGCGAACGTTTTCGTTAAGACAAATGGGCAGAGAAAGCTTGCTTTCGCTCTGCCATAGCGAGAAAAGGTGCGCGCAAGCGAACGTGACGTTAAGACAAATGGCGAACTCTTATACTCAAGTATCGCATGCGGTTCAAGTACGGGCTGAAGGCCCAAAAGCTCATAGCCCAGGGCAATGGACGCAAGCAGCACGCCCTGAAGGGGCAGAAGCTCTTAGCCCAGGGCAGCGCCCTGGGTATAATGCCAATCTGCAAGG
>OMEP01000087.1_pt1 | contig 20765 bp, 15 predicted proteins | sample 1645411 | NCBI WGS metagenome assembly OMEP01 (sample SAMEA103958158, study PRJEB25191) | human gut metagenome | reverse complement strand
AAGCAAAAAGAGCCAAAGCTCGGGTTCTTCTCAAAGCTCGGTATGGCACTTGCGATTGGAAGTCTTTTGGATAAGAAAAGCCAGTCTCACGACGGACATTGTACTGGTGACTGCGCAAATTGCCCTCCGCATTACGGGTACCGCTATGGAAGGTGGTATTATGGGCATGATCATACACACGGTTGCGAGTTTGGCGGAAATAAAGGCGGAGGCGGACTGTAAAGCACAGGATGAAAACAAACTCACTGCTTTTCGACTGAACGTGATAGGAGGCACACATGGATAACCCTTCTCTCAATCAGAATGGTATCGAATATAACGGAGAACAGATTGCCTACAAAGACAGCACCTATGAACTTGTGTCAAAGGTAGCCTACCTGATCGGCGTCCCGCTCCGTATTTTTCAAAATGAACACGAGCCGCCGAAGATAGAGATATACGACCGGCTTGAACAGGATAAAAATGCCCGTATCATTCGCAATCTCTGTATCATCCGCACCGCCATTGAGCGCAACTACCGGAAAATAAATGACATCATGCGGATGGAGTATCGAGGGCTGCTTTCAATGCCAGAGATCATCCCGGCTTCCAGTATGCAGCAGCTTTCAAACGACGGAATCAGCTTTATCAAAAAGTCGAGTACAAAGCTCTGCCACCACATTATCGAGATTAACCGGCTGATTTCAGACCGCATTAACAACTGCAAAAGCCTCTTTCCAATCTGGATTAACTGGACGTACATAAAAGAGCTGTTCATTATGCCAAACGGCTTGACAGAGGACGGAACGAAAGATGCTGCGGACATCTATTACGCAAGTCTCTCCTACTACCCCTATCAAATGTATATCAACTGGGTACCGATGGACGAGGGTAATGTCCTCTATAATGACAAGAAGTTTGCTACCCTGCTTTATCAATGGCATTGCGACGCCTTCACGGAATACAGTAAAGTCTCCGATGCAGGGGCTTTTGTAAAAAACAATATCTACGACTTCATAGATGACAGTGAGAAGACCGTATTGGTAGTGGACTGCGAAAACTCTGACCCGTACAAGCTGTGCGCCACGCTCAAAAACCTTGATTATGAGGTCATACAGAAGATTACGGCGATCATTCTCTTTGATGACGTACATACCGCTACGGCATGGCGGATTCTTGAAAACTACACCCGCATCCCCGTTGAACATATCATGATTGAGCGGATTAAGCAGAACAAATCACTGGTAGACATCAAGCTCACCGCAAGAGCCTGTCAGGAACACTACCAGAAGCAAGTGGATTCCTTCGTCATCGTCTCAAGCGATTCCGACTACTGGGGGCTTATCTCTTCCTTGCCAGACGCCAGATTTCTTGTCATGATTGAGCGGGAAAAATGCGGACCGGATATGAAGGCAGCACTTGCAGAATCAGGGATATTCTACTGCTATCTGGATGACTTCTACTCCGGCAACAGCGAGGACATCAAGAAAAACGCACTGTTCAAGGAGATGTACCGCTGGATTGACAACTCCGTTCACCTGAATGTCAACGATATGTTTGATGCAGCTCTGCGAAACACGAGGATCGAAATGTCTCCCGCAGAGCGGCGGCAGTTCTATGAGAAGCACATCAGGCACATGACGCTGACTATCGACGAGAACGGAAACGTCAGCATTGAACTGAAACGCGGATAGCCTTGGTTTCTATTCCGGGAGGAATGTGGATGGACAACAGATTCTATTTTGGATTCAATACATCGGAGGAACGGAAAAAGCGCAGAAAAGCAGAGCTGTACTCCATGAGTGAGCAAGTCAGCACCTTCTTTTGGGATGAAGCCCCGCAGCATGGCTTGGAAATGCGTGAAGGGCAGCAGGATATGTCCTTTGAGATTGTGGACGCCCTCATAAACGATCAGCATTTTGCGATTGAAGCTGGCGTGGGCATTGGAAAGTCCTTTGGCTATCTTGTGCCGGTGCTGCTGTACAGCAAACGCATGAACAAGCCGGTTATCATCGCAACCTCGACCATTGCGCTTCAAGAACAGCTCTGGCGCGATGTCCACGCGGTAATGCCCCTTCTTGGGCTGAACAGAGATGTCATCCTCGCAAAAGGACAGACCCATTATCTCTGCAACAAACGCGCAGATGAGTATATGTGTGACCCGAAAGCAGACCCACCGGACGCGCTCAAAGAAGGAATCAAGCAAGGGTATGAGGAACGCAAGGATTTCCCGGAGGTTTTGCCGCAAGGAGTCTGGGACAAGGTAAACGTGCAGCGGTTCAGCATGAAGAATTGTGGCTCCTGTGAAAAGAAGTGCAAGTATTACAAAGTCCGCGCAGCATTAAAGTTTACGGATGGAGTGGTACTGTGCAATCAGGATTTTCTAACCCAGCATCTCATGAAACTCCGGCGCGGTCAGGAAGGGCTGATTAACGCCGCCGCTGATCTGCTTGTCGTGGATGAAGCACACAACTTGGATGATAAGGTGCGGAGTGCCACAACGGAGCGTTTCGGGCAAGGTATGCTCTTTGGAATGATTAAGAGCGCATTCTATGAGCTGCGATCCTTTGACCAGAGCAGTGTGTCAGGTGAAAAGCGAGAGGCAGAGAGCGCAATCATCGCCTTCTATAACTGCCTGAAAGCACAAGTCCAAAAGCAGATCAACGAGGCAGAACAGGATATGCGCTACGCTGACCGCTTTTTCTTCGACAACAATGGCAGTGCGATTGAACTGCTTACCGAGATGAACGCCGCCATACACAACCTTTCGTCCAGCATTCAGATTTATTCCAGCATGGATTTCAGAAACAACCGTTCCTTTGCTGCCTCTGATGATCTGGATGCCGTCAGCGAGTCCCTTTCAGAGCTTCTTGACCGGATAGATGATATGCTGATCTGGATTGAGCAGCACGGCAGCAACACGGAACTCGTCTATTGCCCTAAAAACACAAAAGAAATTGTGAGCCGCCTATACTTCAATGGTGATGAAAGAACCATCTTGACCTCTGCCACGCTGACGAACGCCACGAGCGGGTCTCTGGAAGAACAGTATTCTTACTTTATCAGCAATACCGGCTTTCCCGCTGGTGACCGCGGCTGCTTATCCGAGCCAAAGCCTTCCCCATATCCATACGATGAACACGCCATGATCTACTATTGCGACGATCTCCCGCACCCGACCAGAGAACATGAAGCCTTCATTGAAAAGGGTGTGGAGCGACTGCTTGAGATCCTGAGCATTTCCAATGGAAAGGCACTTGTGCTGTTTACGGCAAAGACCGACATGGAAGAGGTCTACTCCATTCTCAGTGAGAAAAATCTTCCGTACAAAATCCTGATGCAGCAGCCGGGATCGTCGCAGGACAAGGTGCTGCTTGAGTTTAAGGAAGATACGAACTCCGTACTTCTGGGGACGGGTGCATATTGGGAAGGAATCAGCATTGAAGGAAAAAGCCTTTCCAATGTCATCATTTTCCGGCTTCCGTTCCCTGTCCCCGATCCGATTATCGAGTATAAGTGTTCCGTTGCTAAGGATGCTCTGATGGATGTTCGCGTTCCCGAAATGATTATCAAGCTCAAGCAAGGCATCGGGCGATTGATCCGCAATTTCACAGACACCGGCATTGTCTGCATCATCGACCGAAGACTGCGGGATGAGCCGCCGGAACGCTATCATGACATTACATGGGACTCCCTGCCTATCAAAAATCGGACAAGCAGTTTGGGCGAACTTAGGAAGTTTTACGAAGGTCTGCCCTCAGCCAAGGAATGATGATACAAACGGCAGTCTCTTCGGAAACATAGAGCAGCCCCCCAAAAAACGACAATCAGAAAACGGAGGTGTATCATGTTGTACAATGAAAATCTGCACGAAGAAGAACAACATCTGATCCAGCAGATTGCCGAGCAAACAGAGAGAGGAAAAATCGACTGGGAACTGACGGAGTATAATCCGCTGTCATTTCTGAATGAGGACAAGATAGACAAAAACCCAGCAGTAATCTGTCAGTCCTTCTCCTTTGAAGCGATCATCGGCGGATCCCGTTACGAGCTTGATGTCATGGAGAATATTGATGTGCCGTCCGGTATGGGAGACTACACCATAACCTTGACGCGGGATGAAACCGAAAATTATCTTAAAATTGAGGATGCGCTTTCCTTTGACTGTGACCGCTATGAATGCACACCGGAGGAAGTCGCAGAGCGATTTGCGGACAGCCCCATTGTCCGTCTCTGCAACGCCATCATTCCTGCCACGCTTGGGCAGGAGGATTTAGAAGAGGTCTTCACATGGGCAAGGTTTTTCAACGAGACTGGCATTTCTGCAAAGCTGATGAATCATCCGCTGACCAAGCTCTGTGAAAAGCTGTTCGACGAACACCGTCTGATGGACTTCCATCGCTGCGTCTTGGATGTGGACTATCGAAAGCTGCTCCTAAATGAACTGGCTCATAACTAAGACACGGAAAAACGCCCCCGACACTGTGCCAGACGCACAGTGCCGGGGGCGTTCCCGTTTCCAGCGATTTATTTTTCTCTCGGCAAGGGACTGTTCATAAGGTGACACTTTCCGTTTTACGAAGCCGTGAAAATTCGATGTGTTCCGTGGAGATGTTCACTGGGCAGCATACGCCGTACACATTTCCAATAATCACTGAGCAGTGCAATGGGTATTCACTATCGGGAAATACTTCACGGTTTTCACAACGCTTGATTCAGGAGTGGGATTTTTGCCTTATTCCCGCGTGACATCAAGGGAAACCGGATTGATAACGATGATAGATTTGCCCTTTTTGTGGGCATATCTCACGGTGTTCCCGGTACCGCTGGGGCATCCATTCCATACTGCGAGAATATAATCGGCGTGATCGACCATGTACCGATTTCTCTTGTCCATGCAGTCCGGCGTGTACTCCCGTTGCAGCATGGTCTCCTTGTCACACTTTGCCGCGATATTATAATACCGTTCCCGTGAAGCCACAGACCATTTGATCGCTTGTGTCTCACAAGGGATTGCGCTTTCCAGAGTAATGTGAGGGTATTTTGATTTCAAATCGAGTACAATTTCCGCAGCATACATATCGACGCCAAGAGCCATGCCGGTAATAAAATGCGTGACGCCCTCGTTCTCGATGAGTGCTACAATCTGATCCCGCATAACAGATTTCAAAGAAGTACAACGCTTATCGGATTCATCAAAGCCGAACGGAAGACTCTGCGGTCTATGACCGGTAAACGCACAAGTCTTGCCTTGAACGGATTGCTTTTCAGCTTTTTGAGCAGACTTTCTAAACTCAATAATGCGCGACATGACACCCCTTCTTTCACTCTTTTGGTAGGTAACTCCATTCTATCACCCTCATCACGGACAGTCAACGCATTGTCGTTAGTAAAATCAACGACGGCGTACCGTGGATAATGACACCGCCGTTAGGTACACTAAATGCAAAGGTGGTGAGGCTATGCGAGAGAAGAAGGACATCAATATTGAAATCGGCGGCAATATTCAAGTGGCAAGAGAACAGGCGGGCTATACGCAGGACACGCTCTCAGAAATGCTTGGCATGACGCCGAATCACCTGAGTGCCATTGAGCGTGGTGCATCCGGTATCTCTCTTGAAGCCTTGCAGCGTCTTTGCCGTTTGCTCGGCGTCAGCGCAGACCGAATTATTTTTGGGACTGACAATCCAGAAGCGGAAGCCCTTGCGCTTGCCAGACGTATTTCGGATATTAAGCCGGAATACCGGCAACAGGTTCAAGAGCTGCTGTCCGCTATTTTGAATATGTCGTAAAAAAAGAGCCTCTGCCGACACCCAAAACGGGCATCGACAGAGGCTCTTGGTTCGTTTTCCGGGCATTCAAACAAGTGCCGAAATCGACACTTATTTCCGCGCTAAAGAAGAAACTGCGCAGGGAATACAATCACTTAGGTTGGTCAATTTGCGCCGCTCTGAGGCTTGCAATCACAGGCTTTTTCGACCCCTAACTGTCTACACCGCGATGCCTTGCGGGAGAAGTGCGGACAGGCGATGAGATCCGCACGGAAGCTCTGCTTGCAGCTATGGACGCAGCGGACGCAGAAGCGGTTATACTTCCGGCGTCCGCTGTCCCCGATGAAGAACGACCACTCCTGCCGCCATTTCTGACTTCTGCTCACAACTCAATCTCTCCTTTGTGCTTTTTGGGAGGGCAGCATTCCTTCTGCTTTTCAGCCTTTGCAGACTTGAGCCTGTCCATGATGGAGGACTTCTCGCCCCTTTCGGGGGCTTTGACTTCTGCGGTCTTGTCCTCCTTCGGACCGTTGTTGATGATCCCATCAATCATGCCGTAGTCATCCTCCATCGACATCTCCGCTGCCTTGAGGTAGTTTTCCTTCTCAAGAGCCGCCATCCAGCTTTCCTTGCTGATACCGAGCATTCCGCCCTTTGCCGCATGATCGGCAATCTCCTTGGCATCCACGCACAAGCCCTCGGTGTTATCGGAATAGAGACGGTAAACCTCGCAGCCCTTCTCCAAAGCCTTCTCAGCCGCCTCCTGACCGGCGGGAAGAACGCCAGCCCATGCGTAGCCATAGTCCTTCATATCCTGAACAGAGAGCGCGGGATCGGGCATTTCCGGCACTTCCTTGACCTCAAGGTCGAGAAGGCGGAGCGTGTCATCGTCAAAACCGTTGTAGACATCATCAAGGACGAGCTTGCCGCGCTCATCGACAATGATACAGGCAGCTTCATCGCCGTAGGTGTCATGCTCCATCAGGTAAAAGCTGTGACCGCCGACTTCGTGCTGGTCAATGGTGTGCCACGTCCCGATGTGACCGGCAACCGTCAGACCGGAGGTATCGGCGTTCATCTCAAAGTCCTTCTGCTCGGTAGCTTCCTGCTTCTGCTGCTCCTTCGAGATCATGGGGATCGCGACAATCTTATCGCCCAGCTTAACAAACTGCTCCGGAACTTTGAAGAGGTCGGAGAACTTCTTCATCTGCTCTACGGTCAGAGAGCCGAAGCTGTCATCCGTCAAGCCAACTACCATGAATGTTCCGGCAACAACGTCGTAGATGTCACCGTCCTCATCTCGCAGAGCGCGGTTCAGGGGCAGACCTTCCAGTTTGCCTTCCTCATTACAGACTAAGGCAACCGGGTCTTCGTAGGGATAAATCGCCTCGATATAGCCGCCGACCTCATGCTGCAAGGACTCCAGACCGGAGTCAATCTCCTTCACATAAGGCTCCTTTCCCGGCTCAACGACGAGAACGGCGATGGTGCTGTCACGCTCGGCGGCTTCCCCTGAGCCGGTGATCCGGTATTCGTCGGGAATATCATCAAGCTCCCCGTTAAACTGCCTGTCCCAGCGTTCGCTTGCAACGCGGACATAGCCCTCATCGGTGAAACGTCCCTGCTCATCCATCGCAATGTCGCGCCCATAGCGTTCATAGTCGATGTAGTTTGCCAGAGGACCGAGATCCTTTTCAGAGTAAATACCGGCTTCGTGGGCGTAATAATAGCCGAGATCGGATTCGTCGTTGATACCGGGCATGATGTCGTAGCAGTCCAGATTGAACGTCAGGTTGATGAGATCGTCGATGTCGCTGACCTCATCGCAGCCAGCCTCCATAATGGCAACGAGCTTTTCCTGATCGCTCAGGGAAAGCTCGTCAATCAAAGCGGCAAGGTAGTTGAGCTTATCAAGGTTCTCGTACTCGCCAAGCATCTTCTGAACGCCGTAGATCGGGCATTCGTAGTCGGTGATAAACCACTCTTCGTAGGGCTGACCGAACTCATCCTGCTTGCCGATCCCGATGCGCTCAAAGACCTTCTGCATCTCTTCTTCGGTGGTGGGGAGCTTCACCCACTCACCAACCAGCATACCCTCGTTGTACTTGCCGAGGTTTGTGACGAAGGCTTCAAAATTACCGTCTAATACGGGCATAGGCATCCTCCTTTCAGTCATCCACCATGCCGTCCGGCATGATATACAGTTCCTCAAACTCCGCGTCGGTCATGGCTTCGAGCTTCCGGACGGTCTTATACATCAGCTCTGCGATCTCGCCGTCCATGTCGTTCAGGGTGACGCTCTTCATATCGTCGATCAGCCGCTTCCGGCTGGACGTGTTGAAGCAGCACATCAGGTTGAGTTCTTCTACGGTAAAGTTTTTCATATCAGAGTACCATATCCTTTCCTTTCGATTTCTGCGGTTTCGGTGTGTGGGTCGGCTGTGCCTTCTGTGCGGATTTCAGCTTGTCGCGGATGGATTCACGGGCAGCGGGCTTCTTCGGGATGGTGTCGTAGATGGCAGTTCCGGCATCCTCCACATAGGCGCGGACATACTGGATGCTCTCAGAAAAGCGGATGGGGCGGTTCTTGTCCTCGATGTTGGTCAGCCGGACTTCATCAGCGGCAAAATCAACCGCGTCGATTCTGCACTTGATGCCGTCCACATTCAGCGTTGCGCCGACAGGAATGTAATCTGCGGCTTTGAGTTCCTTGAATGTCTCGCCGTCCTTGCTGAGAAAGACATCTGCGCCGGACTTCCAGAGCTTGTGAGAACCGGCTACCCACGCACTTTCACGGAAGCCAGTGACCGGCATGGAAGGCTTACCGCGCACCTTCTTTTCAAGGAGCTTTGTGCCGAGCAAGGGCGCGGCTTTTTCCGCGTCCTTGCCGTACAGCTCAAAATAGCCGTTCTGGGCAAAGCAAACCAGCGCGTCGGGATGCGCCTTTTTGACTGCCTCATACTTCCGAAGTTCTGCAACGGGCAGAGGCGAAAGCGCCTCTGTCCTCTCCGCATCCGGCAGTCTGTCACGGCGGCTTTTCTGCTTAGACAGCACTTCCACCAGAGCATCCGCGTCCTTCGGGAGCGTCTGGTGGGTCTTGACGCCGCCATGCTCACCGATCAGAGCCATTGCTGCATCGAAGCTGCTGCGGCAGGGGGCTTCCAGCACAAAGCCGTCTGCAAAGGTCAGCCGGTCGTGATCCGGCGCAACCGAGTTCTGCGCCACATTTGCCGCCTGTTCCCGGTAGTTGATCTCAAAGACATCTCCGAAGACCTTGCCGCGCTTGACGGCTTTCGGGACAATGACACGAGCAATGCACTCGTCGTAGGTCTGTTCCGCGTAAAAGCGGAAGGTGTTGTGATCTCGCGTTCCCTGAATAAAGACTTGATTTTCATTGAGGCAGTGCGTCCCATGCGGACGGCAGAACCACATCAGCGTCTTGTCTTCGGGATTCTGGCTTTCGGCGGCGCGGCGGATGATGCGCTTGTCGATGTCGAAGTCTTCCTTGTAGCTGTCCACATGACTGTCCACAACCTTCTGCAGCTCCGCAACGATGTCAACGTCTGTGTATTTCTTCATGCGTCTCCTTTCTCACAACTCCATGTCGTGTGTTTTGGATTTGACCGGGGATTTCTTCTCCGGCTGTGTTTTTGCGGCAGCTTTGAGCTGATCGCGGATGGAGGGCTTTTCCTGCTTCTGCTCCTGCTTGACGTATTCCAGCGTCGGCACCAGCTCACGGTAACAGCCCTGTGTTTTCCGCGCCGCATGACGGCGATGGATTTTGAACAGCGGCTCACCGTTCTGCGTGACCGTGTTGCCCTCGATTCTGACGCCGTTCCGTGCCAGCAGATTGAAGGAATGGTTAGAGGCGCGATAGGACGCCCGCATTCCGTCGTTGTTATAGGCAATCTGCCCCTTGAGCGTGTCCATGACGGCGGCTTTGATCTCCTTCTCTTCCGCAGTCAGACGGTGTGCCTTCGGTGCTTTCGCTGCTTCCTCCGGCAAGGAGGCAACGGGAGACTTGACCTCCACGGTTTTTACCTCAATAGAGGTAATCTCATCGTTCTCCCATGCAACGACCTCCGGGTCTCTTTCCGTTGCCTTCTCAGAAGTGACATCCTTTTGAGCTTCGGTCTGCTGACGGAACGCATCGACGAAAAGGGCGGTCAGTCCGGGATTGGGTTTATCCACAAGGAAGCGGGAGGCGTTTTCGGGGCAGACATCAACGCTCTTTGCCCACTCCTTGAGAGGATGCGGAATGCGCCCGTCAAAGTCTTTCTGCTGAATGGTGTTTGCGAGGACATACCGGACGCGCTCCGGAGAGAACTGCTCAAGGACGCTTTTCACGGCGGCATCCGCATCCAGCCGGTTATCTCCGTAGTTGGAGCTGATCGCCGCTTCAATCGCACGGCGGCATTCCACGTTTGCGGCGAGAGAAGAACGATATGACTCCATCTCACCGGCTTCATAGGCGTAATTCGCTGTCTCGCGGTAAATGGGGACTTCCGGCACCGCTTCCACGGGTGCCTCGGCTGCCTTCTCTGCGGACTGCGCTTTCTCTGCCAGCAGCACCTTGAGCTTGGCGTCAATGCCCTCGATCATCTCAGCCGCCGTCTTGCGGATGGTGTCCAGAGAGCTTTTCAGTTCCTTGGTTTCCTTGCCGGATGACCAACCGGCAATGTAACCGAAGGAGTAGTCCGAAGTTTCAATGCCGTAACGCTGGCAGACGGTGTAGGCAACGCTCTCCGCTTCAACCTCCTTGGTGTGCCGATCCTTCTTATCTTCTGGCGCGGTTTTCTCATCCGGCTTGACGGCGTGGAGCTTTGCGTGGGCGATCTCGTGAATGGCGGTTTTGACCGTCTGGATTTCGCTCATGCCCTCCTGAATGGCAATGCGGCTTTCAACCGGCGAGAAGAATCCCTTTGCACCGCCCGGAATGTCCTCAAAAGAAATAGGGACGGGAGATTCCTGCCTGAGCGCGTCGAAGAACGCCTCGTAGTTTTCGACGGTGCCTTTCAGCTCATCGACGATGATGTCCGGAAGCTCCTTGCCGTCCGTCTGGGAAACATCAAAGACACTTACCACCTTGAAGGCAGGACGCAGGACCTCAACCGTTTCCGTGACAGCCTTCCCATCTGCGCCGATCACCGGCTTCTGGGTTACGGGGTCAACCTTTTCACGCTCTTCCTGCGTCTTGTACGGCGCGGGTGCAAGAATCTTGATACCCTTTTCGCCCTTCATGACCTGACGGTCAAAGTTACGCTGCCACGAGGTATAACCGGCAACATAGGTTGCCTCCGGCTTCTGCATCGCAATGAGCAGCGTGTTGTTGAAGGAATAGTTGTAGAACTTGGACATCGTGCGGAGATATTCCTTGAACCGCTCGGATTCAAAAAGCTCCTTGATGCCCTGTTCCAGCTTGTCCGTGATTTCGCGGACTTGCTGTGCATTTTTGTTTTCAGCCATCTCAAACCTCCATTTCTTATTTGTTCCGGGCAGAAGAAAACCCCGTCTGGGATTTGCTCAGTAAACGAGCCTTTACCTCAGACGGGGTTTCTCTGCGCGTCATCCGACGATGGAAGATGTTATCCTCGTTCTCCCATTCAATCAGCCGGTCAAACATATCCGGGTGCTTTGTGACCATGTGCAGCAGCTCCGAGTCACTGGCGTTGGGACAGAACCAGCAGCCGTTTCTTCGGCAGTGAGCGTAGATTGGGGAAAGCAGCCCGTGTTCCTGACAGAGTTTGTAGGCGTCCGCTTCGGTCATACCGTATTTGGCAAGCAGACTGACCTTCGTTATTCCATCCAGACGAGCAAGGCGTTTTGGCTCATCCTCCGCGATGCCGACATAGCTCACAGTGTCCGGCGAGAGTGCGGCATTGTACTTGCGGACTGGCGGGATTTTGCAGTCACGATTGACTGCACACATACCAGCCCATGCAAAGCCGCGAACCTCGCCCTTATGAGGTCCGCGGGTGATGACATGATGGAACACCTCATCGTAGGTCTTGTCCGCATGGAGAATGGTGAACTTGATGCCCAGCTCCTTTTCACAGAAGGGCTTGAGCCGGTCATAGATGAAGTCCCGGTGTTCCGGGACTTCGCCGCTTGTGTCTTTGTCGAACATGACCTCACTGAAAACCGCCTCGTCAAGCGGCTCATTGTGCTGTGCAGCCAGCAGGAGCGTCGCTACGCTGTCTTTGCCTCCGCTGCATGAAGCAACATACTTTGGGCGGGTCATCGATCAAACTCCATCTTGAAGCTGACGTATTTGCCGCCGCTGTCATCCAGCCGGATCACCGCATCGTAGAGCTGAGGCTTCTTCGGCGTGTAAAGCCCGGTCACGCGGCACCAGCCCTTGTCCAGCAGCTCCTTTGCAATCTTCTTGGTCAGCTTCTTTTTCTTGCTGGAAAAGAACTTGTTGTCTTCCCACAGGCAGAAGGAGCAGCCCTTGTTCGAGCAGTAGAAGTTGCCCTTGCCGACATAGACCGGAGAGCCGCAGCGGGGACATTTGCCGATTTCCTCCTTGCCCGTGCCGAAACGCTGGGCTTCGGCATCAGAAAGAAACGGATAGGCTTTGACAAGATCCCCGGTCATCCGGACAATGCCGCTGAGGAAGGCGTCTGCATCCGCATTGCCGCGCTCAATCTCCATGAGCGTGTTTTCCCATTCCGCCGTCATTTTGGGAGACGTGATCTGTTCCGGCAGAACACAGACGAGGTTGCAGCCGTCCTTTGTGGGAATGAGGGATTTGCCTTTGCGCTCTGCAAAGCCGGATTTCACCAGCTTCTCAATGATACCGGCGCGGGTTGCGGGAGTGCCGAGACCTTTCTTCTCGGTGTCATCGTCAAACTGATCGTTTCCGGCAGTCTCCATCGCAGACAGGAGCGTGTCTTCCGTGTACTGCTTTGGGGGCGTCGTGAAGTGTTCGGTGACACTGGCAGATACACCATCCAGAACATCGCCCTCATGGACTTCGGGCAGGGACTTCATGGGATCGTCCTTTTCCTTCGTCTTGAGGGAAGCCTTGAACAGCTCTTCAATGGCTTTCCATCCGTTTTGAACGACGGTCTTCCCCTTGGTTTTGAACGCATAGCCCTCGCAGGAGAGCGTGATCTGCGTTTCTGCGTAGGTGTGCTTCTCACAGGTCGCACACAGAAGGCGCATCCCAACAAGATTGAGGATTTTCTGCTCTGACTGAGGAAGCGCCGAAACATCCTGCTTTTCGAGCTGGACGGTGGGGAGAATAGCGTGGTGATCCGTGACCTTGCTGTTGTCGGTTACGCGGGCAATGTCCGGAGTGAACGAAACGCCGGAGAAAAGCGGAAGCTGACGGCAGACGATAGAAATAACCTGACGGGCAGTGTCCGCCATATCGTCCGTGATGAACTGGCTGTCCGTGCGCGGATAGGTCAGGAGCTTTTTTTCGTAGAGCGTCTGGACGAGATCGAGCGTCTGCTGGGCGGTGAAGCCGTAGTATCGGTTTGCCTCGCGCTGCAAGGTGGTCAGATCATAGAGCTTCGGAGGATTGACGGTTTTCGTCTCCCTCTTCAGAGAAGAAACGACGGCTTGCTTTTTCTCGCAAGCCGCCGCAATTCTTTTTGCTTCCTCTTCGGTTTTGACCTTTTCCAGATCGGCGGTCAGATCGCCCTTGCCGACGTGGACGTTGAAATACTTCTCCTTCTGGAACGTGGAGATTTTCCCGTCACGCTCCACCAGCATTGCAAGGGTCGGCGTCTGGACGCGCCCGACCACCAGCTTCTTGTGATAGAGCGTGGTGAAAAGGCGGGTGCCGTTAATACCGACAATCCAGTCCGCCTTCGAGCGGCTGAGTGCCGCTTCATAGAGACGGTCATATTCCTTGCCGTCCCGGAGATGATTGAAGCCTTCGCGGATGGCGGAGTCCTCCAACGAGCTGATCCACAGACGCTTGAAGGGCTTGGTGCATCCGGCTTTGTCGTAGACCAGCCGGAAGATCAGCTCACCCTCGCGTCCTGCATCGGTTGCGCAGACCAGCTCGGTGACGCGCTTGTCCTTCATGAGAGCGGACAGCACCTTGAACTGCTGTGCTTTGTCCTTCGTGATCTCAAACATCCAGATTTCCGGAACAATGGGCAGATCGTCATACCGCCACTTGGCATACCGCTCATCGTAGGAGCTGGCGTCTGCCAGCTCCACCAGATGACCGAAGCACCACGAAACAATGTAATTGCCGCCCTCCATGTAGCCGTCCTTGCGGGACGTCGCGCCCAACACCTTTGCGATGGACTGGGCAACACTGGGCTTTTCAGCAATGACTAAGATCAATCTTCATCACCATCCGTTTCAGCATCCTCCGCAATCTGCGGCTCATCATCCTCGTTGATGTACGGCTCTTCCTCGTAGCCTTCATCGTCAAAGAAGTCCATATCCTCATCCTTGGGCTTTCTGCCCTTGACGAACTTGATGTAGTAATAAGCTGCACCCGCAGCACCGGCAAGGGCAAAGATGACGAGGATCATGCCGACGTTGGATTTCTTTTCGGGCTTAGGGGCGGGGACATCGGTTTCCGCATCCTTGTCCGGCTCAGGTGTAGCGGGGGCTGTGCCGGTGCATTCGATCATGTTGGTCTTGCAGACCGGGCAGTCGGTGTTGACCTGACCGGCAGCGCATTTTTCCTTGCAGTTACAGGTGGTCAGCGCAGCCGCAGTATCATCATCCAGCAGCGCAAGCAGATCGCTCTCATCGACCATGTTCAGGAAGTACGTCTGATACTGTTCCTCATCCTCGTTGATGGGTGCATCGTAGTCGATGACAATGAAAAAGGTGTTGCCGTTCTTCGTCTGGACAGTGATGAACTGCTTGTTGGTTGCCTTGTCATAGAGCAAGTCGCGGGTGTAGGCGTTGCCCTCATCGTCAATCGGCTCACCCTTCGGCTCTTCCGGCGTGGGAGTGACTGCGGGCTGCTGTTCGGGCTGGGTTGCCTCCGTAACGGGAAGGTTCTGCTCGGTATCATCAGCGTAGGCAAACGCCGTGACAGAGAAGCAGGACAGCACCATGACGCAGACCGCAAGGATGGTCAGAAAACGAAACTTCTTACGCATTGTCGATTACCTCCGTATTTTCAGCGGGCTGGGTGCCGCCCTTCATGGAAGACAGGAACGCCATGATCTGATCCTTGTCCATCACCATAGAGCGCACGGTGTTGATGATTTCAAGGTTTTCCAGCTCCGTCTTCTTGTCGTACAGCTCCTTGAGCTGTCCTTCGATTTCGGACTTCTTCTTTTCAGCCTTCTCAATGTCGGAGAGGACTTTCTGATACTTGGGATTCATGCAAAACTCCTTTCTTTTAATAGGCGGGTCTTCCGAAGGCGTAGAAATGCTGCTGCCAGTAGGAAGAGTTGATGGATGTGTACTGAATGGGATCGCCGCAGTGGATCATGACCCCATCACCAACGTAGATGCCGACGTGAGACACACCGGGGGTGTCATACGTTCCAATGAAAAAGATAAGATCACCGGGCTGTGCATTCGCCTTTGAAACCGGCGTACAGACGTTGTAAAGCCCCTGTGCGCCCAGCCGCCCGGTGTTCACAAGCCCGCTGTTCGTGAGAACATAGCTGACAAAGCCGGAGCAGTCAAAGGACGTGTCGGGATTGGAGCCGCCCCACACATACGGATAGCCGAGATACTTTTCCGCCTCGGTGATCAGTGTCGCAAACTTCTCGTCGTTCAGGTATTCCGGGTTGACATCGTAGTCGGCGGGAGGATTTGTGATGTACTTGTCCACATAGGGAGAGTCACCGAACAGATCCTCGCGGTTGCCCAGCACCGACATATACGTTGCGTACATGGAAAGCTGTTCCTGAGACATGATGTAGACCGGGACGTGGGAGAGATTGAAGTTTTCGAGCTTCACGTTGCAGATGTAGTAGTCATACGGGACGCGATAGGTTTCCGTGTGCGTGTTGCCGTCTGCGTCCGTCCATGTGTCGGTTTCCGTGCGGTATCTGGTTTCGACGATAACCTCTTCGGTGAGGATGTACTGCTTTTCAAATAGCATTTGGAGCGTACCCTGCACCTCATCCAGCGTGAACTCGCCCTCATGGAGAGCCGAGAGAATGGAGATCAGCACATAGGGGTCATGCTCAATGTCATCCAGATCGAAGTGGTATTCATCGTAGTTGTGAGTGCTTTCGTAGGTGTCGAGATAGCGTTGCAGCTCTTGCTCCATCCGGCAATACTTCGCCTCCGCGCCGAGCATCGCGTCATCCTCGCTGAGATAAGAGGAAGCGATAACCGACGAGCCGGTAGAAGTAAGCATCGAACACGAGCTGATTCCGGCACCGAGCAAAACGAGAAGGGCAATTCCGACGCCGATCCAGATGAAGACCTTCTTGTTCTTCTCAAAGAACTCCTTGATCTTGTCGGACGCCTTCTCACCGAGCTTCTTGCCGGTATTCTTTGTGGCAGTCCCGGCAGTCTGAGACCCGGCATTTCGAGCGGCGGCATATTCCTTCTTGATGCTCTGCTTCTGGTAGTGCTTGTTCATGTTCTGCTTCTTCATCTCAGGATGCTCCTGCTGATTTCTCTCATATTGGAGCTTGGCGTCAGCTACATCCGCCTTGTGTTCCAGCTTGGAGACCTTCTCATAGGGCTTGTTGATGCTGTTTTCCCGATGATGACGGAAATGCCTCGCGGCGGTCTCGGCGGCGATCTCCGTTTTATGCGCCGCCTCAACCGCCGAGTTTTCCTGCTCGACCTCATGGATTTTGCCGTGAATGCCGGAAGCGAGGGTGTCTCCGACCTTGCGGACGGTTTTGTCTGCCTCGAATTGCAGCTTGCCCTTGCCCTTCGGCTTTTTCAGCTCATCTTCAAAATGAAGGCGGGTTTTGCCCTTGCCGGTTTCCTCATCAAAGACACGCTCTTTCTTGAGAACCTTGTGCGTGGGCAGCTTCTCACGGGCGGCATCCAGCCGATCATGCGCCTTCTCAGACTTCCTTTCGAGCTTCTGCATCCGCTTCGTGGGCGGAACGGCATCGTCCGAGACCGGCTTCGCAGAGGAAGTCTCTGCCGCTTGGGAGAGAATGGCATCTGCATCCACTGCTTCAACCGCAGAGGTCTTGCGCAGCTTGTGCGTGACAACCGTTTCGGCAATCACCGTGCCGGTATGAGAAGAAACGCCGTGCTGCTCTAAAGTTGGAGGCTTGAACGGCGTTTCCGGTGAGGGCAGCGGTTCAGGTACATTCTGGGGTGGATTATCCGGCTTTTTCTCTTCTGTGACGGACGTTTCCGAGGGCGGCTGTGTGTCGTTATCCTCGGTGTGTTCCGCCTGAAACTGACGCTGCTGACGGCGCATCTGCACCTTTTTCTGTTCCTCTGGGGAAAGAGCTTCGGAAGGCTCGACTGTCTCACCGGGCTTCACCAGCTCCGCATCTTCCAGCCTCTTTGACACACGCTGCTCGGTGCCAGCCGTCAGGTTTTCCTCAACCGCGCCCTCCCGCTTCATCCGCAGAACAACCTTGTCGCGGGCTTTGAGTTCCGGTTCCTTGGACATCAGATTTCACCTCCAATCCGCTTGTAGGCAAGCTCGGTGTACGCCGGATTCAGCTCGATGCCGATGAAATGACGCCCCATCTGTGAGGCAACCATGCCGGTTGTGCCGCTTCCCATGAAGGGATCAAGCACAATGCCGCCTTCGGGACAACCGGCGAGAAGACAGGTCTCAACCAGCTTCGGAGGGTAGGCGGCATAGTGACCGCCCTTGAAGGGAACCGTGTTGATCTTCCAGACATCGCGCTTGTTGCGGAGCGGATTGATGTCACAATCCTTGATCTCGCCATGCTCACGCGGGCGGTTGATGGACTGCGGCTGAGGCTGACCGGGAACGGGCTTGCCGTATTTGTTGCCGCCCTTCATGCCGCGCTTGAGGCGTTCTGCCGTTGCAGGGGCAATCGGCTCGGAAATTGCCTTGTAGTCAAAGAAATACTTCTTGGACTTTGAGAACAGGAAAATATGCTCATAGCAGCGGGCGCAGCGGTCTTTCACGCTCTCCGGCATGGGGTTATCCTTCATCCAGATGATGTCGTTGCGCAGATACCAGCCGGTATCGCGGAGGGCAAAAGCCAGCATCCACGGAATGCCGATCATGTCCTTCGGCTTGCAGCCCTCAACCTTGTTGTTGAGAGCCACAGCCTGACCGTTTCTGCCGTTGGGGTTCTTCGGGTCAACAAAATCGCCCTGATTGCCTTTCCCGGCGTAGGTGTCCGAAATGTTCAGCCAGAGCGTACCGTCCGGACGCAAAACGCGCCTGACTTCGGTAAACACTTCCGTCAGGCGCGAGATATATTCCTTCGGCGTTGTCTCTCTGCCAATCTGAGCATCCATACCGTAATCACGGAGCGCGTAATACGGAGGGGACGTCACACAGCAATGAACGCTGTCATCGGGCAGAGTTTTCAGGATTTCAAGGCAATCGCCGGTATGAATGATGTCAAGTTGTATGGTGGTGTACCTCCTGTTCTGTTGGATTTACATTTCCATTGAAATGTTGGCTGTAAAACCCGACAACATTTCAATGGGTATCAGTCGGAGTAATACTCGTCCGGCTCGTAGTCATCATCTTCCATGAAGTCCTCGTCGAGATCGTCAATCTCGTCCGCCCAACGGTCGAAGATTTCCTCGGCTTCCTTCGCCGCCTCACGATAGAGGCTCAGCCGGTTCTTCTCAAAGGCGGCAAAGGCGGGGACGAACTTGCCGAACTCGCGGATTGCCTTCACATCCTGCGTGCGCATATCTGCGACGCACTGAATGATTTCGGACATCGTGAGCAGATCGTCGATCATCAGCTCATACTTGTCCTTGGGGATAGATACGGCTTCATCATCCGCCGCGTCAGCGAACGGGGTATTCTCGTCGCTGTTGCTGCTTTCGGGAACATCAACCTTGAAATAGAAACCGATCATATCCACAGATACCTTGGTCATAATCTGACGCGCCTCCTTGACCTTTTCGTCGATGTCCTCCCTCACATGGAGGTAGGCGCGGTGATGCTTCTTGAGGTTGCTTTCCAGTCGGATCAGATCGGTCAGCTCCCACAGAGCCTTAAACAGCGCGGAGGTGTTCTCTCCGTATTCGATAGCGTCCGCGTAGGGAATGGTAATCATCTTGTTGTTCATATTCAAAATCCTCCTTAGTTCTGTACGGTTTCTTCTAAGCGGGTGGTCATGATGCGGTAAAGCTGGGTGTCCTTCGGGAAATCGTCCTTGAAGGGAACGATGGTCGAGCCGTAGAAGATCAGCCCCTCACCGGCATTGGAATTGGTGATGTAGTTCTGCTGGCTGGGCGAGATGTTCAGCGCCTTCGAGAGAATCTGCCGGTCGCCGGATGCCTGATTCAGAAGGTAGACAAAATCCGAGTTTTCAAAGATGTTCTCCACCTCGCGGGAAGCAAGAAGATCCTTGACGTTCTGGGTGATGCCGGTCGGGATGCCGCCCCACTTTCTGAAACGCTTCCAGATTTCTACGCTGTATGCGGCGGTCTGTTCCTCTTTCAAGAGCAGATGGAACTCGTCCATGTAGTAGCGCGTTGACTTATGCTGGGCGCGGTTGATGGTCACTCTGTTCCACACCTGATCCTGCACAATCAGCATACCGAGCTTCTTGAGCTGCTTGCCGAGTTCGCGGATGTCATAGCAGACGAAGCGGTTGTTGACATCCACATTCGTTCTGTGATTGAAGACGTTCAGAGAGCCGTGAACATAGATTTCAAGGGCAGTTGCAATGCGCTGTGCCTCCGGCTCCTTCTGATTTCTCAGAATGTTGTAGAGGTCTTCGAGGATTGGCATTTTCTCCGGCTGGGGGTCTGCAAGAAACTCCTGATAGACCATGCGAACACTGCGGTCAATGATGGTCTTCTCAACCGGCTGCAAGCCGTCCTTGCCGCCGACAATCAGCTCACACATGGAGAGGATGAAGTCGGATTTCAGCGTCAGCGGGTTTTCCTCTTCGGAGTAGTTCGTGTTGATGTCCAGCGGATTGATGTAATCCGTGCTGACCGGCGAGATGCGGATGACCTGACCGCCGAGCTTCTGCACAAGGGGGAAATACTCGGCTTCAGGGTCGCAGACGATGATGTCATCCTCCGTGATGAGGAAGGCGTTCGTCATTTCGCGCTTGGCGGAGAAGGACTTACCGGAACCGGGTGTACCCAAGATCAGCCCGTTGGGGTTCTTGAGCTGCTTGCGGTCAACCATGATCATGTTGTTGGACAGCGCATTCAACCCATAGTAGAGAGCTTCGCCGCCCTGAAAAAGCTCCTGCGTGGTGAACGGCACGAAAACCGCTGTGCTGGAAGTGGTCAGCCCGCGCTCGATTTCCACCTGATTGACGCCGATAGGCAGAGAGGACATCAGCCCTTCCTCCTGCTGGAAGTCAAGACGCTTGAGCGCACAGTTGTACTTCTGAGCAATGGCGGCGGTCTGGAACACCGCATTTTCGAGCTTCTGGCGATTGGTTGCCGTGTTCATGATGAGGATGGTCACAAGGAACAGTCTCTCATTGCGGGTCTGGAGATCCTGCAACAGACGCTTCGCCTCACCGCCGAAGGTGGCGAGATCGGACGGGATGATGTCCATATCGTAGCCGGAGCGGACTGCCTTTTTCTGCTCTTCGATCTTCATCTTGTCGAGGTCGGTGATCTTCGACTTGATGCTCTTGATTGCCTTCGCCTGGTCAATCGTCCGGATATGAAAATTGACCGTAATGTTGCTGTCCATCTCAAGGAAGTCGGCAAGCATACGGTCATTGAGTTCCGGGGCGAGGATTTGCAGGAAGCTCACCGCACCGATGGTTTTGCCCATCTTGAAGCACTTGCCTTCACGGAAGTCAAAGGAAGTGGGAGCGATGAAGTCCTTGCTGGAAAGCCCCGTCCGGGCAACCATATCGAAGGAAAAGCGGAACGGCTCATTGGTGTCCATGTTGAACACATCATGAAGCACTTTCAGCCGCTCATAGCCGGACAGCGGTTCCGTCCTCA
>OMEP01000086.1_pt1 | contig 20824 bp, 23 predicted proteins | sample 1645411 | NCBI WGS metagenome assembly OMEP01 (sample SAMEA103958158, study PRJEB25191) | human gut metagenome | reverse complement strand
GGCGTAGCCGACAATTCAAAATTCAAAATTCAAAACTCAAAATTGCCGTAGGCAATAATTCAAAACTCAAAACTCAAAATTCAAAATTCTATCCTACCGTTCCCTCAAGCGACACGCTGAGCAGCTTCTGCGCCTCGACGGCGAACTCCATAGGCAGCTTGTTGAGCACGTCCTTGGCGTATCCGTTCACGATGAGACCTACGGCTTGCTCGGTGGGTATGCCGCGCTGGTTGCAGTAGAAGAGCTGGTCTTCCGAAATCTTCGACGTCGTAGCCTCGTGCTCCACCACTGCCGTATCGTTGTGTATATCCATGTATGGGAAGGTGTGCGCTCCGCAGTCGGAACCGAGCAGCAGCGAGTCGCACGACGAGTAGTTGCGTGCGTTGTCGGCGTTGCTTGTGGCGCGCACCAGTCCGCGATACGAGTTCTGGCTGTGTCCGGCTGAGATGCCCTTCGATATGATTGTCGACTTGGTGTTCTTGCCCATGTGTATCATCTTCGTACCGGTGTCTGCCTCCTGGTAGTTGTTGGTGACGGCTACGGAGTAGAACTCCGCCTGCGAGCCGTCGCCGCGCAGCACGCACGAGGGGTACTTCCATGTGATGGCCGAGCCGGTCTCCACCTGCGTCCACGAGAGTTTCGAGTTGACGCCGCGCAGGTCGCCTCGCTTCGTCACGAGGTTGAGCACGCCGCCCTTTCCGTTCTCGTCGCCGGGGTACCAGTTCTGCACGGTAGAGTATTTCACTTCGGCGTTGTCCTTCACGACGATCTCCACGATGGCTGCGTGCAGCTGGTTCTCGTCGCGCATCGGCGCCGTGCAACCTTCGAGGTAGCTCACGTATGCGTCGTCGTCGGCAATGATGAGCGTGCGCTCGAACTGACCCGTGTTGCGTGCGTTGATGCGGAAGTAGGAGCTAAGCTCCATCGGGCAGCGCACGCCCTTGGGTATGTAGACGAACGATCCGTCGGAGAACACGGCGCTGTTGAGCGCAGCGAAGAAGTTGTCGCGGTAGGGCACCACGCTTCCCAAGTACTCGCGCACGAGGTCGGGATGGTTCTTTATGGCGTCGCCGATTGAGCAGAAGATGATGCCTTTCTCGGCGAGGTGCTGCGAGAAGGTGGTCTTCACGCTCACGGAGTCCATGATGGCGTCTACCGCCACGCCGCTGAGTGCGAGTCGTTCTTCGAGAGGTATTCCGAGCTTGTCGAATGTCTTCATCAGCTCGGGGTCTATCTCCTTATTCTCGTTCTTCTTCTTTGCGAGCGGGTCGGCGTAGTACGAAATCGCCTGATAGTCGATCTCAGGCACGTGCACGTGACCCCACTTCGGCTCCTTCATCGTCTGCCAGTGGCGGAAAGCCTGCAGACGGAACTCAAGCATCCAGTCGGGTTCGCCCTTCTTGCTTGAGATGAGTCGCACGATGTCCTCGTTGAGTCCTTTCTCAATTATTTCTGTATGCACGTCGGTAGTGAAGCCGTACTCGTATTTCTGCTCCGCCACCTGGCGCACATAGGCGTTTTTTGTATCTTTATTTTCCATTTTCGTATATAAAAGTCAAGGGAGAGCGACCGATTGCGTCCGCCGTCCGATCGGGTTGCGTCCGCCGTCCGATCGGGTTGCGTTCGGTGTCCGATCAGATTGCGTTCGGTGTCCGATCGGGTTGCGTTCGGTGCACGATGACTCGGCCTGCACTTTCAGGCTGCAAGACATCGGCATGCACATCTCCTAAAGAAATGCAAATTTACGAATAATGCGTTGATTATTCGAAGAAAACGTGGCTTTTTTCAGCCTAAAGGTTCATTTCCTTCGAGAGAATATTCTCGAGTTTCTCTGCCGAGAGCCTCAACTGGAACGCGCCCTTGATAGCCACGCTGATGCCGCCGGTCTCTTCGGACACGACGATGGCTATGGCGTCGGAGTCTTGCGAGATGCCGAGCGCGGCGCGGTGGCGCAGTCCGAGCTCCTTCGGTATGTCGTGGTTGTGCGACACGGGCAGGATGCAGCCGGCAGCGCGTATGCGCTTGCCCACGATTATCATGGCGCCGTCGTGCAGCGGCGAGTTCTTGAAGAAGATGTTCTCTATGAGTCGCTGATTGATGCGCGCGTCTATCACGTCGCCGGTGTCGACGATGTCGTCAAGGCGTATGCCGCGCTCAATGACGATGAGCGCTCCCACCTTGCCGCGCGAGAGGTCGATGCACGCCATGACGATGGGCATGATGGTCTCCTTGTCAACTATCTTCTCCTTGCTTGCGCCTACGAACAGATTGGCGAAGGCGCGGAAGCGTTGGTGGGCGCCGAGCGAGTAGAGGAAACGGCGTATCTCTTCCTGGAAGAGCACGATGATGCCGATGACGCCCACCGACACGAGCTTGTCGAGGATGGCACCGAGCAGGCGCATCTCGAGCACCTGACTCACGAAGAGCCACACGAGCACGAACACGATGATGCCGATGAAGACGTTGAGCGAACGGCTCTCCTTCATCAGACGATAGATGTAGTAGAGCATCAGGGCGACAAGAAATATGTCGATGATGTCTTTTATTCCGAAGTCGAACATGTTGTGAGTTTTGAATTTTGAGTTTTGAATTTTGAATTGTGCGCTGCGCGCATTTTGAGTTTTGAATTTTGAGTTTTGAGTTTTGAATTATCGGCTGCGCCGATTTTGAATTAACCAGTTGTGAGTTAGGAGTTGTGAGTTTTGAGTTTTTGAATTCAAAATTGAGCAATTCAAAATTGCGGTGCAACCGCAATAATTCAAAACTCAAAATTCAAAACTCAAAACTCCTTTGAAGCTATCCTAATTGCTGCACAATTCGAATTGTTTCAAAGGCTTCCTTCACGTCGTGCACACGCAGTATCGAGGCGCCTTTCTGCAGCGACACGGTGTGGAGCACGGTGGTGCCGTTGAGCGCCGTCGTGGGGTCGCCGCCGACGAGACGGTATATCATGCTCTTGCGCGACACGCCTACAAGCACGGGCAGCTCAAGCGCAAGCAGGCGCTCTGCCTCGCTCATTATCTCGTAGTTCTGCTCGAGCGTCTTGCCGAAGCCGTAGCCGGGGTCGAGAATGATGTCCTTCGCTCCGAGGTCGCGCAGGCGCTGCACCTCAGCCGCAAAGTTCTGCATCATCTTCGCCAGCGTCGGCTGCACCGACATCAGTATGTAGGGCACGCCGAGCTGCGCCACGGTCTCGAACATGTCGCCTTCCTCGTGTATCTCCTTGCCTACGATGCCCGTTATGCCGCCTTCCGACACGTCGTTGATGATGTCGGCGCCGAACTCCTCCACACATCTGCGCGCCACAAGCGGGCGGTAGGTGTCTACCGACACGATGGCGTCGGGCTGCTCGCGGCGCACTATCTCAAGGGCGCGCTTCAGACGCTCGGTTTCTTCCTCAAGGCTCACCTCGTCGGCGCCGGGGCGTGTGGAGAAAGCGCCCACGTCGATGATGCGTCCGCCTTCGGCGATTATCTGGTTGGCGCGGTCGGCTATCTCAGCCTCGGTCTGCTTGCGCGATCCGCTGTAGAACGAGTCGGGCGTTGCGTTCAGTATGCCCATCACCATGGGCTTCGAGAGGTCGAGAAGTCGGCCTCGCACGTTTATTGTGTATTGCATATGCTCTTGATAATTAGTTAATAACCGACCACAAATTACGCAATAAATATCCGAACTGCCAAATATTTAACTCAAAAAGTTGGGCTCTGCGCACGCCCAAAACCGATTATTTCGCACACGCGCAACGATTTATACAGACATTCTCTTTGCGCACACAGATTATTTGCATACTTTTGCAACATAAAACCCATCAAGACATGAAGCTCAAGACAACTCTCGCTGCTCTGCTCTTCTGCGCAACGGCTCTCGCATCCTCGCCACACAAGTACCACCTCGTTTGGCAGGACGACTTCAACGGCACCACTTTCGACAGCCGCTCGTGGACAAAGATAAAGCGCGGCTCAGCCGACTGGCGCCGCTATATGTCGGACGCCGACTCGCTCTACGCCGTGCGCGACGGCAAGCTCGTTCTGCGCGGCGCTCTCAACACCAACCTCGAAGCCGACACGGCTCGCTTCGTAACCGGCGGACTCTACACCAAGCGCAAGCACGCCGTGAGATACGGCAAGGTGGAGGTGCGCGCACGCTTCGACTGCGCGCAGGGCGTGTGGCCGGCTATATGGATGAAGCCCGATTATGAGGTGAAATGGCCACACGGCGGCGAGATCGACATCATGGAACATCTCAACCACGACAATATCGCCTATCAGACGGTTCACTCTTACTACACGCAGATTCTGAAGCAGAAAAAGAACCCGCCTCACGGCGGCACGCATCCTATCAAGCGCGACGACTTCAACACCTACGCCGTGGAGATTCTGCCCGACTCGCTCGTATTCTCAATCAACGGACAGCCGTCGTTCACATATCCACGCGTTGAGGAGCATAAGGACAAGGGACAGTATCCGTTCGGCAAACCGTTCTATCTGCTCATCGACATGCAGATTGAAGGCTCGTGGGTGGGCAAGGCAGACCCCAAACAGCTGCCCGTCGAGATGGAGATCGACTGGGTGAAACTCTACGAACTGGAACAAGAGAAGTGAAACTCTGAAACAAGAAGTAAACTCTGAGGAAGTAGAAGTAAACCTTCTGAGGAAAGAGAAACAGACTCTGAGGAAAGATTCGGCTGCGCCAAGCACGCTTGCCGACAAAAATAAAAGCAAAATGGAAATATCCGAACTTTACGAAATCTTTAAGCAACACCCCGTTGTTACAACCGACAGTCGCGACTGCCCCGTCGGTTCGTTATTCTTCGCCTTGAAAGGCGCTTCGTTCAACGGCAACAAGTTTGCTACGGCTGCGCTTGAGAAGGGCTGCGCTTATGCTGTTGTCGATGAAGCGGAGTACGTCGTTGAGGGCGACGCTCGCTTCATTCTCGTCGACAACTGTCTGCACACTCTGCAACAGCTCGCACGTTATCACCGCCGTGCGCTCGGCACGCCTATCATCGGCATCACCGGCACCAACGGCAAGACAACAACAAAGGAACTCACGGCTGCGGTGTTGCTGCAGAAATACAACGTGCTCTATACCGAGGGCAACTTCAACAACGACATCGGCGTGCCTAAGACATTGCTGCGCCTGAACTCCACACACGACATCGCGGTCGTGGAGATGGGCGCGTCGCACCCTGGCGACATCAAGACGCTGGTGGAGATAGTTGAGCCCGACTATGCGCTCATCACAAACGTGGGTCGTGCGCATCTGCAGGGCTTCGGTTCGTTCGAAGGCGTGATAAAGACTAAGGGCGAACTGTACGACTTCGTGCGTGCGGCTGCCAACGGCGAGAATGATGCTTACGCCATACGCGAAGTGAAGCGCCCGCGCTGCGTGTTCATCGACAACGACAACCAGTATCTCAACGGCATCGCCGACGGACTGAACCTTGTGCGCTACGGCTTAAACGCCGCTGATAAAGAACTTTACGTTGCGGCAAGCGACGTAAAAAGCGAGCCGATGCTCAGCTTCTCGTGGGAGGCTGAGGGCAAGGCGCAGCACCATGTTGACGGCCACCTTATCGGTGCGTACAACATCACGAACATGCTTGCAGCCATCGCCGTCGGCACTTACTTCGGTGTGGAGGCAGACAAGATTGACGCTGCGCTGACCGGCTATGCGCCGAGCAACAACCGCTCACAGTTTGAGCAGACAGCCTGCAACCGCCTCATCGTAGACGCCTACAACGCCAACCCGACAAGCATGGCGGCGGCACTGAACAACTTCGAGGCTATCAATGCCGACCACAAGATGGCTATCATCGGCGACATGAAGGAGCTTGGCAGCGTGAGCCACGACGAGCATCAGCGCATCGTTGACCAGCTCAGCCGCATGAAACTCGAAGAGGTGTGGCTCGTTGGCTCGGAGTTTGAGCACACAGCGACGCCGGCTGCGTTCCGCAAGTTTGAGAACGTAGCGGAGGTGAAGGAAGCTATTGCTTCTGAGAAGCCTCGCGACCGCTACATCCTCATCAAGGGCAGCAACGGCACACGCCTGTTCGAACTGCCCGAGAAACTATAGGAGGCTACGGCATTCTTGCCGTAGTCAAAAACGTAGCGGAGGTCTCCGGCCTCCGCAGCACCAAGTCAGATAGACATCTTTATCAACTTAAAGACCTACACTGTTGCATGCTGCGGAGGCCGGAGACCTCCGCTACGTTTTACATTCTATTTCTGCGCATAGAGCCGCTTTACATCTTCTTGCTCTATCGCACTTCGCCTTTCAATATCGCATCCATCTGAGCAGATGTAGGCTCGGCAGGCAAGCGCTTTATCACATCCTTCACCTTTCTTTTCTGCGCGGCAGTCAGCACGAAGCTGTCCACGATGTCCTCATAGTAGGCTTTCAGGAATTTGCCGCGGTTGATGCGTCGGTTGACGCAATACTTTCCGTCTGTTATCGTCTCCAGGTCGAACGACTTGTATACGAGTTCGCAGCCGTCATAGTTGTGCTCGCCCTCGCCTTGCGGGAAACTTGTGCAGACGGGGTTGGGCTTTGTGCCCCATCGTGTGAGCGTCTCCTCGTAGAAGAACGCTATGCGGTCGTCTGCCTGCAGGTCCATACTGCTGTACATCGACACCGTGGTGCTTACCTGATAGCATCCGTCCCAGCCAGAGGCGAAGGCTTTCGCGTTGCGCATATCGTCGGGTGAGGCAAGTTCCTTATAGAATATGCTAACGTTGTTGCGACCCGTGCCCGTAGGCACCGACTGCAGCGCTACGTACATCGGCTTGCCGTCGCTGTTGCGCATGGCTGGAACGATGAGCATCTCGCCGTTTGTGGGGTTGGTGCTCGGCGCGAGTGCGAGTCCGTCCATCGTAGCCTTCTCGGGCTTGTCCCAGCAGCCTTCGCCGGTCTTTGTGTTGCTGTAGGTGTAGATGTTTAGCAGTCGGCAGCCCGACGCTCTGCTGGTTATTATCACACGACCGTCGGGCAGTTCCTCGCACTTCGGTTCGTCGCCGCCGGGCACGGGCAGAGCAGCAGCGCCGCCGAGAGCGTGCCATGAGCGTCCGAAGTCGTCGGAATATATCACGCGGTTGCCGTTGGGGCGCGCCGTGAGTGCGGCATAGATGCGATAGTAGTCGCCCACCTTCACCACTCTACTCTGGAACAGCTTGCCACTGCCGACGAAGGCGGCGTCCACGACATTGCCCTTGTCGAACAAGCCGTATATATCCTCGGTCTGGTCAACCGGCTTCTGCCATGTGCGTCCGCCGTCGGTGCTGCGTATTGCGACGATGAGGTTCGGGTTCTGTCTGTTTGTGCTGGGCTTGCCGTACACCGTACAGCCCGCAACAGCCATGATGAGCACCTCGTTGCGCTCGCGATCCAACACGACAGCCGGGTCGCCGTAGGCAGCTTCCATCGGAGTCTTATGAGCGTTGATGAGCGAAGCGTCGCCACAAGCCACATCAATCTCATGCTCGCTCCATGTTCTGCCATTGTCGTAGCTCAGTTTCACCACGCAGTCGACGCGTCCGAAGCCGGGGTCGGTGCCGCAGACGAGGCGTGCCGCACTCGCAACGAGTCGTCCGCCGTGGCCGCAGGTGATGCCTGGTATGCGATAAGGCGGAACGTCGATGCAGCCCTTCGCCGTACTGAACAGGATTGTGCCGTCGGCGTAGGCTGCAATGGTGAGCAGCAACATGCCGAGAGAGAATAGTAATTTCTTCATTGTAGATTAGTTTTACTTTTTTGCCTTTTTACTTTTTTACTCTTTTACTTTTTTACTTTTAAAAGTTATGTTCTCCTCCTTGAATTTATCTTTCGGCTGCGGATGCTCCGCCGGATAGCCGATAACAATCATGTTAAGCGGAACGAGATTGTCGGGGAGCGAGAGCGTTGCGCTTATCGCCTTGCTGCGTTCCTCGGAAGGATAGGCGCCCGTCCATACGGCACCGAGACCCATAGCGTGAGCCGCAAGCAAGAGATTCTCTGTTGCTGCCGACGCATCCTGAATCCAGAAGTCGCGTCCGCCGCCTTCTATCACCTTATCCATATCGCCGCAGACCACAATGGCGAGCGGAGCCTTGAGCAGCATCTTCGCATAAGGATTGGCACCCGCCAGACTGTCGAGCACGCTGCGCTGTTCTACAACCACGAAGTGCCACGGTTGCTTGTTCATCGCCGTAGGTGCAGCCATCGCCGCGCGCAGCATCTTCTCCACTTTCTCCTTCTCAACGGGGCGCGCCTCGTAGTCGCGTATGCTGGTGCGCGTAGCGATATTGTCGAGCACAGCCTGCTCTTGCGTTTGCGACTCGCCGGCGTCTTCTGCGCCCGACACCAAGCGCACACCAAGCACCACGACGACAATGGCGAGCACTACGTTTAAAACGATTGACTTATTCTGTAAATTCATAATGCTTAATTGTATAATTCTTCAATTCCTCATTCAACACTCTTAATAAGCGCTCCCGTTGGGCACACGAAGCGGCAGTACGGGCGCGGCACCCACACCGACAGCACGAAGAACAGCGCCGCGAGCACTGTCACCCACACCGACGCCGACGAATAGAGGAACGCCGTGAACAGCTCGTAGTCGATCCATGCGGTGCATGTGCCGGTGAGCAGCAGCGCCATGAGCACGCCCCAGAGCAGATTGCGCAGCACGGATAGCAGTTTCAGTACGCGCGGCGTGATGCGCAGCTTGCGTCGACTGAGTTTTCCGGCGAGTTCCTGCGCCGATCCGAACGGACAGATATTGGCGCAGTAGTGACCCGACCGACCCGCCAACGGGTATATCAGCGCCACTATCAGCATTAGCAGCGGAGCGGCAAGTGCGCCAATCGCCGAAAGACTCACGCCGCCGGCGAAGATTCGCAGGAAGAGCGTGTAGGAGACGAACGTGCCGGTCCACAGACCGAGCACCACGACGTTCACCGCGAGCTGCACAAGATGCAGTCGGCGGTTGTTGTAGAAGAGCGGAACGACGGCTCCGAGCAGCACGACAATCAGCGCAACCATAGGGGGTGCACTTGTCTCAAGTGCACCAACCGAGCCATCCTCACTCCCCACTATAGGGGGTGCACTTGTCCCAAGTGCACCAACCGAGCCATCCTCACCCCACTGACCACGCTTTTGGGCGTAAGCCAGTCCGCGCTGCATGTTAGCTATTATCGCTCTCGACGAGAACGTAGCGCCCGACACGGCGTCTACCTCCTCCGCCAACGCCTCGTCCACCGACTTGTTCTGCCAGTGGTTGAGCAGCTCCTTTGCGCGGTTGAAGAAGTCGGACGACTCGGCGTTGGGTTCAGCCTCAACAGCCGCCACCCTGCCGTCCTTTATATGTATCTTCAGCGGCACCGGTCCGCCGTATCCCTGCACGTCCTTTGCCAGCGGCTTTGTGCTCACCACGAACGCTCCGTCGGGCGTCACCTCCAGCGTGTCGTTCTTCAGCGCCTTCGCCTCATGCGCCTCTCGCAAGTCGTGTCCTAATATCCTGCCGTCGCGCAGTATCGCCGCCGCAGCCAGTATCAGCACCACCACAACGAGCGACAACAGTCGCGCCCAGAATCCCTTCCTTTGTCTTTTTATCATATCGTTGTTCATATTACTATGTGCAAAGATATAATTTATTGCTTACATTCGCAAGCGCTTACTGCAAGTTATTGCATAATACGATATCATTACCACGCACAGGTAACATCATTACCACGCACAGGAAACATCGTTACCGCGTATCTGTAATGATGTTACCATGCCTTGGTAACAATCCTTGTTTTAGGCATCAATCTGTTAATATTCGGCAGACAGCTGTAACTGGCAGCTTCTACCGACACATAAACGCAAAAAGGGCTGGACTCCTTGCGTGGAATCCAGCCCTTTCTGTTTTTGACTTAGCACCACGACGCTCATCGTAAATCCGAGCCAAATGAGGTACAGCGGTGAACACATAGCGGCTATGGTAGCATGAGAAAAGCGACAATGAATGTCCTCTTGCCAGAATGTAGGGAAGTAATCGCCATCACCGACATTAGTGCTATTCAACATGCTTTTTTATGTCTTTGTATGCTTCTTCGTTAGTCATAATGTTACTGATTTTAGTTATTCGGCGCAATGCCACAAGCAGATTCTCCAAGCAGTTCTCATCTTGAATCTTCACTTCTCGCGGCTTACATCCCTGTGCCTCGCCCACGATTCCGGCCTTTTCCAACTGGTCCATAAGTCTGACCGCACGGTCGTAGCCGATAGACAAGCGCCGTTGAATCAACGAGGCAAAGCCCGACCGCATTGTTACGATTATGCGTGCAGCTTCCTCGAACAGAGGGTCGAGCGAACTGCTGTCTATGACATTTTCTGAGTCAAGACCCATTTCTACATGCATATCCTTCATTTGATTTTTCTCCATTGTTTTGTTTTTTTATTATAGAATATTCTTGTAATTATAGCATAAAAGCAATGCTCATGTCGTCCTTGCTGACTGTCCTGCTGTAATGAGAGAGCACATCCGGTAATTGTGTAGTAACTTTTTCTATACCATCATCGCAAACAGATTGGCTGGCTCCACTCGTTAGCTTTGTTGAGCACAACGCACCAGCCGTCACCGATCTGAAGTGTCCGAGTAGTGTGAAGCAAATTGTGAATTGCTCCACCGCTTGGTGCCGACAAAGTCTTTTATCTTGTTCTGGAGAATGTCATTGAATGTTATCTTCTTTGGCATATTGGCTGTGAGTTATATCCTTTTTATCAAATACAATATTACATTTAAACAGATTGGGGAGGGTGAGCGAAATCTACTTGTTACATGGGAGCGTCTGAGTACCATGGATCGTCACCAAAAATCATTGATTTAAACGAACCTTGCCAGTCACGGATGGTGCCTGTAGCTTTGGAAATATCAATCCAGATGCTGACGGCTTCTTTTGACCTGTGTCTTTTGAACTTTTCCATATCCTCAGGACGAACAACAAGTGAACTTATCAAATGGCGTTCTCTTTCTTCATCTTCCTTGATGATAGTATCCTTGAAAGTGCTTAGTTTTTCCTTGGCTTCTGCTATGAGTTGCTTCACTTTTTCTTCGTCTATACCGTCTGGATAAAAAAAACCTAAACAATTCCTGATGGCATCTATATAGCCACAACCTTTTATCGCATAGTAAAGCTCGCGATAGTACACAAAGTCGTTCTGGCTATTATCCAACACACATGCAAAGATGCGCTCTTTCCATGTGTCGAATGCAGGTTCAGCGTAAGAACTATATTCTAAACTGTATTCATTTACCCAATTTCTATTATCACATATCAACACGACGTGCTTTCCTGAAGCAGCAAGCAGTTTCTCTGCCAGGAGAATCACATGGTCATATCCGTTTTGCAGCCCACTACCACTGTATAGAATGACGAACGCTTTCTGTGGAATGGATGTCAGCATAGGGATTTGCGCTTCCAAATCGGCTAAATTCTTTGAATTAAATCTAAGTGGTCTTACCATTCCCTTACCAAAGATATTTTCGCCTATTACGCATGTTAGCTTAATCTCCTCGTTTCTATCTTTCCATCCGCAAAATGCCACAAGTGGCTTTTTGCGTGGAAGCAAGAAGTACTCCTCAAGAACCATTTCGTGCTTATCATATGTGAAGACATGCAGCTCGTCTTCCGGCAACAGACAGTTGATATGATTCTCTGTCATATCCTTGTCCTCCACAGCCACTTCTCCGTTCAAACATTTCTCCGAGAACTCGCGGAAGAAGTCTCTGTCGAGCAGTTTTGAAACTTTCAGCAGCAGGTCGGTGTCGAGACTCGTCTTTCCGAATATCTCGTATGTGGCAGAGCTGGACTTGCACAAGTCTTTGGCAAAAGCCGTTACTGAAGGGTACTTTGCCTTTACTTCCTTCAGAATCTCTTGTCCTATATTATATTTCTCCATTGAATTGTATTATTATGTATGTTTATATTTCCAGTTCTCGTTGTTCAGAACCATTTAAAATCCTTGTCAAACAAGTTGGATATTGGTTTGAATAGTCTGCACAGGATAAGTCCGACGACTATCAAGCCTATACGCACTAATGCAGAGCCGCTCATCGTCAATCCGAGCCAAACAAGGTACAGCGGCGAGCACATAGCGGCTATGGTTATCAGCATCATTAGTGATGCGAGGAATGTTTTAATGCCCATATTTCAATTATTTTATGGTATAGTTGTACAATGGTCGCAGACTGTCACCGACTATCTCGAAAGCCACAATGTCGCGAGCGTACTCGTTGCTTCCTACTTTAGCGGAGAGGAAGAACACGTAGGAGCGATTGCCGTACTCATCGTCAAGGCTCACTATCTTCTGCACTTCATGGTGGCTGTAATCATCATTAGGATGGGCAAGTTGCAGCAAAGGTCTATGCTCCTCGTGCAGCTTGCCATCTTCTGATTTGAATTTCACCACACAATCTATATCGGGTGCGGTTCCGCCTTCGCCTGTGTCATGCCAGATGGCTGTCACGAGACTGTCGTCAGAGACTATTGTATGGTAAGTCTCGATAGAGTCAGACTTACCTGAACTCTTATCGAGACTTGTATCGGAAGACTTGTCCAAACATGAAGAGCATATAGACAATGCCAACAAGGCTATGCTACAAAGCTGGAACATCCTTTTCCCATTCCTCATAGTTTCCATTAGACATATATTCCCGTTTTAATTTTTCGTCTTCAAAATCACTCGTAAACATACATTCTGCCAAAACCTCACCATCATCCTCTGCGTATTCGGGGTCGAACACAAGTCCAGGGAGAGTAAGCGGTTCTTCTTGTTCATATATGTACGAACCGATATAGACGTATTCTTTGGGAGGTTCTACCTTATCTTTATCTAAAAATACATCTCTTTCGCGTGCAAGATCAGAGTACTCGTCTTCGTATCCTTCGAAATCGTTTAATTCCCACACAAAGCAAAGCTCGTACATCAACCATTCGAAGAAGAAACGTTCGTTGTTTGCTTCAACAAAGTGGCTATGCGTATCCTCTTGATAAAACATAGGATATAACTTCGGCTCAAACATCCAATTCTTACTTACTTCTTTGACAGTTTCCAGAATTTGCTCTTTAATGTGCTTGCTCCAAAGGCTGACAACGCAATAGGCATTGTCTTTCTTTACTTTCAGATATATTTTCATTTTCTTTTCGTTTAGAACTTTATTCTGATGGAGGAAAAATCTGATTGATGACGATTTTATTGTTGTCGTCAAGATACACTCCGTCTATATCACAAGAAACAGAGACAAAATCATAATCGTCTCTATTACTTGAATAGCAACCCATTCTTTCCCAAAATTCCTCGTGGAAGGCTTTCATTATCTTCTCGTATAGGTCTGGAGCCTTCTCCTGCAACCAAGGGTCGAACTTCTCCCAATAGTCCTCTTCCTCCATGTCTTTGAGAATTGTATCTTGGGCTTCTTTCCATAATGCCAGCAACTTATCCGCTTCCTCGTCAGAGAATTTGACAGTAGCTCCGTTATTATCCCAATTTAAATATATTTCTGCATCAATCTCTTTCATTGTTTGTGATTTTGTTTAGTTACTTTATGATTGATTACTTGCCAGCCACTCTTTAGCGAGAGTGGTGGCAAATGTATAGAAGTCTGCCATGTGAGCATCGTCCCACAGCTCTTCGTTGTTTTGAAGAAACTCCAGCAGTTGTTCTCTCAACTCTTGGTCCTCAGTCCTTTCAAGAACCACTCTGATGAGTGTAAGTGCACGGATGTCTCCCAAACCTTTATGTATCATATTCTTTTCAAGACACGATTTCTCGCCATGGCAGAACCCGAGCAAGCTCGGTTCTGCTCATCTGGCTTATCGAAATCCTTCGTTTTTAGTTATTTTCTTTTTTACGAATCTCTTGCAGAATAGCTTCGCGCATCCACCATACGGCATACGAGGCAAACTTGAAGCCACGCGACTTGTCGAACTTATGGCTGGCACGTAACATTCCGTAACGACTGGCAGCAATGAGTTCTTCGTCAGAGAGTCCCTTGCCCACATACTGCCTTGCTACAGCCTTGACAAAGACAGAACCGAGTTCTGCCAACTCGTTCTCCGCATTGGAGTCGCCCTGCTGGATGAGGTCGATAAGACGCAAAGCCTCATCGTTGTTGATGATAGGCTTCTTTTCACTGTTTGTTGTAGAATTGTTGTTCATCATGTCTTTAATGTTTTTAGTTGTCGCGCGAAATTTACCCTGTTTTTCTGAAATAAAAAAATCAGACCATAGAAAATCAACAAAAAATCAACTTTTTGTTGCAATCATATCTTATTCAAAGATACGGCCAACGAGAGTCTCTGTCTATTCCTTCGGAGTCACAAGACTATTGAAGTCGCGAGTCTCAAACTGATCGGACTCATAGCCTTGGATGTTGAAGTCCGGGTAATGGTTGTACTTGTTCTTTGGCACTATAATCTTTTCGAGAGATGTGCAGCCGATAAGCATCGTTGCGTTTATTTCACCAGCACAGCATGTCAATGACGGCTGCTCAAACTCAATCGTCTTTAGTGAAGTGCAGCCGGCAAACGCCATTCGCTCCACAATCTTCACATTCTTGTTTAGATATACAGACTCCAGATGCTTGCAACTTGCAAAGGCTTTGTCATAAATACAGCATTCGCAGTCATCACGTATCACGATGTTGAGACTTTTCAGCCCGGAACTTCTGAATGCAGACTTGTCGATAATATTCAGGTGACTTGGAATTTTTATCTCTTCCAAAGCTTTGCAGCAAGCAAAGGCACCTGCTCTAATCTGGCGCAATGTCTCAGGTAAGGCTATTTCCTTTAAATTATCACAAAGACCAAAACACTCTTTCCCGATAAATTCTACTCCAGGCATTGTTATCTTGAAGAGTTCGTGGCAGCTTGCAAACGCTTCTTCGCCCAAGTCGACAACAGATGCTGGCAATACCATATCATGAAGATTGTTAAGTCCTAGTAATGCATAGTCACAGATTGCCTTCACACCATCTTCCACTTCAAGGTACTCTGGATTGCCGAGTACTTTCAACAAACGAAGTCCATCCTCGCTGTAGATTGGTCCGGAAACCTTGTTGCGTCTGGCTTTCTTGATTATTGCCTGATCTTCTTTTGTCAATCTTGTATTCATATCTTCTGTAGTATTCATATTCTTTACTTATATTGTCATAACTTTATTTTGCTTAAGAGAATAAAACTGGGTGCAAAGGTAATGCTTTTTTGCCTTTGCACCCAGTTTAGTTATTCGGAAGAACCGGAATGTGATGCCGGAAAATCAGGAAAGATGATTATATAGAGACTGGCTTTTTCCAAATTTTGCCCAAAGTCTCTTTATCAGCAATACGATCAATGGTGTTAATCTGATAGTTACCATGAAGTACTTCCTCCTCGTTAAATGTGGGAGCATCCATTTCTATAGACTTCCAGTCATATTTGTTATTGTCGTTAAGCTTATATAGATCAATAATGATTTTCTGTATTGTTGCTTTGAATGCAGAACCAAAAGTCCCTGTTTCGTCTTTGTCCAACAAGTGGTTTGCCCATGCTGGAACAATAGCGATATTCCAAAGGTTTGTAAAGTAACGTGGATCAATGGCATTTCCCCAGATGTGCGAAATGATGCAATTTTTGAAATTCCTCTCGTCGGCTTTTTCTCCAAGGGCATATCCTGTACATCTCTTTATCAGCTGGCACACTCGGGCATTACCATTGCCACCGCCACAAGTGTTTTCGCTGCAGTCTTCTTTATCCTTCTTCCTTGCATTTTCTTGATAGATAATACATAGTGGTTGAGAATTGTGCATGAAGAACACTAAACCATCATTGTCGCGTTTTTGTATTTTAACTCCGTTTGCGTCTTCTTTCGCGGTGTATCGTGCCGGAAGGTAATGAACCTTGCATCTTTTGCCAACACCAGGATCTTTGATATCTTTTATTTGTTCTTTCTTAATGTATTCTTTAATCTCTTCAAACCTTTTTTCCACAAGGTCGCTAGAGAAAAAGTAAGACGATTCTATTGCCAACTTTATAAAGTCCTCTTCTCCAAGATGCATTTCCAATGATTTCATACCATCCCGGGATTTGTTTATAGATTCACGTACAGACATAAGGACTTTATCATCGTTATTATTTTGAGCAGACGTGCTAAATGATATTGAGCCGTTACAGATATTTTCAACGAATATTTTGTATTTGTTTAGATAAGAAAGGTGGTTAGATCTCTCCTTGTCTTTAAATGTCTTTTCTATAAATGATTTCCACTCTTGGAAAAGGGCATCCACATAAAAGCGTTCTTTTTCTTTTGCAAAACGACCAATAAGATCTAAAAACAAAAACTCACTACCATCATTACAGGTATATTTGTCTTGTGGACAATATGCTCCAACTGACTTTATGCCATGTTTAACCAACCAGGCTTCATATTCTTTTCTAAAGATAAATTGAATAGTTTTTTTTGTCATAATATATAATTTAGTATTAATATATATGTTTATTACATGTTACTCACTCACTTCCCTCAGCTTCTCCCACAGCTTCACCATTGCCAGCGTGTCGAGGCAGCAGTAGTCGAGCAATGCCCGACGAGCCTTCTTTTGCTTTTCCGGCTCCATAAACTGTATCTGAGGATAAATGCTCATTGCCTCGCCGCCGTTCTGAACACCACCACTGAGGTTGTGGTAGTCGAGCTCCGGATCATCGGGGAACAATGCCGGGAGCACCTTCTTGATGGAGAACGAGCCGTTCATGGCAGGCATATAGTAATAGCCGGCACGGAACGGGTCGAGAAGGTCTACGATGTGCGATTCGATGTTGAGAAGATGCGGCGCCAGGTCGGGGAATGCCTCTGCCAGTTCCTTCAGACGCGTACACTCGAAAGCCTTGTTGTAGGCTGTGGTGCAGACGTTGAGCGGGATGTCCTTGCAAAGTTGCTCGGCAAGGGCACGGCGAGGGTCTTCGCCCGATATGCCGAGAAACTCACGATGCTTCAGTTCGCCACCTTCGTGCTCGATGTAATGGAGCGAATACTGGAACGTGACTTGCTGATACGGATGCGTACCCTGATACTTCGGTATCACGGTCTGCTCGGTCTCGAAGTCGAGGAAATAAAGCGGATAGGAGAGCTTCTTCAGGAACTCACCGATAGCCTTCCTGTTGATAAAGGAAGTATTGCCTAATGTGCATTCCAACTGCAACTGCTGTAGGTCGGTGAGCTTCTCCTGTCTCATATCTTCAAGCGACAAGCGGCCTGCGTCCATGTGTTCCAACGCCTTCTTGAAAGACATGCGGTACAGGTTGAAGACTGATGGCGAAGGTATGATATTGTTGCTGCAATAGTTCCAGAACGCACATGCGTAGGGCTTGCGGCAATGTTCAGCCAGATGCAGCTTGGGTTCTGCGCCTTCAAGCACCTTCTTTGCGGCCTTGGCTTGGGCTGCGACTTTGGCATATTCTTCGGCAATGGCTTCGCTAATGTCGTTTATCAGGAAATACTCTTTCACGTCTATTTCACCGTTGAGCACATATTCGTTGTTGATATTCACAAGATAAGTGCCCGTTATGGTAAGCCCGCAATTGGTGAGCACATATTTCTGATACGCCACATCCTGAGCATACACCTCCAGCTCATTAAGGTTGGTGCTGCTTTTCACCTCATAGATGGCATAGCCATGTGGAGTCTTGTGCAGCAGGTCGACGGCGCAATAGCATCCGTCGTATATAAAAGCTGCCTCGGCAATGTTCTCCGCACCTTCGGCAAGGGCTTTCTGTGTGGCTGCTGCCATCGCTCCGAGGTCGAGGCGCTGTGTTCCGTCGGCAGCTGTCTTATAGGTGGTTGCCTCCACGAAATCGCCGAACAGACGCTTAGCCAGTTCGCCCACTTCGGTGCCTGCGTCGAAACGTGCCTGCGTCAATGGGTCGATAACCATTTCTTCTGGTTTGTACTGCTTCAGCCACAATGCTTTGGGACATTGGCAATAAGTGATGTATTTTGATTTTGATAGGTTTGGCATAGACTTTTATAAATAGTTATTTATTGTTTTTTGCGTATAATGCGCAAAAGTTGCTCAAAATTACAGAATATGGATTAAAAGACAAAACAAATGTTCAATTTTTTGGCGGTAAAAGAACGGAAAAAGCGGTATAGGTATCTTGTTATTGATATGATACTGTTTATGTCGCAAGTTTCAACATCATTTCCTTCACTTGGTCGAAGCTCATGGGCTCATACTCGAAAATCTCACCAGTCTCCTTAATCATACGATAACGCAGATGGGTGCGGATATGTGAAATCCCTTCTGGACGATTCAAGTCGTTAACAGTAGGCTGAATAGTGCTCACCTGATGATATTCCACCTGACGATTGTCCTTATCGCTGCTTTCTTCCAACACAATGTCTTCGAAGGTGGTGAGATTCTGCTTTGCCTCCTCTAACAAATCTTTCAAGGTGTCTGCCCAATTCTCGTTGCCCTCTATGCTGTCGTATATTCTGTCCATATATCCCTTGCCTTTGATGGCTTGGAACAGTTCGATGAGGTAAGCGAAACGCTTTTCCATACCATCTGCTATGAATATGTGCGCACGTTGGTGCCAGGAGTTGAAGGTAGATACGGCGAACGACTTCAACACCACTCGTCCATTGGGCAGCGTGGGAATATGAATAGGGTCAAGACATAGCAGCACGACGTGCTTTCCCGACTCCTCCGCCAGTATTTCGGCAATGAGTACATGGGTGTTATAGTCTCTTGCCATAGTACATTTTATCACGACTACCTTCTGCGGCATTTTGGCGAGCGACATCACGCCAAGCTCAAAACGCATCAGTTCTACGGGGTCGAGCCTTATCTTTCTCACCATGCCTTCGCCATATATCTCCTCGCCCTTTTTGCATACAAAACGGGGGAGGTTGCGACTGCGTACACCATAGTAGAACACTACGAGCGGCTTTTTGCGTGGCATCAGAAGATATTCTTCCACCACATCCATTGTTTGGCTTGGCAATAATGTATGTAGTTTATCTTCTGGCAAGAGTAGCGAGATGCTGTTTTCTGCCGTCTGCTTGTCTACCACCGCTACTTCTCCGTTCAGACATTTCTCCGAGAATTCTCGGAAGAAGTCTCTGTCCAGCAGCTTTGATACTTTCAGCAGCAAGTCGGTGTCGAGACTTGTCTTTCCGAATATCTCGTATGTAGCAGAGTTCGACTTGCACAGTTCTCTGGCAAAGGCTGCCACCGAAGGACACTTCGCCTTTACCTCTTTCAGAATCTCTTGTCCTATATGATATTTCTCCATTGTTGTATTTTATTATTCTGATGCAAAGGTATATCTTTTTCTGCCTCTGTCCACTATCGTCATTATCGGATAAACCGGAATGAAGTGTCGGAAAAACAGGAAAGATGTTAAACTACGCTATACCGATGACATCTATCTGGAATATGTCGTGAAATATACAGTTAGGTAAGGTTGTCTGTTAGCATAGTATTCTGTCAAGAAGAAATATAAGGGTGCATTTCATTATAATTTAACGAAATGCACCTGAATAACATTGTCGTTATTGACTGCTAGGAATCTTTTCAACTCCGACAACTTTGTTGCGACAACTGCCATTGGTAGCTAAGCTTGGAAAAGACAGAATCTTTTGTGTGCAAATGTTTTGATGTCAGCCATCAGTTGGTTTTAGAGACTCTTAAAACGGAAGATTTTGCTAACAAGCAGGAAACGCAGCTACATTAATGATTGTCGTTCCTATTGATTCTGTTAGACCTTGTTCAAACATAGTCTGTGCAATGGCTAAAGCCTCGTTCTCGTCATAAGCATTCACCAAGACGCTAATGGCATCTATCTCTGTATTGATGTCTACTTGGTACAAATTCATACTATGATTTTTCCTTTTTGATATAGTCACTTAATTTTGTCCGAACCACTTCGATGTCAAGATTATGATTTCTTTTTAATCGTTTTGTCGTACCGAAGTCGTTATAGCTAATCGACACAAGGTTGATACCATGTTTCGGCAACTCTACTCTTCGTCGTTCGTCATACAAACGTCTTTGTTCGCCTCTTGAAACACCACTTACTGTTTTCTTATTGTCAAAGAAAGGAGTAGATAGTGTATGCTGACTTTCCAGGTATTCAACAACCAAATTCAAATCTTCGTAGTAAGCATCAACTGGCAGCTTTGTACCGCTATCTCCAACAAGAAAATCAAAACGATGCTGCTGAGACGCTTTTAGGCCAAGAACCTCGTTGCATAGTTCAATTACATAATACTCATCTGAGTCCATGCGACCAACTCTCTTCTTACTAGTTGTTTCATTTGTGATATGCGTTGTGGACTTGATATTATCAATTGGTTCTAAACGAACTTGGATGTTTGTCTGTGGTTTGGCAAAGAACCAATTTTTATTTTTCCTCTTCATTTCTCCGATAGCATAGGGAATATCTGAAAGCCTATTCTCACTATCGAGTTCTCTAAGAAGTTTCCTAATAGGCAAACCACCGTTGCTATCTTGGTTGAAGATACCTTTCTCTACAAATAGTTCCATAAACTCTTTCGCTGGAATGGGGCCTTGATTTGGATTGTCTTCAAAGTATTCCTTCAATACTTTGTTTATTGCATGTATGCGAGTATATCTGTCCATATTCTTTCTATCCTTAATTTAGCAGACTTATTCTTGTCTGCCATAACTATGTTGTCTTGTCTATAAATATCCTCATTATTTGGAATAATGCAAATTTAGATAAAATTTCCGAATTATAAACCAGTTGGGATAAAAAACAGAAATGAATATCTCCGAGTGCTCGCTGCTTGAGTTAAAATGTCAAGA
>OMEP01000084.1_pt1 | contig 21029 bp, 16 predicted proteins | sample 1645411 | NCBI WGS metagenome assembly OMEP01 (sample SAMEA103958158, study PRJEB25191) | human gut metagenome | reverse complement strand
ACGTTAAAGCTATACGCTCTACACGACAAGCGTCTACGCATTTAACGGAAGAACCTTTTTTAGTCATATTTGCTAACATTTGTTATGAGTTTTGTGACTGCAAAGTTAGAGAGAATTTTAATAAATACTGCTATTTTGTGATACTTATGTGATTATCTTTAAGTTTATTTATAATTCAGTATTTCAGCGTTTTACGCTTACTTTTTCTTTCTCTTTTTTTCTTTCTTTTCATCCCTTTTTCGGGTGTTTTCTGAATCGGTCCCGTCTTTTCCTTTGTCTTCTTCCTCTTGTTTAACATCTATTAACGTGATTTTCGTAGATGCCTCACGAGTTTTAGGATCAGCATGAGCTGTATATATCTGTGTTGTGGCAACACTTTTGTGATTCAAGAGTCTCTGAACGGTATAAATATCCGAGCCTAATTCCAAGAGTAGGGAAGCATAAGTATGTCTGAAACAGTGGAAGGTGATATGCTTCTTGATTCCACATTCTTTGAGCCAATCCTGCATTTCGTTATAAGACATCTCTCTCTTGAATCCATCAAAGACAAAGTTTGAGGTCTGGTTTTCTGGTTCGAGGAGTTCATAAGCTTCGGTACTTATTGGTACAATGGTCTGACGCTTGGTCTTCACACAGATGAAGTCAAGTTATTTAGTACCATCTGCATAGTTTCTGATATTCTCCCACTTAAGGTTTAGAATATCACTGATACGCAGACCGCTGAGACATGAGAAGATGGCTGCTCTTCTTATTACAGGAATCTCACACTCGGATGCGCTGAGCATTCTTACTTCATCAAGGGAAAGGCTATTCTTCGTGGTTTCCTTGCATGGGATGTTGTCGAGCATATCAGCGAGATTGTCTGTGATACGTCTGTCTTTATAGGCGACTTCCAAGACATTCTTGAAGACATTCCAGTACGCAGAAGCTGTATTCTGGCTTATCTTCTTATCATGGATGGTACTGTCTGCATTCAGTAGGTACTCCATGAACTTCCTGCAGAAAGGCAAGTCTAACTCCTCAAAGGTGCATTTGCCTTTTGTGAATATCTCAAAGTGCTTATAGGATGCCTCTCGCTTATCCTTGTTTCTGTCAATCTGGAACTTGAAATAGTCCAGGAAACTTTCCTTCATCTTGTCTGTGCGGAAGAAGTCATACTTCTCATCCATCACTTCAAGGAAAACCTTACAACGGATTCTTTCTGCTCTGGAAAGAATTGCCTCGTTGTATTCTTTCTGGATTTGATTCGTTGGATTCTTGTAGATATACAATCCAAGCGAATGGCGACGTCTGAGTTCCATCGTCTCTGGGTCTCTATAACCTGGATAAAACTCCAGAAAGAGTGATTGTGTGCCGTTTCGTCGGTCTCGGAAACGGAGGGTTACGGTTTTACAACACTGCATAGCGATATGAATTTAATTTGAATTTTTGGCTGCAAAGTTCTATATTGATATAATGCTGACACCTGTCAACGAGAAGTAAATGACGTTAATTATCAACATTTTCCAAATTCATAGGGTCAAGGTTCCTTCTTTCCTTGATAATTCGGTCAAACTCTTCCTTCCTGAAGAAGACGAATTGTCCATTTTTGATTTTGCTAATCCTGTAATGATTGGCATAATAGAAGACCAAATCTTTACTCAGATCGAATTTCTTCATTGCCTCCTGGACTGAATAATACCTATCCCTATCTTCAAAATAACCGGTCTTGATTATCTCAATATGCTGCTTTGAGTAATAGGTCTTACCATATTCTACCTTTGATGGAATCTTGTGACGGCGAATAAAGGCAGCTGTAGCGTCTTTCGTCATCTTGTAGGTAGTTCTCATCTCTGCAGGAGTTATCCAATCAGTAATCTCTGCGTAATGATTCTTACGATTGTAGAGTTCATCGATACCTTTCTTCTCGTAGAAGTTGAAACGATTAAGCGAAATCTTAACAATCTTGTTTTCACGAGTAAGAGTCCAGACATGGCTTAAAGAGCATTTGAACATAGCAGCAACATCTTCTGCTGAGTAATATCCATCCGGGGTAGGAGGACATACGACTTCTTTTTCTTTTGGCTTCATGACTATCTTATCTGGTTCGTCAATTCGCTCGATTCGCTTTGCTCCTTCCAAACGCTGTTTTGCCACTTTATCAAAATCGGTACGGAATATCATTGTGAACTTACCACGTTTCTCAGTCTTGACTTCATAATTTTTGAGAGTGTATGATATTTGGTCTTTAGTGAACCCATACTTCTCTGTAATCTCTTCGTAGGTGTACCAGTCGGGATCGGGTCCAGCTCCTTTACGCTTGAAACTGTCGATGTGAATCTTTGAATAGTAAACGGACTTACCACGTTTTACTCTTGGAATCTTATGATGACAGACAAATGTGATGACTCCCTGTCGAGACATATTGTATATCTCCATGACTTCCTCCATGGTGTAGTAATTGTCAAGGTCTATCTCTTCCAAGAGGTCGGCGAACTTTGAATCAATTGCCTTTTTACTCCAAAAAGTGTTGCGTCCCTCGTACACTTTAGGGATTCCAAGTTTCTCACATCGGTTCCATACAGCCTTACGTCCGATGTTATACTTCTCCATGATCTCCTTCAAGCTGTAATACTCCTTATCCGCTTTCTTCTTATAAGATGTTTTCCTGTAAGGCACAGCATCGTCAAAGAACTTATCAAGGTCGCTGCGTCTAACTAATGTATGCCTACGCACACGTACAGCTTTTAACATACCTGAATAAAAGTAGCGATAGACAGTTGTTAAACCGACACCAAGCAGGTTCGCAATGTCTTTTGGCGTTAAAAACTGCTTGTCATTCAGTTCGGATGGAATAAGAGAACCTTGAGCATTTTCCTTTTCAATTTTCTTCTTTTCAGCCTCTCGTTTCCGAAAGGCGACACGTTCGCACTTTCTGGAGCAGTACTTGGTTGAAATTTTGGTGGCAACAAACTGCTTACCACACACAGAACAAGTCTTTAATATCTTCATTTTAATCTAATTTTGGTTACTCAATGAGGTCGCATGAGGTCGCTGATTTCTTTTCAACGATTTTCACATATTTTCATAGATTTTCATCGTTGTGCCCTAAGTTGCAAGTGTCGTGTAATTGAAGGTGAAATTTTCTTTTCACTTTTTTTCAAATAGTACCCGAAATTGCATTTTCATGCTTAGAAAAAGACACGAAATTTAGGGGCTCGAATGAAATTTGAGCCAAAATTACAATTAAAAAAGGATATAAACAAATAACAACGATTAAGTGTTAAAATGAAAAAAGCCACCCAATTAGGTGGCTTTCTGATAGTTACTAATATTTAGTGTACTTTGTTGATTATCAGCTACTTACCGATGCAGAAGTGAGTGAAAATATTCTGGAGGGTTTCTTGCGGGGTTATGCGCTCTTCGCCCGTGATTTCTGCAAGGTGGTCGATAACCATGCGGAGGTCTTCGGCGAGTAGGTCGCCGCTGAGACCAAGATCCATAGAAGCGATTAAACGCTGGAGCGATTCGTCTGCGTTGAGCAGGGCGGAGTAGTGGCGTGCGGAGGTTATGACGATGTCGCTTTCTGATATCTGAGGAATGTCGGCAGCTTCGACGATAAGCTGTTCGAGACGCGAGAGGTTGGTGCCGTACTTGGCGCTGATGTCCACTAACTGTGAGTCTTGAATTTTGAGTTTTGAATTTTGCGCTCGGCTCGTAGAGACGCTTGTCTGAGCAAGAGTTGTCGGCTTCGCCGATGAGGAGTTGTTCAATGATGAGTTAGGAAGGTCGATTTTGTTGCGTACAATGATGAGCTTCTTGCCTGCCACGCGCTCCTTTATGCCTTCTATCTCAGCCTCTGTCGGTTGTTTGTCGATAAGCCAAAGCACAATCTTCGCCTCTTGCATCTTTTGGAATGTGCGCTCAATGCCGATATTCTCAACGATATCATCGGTTTTGCGAATGCCGGCTGTATCGACGAAGCGAAACTGTATGCCATTGATGATTGTAGTGTCTTCTATGAAGTCGCGTGTAGTGCCATGAACGTCGCTCACGATAGCTTTCTCCTCGTGGAGGAGATGGTTGAGGAGCGTGCTCTTTCCGACGTTGGTGTTTCCGACGATGGCTACTGGGATGCCGTTCTTGAGGGCGTTGCCTACCTCGAAGGAGTGTGCGAGCGAGACAAGACGCTGGTGGATGTCGTTAGCGAGTGCATATAGTTCAGAGCGATCGGCAAACTCCAAGTCCTCATGATCGGAGAAATCAATCTCCAATTCTAAGAGAGAGGTGAGTTTAAGGAGATGAGCACGCAGTTCTGATAGTTCGTTGCTGAAATGTCCCTTCAGCTGACTGAGCGCCATATCGTGAGTTGCCTTGTTTGTGGAACTTATAAGGTCGGCTACAGCCTCTGCCTGCGAAAGATCCATCTTGCCGTTAAGGAATGCACGCTGTGTGAACTCGCCAGGACCAGCAGGTAAGCATCCGTTCTCTGTGAGCAGGAACATCACCTGTTGGAGTATGTATGACGATCCATGGCAGGAAATCTCCACAGAGTCCTCTCCAGTGTAAGAGTGTGGGGCGCGAAATATAGAAACAAGCACTTCGTCTACGACCTCATTGTCTGCATTGATGATATTGCCGAAAGCAAGGGTGTATGCCTTGCGTTGTGACAAAGAGAGATTGGAGCTGATAGGACGGAAGACCTTATCAGCTATGCTGATTGCTTCGGGGCCTGAGATTCTAATAATGCCAATCGCACCACCAGGGGCGGTTGCGATGGCGCAAATTGTATTGTTGTTCATTGTGTGTTCTGGGTTACTTGTTGGGCATAGCTTCCTTGATGAAGCCATGACGATAGGCGTAGAGTAGGCGCTGCAGGTCGTTGATCTGATTTTTCAGTTCGCGACCTATATCGGTATCTGCAACGCGCATGCGATGCGCCGACATCTCTACAATCTGCGTCGTCGATTTGATATCGGTACACTTCTGTATGGCGTCGATTGTGGATGTGAAGGGCTCGTGCTGCACGAGTACGAAGCCGCGGCTATGATAGACGAGCGTGTAGCCCGCAATGCCGGTCTCCTTGTGGTAGGGCTGAGAGAACCCGCCGTCGATAACCATCAGTTTTCCGTTCGCCTTAATAGGGTTCTCGCCATTGCATACGTGTACCGGCACATGTCCGTTGATGATATGTCGGTTCTCGCCTACAACATCGAAAGCGTCCATTATATTGTCAACGATTTGTTCGTTATCGCGTAGCTTGAAGTAGTTGCCTTTTTCTTCTACATGTGTCTCCTTGTCTTCGATGAAGTAGCGTTCAAATGTTGCCATTTTCGATTTGTCGAAAAGCGGACTATCCGTACCGCACCAAAGATAGAGGAAGTAGTCGATGGCGTAGTTGCGTTCCTCTGGCGTAGAATCGCTTTGGAAAGCCGAGCGTATGAGCATCCCTATATTGTACATTAAGTCCTTGCCCGAGCACTTTGTGCCCGGAATTATTTCTACTTCCTTCAGCTTTCCATCCTCGTCGAGAGGTATTGACGCATGGAAGAGCAGGTTGTTGTTGTATACCGCATACATACAACCGTGCTGCAGGAGCAGACGTATGTGCTTATGCAGCTTCTCGCTCACCTGGAACGAGTGGTTAATCTTATCCATGAGTTGTTTTTCCTCAGGCGTGAGTCGGTTCGGATGCTCTGGGTCGATTGTCGGGAAAGAGTTGCTCTTTAGCGGATACTCCTTACCATTGAGAGTTATGGTACCCTTTTCGTAGTCGATGAAGTTGAGCATGAGGCGGTCTGCCATCTTCCACTTGGCGTGGCGCTTTATGATGGCTGCCTCTTCCTTGAACTGCAGCACGGTTATAGCCTTGTGCATGAGGGCAGCAAGACGTTTCGACTTCTCGTCGACCCGCGCAGAATCGGCAGACGAAATTTTCGGGATGAACTCCTCGCAAGGATCGTTGCCATAGGTGTCCATAGCGAACGTGGCAAGCGGCATGAGGTTGATGCCGTAACCCTCCTCAAGCGTTGTCATGTTGGCATAGCGCAGCGAAAGACGTATAACATTGCATTGGCATGCGCGGTTGCCAGCCATAGCTCCCATCCATAGCACATCGTGGTTGCCCCATTGTATGTCCCAAGAGTGGTAGCGCGAGAGCGTGTCGAGAATGATGTGCGCACCAGGTCCGCGGTCGAAGATGTCGCCGAGGATATGTAATTGGTCGATAGAAAGGCGCTGTATAACGTTAGATATGGCTATGATGAAATCATCGGCACGTCCCGTTGATATGATTGTGTCTATAATCACGTTTACATAGTCGGTCTTATTTGCGTCATCGGTTCGCTCGTGCAGCAACTCCTGAATGATATAAGAGAAGTCGCTCGGTAGAGCCTTGCGCACTTTCGAATGGGTGTATTTGCTCGAAACCAAACGGCATACAGCCACGAGGTTGTGTATTGTGATGTGATACCAATCGTCGAGATTCTCCTCAGAAGCCTTTATTAGTTCAAGCTTCTGGTCGGGATAATATATTAATGTACAGAGTTCGCGTTTGTCCGATTCGCGCATGAGATTGCCGAAAAGCTCATTCACTTTTCGCTGGATATTGCCCGAAGCGTTCTTCAGAATATGCAGGAACGCCTCGTATTCACCATGAATGTCTGCAACGAAATGCTCCGTGCCTTTAGGCAGATTGAGAATAGCCTGCAGGTTAATTATCTCCGTGCTTGCCTCAGAGATGTTCGGGAACGACTGGGCAAGCAGTTGCAGGTATTTTATATCGTTGGCTGTAAATTTATGGTCTTTTCTCATATCGTAGTGTTTGTTTTGTGGGGTACGATTTAGATGATATACTTCGTCATATGCTTCATCTGTTTATCGGCAGAAGAAGCGATTGGCATGAAGCCCTCCGTAAGATGCGATTTCTCCTCAAGAAGCGCCATTGAAGAAGCGGCGAACGACAATAGTCGCATATCGCTTAATGTCTTATGCATTGCGCCTTCGTCGTAATCGCTGTTTATAAGCGTGTCTGAAAGAGAATCAAGCAACGATTGGCGTATCGTCTCGCGCTTGTAAGCGTATTGTAGATACAAAAGAAGTGCAATTATATCCTTGATGGCTTCGTCTGAAACGCCCTTGAGTTTTTGCTGTATAACCTCTTTCACATGCGCTTCGTGTTCGTTGTATGTCTTTACATACAGTTCGTTGAATAGTCGAAGCATAGTTGTCTTGTCGGTCGTAGACGTGAACTTCTCGTTGGCTATGACTACGATAGGCGCATTAGGAGAAATCTTTTTTATAAGTCGAGCTTCTGCCGGACCGCAACAATGGAAGACGGTAGGAGCAAGCATGCATGATAGGGTGGTGAGCTGTTCTGTCAAACCGTTTGCGGAGGTGAAGACCACAGGCACGCCCTTGTTCGTGTAATGCTTGATAGTCGTAGCCGAAGCAGACGACCATTTGCCGCAGATATGCACAAGGTCGGGCGCTGTGTCCACAACTTCCACATCTCCAAAAGCGCTGATGCTTTCAGAGATAGTGCTCAGCAAGTACTTGTTCAAGGGTGTCGCCGAACTTTTGACAAGACTTATAAACTTGATTCTCATATCTTATGTGTGGAAAAAACGTGTTTGTCGGCTCGCATATAGCGCAACTTCGTGAGCATGTCAAACCACACGAGCGAGAGTTCGTAGAATGGTATTGCCCATGCCGAGATACGCTCGCCGAACAAACGGCACTTCTTTTTGACCAAAATGATACGCAGAGTTAATGTAAACGTGATGCAGACGACAGCAATAGCTAAGGCTAACCATCTGCCCGTTACTCCGCTATACACTCCGGCTGCTATCAACGCTGCATAGTTGAGATACATAAGCAGAACGTCGAATGCGTATGTCAGGCGCATTCTCGACTTGCGCTCGAGATGGCTGCCTACATGACTGTTTGCGATGCAGAACTCGGTCCATGTCTTTTTCGTGCGACATTCCTGATGGAGGAACGAATCGGGGTTAAGAGAGATGGCGGCAGAGCCAGGCTCAGCAAACTTGTTGATGATGAAGTCGTACTCGCCATACACATGCTGCAGGTTGCCACGATAGCCGTCCTTGCCGATGAACTCTGAACGCTTGAACGCTATGTTCGCTCCTGTAGAGCGATACGCCATGCCGCGAGCAGCCGAGCGAAGATAGTAGCACGCCTCGCGCAGACGTATGAAACGGCGGTAGGGCTTCACGTCGTCCTTATAGTTGGAGTAGCCGACAACGAGATTGGTGTTGTCGTCGATATTGCGGGCTATGCTTTGCAGCCACTTGTCGGAAGCAGGAGCGCACGAAGCGTTGAGCATAACAATCCACTCGTTGTGAGCCGCCTTTATGCCGAGCGAAGCCGAGAGCTTGGGCTTGCTCATGAAAAGCGAACGCTTGGGAATGTACGTTGTGTACAGGTTCTTGTGGTCTACATATTTGCCCAGCACAGCCTCAAGGTCGAGGTCTCCCTTTTCGCCTACAACGATAACTTCAAAACCCGGAGCATAGTCCTGGTCGAACAAGAGAGGCAGATGCTTGTCGAGAGCTTCCACATCGTTCTGTGAAAGCACAACGACGGTAATGGGTGGCAGTTCGCAACCTTCTTCCTTGTAGCTTCTGTTGCTCTTAACCGAACGGAAAAAAGGATTAGCCACTACCGACACGACGGTCAGCAGCAGAACTACGATACATATTATGATTGTTATATTGTCGATTAACATTTCTGTGATGATTTACAAATCTTCTGTAATGTAGCCTTTCGGCAGTTTTCGGCAGTTGTACGAACTTGCCATAATCTCGCCGTATGCGCCTGCTGAGCGAATAGCGATGAGATCGCCACGACGACACTTGTTAAGGTCTATTGCCTTAGCGAAGACGTCGCTCGACTCGCAGATTGGTCCCACGACGTCGTAGGTCTCTGTCGGCTCCTCGCTCGTGAGGTTCTGAATCTTGTGCAGCGCCTGATAGAGAGCCGGACGTATTAGGTCGGTCATGCCTGCGTCGAGAATAGCGAACTGCTTGTGCGTGCCCTGCTTAACGTAGAGCACACGAGAGATGAGCGATCCGCATTGAGCCACGATAGAACGTCCCAACTCGAAGTGCAGCTGCTGTCCTTCGCGCAGACGTAGATGAGTGGTGTATGTGCGGAAGTAGTCTTTGAAGTCGGGAATAGGCTGACGGTCGGGCGAGTCGTAGCTAACGCCGAGTCCGCCACCCACGTTGATGCTCTGTACACGTATGTTCTGCTTTTCGAGCTTATCCTGCAACTCGTTGATGCGGTTGCATAAAGCCTCGAAGTCGCCCATGTCAAGTATCTGAGAACCAATATGAAAGTGCAGACCTACAACGTTGATATTCTTCATTGCGTCGGCACGTTCTATCACTTTCTCCATGTCCTGCATGGCGATGCCGAACTTGTTCTCGGCGAGTCCGGTTGTGATGTTTGCATGAGTATGAGCGCCAATATTCGGGTTGATGCGGAAGGCTACATTGGCGGTCTTGCCCGCAGCAACAGCCAGCTCCTCTATAACCTCCAGTTCGGCAATCGACTCCACGTTGAAGCAGGCGATGCCTTTCTCCAGTCCGAGGTTAATCTCCCAGTCGCTCTTGCCTACGCCGGCATACACCACCTTGTCAGCAGGAAAGCCTGCTTCGATAGCCGCCTTTATTTCGCCGCCACTCACGCAGTCGGCACCAAAGCCATACTGGCTTATTATACGCAATATCTTCGGGTTGGCATTTGCTTTTACAGCATAGTGAACGTGAAAATTGTCATGCTTATCACATTCCTTTTTTATAACCTCTAATGTATCACGCAGCAACTGCGTATCATAATAATAGTAGGGTGTTGCTATCCTATTTAATTTGTCAACCGAAAACATTCTTTGTGTATTTAAATGGTTATTATTATAAATGATATAAGGAGTTAACTTCGTGGCTACGCCATTATCTCCGTTAACTCCTACAATATTGTTCTTTGACGTGCAGTCTTTCTTTTACTTATGGTTGAAGAGCACGTCCGAGAGGCTTTGCAACGCACGCACCTTGTCAGATTCTCTGATGAGGAACGAAATGTTATAGTTGCTTCCGCCATACGAAATCATACGCACGGGGATATTCTTCATAGCGTCCAAGACAATGCTTTCGAAGCCGAGGTTGTTCCAGTCGAGGTCGCCCACAACGCATACGATGCACATGTCCGAGTCGACGGTTACTGTGCCGTACTTCTTCAGCTCATCTACAATCTCGTTGAGATGAGACGTGTTGTCGATACTCATCGAAACACCCACCTCGCTCGTTGTAATCATATCGATAGGAGTCTGGTAGCACTCGAAAATCTCGAACACCTTGCGGAGGAAGCCCGTAGCAAAGAGCATGCGCGACGACTTGATCTTGATAGCCGTGATGTTATCCTTAGCTGCAACAGCCTTAATTTTGCCTCTGAGCAGCACGTTGTCGATGATAGTGCCCTCGGCCTTCGGGTCGAGAGTGTTCTTGAGGCGTACGGGTATGCCAGCGAACTTAGCCGGCTGCACGCAAGTAGGGTGCAGAATCTTTGCGCCGAAGTAAGCAAGCTCGGCAGCTTCCTCGAAGTTGAGCTGGCGTATAGCCTCGGTCTTCTCAACCACGCGCGGGTCGTTGTTGTGCATACCGTCGATATCGGTCCATATCTGAATCTCCTCGGCAGGCAGAGCCGCTCCGATGAGTGAAGCCGTGAAGTCGCTACCGCCGCGCAGCAGGTTGTCAACCTCGCCGTAAGCGTTTCGGCAGATGAATCCCTGCGTGATATATATCTGATAGCCCTCGTTCTCTTTCATTAACGCAGCCAACTTCTCCTTAATGTAGTGGGTGTCGGGTTCTGCGTTCTTGTCTGTACGCATGAAGTCGAAAGCCGACAGCAAGCATACCTTCACGCCCTGCTCCTGCAGGAAGTTTGTAACCATATTGGTGCTGATAATCTCGCCCTGCGCTACTATGTTCTTCTCTTCGAAACTTGTGAAGAGGTCTTTTGTGAACGAACGGAGATAGTTGAATTCAGATGCAAGGAACTCGCGAGTGCGCTGTTTATATTCGTCGGTAGAGTAGAGTTCCTCTACGTGCTGCATATATTTCTGCTCAAGATTGTTGATTACATCGTTAGCTCCGTCGGAGTTCTTCTTGTAGAGATAGTTGGAGATCTCGACGAGTGAGTTTGTTGTTCCTGACATTGCAGACAACACAACAAACACTTGCTCTCCTGACTCAGAGACCATTGTCGCAACGGATTTCATGCGTTCCGGAGTACCTACAGAGGTTCCTCCAAATTTCATTACTTTCATTAATGTTTTATTATTTTGTTTTTACTTGTACTTTTACTTGTTATATCTGTCTGTCACGTCGTGCAGCTTGCCTTGCTCACATTCGAACACACGTCCCGGGAACTTCTCGATGAGTCCGTGGTTATGTGTAGAGAAAACGACGGCTGTGCCCGTGTGGCTGATTTCGTAGAGCAGACCTACAATCTTCTCCGCAGTCTCAGGGTCGAGGTTTCCGGTAGGCTCGTCTGCGATGATAATCTTCGGACTGTTGAGCAAGGCGCGTGCGATAGCAATGCGTTGCTGTTCGCCGCCCGACAGCTCGTGCGGCAGGCGCAGCTTCATGTCTTGCATACCTACGGCTTCGAGCACCTGCTCTATGCGTTCTGCAATCTGCTTCGACGATTTCCAACCCGTAGAGTGTAGCACAAACTCGAGGTTGCGGTACACGTTGCGGTCGTGCAGCAGCTGAAAGTCCTGGAAGATAATGCCCATCTCGCGACGCAACGCCGGTATCTCGCGACGCTTTATGTTAAGCAGGTTGCGACCCAAGACTTCTGCCTTCTCGGCGTCGTCCTTGTCGAAATCTACTTCACAGTATATTGTTTTCAGGAGCGACGACTTGCCCGAACCCACTTTGCCGATTACGTATACAAACTGGTCGGCGTCAACCTGAAAGTTAACGTCGTTGAGTACGTTGTCGTCTGCCTGACAGACATTTGCTTTTTGATAATCTATTAACATCTTCGTTCTTTTATTTTACTGCCATTGATGATAGCAACCGCAAAGTTACGAATTTTCTTTGTAACTATGTGGCGTTTGCACTTATTAATTGCGTATGGGCACTATTATTTGAGCGCTTCGAGTTCTTCGCAGAGCTCTGTCCAGCGTTCCTCCTCTTCGTCCATTCTCGACTTTATAGCTGTATATTCGTTTATGAGAGTCATGTCGGCGGCGTTCTCAGGCTGGCAAAGCAGGGTGTCAATCTCTGAGATGCGGTTCTCCATAGCCTCGATCTTCGTTTCCGACTCCTTGATGAGTTTCTCCACACGGCGAATCTTCTTCTGCTGCTCCTTATGCTCGGCGTAGCTTATCTTGCCCGAGCTGACAGCTGCGTCGTCGTTCTGCTGTGCAGCTGTGGTCTGTGCAGGCGCAGCCGACTGCTGGCTCATGGCACCAAGCTCGTTCAGACTGCTGATGTCGCGCGAGCGCAGATAGTCGTATATGCCGCCGAGATGCTCGCGCACGGCGCCTCCGCCGAACTCGTACACCTTCGAAACGAGACCGTCGAGGAACTCGCGGTCGTGGCTGACGATGATAGCCGTGCCGTCGAAGGCGTTGATAGCCTCTTTCAGCACCTCCTTCGATGCCATGTCCAAGTGGTTGGTAGGCTCGTCGAGGATGAGCAGGTTCACCGGCTCAAGCAGCAACTTTATCATAGCCAGACGGCTACGCTCGCCACCCGACAACACCTTCACCTTCTTGTCGATTGCCTCGCCTCCGAACATGAACGCTCCAAGAATGTTCTTTATCTTCAGACGTATGTCGCCCTTAGCCACGCGGTCGATTGTGTCGAACACACTTATCTCACCGTCGAGCAGTTGCGCCTGGTTCTGTGCGAAGTAGCCAATCTGCACGTTGTGGCCCACCTTCAGATTGCCAGTGAACGGAATCTCGCCCATGATGCACTTCACGAGCGTCGACTTTCCCTCGCCGTTCTTGCCTACGAACGCCACTTTCTCGCCACGCTTTATGGTGAGGTTAACATCCTTGAACACGGTATGCTCGCCGTAGTCCTTGCGCACGTCCTCGCAGATGATGGGGTAGTCGCCCGAGCGTAGACACGGCGGAAACTTCAGATGCATCGTTGCGTTGTCCACTTCGTCCACCTCGATAGGCACAATCTTCTCCAACTGCTTTATGCGGCTCTGCACCTGAACGGCCTTCGTCGGTTTGTATCTGAAGCGCTCTATAAAGTCCTTTATATCAGCTATTTCCTTCTGCTGGTTCTCGTAAGCGCGCAACAGCTGTTCGTGGCGTTCGGCACGCAGTTTCACGTACTCGTCGTACTTCACCTTGTAGTCGTTCACCTGTCCGCATGATATCTCTATGGTGCGGTTAGTGACGTTGTTAATGAATGCGCGGTCGTGGCTCACCAGAACCAAAGCCTTTGCGCTCTGCTGCAAGAATCGCTCAAGCCAACCGATACTCTCGATGTCGAGATGGTTGGTAGGCTCGTCGAGCAGCAGTACGTCGGGGCGTCGCAGCAGAATCTTTGCCAGCTCGATACGCATACGCCAGCCGCCGCTGAACTCCTTCGTAGGGCGGTCGAAGTCGTTGCGTGTGAATCCCAAACCGGTAAGTGTGCGCTCTATCTCTGCCTCGTAGTTGTCGCCACCCATCATCATGTAGTGGTCGTGCTTCTGCGTGAACCTCTCCACCAGTTCGGCATATTCAGGGCTTTCGTAGTCGGTGCGCTCAGCCATCTGCTGGTTGAGCTCCTCTATCTGCGCCTTCAGCTTAGCCGTGTTGGCGAACGCCTTGCGTGCCTCCTCCTTTACGGTCGTGTTATCCTGCAACACCATAACCTGCGGCAGATAGCCGATAGTGGTGTCTGTCGGTATAGCCACATTGCCTTCAGTAGGCTTCTGCAGCCCGCATATAATCTTCAGCATCGTCGATTTGCCGGCGCCGTTCTTGCCCACAAGTGCTATGCGGTCGCGGTCGTTCACCACGAAACTTACGTTGCGGAACAGCGGTTTAACACCAAACTCTACTGACAGTTGTTCTATTGAAATCATTTTCTTCTTTTGTTTAAATACATGTTGTTATCGGGCTTTGCACGTCTACCATCCACTTCTCGCCCTGCTTCTTCAGCTCTAATTTAAACTTAGCGTTTGGACAGATAGTGGCAGGCTTGCCAATCGAGTCGCAGCTGAGAAAATTGCGCACTTCCACTATAGCCGTTGCCTTGTCGTCATCCAAATCAATCGACTCGACGTCGCATTCGGCTGTGTCGCGCTTAGAGTTGTATACGTCGACATCCTCCTGCGTGATGTTGGTAGCCTTGAAGCGCACCCACTTTTCCGATTCGGGCGTACACGCATTGAGAGCCTTCTGGTAGCGCAGGTTGAAGTAGTTCTGCGCGAAGCCAACAACACTCTGTTCTATGGCTTTCTCCTCTCTGTAAGAGCACGAAGCCGTAAGCAGAACGCCTGCGAGAAGACTCGCGAGAGCCGTCCGTTTGTGCGTATGAATCCCTTTGCTCGTATTCATTATCTGTTTGCTGTTTTTTTAATTCTGCATTTAAATATGCAAAGTTACTGATTTTTGTTTGTTTAGGCAAAATGTAGTTAAAGTTTTGTGCGAAACCAATATTTTTGATAACTTTGTAATGAAAAACCCCTCCATTTATTCTCTTCACATTATTATATAGCAATGTTCAAATTTATATCATTCGGAAGTGGAAGTTGCGGCAACTGCTACTATCTATATACAGAAAACGACGGACTCTTGATTGATGTTGGTGTAGGAACGCGAAGTCTGAAGAAAAGTTTCGGCGATTACGGGCTGCACATGCTCGGCGGATTTAGTTCGATTCTTGTTACGCACGACCATGCCGACCATATCAAGTCGGTAGGAAGCCTCAGCAAGAAGCTCAATCTGCCCGTCTATGCCACTCAACTTGTACACTCGGGTATGGACCGCAACTACTGTATGAAGATGAAGCTTGCGCAGGCAAACCGCCATTATGTAGTGAAGGGCGAGCCGTTCGAGACAAGCGGATTCCGCATAACGCCGTTCGGCGTGCCGCACGATAGTTATGACAACGTTGGCTACTCTATTGAGCACGAAGGCGTTGTCTTCACGCTTCTCACCGACGTAGGCCATATCACCGAAGAGATGAAGCAGATAATAAAGAATACCGACTATCTCGTGATAGAGGCTAACTACGACCCTCAGATGTTGCAGAACGGACCCTATCCGCGCTATCTGCAGGACCGAATCAGATGTGGCACTGGACACCTGAGCAATCCGCAATGCGGTGCTACGCTCGTAGAGAACTATACAGAACGCCTTAAGCACATCTGGCTCTGCCATCTAAGCGAGGAAAACAACCATCCCGAACTGGCACGCAAATCGGTAGAGCAGGCACTCTTGGACGCAGGCATTATGGTAGGCGACGAGGTGAAGCTTGATGTGCTTAGACGCAAACAGCCCACAGGCGTGTTCGAACTTGCGTAGTCGTGTGGTTTTAATAGTTAAGTCCTATGACTAAATAATACCGATATACAAAAGAATGGTTGTTACCACGGACTGGTAACATTGTTACCGAAGTTCGAAAACAATGTTACCGAAGTCGGGTAATGATGTTACCAGTTTGCGGTAAAGATGCTTCTTGCAACGATGTGAAACAACATTGAGGTATATTAATGCGAAAGACCCTGCCAAAAGCTATTGGCAGGGTCTTTTCAATTGATCAGTTACTATGGAAGTTGAGTTTAGTTCTCCATGAATTTCTTGGCTGCTCTCAGCTGGTGGCGCATGTTACTGAGCAGCTGCTGGCTCTCCTGCAGAAGATTGAGGTATACGAGCGATATCTGCAGCAGGTTGTTATCCTTCATCTGCGTGATGCGGTCGATGTGGCGCTTACGCACTACTGAGAGTTCGTCCTTGCACTTGTCGGCCAAAGCGAGCGTGTCGCGATAGTGCTCGAAGCGGCAGGTAGAGATCTGTGTTTCGGTCTGCTGCATAAGGTCGTTGATAGTGGCGCGTAGTGGGCGGAACTCGTCGATGTATAGCTGCGGAACAGGGTTGAAGTTGTTGTCCACATGCTCCTTAATCGGGTCGAGGATACGGCGCAGGCAGTAGATGTACTGCTCAGAAGAGTTGATGCCAAGGTGGAACCATGTGTTGCGCTCTATCGCGATATCCGTAGGAACTCGCTTCAAGGCAAGCAACTCCTGGCGGCGGAACTTCTTCAACATCTCCTTCTCTTTTCTAAGTTCGTTGTTCACCTTGCGCAGAGTGCGTGTGCGCTCGTTCTCCAAACCGTCGATAATATTGTTGAACTCGTCGATGGCGAAGCGTGTCATGAAGCTCTGTGTGCGCGATACGTGCTTCATGAGCAGGTCGAGCACAATCTCCGGGTCGCGGGTGCGCATCATCAGGCGGAACACATCTTCCTTCTCGCCCTCTTTCTCCTTGCTTGCATACTTGCGGTTGCTCTTGATGAGCAGCGCAACTACGAGCACAATGAACAGAATCTTGGCGAGTATGCCGCCGTAGAACATTATCAGGCAGACAAGGGCGCAGGCTCCGAAGGCTACGGCTGCGGTGATGAACCAACCGCCGATTACGCTGATTACACCAGTCACACGGAATACGGCACTCTCGCGGCTCCAAGCGCGGTCGGCGAGTGAAGAACCCATTGCAACCATGAATGTTACGTATGTTGTAGAAAGCGGCAACTTGTAGTTGGTACCGATAGTGATGAGCATAGATGCGAGCACGAGGTTGATGGCTGCACGCACTACGTCGAATGCGGCTCCGTCGTTAAGCTCCGCCTCCTGCTTGTTGAAGCGGCTGTCAATCCAGCGCGATACAGACTTCGGCATGTACTGCATTACCCTGCTATTGCCGTCCTGAGTGACGCGGACGATGCTGCGTGCCGCACGGCTCGAACCGAACATCTCGTCGCCTTCGTCCTGACGGCTAAGGTCGACGCTGGTCTTTATCACGTTGCGCGCCTTCTTAGATGTAGCCATAGCCACAATCATGATAACGCCGGCTGCAAGTAGGAAGAACGGAGGTGTCTGTGCCGACTCCATGAGCGAAGTCATCATATAGTCTCTTGCGTCAAGGCCGTTGCTGTTAGCCACATAGTCGCGGAACGAGTCTATGCCGGCGAGAGGCACACCGATGAAGTTCACAAGGTCGTTGCCGGCGAAAGCCATAGCAAGAGCGAATGTACCCATGAGCACAACGAACTTGAACACGTTGACGCGCAGCATGTGCAGAACCTGCATCATGATAGTTGAACCTATGAACGTGTAGAGCAACAGTAACGAGATGTTGCTGTCAATCCATGTACGAACGTCCTCTGCGATAAAGCGGCTCTTGCCCAAGCCTTTAAGGAAGATGAAGTAGGAGAGAGCTGTGAAGGCGATACCGCCGAAGAGTGCGATAGAGTAGCGCGAGTGTTTCTTATAATTAAAAGTGAAAACTATACGTGAGAGCCATTGCACAATCATACCGAAGAAGAAGGCGATAGCCACACTCACGAAGATGGCGACAATCACGCTCAACGCCTTGTCCGTGTTAAGCAGGTCGGCAAAGCCGAGCGTCGGGTCGGCTGCAATCTTGATAGCTGCAAGGACGAACGTACCGCCAAGCAACTCGAACACGAGCGAAACGGTAGTAGAGGTCGGCATGCCGAGCGTGTTGAACATGTCGAGCACGATAACGTCTGTAACCATTACGGCAAGGAAGACGGTCATTACGTCGTAGAACGAGAAATTGGCAGGTTGCATAATGCCGTGTCGTGCCACGTCCATCATACCCGAGGACATTACGGCGCCTATTGCCACACCTGCCGAAGCAACGATGAGCACCGTGCGGAACTTCGCCACCTTAGCTCCGATGGCGCTGTTAAGGAAGTTGACGGCGTCGTTACTTACTCCAACAAAAAGGTCGAATACTGCCAGACATAGCAGAAAGACCACAATCGCTAAATAAATTGTTTCCATTTATATATTATACTTTGGTTTTTTCATGGTGCAAAATTACTCGCTACGTATTACACCGTGTTTAAACACATGTTACAATCCGGTTACAACCCGCAAAAACTGTCAGTCTGATAGTGGCAGACATTGTAAAAAAAGCATAAAATAGGGAAACTCCTAATGCTTTTTAGGCAAAATCCCTATACTTATATAATAATTCGCATTAATTTTGTAGTTGAAAAAGTGTAGGGCTCCTAAATGGAGACCTGTTAACGTAGAACTTAAATATATACTAATATGATACGCAGATTGTTATTGGCAGCAATTGTCGGGATAATGTCACTCCCGATGGTGGCTCAGGATGATGACGACATGTACTTTGTTCCGAAAAAGCAAAGCAAAGACGTGATAGAGTTTGAGAAGGGTGACGGTACGTACGATCTTTCGGCGCTCGACTCGACAACAATGATGATGTCGGACTCGGCACGCTATTTCGATGGCGCTGACGACGAGTTTGTATGCTCGCGCCGTATGCAGCGTTTCGACGACTTCTATTGTCCGTCGCTCTATAGTTACTGGGACGATCCGTTCTGGTATGGTTCTTATGGCTGGTATTCGCCGTATCGCTCGTCATGGTATTGGCGCTGGTACGGCTACAATTCGTGGTATAGCCCGTGGTACTATTCGTGGTATAATCCGTGGTACAATCCATGGTACTACGACTGCTGGGGTTGGAACCATCCTTATTGGGGCTGGGGCGTGCCATACGTTCACTACTCTTATCGCGGCAGACCAAACCCGTCACGCAACTTCACTTCGGGCGGTTTCGGCAGCGGCTCACGATTCGGCAACCGCAACACCACGACACGCACACAGCGTAATACATACGGACAGCGCAACTCGACACGCAACAACTCGCGCTTCGACAACAACCGCAATCAAAACCAGCAGTTCAACCGTCGTCCCGACTATGCTCAGCCGCAATATCGTAACAATGGTTTCGGCAGCAATCGTGGAAGCTTCGGCGGAGGTGGCTTCGGTGGAGGCAATCGCGGCGGTGGTAGCCGTGGCGGTTTCGGCAGCAGAAGATAATAAAGGTGGAAGCCCTTCCATCACAATATAGTTTTCTCGTCACATTATTAATTTAATAATACAGCAATGAAAAAGATTTTAACAGCCTTCTCGTTCGCAATGTTCGGCGTTGCGGCAATGGCTCAAGAGACATACGACAACGCACAACTTGCGACAAAGGATCTTAACGGTACGGCACGCTACGTAGGTATGGGTGGTGCGATGGAGGCTCTCGGCGCCGATATCACAACCATGAACACCAACCCTGCAGGCGTGGGTCTGTTCCGCCGCAGTATGATTACCGGTTCGTTCGGTTTCAACAGTCTGTCGGGCACAAAGGATATCGGCAAGGACAAAACAAAGGCAAGTTTCGACCATGTGGGCTTTGTATATGTGATGCGTTCGGGAAGACATTCGTATGTCAACTTCGGCGCAAGCTACACAAAGAGTCGCAACTTCAACCAGATTGTTACGGCATCAGGTAGACTCAACGGTGCTTCGCAGAACAAGGTTTCGAGCATGAAGAACTACAACGACTACTATCGTCTTGAGGACCATAACGGCGAATTGACAAGCCAATGGGGCAGCAATGACTATCCCGACCTTGCGTACAACCAGGTAGACTACCTTTATAGCAACGCTTTGCTTGGCGGCAAGAATAGCGAGCTCATCGGTATGAACGCCAATGGTTATAAGGGTGGCTACTATCTTGGCGATGCTAACGGAGCGCTCGACGCTTCGGGCAATCCGCGTGCTGCCTATTATGACGCTACGGGCTACGACTTCAGACGCGGTTCGAGTGGTTACATCGGCGAGTACAACTTCAATCTCAGCGGCAACTCAAAGGATCGCTTCTATTGGGGCTTGACGTTCGGAATGTATGATGTAAACTATCGTTCGGCTTCTGTATACAAGGAGAATCTCGTGAATAGTGCGCAGAAGGCTATCGGCGACGTCACCATCGCCGACGAGCGCACTATCAGCGGTTCGGGCTTCGACGTTAAGGCTGGCGTTATCTTCCGTCCGATTGAGGAGTCGCCGTTCCGTGTGGGCTTGTATCTGCACACTCCGACTTGGTACGACTTGAAGACTGAGAATCGAACGACCCTACTCAGCAACCTCGCAGAAGGATATGGCAAGGGCAACCAGTCGACAAGCGGCAGATACGACTATAAGTTCTATACTCCTTGGCGCTTCGGCGGCAGCCTTGGCTATACCGTAGGCAACTATCTGGCTTTGGGCGCTACATACGAGTATGCCGACTACTCTTATTGTGACATCCGTGTAAATGATGGCGGTTCGTACGATTATTGGGGCAACTATTATGAGGAGACTTCGCGCGACGAGGCAATGAAGAACAATATAAAGAGCGTGCTCAAGGGCGTTTCTACGTTGAAGATTGGCGCTGAGTACAAGCCGACACGCAATGTTGCTTTGCGCTTAGGCTACAACTACGTGTCGCCAATGTACAACAAGAACGGATATAAGGACGGAACTCTCAACTCGTATAGCAACTACTACAGCTCTACGACCGATTACACCAATTGGAAAGCTACCGACCGCGTTACTGCCGGTATCGGTTACGCATACAAGAAGTTTTCTGTAGATTTGGCTTATCAGTACAGTCGCACAGAAGGCGAGTTCTTCCCGTTCATGAGCTATTCGGACTTGGCTGCCGTGGGTGGCGACAAGACGAAATACGACGCAGGATACGACAACTTCTGCGATGGTAAGAAGGTGACAGACAACCGCCATCAGGTGCTGCTTACACTCGGTTACAAGTTCTGATATAGCGCTTGCTTGATACTTTTTACCAAAAAAAGACGCTATAAATTTGCAGCATAGGAAAAAAAACAATACCTTTGCATCGCATTTCAACAAAAAGCAGAGGCCGATATGGCTCAGTTGGTAGAGCAACGCATTCGTAATGCGTG
>OMEP01000075.1_pt1 | contig 21673 bp, 17 predicted proteins | sample 1645411 | NCBI WGS metagenome assembly OMEP01 (sample SAMEA103958158, study PRJEB25191) | human gut metagenome | reverse complement strand
TATTGAGATTACCAACTTTTACAAAGACTTTCTTATCCCGAACTCAGGTTATTAACGAAATAGGATCTTTATCAAATTCTTTAGTATCTAAATTAGACACAGTTTCTTTCATCACAGGATATGGCTTAAATACAATTTTAAGCAACATTTTCGCACCAATACTACTTCCCATCCAATAACCCTTTGCCACATCTTCATTCTTTACCTTAAAATAGAAAACATAGTTTGTGCCTTCCAAATGTAATGTTTTGGTATTTGTTATTGTTGAGATATAGTGTATATAGGCAGACACATTTTTCCCTTCATACACAGGTTTGAGGAATATCGGAGTTTTGTATGGTTTTGGATTTTTGTTCCAAACGCTTGGCAATGATTTTTGCGCCATAAGCGGAACGAACTTTATCCATTCTTTAGATTTTGAATCGTAGTACTTAATGCTCTTTATTTCTGTAGATTTGTATTCTTTCTTTACTCTAGACTTGGAATCTTTAGCAACAACGACATCACCATCATCAAGCATAAATAAAGTTTTTGTGACTCCCTTAACCACATTCCCGTTGTTTAAGGTAATTTCAACATTGTCCTGTGCTTGTACCATTACACACAACAAGAGGGCAAGAAACATAAAAAATATTCTTTTCATACTCATGTTTTTTTACGGTTTGACTTAATGTCACAAAAATACTTTTTTTCTTTGCTATCCAAAAAAACAAACACGTTTTTTTAACTTTTTTATCCGTGCGAATAGTAATATTTAACGCTTGAAACGAAAAATGGTTTATGGAAACTGTTATCTGTTATTTGTTATCTGTACAGCAAAAAAAATCGTTTTTGGAAACTGTCAACTGTAACGCTTGGGGATGATGTTATTGACCTGTCATGTGACATTTTACTCTTGTATAGACTACACCCTTTATCCAAGTCTTCAAAAGAGACATTTGAGATAGTGTTACTTATAAGAAGTTTTTTAACTCGTAGAGAACAAACAGTTGCCCCGGAATTTTTCAAATAAAATAGCTCCTCACCGTTCTCCAATGATTATGATTCGCATAAATCCTTGCATTTCTCCCAATAGGCATCGAATTCCTCTTTGCTAACCAACATATTGGTTTCTATCGAATACAAGTCATATTGCAGGATAATGGACATCGGAGGATTGTGTTTGATGAAATCTTCTGGAAAGCAACCATCTATTTCGACATTAGCTACGCAATAGTTGCCATCTGCAGAAATTGTGATAGCCTTTGATACTCTCACGCAATCAAACTCGCCATAGCAAACCGTGTCGAACACCTTTATCTTGAAATAGAACTTGTATATCAATATTCTATTGTTGCATGGAAGTTGTTTTCTCAGACGGATGCACAAATGAGCCAAGGACAACAAAAAACTTTTCTTTGCATCCTTTGGAGACATTATCAGTGTGAAGTGCTTGCCAAGCTGACCTACGGAATTCACTTCGACTTTTGTTTCTGGGGCTTCCTTGGAGACAAGTATCTTGACTTCATTCACCGCCTTGCTCCAAATCTCGACGTAACCAGGAAAAATAAGGTAATAGTAGCTGCTGAAAAAGAACTCCTTCGTCTCAGGCTTGTACTGTATAAAGAAGTTGGCTGAATCAAAAGATTCGGTAAACTGTTCTTCAGGCATAATCCGAGAATCATTGGGCGACTTCTCGCAAACCCTACTAAGCATCTTGACTCGCCTCTTGAACCATAACCATATTTTGTATCTTTTGGCAAAGAGTACAAAAGCAATCGAGACAACAGCCAAAACGACAAGCACGACCACACCGATAATATCCGAGCAGATATGAGTGATGACACCTATGCCATATATGATGACAATGCACCATAAAACGACCATTCCAAGTTTAGACATTATTTTTTCTATCATAAAGCTATTCGTTTTTGTGGTTTTTTGAATCCACGATTTTCTGTTATCTATGATACAGGCATTAGTGTCCCGTTAAAATCGGGACACTAATGCTGTAAATTATTATTGTTATTCTACTTTGTTGTTACTTTCTTGTATTTCTGGTTGCTTGCTGTAGGATTTTCAGGATTGGTCATCTGCAAATATCCTGCTGCAACAAGGGAGGTGATGTAACGTTCACGGTTCTTGGTTTGATTGGATAAACCAAGGCGTTCCATGATCTCTGCGGTGGTTCGAGGAACTGAACAGAAATTGACTATATCCCTTTGCTTATTAGACAATGACACTTTTTTAGTGTCAGAGTGTCTAAGTTGGTGTTAGAGTGTCTAAGTTGGTGTTAGAGTGTCTAAGTCTGGTATCTAAGTCAGTGCCAGAGTGTCTAAGTCGAGTGTCATGGTCGTTCTCGGAAGTGTCTAAGTCGGTGCCAGAGTGTCTAAGTCGAGTGTCATGGTCGGTGTCAGAGTGTCTAAGTCGAGTGTCAGAGTCTTCGACTTGATTACTTTTTTCCTCGACTTGGTTACCGACTTGGTTACTTTCACCCTCGACTTGGTTACTTTCTTCTCTCCAAACCGTGATGACAAATTCCTGTGCCTTGTCATTATTCATAAACGTGACATTGATATCTTCGTCCAGTGCACGAGTGATGCCACTACCCACTCCAGTGTATGGCAGCAAGTATATGGCATTGTTAAAAAGGAACATATTGCGAGGCATAGAGGTTCCTGCCTTTATGTCATCAATAGTGAGTCCGTAAGGCAATGCACCCGGACTGTGAATCTCAACACGATTGTCGAAAATGAAAATGCGAACAGGGGCTTTCATGTTCAACGAGCGATGTACAAGGCTGTTTACCGTGAACTCAACCAAATCAGCACGTTACGAGCAATCAGTAAGATTTCAATAAGTATATTAATAAGGTAGCGTCACCTTGAACAGCGGATTGTCTACATGCTCCTTGCGTATAACGTCTACAAGTTCGGCTACTATGTCGGGATGCGCAGCGCTCACGTCGTTGTCCTCGTGCAGATCGGTGGCGAGGTTGTACAGGCGCGGCTTGCCCTTTACGACAATCAGCTTCCAGTCGCCACGGCGCACAGCAATCTGGTCGGTCTCGTGAAACTCCCAGTAGAGATGGTCGTGTTGCAGCTGCTTGGCATCGTCGCCGAGGAGCGTCGGAGCGATGGAGAGTCCGTCGAAGCCGTCGCCCGCGAGCTGGCGGTTGGTGTAGCGCTTGCGGAAGTTCTTCACGCCGGCGAGGTCGCAGAACGTAGGCATGAGGTCGTAGAAGGCGAACTGCAGGTCGTTCACCTCGCCCGCCTTGACGTGTCCGGGCCACCATGCGATGAACGGAATGCGTATGCCGCCCTCGTAGCACTGGCGCTTGAGTCCGCGCAGCTTGCCGTCGCGTCCGAAGAATTCGGGGTCGGCGCCGCCCTCCTCATGAGGTCCGTTGTCGGAGGTGAAGATGACGAGCGTGTTCTTGTCGAGGCCCTTCTCGCGCAGTTTCGCCATCACCTCGCCCACGTACTGGTCGAGACGCGTTATCATTCCGGCAAACTGTGCGTGAGTATGCTCCACGGCGTTGTAGCGCGAGCCCTCCTGTCCGCCCCACGTCTTGTCGACGAAGAACTTCTTCTCGTAGCCCTCCACGATGCTGTCGTAGGGCTGTGCCAGTTCGGCGTGAGGCAGGGTGTACGTGAGGAAGCCCACGAACGGCTTCTTGCCGTCCTGACGGTCAATCCACTCGAGCGCCTTGTCGTGAATGATGCGTGCCGAATACTGCTGGCGCTTATGGTAGTCGCGTCCGAACATGGGGTACTGTATGTTCTGCTCCATCACCTCGCGCACTACCGCCGTGTCGCCCATAGAGCGCGAGTAGCGGTTGAGGAAGTTGGGATAATACAGATGCGCCTGAAACTGGCAGATGTAGCCGTAGAACTCGTCTACGCCGCGCTTGTCGGGCGTAGAGGGCGAGCCTTCGTAGCCGCCAGCCCACTTGCCGAAGACACCTGTGGTGTAGCCGTGGTCCTTCAGCATCTCGGGCAGAATCTTGTGCTGCGGATCGTAAGGCTCCTGACCCACAACAGCAAAGTCTACGTTGTTGCCGTACATCACGGTATGCTCGGCTGACCAGTACTCGCGGTTGCCGCGCACGTGTCCGTGACCCGAGTGCTGACCCGTCATTATCGAAGCGCGCGAGGGCGCAGACACCGGCGAACCGGCGTAAGCCTGCGTGAAGCGCATGCCCTCCTCAGCCATGCGGTCGATGTTGGGCGTGCTGATATAGGGCTGTCCGTAGCAGGCGAGGTCGCCGTAGCCCATGTCGTCGCACAATATGAATATAATGTTGGGTTGCTTCGGCTGCACACGCTTCTGGGGAGCCTTTGCAGCCATGAGCGTAGGCACTACGGAGAGTGCGGCGCCCGCTAAGAGAATATTCTTGTTCATCGTGAAATATGTTGTTTCAGAGTAATCGATTTGTTTTCAATGTATAAAATTACTGCAAATAATCCGAACGCCAAAATCATTTGACTACAAACGCATAAATTAAGCCGTTTTTACTCCGTTTTTCAGATAAAAAACATTACTTTTGCATATAGATTTTGCGCGGAAGCGCACATATTAACCTGAAACACTATAAACAACAATGAGAGAGAAAATTGATTGCTTTCTGCCCTGCAACGATGTAGCCGAGATTGCCGACTCGCTGCAGACGCTGAGCCAAAGCAAGACTACACAGCATATAAACCTGCTCGTGAGCGACGCAAGCGACATCTGCGCGTGCGGCGACTCGGACAGCATCTGCGACTGCACCGTGATAACCATAGACGGACTGACGTCGACAAAGACGCTGCTCACCATCGAGGAGCATACCGACGCCGAATACGTGCTGCTGAGCCTGAAGCACACGCCGGTGAGCCTCGGACTGCATGCGCTCGACCGACTGCTACGCGTGGCTACCGACAGCAATGCGGGCATGGTGTACGCCGACTGCTACATACAGAAGGACGGCGTGCAGGAGAAACATCCTACCATCGACTACCAGACGGGCAGCATACGCGACGACTTCGACTTCGGACAGCTCGTGCTCATACGCGCATCGCTGCTGCACGAGTACGCGGCGAAGCAGCATCTCGCCGACTACAAGTGGGCGGGCTTCTACGACCTGCGCCTGTACATAAGCCGCAAGTCGCAGATTTTCCATCTTAACGAGTATCTGTACACGCAGGTGGAGACCGACTCGCGCAAGAGCGGCGAGCGCCAGTTCGACTACGTCAACCCGCGCAACCGCGAGGTGCAGATAGAGATGGAACAGGTGGCAACGAAGCACCTCGACAAGATTGGCGCTACGGTAGACACGTCGAAATATATGAAGCCCGACTACAGCGAGCAGGACTTCACGTACGAGGCTTCGGTGATTATACCTGTTTTCAACCGCGCCAAGACCATCGCCGACGCTGTCGGATCGGCTCTCGCACAGAAGACTACATTCAAGTATAACGTAATAGTGGTGGACAACCACTCCACCGACGGCACTTCAGACATCCTCGAAGCGGCTGCTGCTGAGGACAAGCGCCTCATACATATCATACCCGAGCGCATCGACCTCGGCATCGGCGGCTGCTGGAACGTGGCTGTCGACGACGAACGCTGCGGACGCTTCGCCGTGCAACTCGACAGCGACGACCTATACTCGTCGCCGCAGACGCTGCAGCGCATCGTCGACGAGTTTCACAAACAGGGGGCTGCGATGATTGTGGGCTCCTACCGCATGTGCAACTTCCAGCTCGAGACGCTCCCGCCGGGACTCATCGACCACAAGGAATGGACCGACCAGAACGGACCGAACAACGCGCTGCGCATAAACGGACTCGGCGCGCCGCGCGCTTTCTTCACGCCTATCCTTCGACAGATTCAGTTCCCGAACACTTCGTACGGCGAAGACTACGCTCTCGGACTCGCCTTCTGTCGCAAGTACCGCATCGGCAGAATCTTCGACGAGCTTTATCTGTGCCGCCGCTGGGACGGCAACAGCGACGCCGCCCTCAGCATAGAGCGCCAGAACGCCAACAACCTGTATAAGGACCGCCTGCGCACATTGGAGATTGCGGCGCGCCAGCAGCTCTCCGAAGGCACCGCAGACGCCTCAGCCGACAGTTCGCTGCAGCGCTTCTTCAACCGCCAGCTGGAGGTGTGGGAGGATGCCAGACAGCACTTCCACGACCTGCGCAACGTGAAGACGCGCGAGTTGTCGTGCGGCGAGATTACGCTCAAGCTGCAGTTCAACCCTGCACGCATCGTCTCTACGGGCGCAAACATCGACCGCAAGACCATCGCCGAGCGCCCCTGCTTCCTCTGCGAGCAGAACCGACCGAAGGAGCAGATGCAGAAGCAGGTGGACAAGAACTTCACACTTCTCGTCAACCCCTTCCCTATCATGCCGCAACACTTCACCATTCCGCTGCGCACTCACCGTCCGCAGAGCATCGGCATGAACTATGGCGAGATTTACCGACTGCTCAACGCCTATCCGACGCTGACGGTGTTCTATAACGGACCGAAGTGTGGCGCGTCGGCTCCCGACCACATGCACTTCCAGGCTGTATGTTCGGGCATGCTGCCGCTGCAGACCAACTGGCCCCGACTGAGCCGCGACACCGAAGTGCTCATAAAGAACGATGAGCGTGGTGCGATAACAGCCGTACGCGGCTTCGCCGTGCCCGTATTCTCTATACGCACTACCGACCAGCACACGGGCGAACAGCTCTTCCGCAAGCTCTATTCGGCGCTGCCGATGCACGGCGGCGATACCGAGCCGATGATGAACATCATAGCATGGCGCGACGGCGACGACTATCAGGTGGTGGTGATACCACGCACGAAGCATCGTCCCGACTGCTACTTCGCCGACGGCGAGCAAAAGCGCCTCGTCAGTCCGGGTTCGCTCGACATGGCTGGCTTCATCGTCACACCGCGTAGCGAAGACTTCAACACGCTCAGCGCAGACGAAGCCGTAGCTATCTTGAAGGAGTGCGGCATGGACACGGCTACGTTCAACGAGACAGCCGAGAAGCTGCGCACACTTGCAGCGGGCAACCTCGCTTCTAACACCCACTTCGCAGGCAAGCAGCCGAACGTATCGGTAGGCATCGTGAGCGGTGCGAAGATATCTTTCTCACTCAACAAGCCGTACATGGCTAAGGGCAACCTGATTGAGGGCGAGCAGGTGGTTGAGTTCCATGAGGGCGGCATCCTGTGGAACGGCAACCAGTATCGCGAGCTTACTTTCCATCCGCAGCAGAACGACGCCTCATTCTCGCTGCACGACGTCACAATCGGCGTCAACTTCCACTGGGAGCGTCAGGAGACGCAGACCTTCCTGGGCACGCTGCGCCTCGTGGTAGACTCAGACCGCGTCTGCGCCATCAACGAACTGCCCGTGGAGTCGTATCTGGAGAGCGTCATCTCAAGCGAGATGAGCGCCACATCGAGCCTCGAACTGCTCAAGGCGCACGCCGTCATCTCACGCAGCTGGCTGCTTGCGCAGATTGAACAGCGCCACAAGCAGCAGACGGGCGCCGGAGGCAGCGGCTTCTTCTCGTTCATACGCAAGGACGACGAGCTGATAAAGTGGTACGACCGCGAAGACCACACCATCTTCGACGTATGCGCCGACGACCACTGCCAGCGCTATCAGGGCATCACAAAGGCTACGAGCAAGCATGTGGCGGAGGCTATACATGCCACACGCGGACAGATACTGATGGACAACGACGAGATATGCGACGCTCGCTTCAGCAAGTGCTGCGGCGGTGCGACGGAGGAGTTCCAGTATTGCTGGGAGAACGTGAAGAAACCGTATCTTGCGGCGATACGCGACGTGGCTGACGCAAGCTCTTGCGGATGCAGCAACGCCGCAGCCGCAGAACTGCCCGACCTGACCGTAGAGGAGAACGCCGAACGCTGGATTCGCACGGCGCCGGAGTCGTTCTGCAACACCGACGACAAGAAGATACTCACGGAAGTGCTCAACGACTACGACCAGGAGACGACCGACTTCTATCGCTGGCACGTCACATACACGCAGGAGGAGCTGAAGAGCCTCATCACAGAGCGTCTGAAGATGGAGTTCGGCGACATTCTCGACCTCGTTCCAGTGGAGCGTGGCAGCAGCGGACGCATCTGCCGACTGAAGATTGTGGGCTCGGAGCGCACATTCACCATCGGAAAGGAACTGGAGATACGCCGCGCGCTGAGCGATACGCATCTCTACAGCAGCGCATTCGTCGTAGACAAGGAGGACGTAAAGGACGGCGTGCCGCAGACATTCCGACTCACGGGTGCAGGCTGGGGACACGGCGTAGGACTCTGCCAGATTGGTGCCGCAGTAATGGGCGCCAAGGGCTATAACTACGACCAAATCCTGCTGCACTACTATCGCGGAGCGGAGATAAAGAGGATATATAAGTAGTTTTGAATTGTGAGTTTTGAATTTTGAATTGTGCGCTACGCGCATTTTGAATTGTTCAATTTTGAATTAAGAATTCGCAACTCATAATTCATAAATTCAAAACTCAAAACTCATAAACTCAAAATCGCAGGCGAAGCCGAGAATAACTCAAAATTCAAAACTCAAAATTCAAAATTGCCAAAGGCAACAATTCAAAACTCAAAACTCAAAATTCAAAATTGAAAAAGACAAATCCGTGGGCATGGATCCCCACACTATATTTCGCAGAAGGCCTGCCAAACGTTATCGTTACAGCTCTGTCGGTAGTCATGCTGATGCAGATGGGACTGAGCGATGCTGAGGTGGGACTCTACACGGGCTGGCTGGCTCTACCTTGGGTGGTGAAGCCGCTATGGAGTCCGTTCATCGACCTGCTGAAGACAAAACGCTGGTGGGTGCTCACGATGCAGCTGCTCATGGGCAGTGCGCTGGCTGGCATCGCCTTCACGCTGCCTACGTCGTTCTGGTTCCAGGGCACGATGTTCTTTCTCTTCGCTATGGCGTTCGCCAGTGCTACGCACGACATCTCTGCAGACGGTTTCTACATGATAGAGCTCGACGAGCACAACCAGGCGAAGTACGTCGGACTGCGCAATACGTTCTATCGACTCGCCGTCATCTTCGTGAACGGCGCACTCGTGTCGCTCGCCGGCTTCCTTGAACATCAGTTGCAGATGCCAGTGGTCTACACCTGGACGCTCATATTCTACGCTCTCGCGGCACTCTTCATCGGCATTTGGCTCTACCACTGCAAGATGATGCCGCGTCCTGCCGACGACGTCAGTTCGGAGAAGAGCGTTGGAGAGGTGGCAAGCGAACTGAAAACGATGCTCGCCACATTCTTCTGCAAGTTCGGCACAAAGGAGACGGTGTTCGTGATGCTCTTCCTGCTGTTCTACCGCTTTCCAGAAGCTCTGCTGAACACGATGACAAAGACATTCCTTATGCGACCTACAGCCGAAGGCGGAATGGCTCTGACACCCGAGGAGTACGGACTGGCGCAGGGCACGGTAGGACTCATCGGACTGCTCTTGGGCGGAATACTCGGCGGCGTACTCGTCAGTCGCGACGGCATGAAGCGCTGGCTGTGGCCGCTCGTATGCGCCATCACGCTGCCCGACGTAGTGTACATATACCTCAGCTACACGCTCGACTCCAATCTATGGGTCGTATCGTCGTGCCTCTTCGTGGAGCAGTTCGGCTATGGCTTGGGCTTCACCGTATTGACGCTCTACATGCTTTACTACAGTCAGGGCAAGTTCCGCACCTCACATTATTCTATATGCACCGGCATCTCCTATCTCGGACTGATGCTGCCGGGCATGGTGTCGGGCTACGTTAAGGACATCATGGGCTACAAGATGTTCTTCATCTTCGTGATGGCGTGCTGCCTGATCACGTTCCTCGTGACAGCGTTCCTGAAGATTGACCCTGAGTTCGGAAAGAAGAAGGAGTAGAGAGTTTTGAATTTTGAGTTTTGAGTTTTGAATTATGCGCTACGCGCATTTTGAGTTATTCAATTTTGAATTAAGAATTCGCAACTCATAATTCAAAACTCAAAACTCAAAATCGCAGGCGAAGCCGAGAATAATTCAAAATTCAAAACTCATAAACTCAAAATTGCCGAAGGCAACAATTCAAAACTCAAAACTCAAAACTCAAAATTCATAAATGTTAGACAAGCAAAAGAAAACAACCTACCGCCCACACCGCAGAGGTGCAAAGACCCGCTGCCTGTGGTTTCCGTCGCTGATGTTCGGTGACGGATTGGCTGTGTCTGTGCTTGTTCTGACGATGGTGATGCTGCGCCGCATGGGGCTTGACACCCCCGACACTGCGCTTGCCATCGCCTTACTATGTCTGCCCGTGCTGCTGCGCCCGCTGTTCGAGATGATAGTCACCCACTTCTGGGGCACCACAAAAGTATGGATTCTCTCCACACAGTTCATCTCCGCTCTCTCGCTCGCCGCCGTAGCCTTCACGCTCCATACGAGCTACTGGCTGCTGGGCACGGCATGCTTCATGCCGTTCTTCGTCTGCTCGGCTCTGTTCTACAACATCGCCCTGCACCGCTTCTATATCGACTCGCCGATGAAGAAGTTGAGGTGTTGTGATGGTGAGATGGTGACATTACATTCGTCAAATCTCAACACCTCAACACCACAACACCTCAACACCTCAACACCACAACACCTCAACCTCAACATCTCAACACCTCAACACCTCAACATCAACATCTCAACACCTCAACACCACAACACCTCAAGTCTCAACCCCTCAACACCTCAACACCACAACACCTCAAGTCTCAACACCTCAACACAACAACACAACAACATTCCATAGTCAAAAATCCTGCGTTTTTTTGACTATGGCCCTCCTTTTCGGCTGCGGAGTAATGGCGATGGTGGGCGGCAATATGGAAGTAGTGACACGCAACATACGCTACTCGTGGAGCTTTGTGTTCTACGTGATGGCAGGCGTGGAACTGTTTCTGTGGCTCTGGCACACCCTCTTCCTGCCCGGCGGACCACACGGCTACGCCAAGCCGAAGCCTACGATGGGTCTGCATCGCGGCGAGTTCAGAGAGACGATGCGCCGTATGCTGCAGCGCAAGGACGACATCGCCACACTGATGTTTCTTCCGCTCTTCCTGCTGCCCGAAACGCTGCTCGCTCTCACCGCCCCACTCTTCGTCATAGCCAAGCCGCACAACGACGGACTGGGCATGTCGCCGCAGGAGTTCGCCTACGCGCAAGGCACAGCAGCCGTCATCGCCATCACAGCCGGCTATATTCTCGGCATATACGCCATACGCCGCCACGGACTGCGTCGCTGGCTGCTGACATCAGCCCTGCTGCTCACCGTTCCGGGCGCCGCACTGCTCTTCCTCAGCTACAACACGGCAGCGCCACTTAGCATTGTAGCCGCAGCGCTGGCTGCGGGTCACGCCGCATTGGGCTTCGCTCTTAGCATGGTGAAGCTGGTGGTGGTGCGCTTCACGCGCAACATGCCCGACAGCACTTTGCGCCACGCCATAGCACGCACGCTCATCGCCACGCCGTTCGTCATCGTTGGCTCATTAGCCAGCCTCATGCTTACCATCGCCGACTATCAGCGCATCTTTCAGCTCGCCACGGAGCTTGCCGTAGTGCCACTGATTGTCGCAGTGTTCTACCTTTATCTCACACGCAAAACGATGCTCCTAAGATGGTAGCAGATGGCAAGATGGACAATATAAAAACAGATAATTATGAACAATAATAGCAAGCAACCATATCTCGACTTCGACGAATACATTCGTCAAGGAGAACCGAGCAAGAAAGAGAAAGCCAGTATATGGCAGACTGCTATAGGACTGCAAGCCGTAGATGGTTTGCAGACCTCAGAGTATCTGAAAACTACTGCTTGCAGACATATCGAGGGCGAAATAGACATTGACGAAGCACGCAAACTCATCAAGAGTTATTACCAGTCGGAAACTCAGCGCGAGGCTGGCGAGAATGATATGCAAGAGGCTGATAAAGTTTCAGCCAACATCACAAAGATTCTGTCTTCAAAAGCATTGGACTTCAGCACAAATGGGTTTATCTCCATACACAGACGTGTATTTGAGGATGTGTTTAAACACGCAGGAAAGCTGCGCGATTACGACATTACAAAACGAGAATGGGTGCTTGACGGCGATACGGTGAATTATCTGAACTGGGAGGATCTAAGAAGAGCGCTCGATTATGACATAGCTCAGGAGCGTGCGTTCAGCTACAAAGGCATCACATCGGACGAAATGGTGCGCCACATCACACGCTTTGTGTCAGGATTATGGCAAATACATCCTTTTGGTGAGGGCAACACCCGAACAACAGCTGTTTTTACCATATTGTACCTCCGTTCAATAGGCTTCAAAGTGAACAACGACCTCTTTGCTCAACACTCTTGGTATTTCAGAAACGCATTGGTTCGTGCAAACTATAAAAATGCTCGTACGGGTATAGACTATACAACTATATATCTTGAACATTTCTTCCGTAATCTGATATTAGGCGACAAATGGGATCTTCGTAACCGGTATCTCCATATCAATGCTACTGATGAATGGAAGGTGCAGCCAAACTTTGCCGACCCCACAAGTACCCCACAAGTAAAGGACGAAAACCCCACAAGTACCCCACAAGTTCTCGACTATTTGCATACAAACAACCAGCATATAATGAAGTTGATTATTGCAATTGGAGATATTGAAATGTCTGTAAAAGAAATGCTTACAGCCTTAGAACTTAAAGAGAGAAAAAGTTTCATAAGCCTCTATTTGAATCCTGCAATCAATGAAGGCTATGTTAGTATGTTATATCCAGATTCGCCACGTCATCCGCGTCAGAAATACCTCCTGACAGTAAAAGGTCTGGCTGTGTATAATGAGTTTAAAGAAATGGGAAAATAAAGCCTCGGGCTGGTAGATACCGAGAAAAAGATGGAAGATGGCTGGAAGATACGCCCGTTTTGCGGACTATCTTCCAGCCATCTTTATATCCGTTTATGTTTGATCTTCAGCACATTACGATTGCACGACGCCCATAGCTGGAAGATATGGAAGATAAAAACGGCAATCGAGAATTATTAGTCGATAAATCGCTTTGTTATCTCGCCGTACATGTCGATGCGGCGATCACGCAGGAAGGGCCACCAGCGGCGCACGTCCTCGCTGTGCGCAAGGTCTACCTCCACGATCACGCTGTCCTCAGCGTCGGGAGCCGAGCGATAGAGCATCTCGCCCTGCGGACCCACAACCATTGACGAACCCCAGAACTCTATGCCCGGAGTCTGCTTGCTCGGGTCGGGCTCGAAGCCGACGCGGTTGACCGACACTACGGGGAGTCCGTTGGCTACGGCATGACCGCGCTGCACGGTTGTCCACGCCTCGCGCTGACGCTGCTGCTCGTCCTCGGTGTCAGACGCAGCGTAGCCGATAGCTGTAGGATAGATGAGCATTTCGGCGCCCTGCAGAGCCATCAGTCGCGCTGCCTCAGGATACCACTGGTCCCAGCATACGAGCACGCCGAGCTTGCCCACGCTGGTCTGAATCGGGCGGAAGCCGAGGTCGCCCGGTGTGAAGTAGAACTTCTCGTAGTAGGCAGGGTCATCGGGGATGTGCATCTTGCGATACTTGCCAGCAATAGAGCCGTCGCGCTCCATGACGACAGCCGTGTTGTGATACAGACCTGGAGCACGGCGCTCGAAGAGCGATGTGACGATAACCACGTTGCACTCGCGTGCCAATGCGCCGTAGAAGTCGGTAGACGGACCGGGGATAGGCTCCGCAAGGTCGAAGTTGTCTACATCCTCCACCTGACAGAAGTAGAGCGAGTTGTGCAGTTCCTGCAGCACAACAAGTTCGGCGCCACGCTTTGCAAGGTCGCGCACGCCGTCGGCAAGACGCTGCATGTTTGTCTTCACGTCAGCCACGTTGTGCTGCTGAAGATATCCTATTTTCAAGTGTTTCATAATCTTTCTACGTATTTATTTTGTTGCAAAGTTAGCCATTTTCGGTTAAAAAGCCTCATCTCAACTGCCAGAAAGCCACGGCAGCTGCTGCGGCAACATTGAGCGAGTCGATGCCGCGCGCCATCGGTATGCGCACCACATAGTCGGCGGCAGCGATAGTAGCGGCAGGCAGTCCGTCGCCCTCGTTGCCCATGACGATGGCAAGACGAGGCTCGGCGAGCAGCGCAGCATCGTCAATAGACACCGAATTGTCGGTGAGAGCCATCGCAGCGGTGCGGAAGCCATATCGGTTCAGGTCGCTGACCGGACCGTCTATCCATGTCCAGGGGATAGAGAACACCGCACCCATCGACACCCTCACCGCACGGCGGTTGAGCGGGTCGCAGGAAGTGCGCGTCATAAGCACGGCGTCGATGCCAAGAGCGGCAGCCGAGCGGAACATAGCTCCAACATTGGTGGCGTCGACAACACCATCGATGACTACCACACGGCGCGCATCGCGGCACACCTCCTCGGCGCTTAGCTCCGCAGGACGACGCATAGCGCAGAGCACGCCGCGCGTAAGCACGTAGCCGGTGAGCGAGGCAAGCAGTTCGCGACTGCCCGTATAGACCGGTATGTCGCCACACCGACTGATTATCTCTGCCGCATCGCCCACGACATGACGCTGCTCGCAAAGCAAAGCCAAGGGCTCGTAGCCCTCAATCAACGCACGATCGATGACCTTCGGACTCTCCACGATGAACACACCACTACCCTTTTCGTAGCTGTGGCGCAACTGCTTCTCCGTGAGACTCGAGAAAAGCTCAACACCGGGGAAGTCAAGCGAATCAATTTCTACTATAGCCATTGCGCAAACCGTTTATTTCGCCAACTGACACTCGGCAGGATACTGCATTGTGAGACAATGGATAGATCCGTGCTGACGAACGATAGTGCGCGAGTCGATGCCGATGATGTCGTAGCCGGGGAAAGCCTCAGCCACGAGAGCCAGAGCACGAGCGTCGTTCTCCTCCTGTGCGTATGTAGGCACGATGACAGCGCCGTTGATGATGAGGAAATTGGCGTAGGTAGCCGGCAGACGGTCGCCGTCGTCGTAGAGCGCGTCGGGCATAGGCAGACGCAGCAGACGATAGGGCTTGCCATCGGCGTCGGTGGCAGCCTTCAGCTGCTGCTCAAGAGCGTGCAGGTCGGCATACTGCGGGTCGTTCTCGTCGTCGCAACCCACATAAAGTAGCGTATTGTCAGGACAGAGGCGTACGATGGTGTCGATATGTCCGTCGGTGTCGTCGCCGATGAGCTGTCCGTGGTCGAACCATACTATCTTGCGGGCGCAGAGGCGCTCCTTCAACACCTTCTCCACCTCTGCCTGCGACAGGGGTTGGTTGCGGTTGGGCGCCATAAGGCATACGCTCGTGGTGAGCACCGTGCCGCGTCCGTCGCTCTCGATAGAACCACCTTCGAGCACAAAGTCGTCATAGTCGACACGCTCGCCAGCGAACACACCGTCACCGAACAGCGTGCGGTTGATAAGATTATCCTTGTCGGCAGCGAACTTCTCGCCCCATCCGTTAAAACGAAAGTCAAGAAGGCGGCAGGAGACTACGGCATTCTTGCCGCTGCCTTCTGCTGTAGGGATGAGCGTGATGAAGGCATGGTCGCGAGCCCAAGTGTCGTTGTTGTCGCACTCGTAGATGCGCACGTTCTCCATCTCCTCATCTGAAAGACTCTCCTCAAGCTCTGCACGCACCGCGTCTGGATGCTTTGCGGCGATGACAAGCGGCTCGTAATGAGCCACAGCCTTGGCTATCTGCACGAAAGTTTCGGTGATGTCGTCGAGATACGGAAGCCAGTCGGTATCCTCGTGAGGCCATGTGAGTTGCACGCATGACTGACGGTGCCACTCGGCAGGAAGTATGTAGTTTTTGTTCTGCATAAATCTAACAATGTGTCATTTTTGTTTAAAACTACTGCAAAGTTAGTGTTTTTCCGTCAAACAGTCTTACAATTCAAGTTTTTTGACTAAATTTGCAAATAATACGTTATACTCTAAAAAAAGAAAAACTTATGAAAGACTTCATCAAAAACGTGCTTGCCACGATGGTCGGTATGTTCGGATTCTTCATCGTGATGGGCGTTATCGGTATGATGAGCATCATCGGCATGATAGCGTCGGGCAACGCCGCACAGAACGTGGAGAAGAACTCGGTGTTCGTGCTCAATCTTTCGGGAACAATCAGCGAGCAGGGATCGGAGAACCCACTCAGCATGTTCACAGGCGACAACTCGCTGAACAGCGGACTGAACGACATTCTCTCGTCTATCAAGAAGGCTAAGGCTAACGACGACATAAAAGGCATATACATAGAAGCGGGCGCACTTACAGCCAACTACGCTACGCTGCAGGAGATACGTAATGCACTCGCCGAATTCCGCAAGAGCGGCAAGTGGATTGTGGCTTACGGCGACTTCTACACGCAGGGCGCCTACTACGTAGCGTCGGTAGCCGACAAGGTGTACATCAACCCGAAGGGCATCGTTGACTGGCACGGCATCGGTGCACAGACCATGTTCTACAAGGACTTCATGGCGAAGTTCGGCGTGAAGTGGGAGGTTGTTAAGGTGGGCACATTCAAGAGTGCGACGGAGACCTTCACCGAGGAGAAGATGAGCGACGCCAACCGCTTGCAGACAAAGACATTCATCGACGGCACATGGCGCAACGTATGCGACGCCGTATCGAAGAGCCGCGGCATCAGCGTCGACTCGCTCAACAGCTACGCCGACTCGTACCTCGCGCTGCAGGCTACAGAGACGCTCGTGAAGGCAAAGATGGTTGACGGCATGATGTACGGCGACCAGGTGAAGGACGCCGTGAAGAAGATGATGAAGCTCGAGAAGGACGACGACATTGCGCAGCTCACTCTGAACGACATGCTCAACGTGAAGGACGAGAAGGTAGAAGGCAGCGAGATTGCCGTCTACTATGCAGAGGGCGACATCGTGCAGGACCCAAAGGCTGCTACGATGTTCGGCAACAACAACTATATAGCAAGTCGCAAGGTGTGCAAAGACCTTGAGGACCTTATGAACGACGACGACGTGAAGGCAGTGGTTGTGCGCATCAACTCGGGCGGCGGCGACGCTTACGCTTCGGAGCAGATGTGGCACCAGATGAGCGAGCTGCGCAAGGTGAAACCGGTAGTGGTGTCGATGGGCGACTATGCTGCGTCGGGTGCTTACTATATGTCGGCTCCGGCGTCGTGGATCGTGGCTCAGCCGAACACGCTGACGGGCAGCATCGGCATCTTCGCCGTGATACCCGACCTCAGCGGACTCGTCACAACAAAACTCGGCGTGCGCTTCGACGAGGTGAAGACCAACCGCAACTCTACATTCGGCAACCTCATGGCACGCCCGTTCAACGCCGAAGAGAAGGCTATGCTGCAGGCAAGCGTCAACCGCGGATACAGTCTGTTCCGCCAGCGTGTGGCTGATGGCAGACGTCTGCCGGTAGAAAGCGTGGAGAAGATAGCACAGGGACGCGTTTGGCTCGCTACCGACGCGCTCAACATAAAGCTCGTAGACCAGCTGGGCGGCATCGACGACGCCGTGAAGAAGGCTGCAGAGCTCGCAAAGCTGAAGGACTACTACACAAGCGACTATCCTGCAGCGGCTTCGTGGATGGACAACCTGCTCAACTCGATGTCGTCGTCGGGAACTTATCTTGACGAACAGCTCAGACAGACGCTCGGCGACTTCTACCAGCCGTTCACTATGCTGCGCTCTATCGACAAGCGCGAGGCTATCCAGGCACGCATACCGTATGCCATCAGCATCAAGTAATGAGATGGTGTGGTGAGATGGTGATGTGGTGAGATTGTGATGTGGTGACAATACTTTAACTTGCTCTTATTAATCCGAATATATAAAGGACTGCACGGAATATATAAAGGACTGCACGGAGCGTTTAATTATAATAAATGTGAGAACAGAAGGCGACTTTATAAAAATCAACGAGTGGCTGCTACCGCTTAGCTGGCTCTACGGATTGGGAGTGCGACTGCGCAATTGGATGTTCGATATCGGACTGAAGAAGAGCCGCAGCTTCGACATACCCGTAATATCTGTGGGCAATATAACGGTGGGCGGCTCGGGCAAGACTCCACACGTGGAATATCTCATCAATCTGCTACATGAGAAGTTTCGCGTGGCTGTGCTCTCGCGCGGATACAAGCGCAAGAGCAGCGGCTATCTGCTCGCCGACAAGGACACCACAATGCCCGAAATCGGCGACGAGCCGTTCCAGATGAAGAGCAAATACAAGGACATCTATGTAGCGGTAGACAAGAACCGCTGCCACGGCATCGACCGACTCACTACTGACGAAGCCACAAAGGATGTGGACGCCATTCTGCTCGACGACGCATACCAGCACCGCTACGTGAAACCGGGCATAAACATTCTGCTCATCGACTATCACCGACTGATAATCTACGACAAGCTGCTGCCAGCAGGACGTATGCGCGAACCTAAGGAAGGCACGTCGAGAGCCGACATAGTGATTATAACGAAGTGTCCGAAGGACCTGAAGCCGATGGAGTTCCGCGTGCTGAAGCGTGCGCTTAACCTCTATCCTTATCAGGAGCTCTACTTCACGACGCTGCGCTACAACGCCCTGAAGGCACTGTTCTCAAACGAGCGTATCTCGCTCAACTCGCTGCCAAAGAACACTAACATTCTGTTGCTCACGGGCATCGCCTCACCAGAGCAGATGATGGTAGACCTGCAGACGGTGACGAAGCGCATCACGCCACTCACCTTCGGCGACCACCATCAGTTCACCGCAGAAGATGTTGAGCGCATCAACAGCACGTTCGCCGCAATGCCCGAGCCGAAGATTATCGTCACCACAGAGAAGGACGCTACACGACTTGAGCACCTGGAAGGACTGTCAAAAGAAACAAAATCAAATATCTATGCCCTACCGATTCGCATACAATTCATGCTCGGAGGGGAGGAAGAATTCAACAATAAAATTATAAGCTATGTACGAAAAAATTCAAGAAACAGCATCTTGGTTAAAAGAAAGAATGACTACAAAGCCTGAAACTGCCATTATCCTTGGCACAGGTCTCGGACAGCTCGCAACTGAAATCACAGACAGCTACGAGTTCTCATATTCTGACATCCCTAACTTCCCCATATCTACCGTTGAGGGCCACTCTGGCAAGCTCATCTTCGGAAAGCTCGGCGGCAAGGACATCATGGCGATGCAGGGACGCTTCCACTACTACGAGGGCTACTCGATGAAGGACGTTACGTTCCCTATCCGCGTGATGTACGAACTGGGCATCAAGACCCTCTTCGTAAGCAACGCTTCGGGCGGCATGAACCCTGAGTTCAAGATCGGCGACCTGATGATCATCACCGACCACATCAACTTCTTCCCGGAGCACCCGCTGCGCGGCAAGAACTTCCCGACCGGTCCGCGCTTCCCGGATATGCACGAGACTTACGACCACGCTCTCATCAAGGAGGCTGACCAGATTGCCGAAGAGAAGGGCATCCGCGTGATGCACGGCGTATACGTAGGCGTGCAGGGTCCGACATTCGAGACTCCGGCTGAGTACAAGATGTACCACCGTCTCGGCGGCGACGCCGTAGGCATGAGCACCGTGCCTGAGGTTATCGTGGCTCACCACTGCGGCATCCGCACATTCGGCATCTCTATCATCACCGACCTCGGACTGGAGGACACTCCTGTTGAGGTATCGCACGAGGAGGTGCAGGTGGCTGCCAACAACGCACAGCCGCTCATGACCGAAATCATGCGCGAGATGATTCGTCGAGCTTAACAGTATACATTAATTATATATATGACCGACATTTCTAAACTCGGTGAGTTTGGTCTTATCCACCATCTCACCGACAACATAAAAATAAAGAACGAATCGACCGTAAAGGGCGTGGGCGACGACTGCGCCGTGCTCCACTACCCCGACTCTGAAGTGCTCGTGACTACAGACATGCTTATGGAGGGCGTACACTTCGACCTCACATACATCGACCTGCAGCATCTCGGATACAAGTCGGCAATGGTGAACATCAGCGACATCTTCGCCATGAACGGCACACCGCGACAGCTCACCGTGAGCATTGCGCTGAGCAAGCGTTTCAAGGTGGAGGACATGGAGGAGTTCTACAGCGGACTGCGCATGGCTTGCGACAAGTGGGGCGTCGACATCGTTGGTGGCGACACCACATCGTCGTACACCGGACTCGCCATCAGCATCACCTGCATCGGTGAGGCTCGCAAGGAGGACATCGTCTACCGCAACGGAGCGAAGGACACCGACCTTATCTGCGTGACTGGCGACCTCGGTGCGGCTTACATGGGTCTGCAACTGCTCGAACGCGAGAAGAGCGTCTACTACCAGCAGGTGGACGAGGCGCGCAAGAAGAACGATAAGCGTGCGCTCGAAGAGCTGAAGGGCTTCCAGCCCGACTTTGCCGGCAAGGAGTATCTGCTGCAGCGCCAGTTGCAGACCGAGGCGCGCGGCGACATCATCGCTCGCTTCCGCGAACTGAACATCCGACCAACAGCGATGATTGACATCAGTGACGGACTCTCAAGCGAACTGATGCACATCTGCAAGCAGTCGAACTGCGGATGCCGCATCTATGAGAAGAACATACCGATCGACTATCAGACGGCGGTGATGGCGGAGGAGCTGAACATGAACGTTACAACGTGCGCCCTCAACGGCGGCGAGGACTACGAACTGCTCTTCACCGTGCCAATCGGCGACCACGAGAAGATTCAGCAGATGGACAACGTGAAGTTGATAGGACACATCACACGCCCTGAACTCGGACAGATGCTCGTAACACGCGACAACCAGGAGTTCGAACTGAAGGCGCAGGGATGGAATCCGCTGAGCGACAAGTAATATAATTAGAGGATATGGCATTCTACCATACCCACGCAGTCTTATAGGGGAGGGTTCAAAACTAAAATATTTGGCCAATTGAATAGCAAACAGTTCTAATCGTAGGAGGCTACGGCATTCTTCGCAATTCTATAGTTTTGACACCCTCTTTTTTTATCAATAAAAAGCAGTCCCTTTATTGTTGCAAAACCTAAGACTTAGTGTTGTAAAAGCTCAGACTTAGTGTTGTAAAAGCTCTGCTCTACTCGCCGGGCGGCGGACGCAATCCGATCAGACGGCGAACGCAATCCGATCAGACGGCGAACGCAATCCGATCGGGCGGCGGACGCAATCCGATTGGGCGGCGTTCGGTATACAATGACAAGAACATAGGCTTTACATTATTAATTTCCACTCTCACACCACTCTCACACCACTATATAATCACACAACTTACAGTTTAATATATCATTTTTCACAAAAAAATCGGCAAACAATTTGGCAGATTCAAAAATAATGCGTACCTTTGCACTCGCAAAATTAACGCAGTTGGTGCCATAGCTCAGATGGTAGAGCAAAGGACTGAAAATCCTTGTGTCCCCGGTTCGATTCCTGGTGGCACCACTTACAAAGAGTCATTCTTCGGAGTGACTCTTTTTTTATTATTGCTGTCCGGTAAAATTAAAAATGCGGTCGCAAACGGGCTGAAAGCCCAACAATCACATAGCCCAGGGCAGCGCCCTACCCTTTATACACATCTTTTGTTCTTTGAAATCATTGGAATTCTGTATAT
>OMEP01000072.1_pt1 | contig 21969 bp, 28 predicted proteins | sample 1645411 | NCBI WGS metagenome assembly OMEP01 (sample SAMEA103958158, study PRJEB25191) | human gut metagenome | reverse complement strand
CAATAAACGGATTCGGAAAAGATATGCAGGCGATTGTCTGCAAGGTGGAGAATTTTATGGGTAATACATTGGTCACGGTCGATTATCTCACGCCGGACCCGATGGGAGGTAAAGGAGGCTGCTTTCGTGACTTTCAAATTAAAGTGGAAACAGATGTAGAAATCGGAAAAGACAATAAAACATCCAAATAATCCCCACTTCATTTGTTCTATTGAACTAAAAGATTTATCTTTGCCACTAAACCACTAAAATTAGTTGTTTAGTTGATTAGTTTACTTTAATAATCAATTATATGGCAAATATAGTAGCTATCATTAATCATAAAGGAGGCGTTGGAAAGACTGCCACAACAGCCAACTTAGGAGCTGCTTTGTCCATAAGAGGCAAGCGGGTTCTTCTTATCGACATGGATGCACAAGCCAACTTGACAGATTGCTTAGGCATCTCTACTGAAATGGAGAAAACCATCTACCAAGCCATGAAAGGCCAAATACCTCTTCCGATAGTAAGGAATGAAGATGGATTGGAACTTGTTCCTTCATGCCTTGACATGTCCGCCATAGAAATGGAAATCATCCAAAAATATGCGAGGGAACAAATACTCCACAGACTACTCCAGCCCATGCAAGACCGTTATGATTATATATTGATAGATTGCCCCCCATCCTTATCCATTCTGACCATTAACGCCATGACCGCATCAGATTCCATCATCATTCCCGTAGAAGCGGAATACCTGGCCATGCGAGGTATGGGAAGGCTTACGAATGTCATCCGCGATGTGAAAAACAACCTAAACCCTAACTTACATATATCCGGCATCCTTATTACGAAGTACGACAAACGGAAGAATTTCAATCAAGACATCAAAGAAATCATCCGCGAAACTTTCCAAGGGGATGTATTTAACACTTCTATCCGAACCAATGTTGCTATCGGAGAAGCCACGGCATCCAAACATGATATATTTCACTATGCGCCCAAATCTACAGGTGCGGAAGATTACTCCACTTTCTGCGATGAGTTTTTAGCCAGAGAGTCCACGAATCACTAAAAGTTTATAGAAGAAATGGGAACCAAGAGAACAGACTTGAAAGAAGGAATGAAAAGAGATTTGAACGCCTTAATTCAACCGACAGCACCACCCCCACAACCGCAAAACAGCACAATACGAGCAAAAGGAAGGTATAAAACCTGCAACTACCTTACAGATCCTTCCCATCACAATCGCCTAAAGCGGTATGCCACTGATAATGGAATGACCTTATTACAGGCATTTAATGAAGCTATAGATCTATACCTAAGTGACAAAGGGGAAAGATATTTGTGATAGTATAAAAAAAACATAAATATAATCTCCAATGCTTTGAAACCTATCTTTATCTTATATATTTCATATATGAAATATAATATATATAACATACAAAAAATAGCATGGGAAGAAAGCAAGAACAAGAGATAATAAAGCTACTGGATAAGCATACGCATCGTGTGCTTAGTCCAATCGAATTTACTAAGTTTTGGGAACAGGCACATAAAATTTATGGTTTTATGAGCATGAGCAAATCTATATTATCTGAATATCTTCAAGGAAAAGGTATTCTAAAAACGATAGAAGAAGACAGCAAAAATTTCTTCCCTATATATGGAATAGAAAAAAAGAAGCCTGACATATTGGACTATGCTGCCGCTTATTCTCGCTCATCCTATTTTAGCCATTATACAGCAGTATCTATACATAACTTGACATTGCAAATTCCTAAGCATATCTACATGACAAATGAACGGAAAAAGTACATTAGATACAATAGTCAAATGACACAGGAGAACATAGATAAAGCCTTCAGCAAGCAACCAAGACAAACAAGTAATAACAGGAACCTGAGCAGATACTCTATACACTTAATCAATGGCCAAGCCAATAAGAACCTCGGTGTCATTCCTTATAAGGATGACTTATTCGTAACAGACCTTGAACGAACCCTCATTGATATAACGGCTCGTCCATTTTATGCTGGTGGAGTGACTCAAGTTTTAGAAGCATTTATTAATGCGAAAGAAAAGCTTGATATAGAAAAGATGATTAGTTACTACAAAAAGATGCACTTTACATACCCTTATCATCAAGCTATCGGATTTTATCTGGAAAAGGCAGAATACCCCCAAGAAAGCATCGCCCAATTTCTACAAATGGAGCAATGCTTCAAATTCTATTTGTCCTATAATATACGTTTTAAGGAATTTTCGCCACGTTGGAATCTGTATTATCCAAGGGGGGTGTGAATGGTGCTATTAGCTCTTTCACATAATCGAAATAATAATCATAGTCCTTCAGCTCTTCATCACTATGTATAGTTTGCCTAACCACGTCCCAGTTTTCACGGTTTTGTTCGCGTAGCTCTTCGAAATAATTCAGGAAATGCAATGGAACACGTTTAGCTGCAAATATATGCTGGAATAACTCCGGTGTCAATTTTAGTTCTTTGAAATGATTCCTTATCATCCAAATATCATATAAGTCCCTGGCACGTTCCTTCTGCCTTGCTGAAGATACAATCTCTTTGTACTGCTTCATTGACTGACACAAAGCCCGTATCTTCTCTACTAAAATCATTTCAGGAGTATATACTTTCAAAATCAAGCCGTCTATTTCCCTGTTCACGGCATCCTCTACATACTCATACGAACTAATATCAACCGTATATCGCGTTGATTGACCATTCACCTTTATCGAGTTCCTCCGAATGGCATCTATATCATCACCAAACTTATCAAACAGTTCTTTCTCTATCAGCTTAAATTCAAGAAAGTATCCTCTCCACTCCGGAATTGTACCTGTTTTGGGCTTCTTTGTAAACTTTACATCATAAGCTACTATACCCACTTTGGAAAACTCATCATTCAGTAGTTCTCCAAACACACGAGTAAGCCTAGTAAAGTCCTTCTCTGGAAATTCACGCTCCATTGAGAAATCTATGTCTATAGACCCACGGCTCGTAATATCATAAGCCAGTTGCAGCGCATTTCCACCTTTCAAAACCAAACCTTGCATCAATATATCATCTGACATCAATGCTTGCAGCGTTAATCTCTTTATCTCATCTATACTCATAAAAGCAAAATTTCCGCTAAAATACATATCATGAAGAAGATGAGCAACAATTGAATAAAAAAATGGAGCTGGCAATAAGACAACTCCACTCTACTTAGTACATTCAGGATAACTTTCATCTACTATGATTAAGCATACCTTACACTAATCAATAACATTTTTTCAAATCATCAAAACTTGGCGTGTTTACAACAACTTGCCCATCTTCATTTTTAATAATAGGTTCCGTAGGCGCGTAATTCTCACCGCCATTCACGTTCATTGTCATTTCATAATCCAACTCTTTCATATCTATCACCTTTAACATTAAACATTAATGAATATGGATATTACCTGGTCTCAAAATCGTAGTAGTAGGAATCTGAATGTCACTACCATTTCCTTGAGGAAATCCAATCCCTCCATGCAATCCGTCCGGACAACACGTACAAGTACCAGGATCAGGTGGGATACACCCACCAAACACATTCTTCACTTCACTCTCCGAAATCTTCTCAATTCTTACATTCTTTTTCATACTCATAAAATTTTAATTATTAATCAATTACTACAAATTATATCCTAAAAAACAAACTCACTAACACCTATTGCTCCTCCAAACGAACAACTCACCACCAAACATATTACGCATCTCTTCACGTCTGACCTTCTTTGCTCTTTGGCAACTCTCTCCTCTATCCATAACCCTATCTCAAAACAACAAACCTTTCACTTACAAATTCAATTCATTCTTCGCCAACAAATCTCCAGACGAAATCATCATCAACGTATGCTCCTGCATTTTCCATTCCCCATTGTCACTGTCCCAATTATACAAAGCCACTCGTAAAGCCCCATCCTCGATTTCATCATACGTCTGCTTCGCCAGAACCTGAGAATAATCCTTCTCAGAATCATTCCACAACGCATACTCCACCGAATAACCCAACATATCATACACATAATGCAGACAATGGCTTTTTCTCCATTTCTCAGCAGCAGCATCCCACTTCAAAACCTCTTTCTTCACCAACCGCTGCTGTTCATCGTACTCGAAATTATACTTCAGATGTTGCGAAAGATACTTCCCGCACTCTGATTGCTTATACACATACTGAGCGGCTACCCGATCACCTTCCATTTCCGTATTATAAGCATACCCTTCACTGCTTCCTGCGGCTGCGTTCAACGTAGCCAATAGAATTGTTGCTGCTGTAATAATCATTCCCATATTCCTTATCTTTATTTGTTATTAATTCCTTTTTCTGATGCAAAGATAGGGGAAGCCTCTCACCTATCCAGTTAAGCGTTTGTTATCGTTACGTTAAAGCTCTTCATCGGTCAGAGAACGGCAAGAATAGAACGCCAACACTCTTTCTTTCAACAGATACGTGTACTTAGCTTGTGATTGCTGGGATAATGCATCGGCCAGTTTCATCTTGATTTCGTTATACTCAAACACCGTGGATTTCCCGGCTGCATACTTCTCCAACGCATACCGATGCGCCTCCTGATTGGCCACGACTGCCTTTGTGGTCGATTCATATTTCTCATAAGCCGAAACTGCATCGGTATAAGCCTGCTCGATGTCCTTATATAGCTGTTTCTTTTCATTTTCCAACGCCAGCCTCGCATTGTCCTCCTCGATGCGTGCCGCCCTTACCTGATTCCGTGTAGAAAACCGATCAAACAGAGGGATGCTGATGGTAAAGCACAAACTTTTCTGCATATTGTTGCTGAACTGCCTGCGGAAGGTTTCGCTTAATCTGCTTCCATCGTTGTAATACCCGGTATTAATGCCTGCGGCAAAAGAAATGGTCGGATAATACCCGGCCTTTGCAATCTTGACCCCCTTAGCCTTACTCTGCAAGGAATAAAAAGCCTGCTGGATCTGCGGCATACAAGTCAAGGCATCCTGGTATATGTGCAACGGACTAAGCGTATCCGAAACGGCTACATTGCCCCCCAATGAATCAATATCAAAGTCTTCATACCCTTTCAGCTCCATCAATTGGGCCAAATCCAGGAAAGCCAAACGAAGTGAATTTTTGGCCTCGGTAGCCGTCAGCTCATCATCGGCCAATTGCGCCCGTACATCGTATAACTGCGATTCAGCAGCCTTCCCATTTTCTATCAGCAGCAAAGTCCGTGCCTCCTGTTCCTTGGTCAGTTGAATCTGCTCCAAAGCTATGCGGTAGATTTCCTTATTCAGCAATATCTGAAAATAGGCACCTGTTACATTCAGCGAAAGATTATTCTCTATCAGTTCCCGGTTCGCTTCTGCGGCCAACAAATCAAACTTATTTTGCGAAAGCGATGCTGTTCGTTTGAACCCTACAAATATCGGCAACTCCGTACTGACGGAAAAAGAAGAATTCTGGATGTTGCTGTTCTCATACGTATTGTTCTGATTCAAAGAACGACCATAGGTAAAGTTCTGCGAAGCCCCGGCATTTAAGTCCGGAAGGAAACTGTTCCGCAGACTATTCTTCTGCACCTTCAAACTTAGAACCTGATTCCGGCTTTGCTTCACCTCAATGTTATGCTCAACAGCGTAGTCAATACATTCAGCCAACGTCCATTTCTTTGATTGTGCTTGCAGGCTACAAACGCCTATCAAAGAAACAACTACAACACATATAAAATTCACTAACTTATTCATAATCTATTACTTTCTGTTCTGAAACTTATCTTTTATACTGCAAAAGTAAGTATGCAAAAAACAGAATGATGTTATCGCTAAGTTAGTGATAAGTTAAGAAGGTATGGGATAATTATCCAAACCCCAGCATTATCCTAAAAATATAGTTTTTTATTCTGTAAATCATTCTGTTATAGGATGAATAGGTTTGGATAATACATTCCTATATCTTTGCTAATGGCACTAAAGCCAATAGGAAGAATATGAATATAGCACAGTTAAAATTAAGCCAGAAGAAGTTACTGGACAACCTCGTTTCCCGTGGTTATGACATTCAGTACATCAAAGGAGTAAAATTTGTTTTAAGACTTCTTTTTGAACATGAAGGATGTTTTCATTCGTATGAACAGTTTGCAGAAAAGTTTATCCGTACAAGGGGATATACAAAAGCGACATTGGATCTTAGGATGATGCATTTACGTACTATCCAAGCATATGATGAATTTGGGCACTACCCGGACAAGAAGTCCTTTGTTCCGTTATGCTATCCTTCCAGGTATAATATGCTTAACCCCAGTTTTCGGAAAGTTATAGACATTTATCGGAAGCGTGCCGCAGAACATAAAAAGAAGTCCACAGTAAAAATGGAAACCGATGCCGTTACAATGTTCCTTTTTGAGATGCAAAAGTTCCACGTCTCTTCATTGGATGAAATCAAAGAAGAACATGTTTTGTCCTTTTTCCTTAAAGAAGAACAGCAAAAGCGTTCAAGGACATATTGCGGTCACATAGCGTCAGCCCTTAAAGAGTTGGGGGATTTATACGACATGAAAAAAGTATTAGGTTATTTCCCTGATTTGAAATATGAAAGGAAAAACTTCAACTATCTTAAGGATGATGAAATCAATGTGATAAAAAATGCTTTGTCAGACTCTAACAATATTTTGACTTTCAGGGAAAAAGCTATAGTTTCATTGGCTTTATATACTGGCATAAGAGGATGTGACATTGCCAACTTGAAATTGACAGACATAGATTGGAAGAAGGAACGAGTCAGCTTCGTCCAGGAAAAGACTGGTAATCCGATAGTGTTGCCCCTTCTTCCCCATGTTGGAAACTCATTGTTTGATTACATACGGAATGAACGGGACAATGAGGCCGGATCCGTGTATCTGTTTCCCAACAAGAAGAATACGACAGAAAGGTTGGAGAACAAAAGTATCGGCACCATTGTCAATACAGTCTTTGAGAAACTAAACCTTAGAAAAGGTGAATCCGGGCGTGGAGTCAGCGTATTTCGGCACAACCTCGCCTCTAAATTACTTGGTAAAGGTACCGAGATTAGGGTCATCAGCCATATTTTAGGACATATCTGTTCTTCATCTATAGTCCCATATATAGATGCTGACATCCCTCATCTGAGAGAATGCGGAATCAATATTGAATGTTATCCAATAAGAAAGGAGTTGTTCGAATGAAAACAGATTCACATCTACCCCAATTTGCAGATTTGATGTCTGAATATGTCAATTTCATCTCCGGTATCGGAAAATGTGACTATATAACCCGCATATACCTGAACTCTTTCGCCAAGTACTGTATGAATCATGGCGGAGTGCTGTCGGATGATATTATCTCCGGATGGGCATCAAGGACAGATAAGGAAAGCTATTATACAAACCGTAACAGATGCATTATTTTGAGGCGCTTCATCCGTTATATCCGGTCGAAATATGGGGCACCGTTCAAATTGCCATCATATCCTCCGGATATAAAATACACACCTAAGCCAAAGCGTATTCCTGTTTCAGAACAGCCATACTCTTATTCCGCAATATCCCATATAGTCAAGAAATATGAACTTTACAAAAGAGCTTCTGGGAAATTCAGTAGGCGGACAATGGACAAGATTCGCCGTTTCAATGACTTCTGCGCTCAAAATTATCCGTCAGCCGAAGTTCTTACAGAAGAAATTGTCCTTGATTATTGCAAGAAGAAAAAAACGGAATCCGCAAAGTCATGCAATAACAGAATTGTAGGTGTCAGAGGATTTCTGAAATATGCGAATAGCCGTGGTTTTGTAAATATTCCTCTTCCATCCACCATTCCAAGAGTCAATGTCACATCATTCGAACCACATCCGTTTACTCCAGAAGAGCTTGCAAGATTCTTTAATGAAGCGGACAATCTCGAACCTCCAATAAATTGCCGTGACATGAGGGCTGCGCTTATGAAAGTGGAAGTTCCGGTCTTTTTCCGACTTTTGTACAGTACAGGGATGCGTACAACAGAAGCCCGTCTGCTCAGAGTAGAAGACGTAGACTTGCAATCCGGTGTTATAAATATAAGATACACAAAGAGCATAGATGAACATCGGGTTGCCTTGCACGAATCCATGTGGTCGCTATTGCAGATGTATAATGTCAAAATGGAAAATCTCATGCCCGGAAGAAAGACATTCTTTCCTAACGAGTATGACAAACCATATTCCGGAGAATGGGTAACGGCAAGTTTTAAGAAAGTATGGAAGAAAGTCAGTACGGCACACGCAAGAGCATATGATTTTCGCAGTCACTATGCGGTCGTGAACATAAACGGTTGGGATCACTGCGGCATTGAATGGATGGACAAACTCTTATATCTCAGCCGTTCCATGGGACACCGTTACATTCAAAACACATTATATTATTACAGGCTTGTACCGCTGTTTGCACACCAGTTGGAAAATCTGACAGGATGTGGGTATGAAGAACTTTTGCCTGATTTAAACGACTATTTTGAATATGAAGACTAAAGCAGAACATTCAATTATCGCCGATGCCATCCATGAGTGGCATACGGTCTATCTTCCGTGTATAAGGAATCTGAGCCATAACGCTTTAAAATCATACGGAGAGGGAATGGGAATCTATATAGACTTCCTTGAATCCTCAAAAGGAGTCACATCAAATACCCTTTGTGGGGAATGCTTCCGTAAGGACTGGATTGAAGAATGGATTGCGTGGCTGAAAGAAGTAAGAAAATGCAGCCCGCAAACATGCAATCATCGCCTCTCCATATTGAAAAATTTCCTCCGTTTCCTTGCGCACAAGAAAATCCAATTCATAAAATATGATTGTGATGCCGCTGAAATAAAAAGAATGCAGCAACCTAAAAAACAAGTGGAAGTAATCACAAAAGATACAATCAAACGGATTTTTGCAAGCATCAATACACGTACATTGATAGGTAAGAGGGATTTTGCCTTGTTCAATCTTCTATATAGTACTGGAACAAGAATAGATGAAATATTATCATTGAGGCTGTCGGCACTGCACCTGGATGAAACGAAAGGTTACATTCTTGTTTTGGGTAAAGGGAATAAACAACGTACCATTTATTTGTTGAACAGCATGGTAAGAATACTGAGACATTATGTGAAGTTGTTCCATCCGGCAAATCCGTTACCTTCTGATTTTGTATTTTTCCCCATATATGGCCATGCAAACAAAAAAATCACTTCAGAAGCGATTAGCAAGCGGTTGAAAATGTATGTTAGGATTGCGTCTCAGGGGCTACTTGAAATTCCTGTAGATTTTCATTGCCATAGTTTTCGGCATGCACGGGCTACCCATTGGTTGGAAGACGGTGTAAACTTGGCGCAGATACAAAAACTATTGGGGCATGAGAGCATTGAAACGACAATGAAATACGTAGGAGTTTCATCAGAACAAATGATACAAGCTTTATGCTCTATGGAAGACAATCTGACTTTAGGCGTTGAAAAGAAATATAAGAAAATCAGAAATAAAGATTCATTAGCAACAGTTCTTGGATTGAGATAATACTTAGTAATAAATGAGTGACTGTTCTTGAATAATGGAACAATCACTCTTTATTATCTGCTACCAAAATATAACAATTTACTGATATTCAATATAGTAAAAAGTCAAGTTGGGATAATATTTTGGTTTGGATAACCAGCCTTATCCGAAATTTCGGATAACAACAATGAATATTTTCACTATCCCACTACATCAGTGGACTGTTTTCCAACCTCCAGATATTCCAAAGAACTCATTAATCCCGTCTATTACATCATTACAAAGTTCAACCATATCTTTCATTACAGAATTATCACCCTCATAATGCTGCCTATCAATACCACCAATCGTTTCCTTCACCTCGTGTTCATTCAGATCACGAATACCAATGTTTTTTCTCATAAGTTCTTGCTTTTATTGTGTTAATACTCTTTTTAATCCAACGCATCAAACTGCTCATTCCACAATCGGCTATAAACCCCACCAGATTTGAACAATTCCTTGTGCGTGCCCATCTCGACCACCTGTCCTTGGTCGATGACCACAATCGTATCCGCGTTCTTCACGGTACTCAAGCGATGTGCAATCACAATGATTGTCTTTCCGCGCTTGGCCAACGCATCCAGTGTCTGCTTCACGTACTTCTCCGATATGGAATCCAGCGAAGAAGTCGCTTCATCGAATATCAGGATTTCAGGCTCCTTGTACAAGGCGCGGGCAATGGCAATGCGCTGGCGCTCGCCCCCAGACAAGGAGGCTCCATGTTCTCCGATATATGTCATATAGCCGTTTGGCAAGCGGTCAATGAAGTCCTTCAGTCCCAATTGCTCCACCAAGTCCACAATCCGCTTCATATCCGGCTGAAGGTCACCAACCGCAATGTTCTCGATGATTGTCCCGGCAAACAATTCGATTTGCTGGGGCACGGTGCCCACCCGGCGGCGAAGGCTCTTATTATCAATCTGCGCGATGTCATAATCACCGATACGGATTCTTCCGGCCTGTATGGGATAGATATGCTGCAACAAGGAGACCAACGTGGTCTTCCCAGAACCACTTTCACCGATGACAGCCGTTGTCTTTCCCTTCTCAATCGTCAAGTTCAGCCCGTTAAACACCTCCTTGCGCGAACCATAACGGAAAGATACATTCTCAAAAGTGATATCCCCTATCATCTCCGGCTCCAGCACAATCTTCTGCGAATCGTCTTGTTCCCGCTCCAAATCCATAATCTGGAAAAGACGGTCGGCGGCAATCAGCGCATCCTGAATGGTCTGGTTGGACGAAATCAGCGAGCAAATAGGCGAGATGACATAACTGATCAGCGAATAGAACACCATCAACGCACCCGGTGTAAGTTCCTTGTCAATCACCAATGTACTACCCACCCAAAGCACAGCAATGGTAATGGCCGTGGAAACGAACTGGATGCCCCCTTGCGCCATGATGGCACCATAGATGCTTCGGAAAGTATTCTTCAGCAAATGAACAAAGCGTGTTTCCGTTTTCAGATTGGCAAAATCCTCGATACCGAACCGCTTGATGGTAGAAATCGAATTGATGGATTCCACCAACTGCGATTCCAAATCCGCGCTGCTCTCCATGATGCTGCGCTGGTATTTCTTGTTCAGACGGTTAAATCCCCAGAAGATAAGCAGGAACAGCGGTGCGGATGCCAATGTAATCAGAGCCAACTTCCAGGAGTAAACAAACATCAGTCCCACCGAGAACAGCAGAATCATCAGGTTCACCACCAAATCCAGCGACACATTGTTGATGAAATTTCGGATCTTCACCGCATCGTTCACACGCGAAATGATTTCGCCCACCCGCATCGTGTCAAAGAACTGTTGCGGGAGCGTCAGCAGATGCTTGTAATAGCCCAATATCAAGGCCGCGTCAATCCGCTGTCCCGTCTTCAGTGCCAAGATGCTCTTCATGGCTCCGATGAAGGTACGTAACAGCAGGATGACAATCATCACCACGCCCATCAGGTTGAGCAGGTTGATATTCTCGTCCACCAGCACGTAATCCGTAATCTTGCCCACATATACCGAGGTGGACAAGCCGAGGATACTATACACCAACGCGCCGAATACCGCCTGCATCATCACGCTCTTGTGAGGAGCCAACAGTGAGAAGAACTTGCGTGCCATGCTGGTCTTCATATTGCCTTTCTTGAAGGTTTCCTCCGGCTCCATCAGCACCAATACCCCCGTCCACATCTTCTTAAACTCATCATCCGTCACCTTGTGCATCCGTCCGTCTCCTGGATCCATGTACGTGACAGTCCCCTTTCCCACTTTGTAGATGACCACGAAGTGTTGCAAATGCTCATGCACAATCACATGGGCAATGGTAGGCTTCGGCACTATATTCAGTGCTTCAAACTGCGCTTTTACGCCTTTGGCCGACAAGCCCAGACGGTTGGCCGCCTCAATCAGCCCCAAGACATTTGTACCTTTCTGGTCGGTAAACGCATACTGCCGGATGCGTGCCACGGGAAACTGCAAACCGTAGTGGGCACAAATGGAAGCCAGGCACGCCGCTCCGCAGTCTGTAATATCGTGTTGCTTTATCTTTATTCCTTTTCTGTACATATCGTTGTCTGCTATTTAGATGCTTTGTTCTCAATTCAATTTCGCCACCATTGTTTCGCTCTCATATTGTCTGGGATTTACCCAACTGTCCATCTTCTGATAGAGCAAATCGAACAACGAGCGACGGGTGACCATGAAATGCGCACTGACTGTCATTCCCTTCTTCAGTTTTCCTACCCGTCCGTTCTTCAGTTGCAGGTAATCTCGTTCCATCTCACATTTCACTTTATAGAAAGAGTTGCCTTGGCTGTCCGTCAGGAAGTCCGATGAAATCTCCTTCACCTTACCAGGAATCGTCCCCCACTCATTGTAGTTAAACGATTCCACCTGCACATTTACAGGCATCCCCACGCTCATGAAGCCAATGTTGCGCGGCGTGACGTACACCTCCAGACAGAGTGTGGAATCCGGACTAATGACCGCCAAAGCCTGTCCTGCTTGGATGCTGCTACCCCTGTACACGCCGGAGAACTGATCTACCGTTCCGTCCACCGGGCTGCGCACAATATACATATCCTTGTCTTTCACCTCTTGCTTCAAGCTGGAGTTCATTTCGTTATAGGTATTCCGATAGGTATTTTGGTCTGCCTGCCACGTACTCAGCTGGCTCTGCACCAATGAAGCCAATTCATTGCGCTGGCTCTGCAGCTTGAAATAATAACCATCATACTCCTCTTCGGAAATCACTTTCTTCTCAAACAGCGTCTTGTTACGCATATATTCCTTTTCTGCCTGTGCCAAGGCAGTTTCAAGTTCCTGCTTCTTGCGAATGAAGTAAGCATATTCCTGCTGCCGTACTGGCGAACTGAACGCTTCCGGTTTTTCTCCTTTGGCCAAATAAGCCAAGTCAGCCAATTGGGCACCGCAATCGTTCAGACGACTAGTCTGGTAGTTTATCTTATAATCTGAGTTATTGGTTCGGAACCGTAAAATCACATCCCCCTTTTTCACCTGTTCACCCTCCCGCACAAAAACCGAATCCACTATCTCTGTAATGGAAGAGGTGATTTCCGCCTTCTCTGCCACCGGTCTGACCACTCCACTTCCTTGCACCGAGATATCCACGTAGATAAACGGAAGTGCTACTGCCGTTACCGTAATCGCCAATAAAACTGCCCAATAAATGATTTGGGACTTTGTGGTGTGTTGATAGATGTATGTTTCAATACTATTCTCTATCCATTCGTTTGGTAGTAACATATACATTCAATTTTACAGGTTTAATAATCAAAGCAAAAATAAGGCGAATACGTGAATGCTTTTGTTATTACTAAGTTACCAATACGTTAACGGGAAAATAATTCACATCAAGCAAACGTATTATAAAGATATATCAAACTAAAGACAATTATAAAAATCAGCAGTGTTAATCTGCTTCGTTTTAGTTTCTTATTTTCTTCAATTAGTTTTTTCTCATTTTCATTCATAACCATAACATACAATTTGTATTTTTCAACTGTCCTGTTAAAAAAAACAGGACAGTTGATTTACTAATCATCAAATAATCACAGTTGTTCCAGGTACGACATTGTCAACTACAGTATTCCATGCGTCCTCAATTGTCCGAACGATTTCACCACATAAACGTCCCAAATCCTTCATGAATTTATCGCCACCACAAACCAAAACGATTTCTTCATTACTCAACTCTTTTACTTGTTCCATATTCATTATTGATTATAAGTTTCTTTGAACCCTTCAATAAAATCACCACCTTCATTATAAATATAAATCATGACATCTACTAAAGTAACGGCTGCAGCCCAAGGGAAACCACCGTTTACTTCTTTCAGTTCAACAGCATCCATTTGCTGAATTACATTCTCTTTCATTTTCATAAACTCAAAATTATTTATTAATACTATTACATTATTTCATTTTCTATACTTAAGATTCAGCATATACGGGAATTCGACCATTCAGTAAATCCCAAATCACCTGAACAATACTACCTACGCCGCCAATATCTCCACCGACTGTTTCGATCTGATCATTGATTGTCAGAGCTTCCATTAAATTATTCTCCATTTTCTCATTCTGTCAATTTGTCCAACAATTTTTGTCCAATCACCACTCCAATAATTGGCCCTATAATAGGCAACGACACAAGATTCGTTCCACCATTCACTCTTTTCATTTCGGCATTGTCTAACATTGTCAACTTTTTGTTTACTTCTTTTCTCATAATTACTATTTTATTTGTTAGTACTAAATTGTTTTCTGCTGCAAAGATAGAACCAAGCTATCAGTTCAAAAGTTATCTGTTTGTTACCGTAATGTTATTTCATTTATACATCTCTATAAACAGCAATCCAAACACCATTTATTTCTTTCCAACCAATCAATTCCGACTCTCCACCATTAATTTTTGAGCATTCCTCAAAAGATAATTCACTTACATTTTTTCTTTCTGTTTCCATATAATTACAATTTCTAATTGTTACCTTTGCAAAGGTAAGAGTTAAACTTTCTACAACAGGTTAACTTATCGTTATCACAATGTTATCTGTAATTATGCAACATGTTTATATTAGAGTTATAACCATCATAAGTATATTCTTCGCATTAACACTCCAAGGAATATGGCTTAGAAACTCTTTCTATCTATATAAAAATCAGTTAGAAGAATCCATCAATGATTTGTTTGCAAAAGCAACATTAGAAGAAGCTACATCGCATTTTTCAGAACTCCCAAAAGGAACAAAATTTCTCGGTGCTCCAAGAACCCAAAATACAGGAACGTACCCAGAGGTAACTTATTTATTAGAAGCCTTAGGAACATATGGCATTACTAATAATATTAATCGCCTGGATTCTATTTTTAAGGAAATGCTTTTTGAGCATAAAATAAATACCAATTTGTATATCGAAAAAATAATAAACGGAAATATTGTAGAAACAACACACAAAGGGAATGTTAAACGATTTGGCATTATTAGAACACAACCAATACCGATAAAGCTAGATAATTCATCAAACGTACAAGCCATTGTTACAATTCCGTATGACAATATTTTTAGACAAATGTTGATGCTCATTATTGCAACAGCAATCATGATGATTTTTATAATAGGATGCATAGTATATCAAATAAAAATCATATCAAAACAAAACAAAATCTTTCAAATCCGCGAAGATTTTTCTTACGCCATGATACATGACATGAAGACCCCACTCAGTACCATCTTTATGACTCTAAACTTCCTACATACCGGACGCTTGGACGACAAGCCAGAAAAGAAAGAGAAATACTTCCAAATAGCCGAGAGTGAAGCGGACCATTTGCTGACGCTGACTAACAAAGTTTTGACCATATCCAAACTGGAACAACATAAGTTGGAAATGCACAAAGAGGAGCTGGAACTGGAACCTATCATAGATAAACTTATCGACAAGTTTACCGCGAAAGCCGAGAAGCCTGTACATTTCATCAAAGACTTGCAAGCAGAGGTAATCTATGCCGATGAAGAGTTTTTAGGAGAAGTCCTGAGCAACCTGATAGACAACTCCATCAAATACTCCAAAGAAAGCGTGGAAATCATGCTCAGTTCGACCAGCAATGAACTTTATACCATCTTGAAGGTACATGACAACGGACTTGGCATTTCGGACGAAGATCAAAAGGTCATCTTCAACAAATACGAGCGTGCTGCCGCCGGAAGGCAAACCCGAAAAAAAGGCTCTTCCGGGTTCGGTTTGGGATTGAATTTCGTACAGCAGATTGTGGAAGCCCATGAAGGAAAGATAATTGTCAACAGCATAGAGGACGAATTTACGGAGTTTGTTATATATTTGCCGCAAATAATACAAAAGCTATGATAAAATTACTCTTGGTAGAAGACGATGCCTCCTTGCGCTATGTGGTACAAGGCGGGCTAGAGGACATCATCGGCGGCTATGAAGTGCGCGTGGCTGAAGATGGGAAAGAAGGATTGAAGATGTGGGAAGAGTTCAAACCCGATGTTATCATCAGCGATATCGACATGCCCGAAATGGACGGTTTTGAAATGGTAAAGCGCATTCGGGAAACAGACCGAGATACCCCGATACTGTTCGCTTCAGCCCTGACCTCGCCCAAAGACGTGCGGAAAGGCTATGAAATGGGTGTGAACAACTACATCAAAAAACCATTCATCGCCGATGAACTCGATGCCCACATCCAAGCCGTCATGAAGATGAAAGAAGGTGCCAGAAGCCGCACCGAAACTGGATTCTGCAAGTTCGGACACTATACCCTGGACACCGAGCACGCCAACCTGCGCGATGACCGCACCGGAAAAATGCACATACTTACTGTAATGGAAGCCAAAATTCTGCAAATCCTGGCTGAGAACAAGAACGAGATAGTGCGCCGCGAAGCCATCTTGAGCCGTTGCTGGAACACGGAGGACGATTACTTTGCGTCCCGAAGCATGGATGTATTCCTCACCAAACTTCGCAAGGTATTTGAAGACGATCCGGATATTGAAATCAAGACCGTCCGCAAAGTTGGGCAGATTCTGATGGTCAAGTGAGACAAAATAAGGACGTACGCAAAAATGCGTACTCCATTCCATACCGTGGCTTCCTACAAATGGAAGCCACGGCTTTGTTTGGGTTCCTGTTCATGCCCCTTATCCAATCCCAAGGATTGCTTGATCTTTTCCCATAGTTCCCGAAAGAAGGCCACTACATTCTTTCCATTCAACCAGACGAACATGCCGCCACGGGTGCTTGGAGCGATGTGTACCGATACATCCTTCACCTGATGAGTATATCTATGCTCCTGGTCATAGAGGTTCCCAGAATACACTAACTCCCTTCCCAATAACAAACCCGGAATCTTTTCTTCGGGTATGCCCAATTTCCGAAGCTGCTTAATGTTCCGTCCCGCACTTTCCATCGTAGGGAAATACCGTTGGATTTCCTTCAATTCCTCCTGTAGTCCGGCTATTTCTCCATCCTTTTGTTTGGTGACCCTTGCCATATTTTCGCGGGCGGTCATTTGTTCCTTTTCCGCTTCCCGACGGATGCGCGTATTCTCCTTTGCCAATTCCTTCATCTCAGTTTCCAGTCCTTCCATCTTCTTAGAAGAGAAGGTACGTTCAATAGCTCCCAGGATAGCTTTTCCTGCTTTGGATGCCGACTTCTTCACTTCCGCTTCGCGGATGTCTTTTTTCAAGGCTTGGAGCCGTTGCTCCACCTGTTCTAAATTGTCTTTGGCCGTGTCATAGTTCTCCAGTGCGGTCTGATATTCTTCTTCCAGTTCCGGAAGGTTCTGCGTGATGATTTCCGCCCGTTTGGCCCGTTGTTCCAGTTCGATGACACGCTCGGCCTCTTTCATAGCTTTGTACTGAATGGCATTCAGATGCTTCCGGTCAGAACTGACCCCTCTTTCCATTTTCAGGCATTCGGCCAACAAGGTCTGCATTTCCGCCATGTCCTGCTTTTTCAACTTAAACGACTTTCCGTTATCGTCCGTCCAATTGAAAATCAGATGCGCGTGCAGATTGAGTTTCCACTCTTCGGTGGCATCCAGTTTGGTATATCCTTCGTCCTTGTGCAAATGGATTTGGATAGTTTTGATACCCCAACGCTCTTGTAATCGCTGGGCAAAATAATGAAGCTGCTGCATGGTCGTACCTTGCTCGATGACTACCACTCCCTCACGAATGGGCGTGGCTTTCTTCTGCATATTCTGTCCCGTTGCATGCTTATATCTCTCCCTGATATCCTCCAAACATGGGGCAATCTCGCTACCTACCCAACTTTCATTCAAATAGGAAAGTTCTTTACGGATGTAATCCAACTCCTTGCTTCGCAAGTTGTGACGTTCTGCACTTCCAATGTTGCATGGCTCGATGTGAATGGATGTCTGTGCCATAGACAAAAACTTTAAGTGAAACAATGTGCGTACCATGCGCAGCCAAGGGGTCAAGGGGAAACCCCTTGCACACGGCAACCCTTCAGGGTTATAGTGTGCTATAACTCATGCAAAGTTAACGTCTGCTCACGGGAAACGCAACAAAAATGCACACTACTTGCACACTTGTAACAAGAATTAGGAAATGGGACACCAAGATGACGAATCATACGAAAAAGGCGAGGGAATATGAAGTACATTGAATTTGCTTTTTTCGCCAGCAATAGGCGAAATCGAATCAGCATTTTATTTGATAAGTGTATCTTGTCAAAGGTGGTCACTTCCCAAAAAGTTCGGAATGGCTACCGATTCTGACCAAATCTATAATATCTCCATCAATCCAGATGAGAAGGAAATCGTCCTCGATGTGACACTCCATGCATCCTTTGTAATCGCCTTTCAACAAGTGTGGTTTATATTCCGGTGGTATGGGCAAATCATTGATGAGCAATTCGGCAATCTTTTCAAAAGCTTCGACCTTTTTCGGGAATAATTTGAAGCGTTTGAAATCCTTCTTGAATTGAGTTGTAGGATGTAATTTCTTTTTCACTTTAGCAACTCTGTCATTAGTCCTTCTACATTATCGTAAGTCTCCTTATCCTTTGCTGTACGAGCTTCTTCAATGGCAGCCTTTGTTTTTTCATTCGGCTCATTATACATGGCATCCATCAGGAGACATTCCACATAGTTGTTCAGGCTTCTGTGCTCGCGCTTTGCCGCACGCTTCAACAGATCCAGCAAATCGCTGTCAAATCTAAAGGCTGTTTGTCTCTTTGTTACTGCTTCCATATCAGTTATTATTTATATCACAAATATATAACAAAAAGATAATATTAAACAGGTTCAGATAAAAAACATGTCGGAAATTTTACTTTTATACACACATGAAAACATATTTTAACGCGCGGAAATGCCCTTCCTAAACAACGCTACGCTGATTTTGCTTTGCTTTCCAAGCAACAAATTGGAAGGAACTTTCGTTTTTTGAGGGTCAAAGCGAACCACATTCGACTAAAATCCCATGACTTGTTTCAATGCATAACTTGTTATATGCTTATCAGCTTTTTGATTTTAACTAAATATCGATTGATTATGAGGAATTTATACTGCATCATTAATACGTTAATATGAGTTTTGGAATACATAGTATGAGTTTTGGAATACATTTTTTAGCCTAAACTATGAGTTTTAGAATACATTTTCCATAAATCAATGAGTTTTATTTGTAAAACTCATATTAACAACATATGTTTGCAGAAACTTTTAATAATCAGATATCATGGACGAGAAGAAAGCCCCAAAGAACAATAGCGTTGTAATCCGTAACAAGGACCAAATACAAAGCTATATCATGACTACCGCCAAGTACGATTTCAACGTGTATGAAAAACGAATCCTATACAGGTTGGTTGAACTCGCCCAGTGCGAACTGCAAGGGTTGAAATTTCCCCAAGACTGCCGAAAAATCGAGCATACACTTTGGGGTAATCTCATCGTCACGCTACCTATAGCCTCCATCCTGTCCAATGAGGACGACAACAACTATGCAAAGGCCAAAAAAGCATTGGTGGCCTTGTCCCAAAAATACTTCGAGTACGAAGACGACCGGACTTGGGAAAAGATAAATATCATCGTTCTACCCAAAATCCAGAAATACAAACATACATTCACCTTCCAGATCGACCCTAAAATTTGGAACTGCTGCTTGGATTTTACCAAAGGATTCCGCAAATACGAATTAGTGACCGCCATGAACTTCAAGAGCGTCTATACAATGCGTTTTTATGAGCTTATGAGCGGCCAAAAAACAAAAATCATATATACTCTGACACAACTCAAAGAAATGTTTCAGGTGACAGATAAATACAAGCTAACAGCAGATTTTATCCGCTATGTCATTGAGCCTGCCAAAAAAGAACTGGATGAATGCTCACCGTATTCCTTTGAATGGTCACCCCAGAAAGAAGGGAAAAAAATCGTTGGTTTCTGTTTCTACCCGATATACCAGCCAGAACACCGAGACAACGAATTGTATAAGCAAGAGCTTCAGAAACAATCCTGCTTATCGTGGGATTTAAGCGTACAGGTCATTGATTACTTGAAGCTGTCAATGGGCTTCTCTGACAAAGAAATCAAGAATAATCGGGCTACATTCATTGCCGCGCAATTTGAGCTATCAGACATCCTGGGGGAACTGGCCACATTGAAAGCCAAATCACGTGACAAGAAGAATCCGAAAGGATATATCATCAATGCCCTGAAAGGAAAGTTGAAAGACAAGCATACCGAGAACCCCGAATGAAACAGAAAACAAAAGGCAATTCTTGTACCGAATGATACTTTGTACCGAAATAAATCCTAATGTATCATTCGGTACAAGGCTATATTGTACTGATTTTATTCTTTGAAAAAAGCAAGAACAATGAACGTAGTCATCTATTCCCGTGTCAGTTCACTCAATAACCGCCAATCTACCGAGAGGCAAGTATCCGACTTGCAAAAGTTCGCTGCAGACCACCGTTATTCGGTTTGTGCCGTTTTTGAAGAAAAGATAAGCGGACGGAAGCCCAATGACGACCGCCCTGTATTGAGCCGCTGCCTGCAATACTGCACCACCCCGGACAACCATATAGACATGCTGCTCATCACAGAAATCTCACGCCTTGGCCGCTCCACATTGGAACTTCTGAAAGCCATCGACCTGCTACATAAACACCAAGTCTGCGTTTACATTCAGAACCTAAACATTGAAACGCTGCTCCCGGATAAGACAGTAAACCCACTGTCCCTGCTCATCACTACACTCTTGGGGGAATTGTCAGCTATGGAGAGGCAGAACATCCTCGACAGACTGAACAGCGGACGCGCCTTGTATAAAGAAAAGGGAGGCCGCTTAGGGAGGAATCCAGGAAGTAAAAAAAGCCGTGAACAGAAAAAAGAAGAATACAAAGAAGCCATTTCCTTGCTGAAGAAGGGTTACTCCATTCGGAACGTAGCTAAACTAACAGGTAGAGCCGTTTCTACAATTCAAATGATAAAAAAAGAGTTCTTATGAATCCATAGCATACAAGCACCTACTAATCCTCCAAGAAAATCATATTGCATTCCTCGCATCGGATCCATAAACCCGGACGCCCCCATACGTGGTGTCCACATCCGCAAGTGTACCTGGTGCGCTTGCCGCTCTTCCCTGTTGACGAAACTGGAGCCTTCCCTATATTATCTTTGATTTCGGCAACTAACTCTTCTGAGGGCATGGTAGTCTCATATACAGGCTCCGGCATAAACACCATCAATGGACGATACTTCAACCTCAGACTTTCCAAATCTTCTTCCTTCAAAGCATTAAACACAACATCAAACAACCCACCTTCTATAATGTAATGACTCATTTGTTGACCTGTTGTTTTCCCGCCAGGTTCCCCCGTATCAGAAGGCATCAGCCCGATATCCATCATCTTTGCTGCCCACTGCTTGTTGTGATAACAACTTCTGCTTGGATTACCAAATTCGTATTGCCATAGATGGCACATGTCGTGAACCAATGTGGAATGCCATTCCTTATCCGGCCTATCCATGAAATCTGGATTAACACTTATCTCATGGATAATCTTGCGCTGCATATTTTCCCCTTTCCAGCGTTCAGGGACGAAGAATCCATAAGAACCTCCTTTCCGGCTCATATTCACAATGCACTCTGGAAGTTTACTACCAAACAACCTATCGTTATAGAATTGATACAGATCATCTAATGTCTTAAATTGTAAAGTCGTTATCATGATTCTCCTTGCTCCTATTTTTGCGCAAAGATATAAATCACAATGCACATTACAAAAATTAGTGTTTTAGTAAATTAGTAGATTAGTTGTTTAGTAAAACATTAAAATGCTGATTATAAGCAATCTAATATTACTTTAATGCGCATTACAAAT